>SCPN01000652.1_pt1 | contig 17869 bp, 21 predicted proteins | sample 6106831 | NCBI WGS metagenome assembly SCPN01 (sample SAMN10720447, study PRJNA508395) | human gut metagenome | isolation source: Participant 1, 0 month
CGCATTAAGAACCAGCCTTCATCAATCGTCTGCTCTCCGTCCATGATATAGCCATAGTGAATGGTATTTTTTGTTCGGACAGAAGCTTCGGGCTTTTGCCTTTGTAAATTTTGTCAATAATAGAAAACGCATCTTCCGCTGAGACGTACGATTCCGATTCCGGAATTAGTCATTGCTGTGGAGATTGCTACGATTGTGTCTGTTTTAAATCCCATTTTATTGCTTCCTTCTATACTTTTGTAATAAATGCGATGTTATCATTTTACCCCGAAAGCTGTCAAAAAAGTGTGCCTATTGTGTAGAAAACCACGTTACTGTTCACAGTACCTGTGACCAGCAACGCATCTCGCCATTTTAAATCGCCTTTGGCGATGGGCGAGATGCCATTCAAGATAAAATTGCATCCTCCGTGCCAAACAGCGTAGTGATTGACACGGGAGTGAACAGTAAAAAAACCGCAGCCATTAAATGACTGCGGTTTACTGTGAACGATTCAGTTATAACGATGTATGCAACCAATTTGCGTTACTGTTTAACGGCGGTTCGGTTTTACAACAACACGTCTGTATGGTTCTTCGCCCTCGCTGTGGGTAGAAACTCTGTCATCAGCCTGCAGAGCGGAATGGATGATTCTTCTTTCATAAGGATTCATAGGCTCCAGTGAGATCGGCTTTCTGCTTCGTTTTACTTTGTAAGCGATATTCTTTGCGAGATTTTCAAGAGTCTGTTTTCTTCTCTTGCGGTAGTCTTCTGTGTCGAGTTTGACACGTACATAACCATCCTGTGACTTGTTGGCTACACGGTTGGTGAGGTACTGGAGAGAATCAATGTCTGTCCACGCTTACCGATCAGGATACCCATGTTGTCACACCGCTCATCTCAATTGTAAAGCACCTTCTTCATCAATGGAAGATACGATAGTTACTTCGCCCATTCCCATTGCCTGAAGAACTTCCTGTAAGAATTTCTCACAGATCTTCTGTGTCGCTTCTGTTACAACGGCTACATGAAGTTCTTTCTTCATAAACCGGAGCTGCTGCTGTTACGGCAGAGGCTGTTTCTGTTTTTTTTTCTTTACAAATTCTTTCTTAGGCTCTTTTTGAAGTCCTTTTTCGAATCTTTTTGTATTCTTTGTGTTCTTTGTACTCTTTACGTTCTTTGTGTCCAACGAATTCCTTGCGGTCTTTTCGGAAATCCTTCTTGAATTCTTTTTTGATCTCTTCCGGTTTGATTTCTTCGGCTTTGATTTCTTCTGTTACAGTTTTTGATACGGGCACGGATAACTGCCTGACGGCTTCCGATTCCGAGGAAACCTGCACTTCCTTTTCAATTACGTCATATTCCATCTGATCACTTGCTACGCCGAGCTGGATAGAAGCTTCTGTGATGGCATCGTCTAAAGTTTTTGCTGATACTGTAATCTCATTCATTTGACTTGTCCCATATTTCTGGCCTTCGTTAAAGGCTTTACAAGGTTTGCTTTGTCTGCAAGGCTTCCTGCCTTTGCATTTTCATTTTTCTTCTTGGCTTCTTCAAGCTTTCTTCAAGTTCTTTTGTCTGAGCAGCTGTTCTTACCGGCTCATGAATGTTTTTCACGTTCTTATGAGCCATTTTGTTTACATTGCTTGCATCCACTTCGTTTTGTTCTTGCGTTTTCAGCCGCTTTTCCATATTCTCTTTGCTCAGTTCATCCATCGCAATCTTATTCAGATGTTTGTTGATAAAGAACTGCTGTACCATACGGACAACGGCACTTGCAACCCAGTAGATTCCAAGACCTGTAGGTAATGTGAAACACATAAATACAGATACAAGAGGAAGGGTAACGTTCATTGTCTTCATGGTTGAAGCCATCTGGTCAGCCTGCGGATTGTTCGTAACTGCAGTTGTCTGCTGAGAAAGCTTCACGCTCAGGTACTGGGAAAGTCCTGAAAGGACAGGAATCAGCACTGCCATGATCACAATTCCCCATGCGCCGGCTTTTACACCGTTGCTAATGAGGTTCATAGGAGTTTCCGCAATGTTAAGTCCAAGGAAGTTATTCATGGACTTTAATGTATCGACGGTGCTGTCGATCGTAGGCTGCAGATCCGGAAGCTTCTTGCCGAGAGTTTCCCAGGTTGAAGTCTGGAATTTGTACAGTACGTCGATCAGTACGTTTTATCAGAGTAATCATATTTGAGGCGGACATAAGGATCGGTTTTGCTTCGCCGATCTTTTCCATGACCTTCTGCCATCCATCCTGTGCCATGATAGAGGTAAGAATCGGTGTATACCGCTTTAACCTGCCAACATAAGCAGGGATGTTGCGGATTACATAGTACATTGCCCAGAGAATTGGGAACTGGATAAACATACTTAAGCATCCGCCGGTCGGTGATACTCCGTATTTTTCATAAACCAATTGTGTTTCTTCCTGCATCTTCTGCATGGAAGCCTGATCATTTTTTCCTTTGTACTTCTGCTGAACCTTCTGGAGCTCAGGGTTCATTGCAGCGGACATCTTGGAAAATTTCTGTTGCTTGATGGTGAGCGGCATCAGTAAAGTGTAGATGACAATTGTCAAAAGAATAATACATACACCCAGGTTGTGAATGCCGATTAAATCCATTACCCGGTAAATACCATCCATGATCTTACCGAGCAGCCAGGCAGCCTGTCCGATGATTGGTGTGCTGACCTGTGTCATTAAAATTCCTGTCATAACCTTTCCTCCATAAACATTTCCGTCCCGGTATTTGGACGGCCTATAGGTTTAAGGCACCGGATCATATCCACCTTTGGCGAATGGATTGCATCTGAGGATTCTCCATACGGTCAGAAGGCCTCCTTTAAACGCACCGTATTTTTCAATGGCCTCCAAAGCATATTCTGAGCAGGTTGGAATGTAAATACAGTGGGTATATACCTTCATAGGTGATAAATATTTTCTGTAAAAACGAATCAAATATAATAATATCTTTTTCATAATTTCAGTGCCTCATAGTGTATATCCGTCTTCTCGATATACTGAACTGACTAAACGCAGTCCGAATAAATGTGATGAAGTTTGCCCAGATGGATGAGAGCGCTTTCAATCTCATGGTATGACCGGTCTTTGGCGGTCGTCCTTGCGATGATCACGATATCATATCCACATTGGAACTGTTCTTCGTGTAACCTGTAACTCTCACGGATCAGCCTTGTTAAATGATGTCTTATGATGCTGTTCCCAACTTTTTTGCTGACGGAAATTCCGACGCGGTTGCGTCCGAGATCATTCGCCAGGAGATACATTACAAGGTACTTGTTGCCATAAGGTTTTCCCTTTCTGTATACAGACTGGAAATCCCTGTTTTTCTTCAATGATTCGGAAAATTTCATACTTTATTCTCCCGATTTACATAAATTTGCATAGAAGAAAAGGCCACATATATGTGACCTATGCTGATAATACTTTTCTTCCTTTTGCTCTTCTTGCTGCAAGAACTTTTCTTCCACCTGCTGTGGCCATTCTTGCTCTGAATCCATGAACTTTCGCTCTGGAACGTTTCTTTGGCTGGAATGTCATCTTCATTGATATCCACCTCCTATCGATTCCTTCTTATATGAATAGAAGCTTATTTACGTTTTTAAGACATCGTACTTCATTATAATCAAAAAAGCTGTCTCCGTCAAGCAGTTTTAATAAAGTTTCGACCCTTATTTTAAGGAAATTATGAATAAGTTTATGGTTTTTGATTGATTCTGAAATCGTTTTAAGGTAGAATATAAGAGTATGATTATGCTTATTTTGAAGATGAATGGGGCAGGAATATGGACGTCATAAAAGAAAAATGGGAAGAGATCATTCAAAAGCTAAAAGTAGAATATTTTCTATCGAACATTTCTTTTGAAACGTGGATACGCCCGCTGGAGGTATATGAGATCAGAGGCAACACTCTGTATCTTACCGTTAATTTTAAGGCGAGCATCGAACACATTCAGAATAAATATCTTCTTCCGCTTAAAGTATGCATCGCGGAAGTTACCGGGACAGAGTATCAGATTAAGTTTATTCCCAGAGATCTGCCGCGCGAGCAGCAGCGCAGATATCTGGAGAAGACTGCGCCCGTAAAAGAGAAGACACATAAGCATAAAGAGGTAAGCCCGATAGCTGAAAAAGCGAATCTGAATCCGAAGTATACGTTTGATACCTTTGTGGTAGGAGGGAATAATAATTTTGCACATGCCGCATCACTGGCAGTTGCCGAATCTCCCGGTGAGGTTTACAATCCTCTGTTTTTATATGGTGGGGTAGGACTTGGCAAGACCCATCTGATGCATTCGATCGCACACTACATACTGGACCGGGAACCATCGAAGAAAGTCCTGTATGTGACAAGTGAGACATTTACCAATGACCTGATCACGGCAATCCGCAACGGAAAGACCGGCAACGATCTGGCGATGAATGCATTCCGCGATAAGTACCGCAATAATGACGTACTTCTGATCGATGACGTACAGTTCATTATCGGCAAAGAAAGTACACAGGAAGAATTTTTCCATACGTTCAATCATCTGCACAATGCCGGAAAGCAGATCGTCATTTCCAGCGACAAACCGCCAAAGGATATGACGACATTGGAGGCGCGTCTGCGGACAAGATTTGAATGGGGACTGATCGCAGATATTTCGGTGCCGGATTACGAGACACGTATGGCGATTCTTTATAAGAAAATAGAACTGGACCAACTGGAAAGATATCAGATTCCGGATGAGGTGATCCAGTATATTGCGATGAACATCAAGACCAATATCCGGGAACTGGAAGGCTCACTTAACAAGCTGATCGCATTATACCGGATCGGTGGAAGAAAGAACTTTGATGTTTCTCTGGCGGCAGAGGCACTGAAGGATATGATCGCACCGGACGAAAGCCACAAGGTGACGCCGGAGCTGGTTCTGGATGTTGTCTCCGATCATTTTAATGTTTCCGTCTCTGAACTTAAGGGGAGTCGGAGAAATGCAAGAACGGCCGGAGCCAGACAGATCGTGATGTACCTGTGCAGGCAGATGACGGATGCGTCTCTTCAAAGTATCGGTGATCTGCTCGGAGGGCGTGATCATTCCACTGTGAACCACGGTGTGGACAAGATTGCCCGGGATGTGAAAAAAGATGAGACTTTGAGAAATACGATCGAGATCATTCAGAAGAAAATCAGCCCGCTGTAGAAAAGTTTTCCATGATCTGCCAGGGAAGAAAAAGAACTGTCCACGGACTTGTCAAAGACTTAAATCCTTTTGGATCAAGGCCTTAAAGTACTTGTCCACAATTCAACAGACACTACTAAGATAACTACGGATTTGTTTTATATAAATATATATTTTGCGCGTCGAAAGGAGTTTTACACATTATGAAAATCAGATGTCTTAAATCAGATCTTGTGAAAGGGGTCAGCATTGTATCAAAGGCTGTTCCGACAAAGACAACCATGCCGATCCTGGAATGCATTCTGATAGATGCAACTACAGATATTATCAAACTTACAGCGAACGATATGGAGCTTGGGATCGAGACTGTGATCAGAGGGCAGATCGATGAGAAGGGAATGATCGCACTGGATGCGAGGATTTTCTCAGATATCGTAAGAAAGCTTCCTGATAATGAAATCGTGATTGAAAGTGGAGTGAACTTTCAGACGCTCATTACCTGTGAAAAAGCAAAATTCAATATTTCCGGTAAATCAGGTGAAGATTTTTCTTATCTGCCGTATATTGAGAGAGAAAATCCGGTTTCCATTTCCCAGTTCACACTGAAAGAAGTGATCCGCCAGACCATTTTCTCAATTGCAGACAACGACAGCAACAAACTGATGACAGGAGAACTCTTCGATATGAACGGGGATATTCTGAAAGTGGTATCCCTTGACGGACACCGTATTTCCATCCGCAAGATCGAGCTGAAGGAATCTTATGAACCGAAGAAGATCGTGGTTCCGGGAAAGACCCTGATCGAAGTCAGCAAGATCCTTTCAGGTGAAGCAGACAGCGAAGTGAGACTGTATTTCACAGCCAACCACATTGTATTTGAATTTGATGATACCGTTGTGGTATCCAGACTGATTGAAGGAGAATATTTCCGTATCGAGCAGATGCTGTCCAATGATTATGAGACAAAGGTAAGAATCAATAAAAGAGAACTCCTGAACTGTATTGACCGTGCAACTCTTCTTGTAAAAGAAGGTGATAAGAAGCCGATCATCATCAACATTCAGGATGAAATGATGGAACTTAAGATCAAGTCAGAGAAGGGTACGATGGATGAAGAGATTATGATCACTAAAGAGGGAAAAGACCTCTTGATCGGCTTCAATCCGAAGTTCCTCATTGACGCACTTCGTGTCATTGATGACGAAGAAGCAGATCTTTACTTTATGAATGCAAAGGCTCCTTGCTTTATCAAGGATGAAGGAGAAAGCTATGTATACCTGATTCTTCCGGTGAACTTCAGTGGAGCAGTATAGGAATTTAGAGAGGACAAAAATTATGGAGACAATCAAACTCAGAGATGAATTTATCAAGCTTGGTCAGGCACTGAAAGCAGCAGGTCTTGTAGGATCCGGTGTGGAAGCCAAGGAAGTCATTACAGAAGGTCTGGTAAAGGTTAATGGAGAAGTAGATACCAGACGTGGTAAAAAATTATATGACGGCGACGTTGTTACATTTAACGGAGAAGAGATCAAGATTGAAAAATAGGCTGGCACAGGTATGATTATCAAATCATTAAAATTAAAAGATTACAGAAATTATGAAATATTGAATATTGAATTTGATCATGCCACGAATATTTTTTACGGTGATAATGCGCAGGGCAAGACGAATATCCTGGAAGGGGTGTATTTGTCGGGAACCACGAAGTCTCACAGGGGGACGAAGGACCGGGATCTGATCCGATTCGGGCAGGATGAGGCTCATATTGAGACTGTCATTGAGAAAAATGGCGTTCCATGGCAGATCGATATGCACCTGAAGAAGAACAGTCCGAAAGGGATTGCGATTAACAAGGTCCCGATCCGGAGGGCGAGTGAGCTTTTCGGTCTGACGAATTTTGTGTTTTTCTCGCCGGAGGATCTGAACATTATTAAAAATGGTCCGGCGGAGAGGAGAAGGTTCATGGACCTGGAGCTTTCACAGCTTGATAAGGTGTATCTTAGTGACCTGGCAAATTATAACCGCACACTCAATCAGCGGAACCGTCTGCTGAAGGATGCCTATTACAGAGATGATATACTGGACACACTGGATGTATGGGATATGCAGCTGGTTCAGTATGGAGAAAAGATTATTCAGAGAAGGCTCCGGTTTATCGAGGAGGTCAATGCGATAATCGGAGACATTCACCATAAACTGACGGGAGGCAGGGAAAGAATCGGCCTTTCGTATGAACCTGGATGCGGAGCACTTTCACTTGAGGCAGCGCTTGAGAAGAACAGGGAGCGCGATATCAGGATGAAGAGTACCTCGGTAGGACCTCACCGGGATGATATCTGTTTTATGGCAGGTGGGATCGACATCCGCAGATTCGGATCGCAGGGGCAGCAGAGGACAGCGGCACTTTCGCTGAAACTGTCTGAGATCGAGCTGGTACGGCAGATCATAAAGGATACGCCGGTGCTGCTGCTTGACGATGTATTGTCTGAACTTGACAAACACAGGCAAAACTATTTACTGGACAGTATTCATGATATACAGACTCTGATCACCTGTACGGGACTTGACGAGTTTGTCAATCATCGATTTTCAATAAATAAAGTATTCCATGTTCAGAACGGACATGTATCAAAAGAGAATTAGGAGGATCAATATGAGTGCAGAATATGGAGCAGACCAAATCCAGATACTGGAAGGGGCTGGAAGCAGTAAGAAAGAGACCTGGTATGTATATTGGCAGTACATCTTCAAGAGGACTTCACCATCTTGTCTATGAGATCGTTGACAACTCGGTGGATGAAGCGCTTGCAGGATATTGTGATCATATCCAGGTGTTCATCAATCCGGATAATTCAATTACAGTTATAGATAACGGACGTGGTATTCCGGTGGGGATCAACCACAAAGCGGGACTCCCTGCGGTAGAGGTTGTATTCACCGTGCTTCATGCCGGAGGCAAGTTCGGTGGTGGAGGATACAAGGTATCCGGTGGACTTCATGGTGTAGGAGCGTCTGTTGTAAATGCGCTTTCTGACTGGCTTGAGGTTGAGATCTGCCACGAAGGGAAGGTGTACAGACAGAGATATGAAAAAGGACATGTTGTTTACAAGCTGAAGGTTGTAGACGAATGTGATCCGGAGAAGACAGGAACAAAGGTAACCTTCCTTCCGGATGAAACTATTTTCGAAGATACAGTATTTGATTATGATACGTTAAAACAGAGATTCCGTGAGATGGCGTTCCTTACCAAGGGACTTCGCATCAGCCTGACTGATCTCCGGGATGAAGAACCGAAGGAAAGAGTGTTCCACTATGAAGGCGGTATCAAGGAGTTCGTTCAGTATTTAAATCGCAGTAAGACTCCGCTTTACGAGCAGATCATCTACTGTGAAGGAACAAAAGATAATGTAGAAGTTGAAGTTGCAATGCAGCACAATGATTCTTATACAGATAACACCTATGGTTTTGTAAATAATATCACAACACCGGAAGGTGGGACCCATGTGGTCGGATTCAGAAATGCGATCACAAAGACCTTTAACGACTATGCGAGAAAGAACAAATTATTAAAAGACAGTGAGCCGAATCTTTCCGGTGAGGATATTAGGGAGGGTCTTACAGCAATCATCAGTGTTAAGATCGAGGATCCTCAGTTTGAAGGACAGACCAAGCAGAAGCTCGGTAACAGTGAAGCGAGAGGTGCGGTTGACAGTATCGTCAGCAGCCAGCTTCAGATCTTCCTTGAACAGAATCCTGCTATTGGAAAATCAATTGTTGAGAAGTCGGTTATGGCGCAGAGAGCAAGAGAGGCGGCCAGAAAGGCGAGAGATCTTACCAGAAGAAAATCCGCACTGGAAGGCATGTCGCTGCCTGGAAAGCTTGCAGACTGTTCAGATAAAGATCCATCCAAGTGTGAGATCTACATCGTAGAGGGAGACTCTGCGGGAGGTTCTGCAAAGACAGCCCGTGACCGTGCGACCCAGGCGATCCTGCCACTTCGTGGAAAGATCCTGAACGTAGAGAAGGCAAGACTGGATAAGATCTACGGCAATGCCGAGATCAAGGCGATGATCACTGCATTTGGTACAGGAATCCATGATGATTTCGATATTTCCAAACTGCGTTACCACAAGATCATCATCATGACCGATGCCGACGTTGATGGAGCACATATCAGTACACTGCTTCTGACATTCCTCTATCGTTTTATGCCGGAGCTTATCAAACAGGGATATGTATATCTGGCACAGCCGCCGTTATACAAGGTGGAGAAGAACAAGAAGATATGGTATGCCTACAGTGATGAAGAGCTGGCCCAGATCATCAAGGAAGTCGGCCGTGATAATAACAATAAGATCCAGCGATACAAAGGTCTGGGTGAGATGGACGCAGAGCAGTTATGGGATACCACAATGGATCCGCAGCATCGAATCTTAAGAAGAGTGACAATGGACGATGAGACATCTTCCGAACTGGATCTTACCTTTACAACCCTGATGGGAGATAAAGTAGAACCAAGACGAGAATTTATCGAAGAGAATGCAAAATTTGTTAAGAACCTAGATATCTAGGAGAATACCAATGGAAGATAATATTTTTGATAAAGTTCATGAAGTGGATATGAAAAAAACCATGGAAGAGTTCTATATCGATTATGCCATGAGTGTTATTGCTTCTCCCGTGCGCTTCCGGATGTAAGAGACGGTCTGAAACCTGTTCAGAGACGTATTCTTTATTCGATGATCGAGCTGAACAACGGTCCGGACAAGCCGCACAGAAAATGCGCGCGTATCGTCGGCGATACCATGGGTAAATATCACCCGCACGGTGACAGTTCTATTTACGGAGCCCTCGTTAATATGGCACAGGACTGGTCTACCCGTTACATTCTTGTAGACGGTCACGGTAACTTCGGTTCTGTGGACGGTGACGGTGCTGCCGCAATGCGATATACCGAGGCAAGACTTAGTAAGATTTCGATGGAAATGACAGCGGATATCAATAAAGATACCGTTGATTTTGCACCGAACTTTGACGAGACAGAAGAAAGAACCGACCGTACTTCCGTCAAGATTCCCGAACCTTTTAGTAAACGGAACCACAGGAATCGCGGTAGGTATGGCAACCAATATCCCACCTCACAACTTAAGAGAAGTCATCGGTGCGGTTGTGAAAATTATTGATGACCAGATTGAAGATAAAGATGAGACCACGATCGAAGAGATCATGGAGATCATCAAAGGACCTGATTTCCCGACGGGAGCAACGATCCTTGGAACAAGAGGAATCGAAGAGGCTTACCGTACAGGACGTGGAAAGATTCGTGTGCGTGCGGTATCCAATATCGAGCCAATGCAGAATGGAAAGCACAGAATCGTAGTAACCGAGCTTCCGTATATGGTCAACAAAGCCCGCCTGATCGAGAAGATCGCGGAGCTTGTAAGAGATAAGAAGATTGATGGAATCACAGACCTGAGCGACCAGTCAAGCCGTGAAGGTATGCGTGTCTGCATCGAATTGAGAAGAGATGTGAACCCGAGTGTAGTTTTAAATCTGCTTTTCAAGCATACACAGCTCCAGGATACGTTTGGAGTGATCATGCTTGCATTGGTCAATAATGAGCCGAAGGTTATGAGCCTTCTGGAAATCCTGAACCATTATCTGAAACATCAGGAAGACGTTGTGACCAGACGTACCAAATATGAGCTGAATAAGGCGGAAGAACGTGCACACATCTTGGAAGGTCTGCTGATCGCCCTGGATAACATTGATGAGGTTATTAAGATCATCCGTGGATCCAAGACCGTACAGATTGCGAAAGCAGAGTTGATGAGCCGCTTTAACTTAAGTGATGCACAGTCCCAGGCTATCGTGGATATGCGTCTGAGAGCTCTGACCGGTCTGGAAAGAGAGAAGCTGGAAACAGAGTATGCAGAGCTTGAGAAGAAGATCGCAGAGTACAAGGCGATTCTCGCAGACAGAAAGCTTCTGCTTGGCGTAATTAAGAAAGAAATCCTTGTGATCTCTGAACAAATACGGAGATGACAGAAGAACAGCCATCGGATTTGATGAATACGACATTTCTACAGAGGATCTGATCCCGAGAGAAGATGTAGTGATCACCATGACTAAGATGGGATACATTAAGAGAATGAGCAACGATACTTTCAAGAGCCAGAATCGTGGCGGCAAGGGTATCAAGGGTATGCAGACTCTGGATGAAGACTATGTGGAAGAGCTATTCATGACGAATACGCACCACTACATTATGTTCTTTACGAACACCGGACGCTGCTATCGATTGAAGGGATATGAAATTCCGGAAGCAGGAAGAACTTCCCGGGGTACAGCAATTATCAACATCCTTCAGCTTCAGCCGGATGAGAAGATCACAGCAATGATTCCGATCAAGGATTTCAAGGAAGGTGACTATCTGTTCATGGCAACCAAGAAAGGTCTTGTTAAGAAGACGCCGATCCTGGATTACGCAAATGTAAGAAAGACAGGACTTGCTGCGATCACACTCCGTGAGGATGATGAACTGATCGAAGTTAAGATTACGGATGATGAAAGAGATGTTATTCTCGTTACGCAGTATGGTCAATGCATCCGTTTCCATGAATCTGATGTACGCTCAACTGGAAGGACCTCTATGGGTGTTCGTGGTATGAATTTAAGTGACCGTGATGAAGTTGTTGCAATGCAGCTTGATGCGCAGGGTGAAGAGCTTCTGATCGTATCTGAAAAGGGTATGGGCAAGAGAACCCGCATGGAAGAATTCACAGCCCAGAACCGTGGTGGAAAAGGCGTGAAGTGCTATAAGATCACAGAGAAGACCGGAAATGTAGTCGGTGCGAAGGCAGTAGGTCCGGATGATGAGATTATGATCATCAACACAGATGGTATCGTGATCCGTATGGAATGTGCGGGGATTTCCGTACTCGGAAGAATCACATCCGGTGTTAAACTGATCAATCTGAAGGAACACGAAGAAGTTGCAAGTATCGCAAAGGTACGCAGGGCTTCAGGTGAACTGGAGGAGAACGCAGAAGAGACTGCAGAAGAAGCAAATACAGAAGCAACTGCTGAGACGGTTGTAGAAGAGCAGACAGAAGAATAAAGATCTGAGCGAAAGTAGAAATACAGAAGCAGGATAAATCATAAAGAGACTGGACAGGGAATATGCAAATGCCTTGTCTGGTCTCTTGCTTTGGTTTGTGAGGCTGCATGGAAAGAAATGTTATGGCATGGCTTGCGTTTGCTCTGGTAAAAGCCGGATTAAAAAAACAAAGAAGCCCGGAAACGCTGCAGCAAACAGGCATTTCCGGGCTTTGTAGAGGGGGCTGAATTATTATTTTACTAGACTTCAAATGTTCTGGCAGATGCCGTGCATCTTACTGTGCAACAGCTCCGAGTCTTTTGCGGATTTCAGGTCCGATGATCATGGCGATCACCATCTTGATCAGGTCCGCCGGGATAAATGGAATGACACATACTGCAAGGGCAGCAGATACAGTGTAACCTGCCTGAATGCAGAACCATGCAGTTCCGAATGCATAGCAGATTGCAGTTCCAACGATCATTCCAAGAATCTGGATCCATCTCTGACTGAATTTATCAATTACAATACCGGCAATGATTGCCATTGGGATGAAACCAATGATATATCCGCCAGTTGGTCCGGCAAGCTTTCCGATTCCTCCGGTGAATCCGGAAAATACAGGAAGTCCTACAAGTCCGAGAAGAAGATAAAGGATATAGCTGACGGTTCCCTTCTTCCAATCCAGAAGATAGAGAGAAAGATAAATTGCAAAGTTGGTAAGTGAAATCGGCACCGGTCCGATCGGTATGGAAAGCGGTGCAAGAATGCAGGTGACAGCGGTCATAAGAGCGGTGACAGCCATTGCGTAAGTATTGGTAGTTCTAAGTGTCTGAGTGTTTCCCTGAGCCATGTTAAGTATTCTCCTTTTAGAATGTTAATAATGTTCGGCGTGTCAATAAATTAAGCAGATTCGATCTCATATGTAAAACCGGCATCCGTAATCGTCCGGATCGTATCTTTGATTCCTTGACCATCTGCGGTCAGATAACCGGAAGCGAAGATGGAATCTACAACGCTGAGAAGCTTCTTTTCTTCACCTTTAAAATAAACCTCACGTCCGGCAGCACAACGGATATCTGACTGCGGAACCAGAAGTCTTGCAAGGCAGAGAACCTTCATGCAATACTCAGTTGTGAGTTCGGAAATATCAGCATCACCGAGCGGAGTTCCCGGAATCGGCAGCAGGAAGTTGATCGGCAGAGCTTCCGGCTGGATCTCACGAAGCTCCAGAAGCATATCAACAACATCCTCTTTGCTTTCGCCCATTCCAATGATTCCGCCACTGCAGATTTCAAATCCAAGTCTCTGAAGCATTTTGATATTCTGAACGCGCTGCTCAAAAGTATGGGTAGAACAGATGTGACTGTAGTAAGCCCGGCTGCTGTTCAGGTTGTGGTTGATCCGGTCGAGTCCGGCTTCTTTTAACATTAGAGCCTGTTTTTCAGTAAGAAATCCGATGGAACAGCAAAGGTGGGTTCCGTCTTCCTTCATCTTGCGGATCTTAGAAGCCAGTTCTTCGATCTCTTCGTCGGTGAATTTCATACCGCTGAGTCCGATGCAGTGTCTGGAAAGATGATGTTCATTTACAAAATCATTATCTTTATATAACTTCTCATCAGCTACCCACTTATATTTGTCGATATCGGCTTTTGAACGACAGGATTGTGCACAGTAAGCGCAGTCCTGGGAGCAGTTACCGCTGCGGGCATTGGTAAGAATATGAATACTTACATGATTGCCCTTATATTTTCTGCGCAGTTTTTCAGCTTGTGCAATGAGCTGATCGAGTTCTTCGTCCGGTGTATTCAGGATTGCAATCGCATCTTCTCGTGAAAGCACCGGATCTGTAGTTGTTTCAATTTCAGAAATCATAAGTAAACCTTCCTTGGTAAAAAAATATCAAATACATTTCACACTTTACCATGCAAAAGAAAGAATGTCAACTTAAAATTTTATAAGGTTAACAATTGGAGGTAATACTGGTTTATTTGAAGATGATTACATTGCAGATGAAAAAAAACCATAGTATAATAAAAATCAGATTATGAAATGCAGGAGGAAAAACCAATGCGTACATTGAACGTGGAAGAGATTTCAAAGAATATCAAAGAAATGTGCATTGAAGCGAACCATTTTCTTTCAAAAGATATGGACATTGCGATGAAAAATGCAGTTTCAACAGAGAAGTCACCACTGGGGAAAAAGATATTAAGCCAGCTTCAGGATAATCTGAAGATCGCCGGAAGAAGATATGATACCAATCTGCCAGGATACTGGAATGGCAGTCGTATTTCTTGAGATCGGACAGGATGTACATTTCGAAGGCGGCAACCTGGAAGATGCGGTAAATGAAGGGATCCGTCGGGGTTATGTTGACGGATATCTGAGAAAATCCGTCGTGAAAGATCCGATTCTCAGAGAGAATACAAAAGATAATACACCGGGAATCATTCATTATAAAATTGTTCCGGGCGATCAGGTGAAGATCAAGGTCGCACCAAAAGGCTTTGGAAGCGAAAATATGAGCCGTGTATTTATGCTCAAACCGGCAGACGGAATCGAAGGAGTAAAGGAAGCAGTTCTTACGGCAGTAAAAGATGCCGGTCCGAATGCCTGTCCTCCGATGGTTGTCGGCGTGGGAATCGGCGGCACATTTGAAAAATGCGCACTGATGGCAAAAGAAGCACTTACAAGAGAAGTCGGAAGCCATTCAGACATTCCATATGTAAAAGAACTGGAAGAAGAATTACTGGAGCGGATCAACAAGATTGGAATCGGACCGGGCGGACTTGGGGGAAGTACAACCGCGCTGGCTGTCAATGTCAACACTTATCCGACTCATATTGCCGGACTTCCGGTAGCTGTAAATATTTGCTGTCATGTTAACCGCCATGTGATCCGCACTATTTAATTTACCGGGGGGATTCTGAAAAGACTTTCCGTGCCGAAGATATGTACTCGTGCGAAGATGAAGCATGTTACAAATGGTTTCTGCCCGGTGAGAGGATGTGTGTAATATTTAAAGGAAAATGAAAAGAGGGTAATTATGAATACAAATGTAGACGTAGACGCAATGCGAAAAGATGCGGTTGAGATTTTTCAGAAAGGGTTCGCTTGTTCAGAGTCGGTGATCTATGCGATCAAAAAGGGCTTTGATCTTGATCTGTCAGATGATGCGATCGCTATGTCATCAGGATTCCCGTGGGGGCTCGGAGATGGTGGCTGTATTTGTGGTGCGCTTGCAGGAGCAACCATGTGCATCGGCTATTTTTTCGGAAGAAGAACACCTGGAGATGAAATCTTTTTGAAATGCCAGCGGCTGACGAAAGAGTTTCACGACGCATTTAAAGAACATTGCGGAGCAACCTGCTGTCGTGTGCTGACAAGAGGAAAAGAAAAAAATTCTCCGGAGAGAAAAGCGCAGTGCATTAGTTTTGTAGACTTTACGGTTGAGAAACTGGCTGAAATTATTTTAAGAGAATTATAAGACTCCTGTTAGCGGTTAAAAACGCCGCAGCAGAATACAGAAAAAGAATCAGGAAGGAAAAGGATATGGAAAGACATATTACAGTTCCAGTAGCAAAGGAAGAAATACAGGATTTAAGAGCAGGAGATTATGTATATCTTACGGGAGTTATTTATACTGCCCGTGATGCTGCTCATAAAAGAATGGATGAAGTGCTTTCGGAAGGAAAAGAGCTTCCACTTGATATTAAGAATCAGATGATTTATTATATGGGACCATCTCCGGCGAGAGAAGGAAGACCGATCGGCTCAGCAGGACCGACAACAGCAAGCAGGATGGACAAATATGCACCACGCCTTCTGGATCTGGGGCTTGGCGGAATGATAGGAAAAGGGAAAAGAAGTCAGGCTGTCCGGGATGCAATCGTGAGAAATAAAGCAGTTTATTTTGCAGCAGTCGGAGGAGCAGGCGCGCTTCTTTCAAAATGTATCAAAAGAGCAGATGTGATCGCATATGATGATCTTGGCACAGAAGCGATCCGCCGCCTGGAGATCGAAGACCTTCCGGCAATTGTTGTGATCGACTCCGAGGGCAATAATTTATACGAGACAGCCGTCAAAGAGTATGCGGAGGAATAGGGAATGAATTGTGTAAAAAGAATTGCACTTATGGTAATTCGGAATATTCTGCTTGTTCCGTTTATGTGGTGCAAGCTGTGTTACTATGCCGCGCACGTAGACAAGTATCCGGAGATCACCCGATATAAGCTTCTGAAATATATTGTCAAAAGAGCCAATAAAGGCGGAAATGTAACAATCGAAGCATATGGAAAAGAAAACATCCCCAAAGAGGGAGGGTTTATGTTTTTTCCGAATCATCAAGGGCTTTATGACGTACTCGCAATTGTTGATGCCTGCCCGCGTCCGTTTTCGGTGGTGGCAAAAAAAGAAGTGGCAAATGTTCCACTTCTCAAGCAGACATTTAAATGTATGAAGGCCTACATGATCGACCGCGAAGATATCCGTCAGTCTATGCAAGTGATCATGGATGTTACAGAGGAAGTAAAGAAAGGAAGAAACTATCTGATCTTTGCAGAAGGAACCCGCTCGAAGATGGGGAACAAGCTTCTTGAGTTTAAAGGTGGAAGCTTCAAGGCGGCAACAAAAGCGAAATGCCCGATCATACCGATTGCGTTGATTGATTCTTTTAAACCGTTTGATACAAATAGTATCGCACCGGTAACGGTACAGGTACATTTCCTGGAACCGATTTATTATGAAGAATATCAAAATATGAAGACGACAGAGATCGCAAAAGAAGTAAAAAGAAGAATAGAAGAAACCATATCTGAATATGAACCAAAGGAAGCATAAAATAAAGATAAGGTAAAAAGGACAGACTCTTTGCTAGATATAGTGAAAAAGAGTCTGTTTCTTCTATATATAGATAATTAGAAAATAAACTTAAAAAAAGAAAAAAATAATCGAAAAAACCGTTGACAGAAAAAGGGTTCTTAGGTATAATTATCAATGCGCTGTGAAGTTACATTAAAAGTATAAACACACAGTTAAATACAGACCTTGGATCGGGCTGAGGAGATACTCAAGAGGGCCCGAAGAGGCGCCCTGCTAAGGGTGTAGGTCGGGCAACCGGCGCGAGGGTTCGAATCCCTCTTTCTCCGTTTTGTTTGAAAATAACTTTTGAAAAAGCTTCAAAAAAGTTATTGACAAGCAAGAAGATATATGATAATATATCAGAGTTGCTGTTTGAGAAATTCAAAAAAAGCAACAAAAATAATTTAAAAAAGTTGTTGACAAACTGCAGAACACTTTGATATTAATAAATAGAAAGCTGTCGCATGAAACAGCAACAACAAAAGAACATTGGATAACTGAACAATGAACAACAAACCCTGAAAATTCTTTAAAAGTTTTTTCCAGGGCGGACATCGAAAGATGTCGACCAGAACAGTAAACAGGAACAGAATTGCCAAAGCGATTCTGACCCGGATACAAACATTTTAACGAGAGTTTGATCCTGGCTCAGGATGGAACTGCTGGCGGCGTGCTTAACACATGCAAGTCAGACAAGAGCACTTATCTTTGATTCTTGGATGAAGAGGTTTG
>SCPN01000098.1_pt1 | contig 17826 bp, 12 predicted proteins | sample 6106831 | NCBI WGS metagenome assembly SCPN01 (sample SAMN10720447, study PRJNA508395) | human gut metagenome | isolation source: Participant 1, 0 month
ATGACCGAGAATTATCGAGGCTGCTACGAGTATTTGAGCGCACAATATCCGGAGGTCGGAGGCTATGAGTTTTATAAAGAGCTGTTTCCGGACAATGAGAACTCGAGAACGGCACACGGATTTTCCCATCCGAACGCTGTGTATCTGTATCGGGACGAACAGAGCGAGGATAAGAAGCTCCGGCGCAGGAAGATGTATAACGACACATGGGAACAGGATTACATGGAGTTTGTCGAGGGGAACAGCCTTACTTTGTGCAGCGGTCTTGCATATCGCAGAAAGGAGAACAGGCTGGAGAACGCCCAGCGGATGTATGCTCTGATCTTCGATCTGGATGGCGTAGGTCTTGCCGAGCTGCGCAACCTCTTTCTGCGCTTTGGCGGCGATCCGGAGCGAGTGCGCCGGTTGCCGATGCCGACTTTCCTTGTTCTGTCGGGGACAGGGCTGCATATCTACTATGTTTTCCAGCAGCCGATTGACCTATACCCGAATATAAAAATTCAGCTTAAAAGTCTGAAATATGACCTCACTTTCCGGCTATGGGAGTATGGCAGCACTTCGCAGGTCAAGGCGATCCAGTATCAATCCATCAATCAGAGCTTCCGCATGGTGGGCAGCATCAATGACAAGCATGGGACGGAGCTGGTCGCTTTCCGTACCGGAGAACGGGTAACGCTGGATTATCTGAACGCCTACGCAAAGCCAGAAAACAGGGTGGATGTCAATAAGCCTTCAGCCCATCCAAAATGACACGAGCTGAGGCGAGGGAGGCATATCCGGAGTGGTATGAGCGTGTTGTTGTGAGAGGCGAGAAAGGACGCAAGAAGTGGGATATTGCCGGAAAGGTGCATGGTGATGATCCGTATGCGCTCTACCATTGGTGGCTGCGGCAGATCGGAGAGATAAAGGGCGGGCGTCGGTATTTCTTTGATGTGCCTTGCTATCTATGCTTACAAATGCGGTGTGTCGAAGCAGCAGCTCGGCAGGATATGAAAGAGGCTTTTGATGATCTGCAGATGGTGAAGCATGAGAACGCATTGACCGAGGAAGATATACGGAGTGCGCTGGAAGCCTACGACAAGGAGTATTACAATTTCACGATTTCCGATATTGAAGCTCTGACCGATGTTCGCATCGAGCGCAACAAGAGGAATGGTAGATCACAGAAAGAGCATTTGAAAAGAGCAAGGGCGGTGCAGGAAGTGGATTATCCTGGCGGCACATGGAGAAGAAAAGGGGCAGAAGAAAAGAAAGCGCAAGTCTATGCGTGGCGGCAGGAGCATCCAGAGGGACGCAAGGCCGATTGTCATAGGGACACCGGACTTGATCCGAAAACGATCCGCAAATGGTGGGACACCGTACCGGAGGGGCATATAACGGTCAAAATACGCCCATCACAGGCTTTGAGCGATCTGTTGGTGGAGGAATTTAAGAAAGGGCTGTAAACGCCCCAGAAACGCCTACAAGGCGTTTTCGGGCGGGTAAGGGTTTTATATTACCCCACCGAAAACGAGGCTTGAAAACCGCGCGAAATAAGGCTTTTCACCCCTAAATGTACACGCTGCGGTGTTAGCATATAGAAAGCACTGTTCATAGAAAGTTGCAAAAAAACATTTGCAATGCACTTGCAAATGTCACGAATATTGAATATAATATTAGTGCAAGCTAAAAATGACGAGGAAAGGAGTGCTATTATGGCTAAAGGAAATATGACGATAAGAATGGAGCCGGAGCTGAAAGCACAGGCGGCAGCTCTCTTTAAGTCCCTCGGAATGGATTTGAGTACGGCAACGGGTATTTTTTATCGACAGGCACTTAGGTGTCATGGACTTCCCTTTGAAGTCAAGGTTGACGAGCCGAATGCTGTTACCTATGCGGCGATGGAGGCGGCAGAAAAGGGAGAGGATATGTATGGTCCGTTTGATAGCGTTGCAGATCTGATGGAGGCGCTGAATGCTTAAGCCGGAGTTTTCGGGGCAGTTCAAACGAGATTACAAGCTTGCGATCAAGAGAGGCTGCGATCCGAAGAAGTTGGAGGAAGTGATCACGCTGTTGTGTAACGAGCAGCCGTTGCCGGAGGCGTATCGAGATCATGCTCTCACTAATTCCAGAAATTATAAGGACATGAGAGAATGTCACATCGAGCCGGACTGGCTGTTGGTCTATAAAGTTGTTCGGCAGACTTTGATTTTGAAATTGATAAGGACGGGATCTCATAGCGATTTGTTTTGAGATTAACTCCGGATGAAAGAGTGGTGATGATATTTGGCGGGTGTAATAACGGAAATTGCAATAGAATGTGGCGTGTCGGAACAGGCAGTTCGTGCATGGTGTAGGCGAAACCATGTTGCGAAAGATGCGAAAGGAAGTTTCGCAATCAGCGAAAGTCAAAAAACCGCCATATATCAGCATTATTTAGGTGTTGAACGAAAGCAAGTTTCGCAACAGGCGAAAGCAAGTTGCGAAACTTGCGAAACCACTTTGATCGCTATGCTGCAGGGAGAATTAGACCGGAAAAGCGAGCAACTTGCTGTAAAGGACAAGCAGATCGAGGAACTGAACGCAAGGTTGGCGGAGGTCAGCTCGGCGTTGGTGACGGCACAGCAGACTGCGGCAGCGGCCCAGGCTCTCCATGCTGGGACAATGCATCAGCAGCTTCTTTCCGGCAAGTCCGGAGCCGATCAGCCGGAGCGTGAGACAGAACCGGTTCAAAAGCGTAGCTGGTTTAGTAGGTTCTTTGGGGACTAAACAGAACGACAAATCGGAAGTTGTGGAGGTAAAATATAGATGAATCAAGGTATAATTAGCTTCTTGGGGTATCTTTAAATACTGTAGAAAAGAGGAAGGAAATAATAAATGGCTAAAATGAGAATATCACCGGAATTGAAAAAACTGATCGAAAAATACCGCTGCGTAAAAGATACGGAAGGAATGTCTCCTGCTAAGGTATATAAGCTGGTGGGAGAAAATGAAAACCTATATTTAAAAATGACGGACAGCCGGTATAAAGGGACCACCTATGATGTGGAACGGGAAAAGGACATAATGCTATGGCTGGAAGGAAAGCTGCCTGTTCCAAAGGTCCTGCACTTTGAACGGCATGATGGCTGGAGCAATCTGCTCATGAGTGAGGCCGATGGCGTCCTTTGCTCGGAAGAGTATGAAGATGAACAAAGCCCTGAAAAGATTATCGAGCTGTATGCGGAGTGCATCAGGCTCTTTCACTCCATCGACATATCGGATTGTCCCTATACGAATAGCTTAGACAGCCGCTTAGCCGAATTGGATTACTTACTGAATAACGATCTGGCCGATGTGGATTGCGAAAACTGGGAAGAAGACACTCCATTTAAAGATCCGCGCGAGCTGTATGATTTTTTAAAGACGGAAAAGCCCGAAGAGGAACTTGTCTTTTCCCACGGCGACCTGGGAGACAGCAACATCTTTGTGAAAGATGGCAAAGTAAGTGGCTTTATTGATCTTGGGAGAAGCGGCAGGGCGGACAAGTGGTATGACATTGCCTTCTGCGTCCGGTCGATCAGGGAGGATATCGGGGAAGAACAGTATGTCGAGCTATTTTTTGACTTACTGGGGATCAAGCCTGATTGGGAGAAAATAAAATATTATATTTTACTGGATGAATTGTTTTAGTACCTAGATTTAGATGTCTAAAAAGCTTTAACTACAAGCTTTTTAGACATCTAATCTTTTCTGAAGTACATCCGCAACTGTCCATACTCTGATGTTTTATATCTTTTCTAAAAGTTCGCTAGATAGAGTTCTATATTAGAGATGTAAAGAGTTTTGGTGAAGAGGTTTGTGAGTATGGCTTTTATAACCAGGGTGCAATGAGAAGCACTAGATACAACTACGCATTCAATCAAAGATACTGTTTCAGCAGTACAAGAAAAAATAGTAAGCGGTACGGCTTTACTATTTTAGACAACTTCCAGTTTATCGGTGGGATGAAGGTCGGGGAGCCGTCCGCAGACGGCAGGGGCAGCGCCCCTCCGGAGCTGGCAGAGCAGCAGGCACGAGCCGGCAGTGAAGCAGCTCCGCAACCCTCCCTTAGTAGCACTTTCACACCGCTGCACCGATGGGGTGGCGGTGTGAAAGTGCTTTTGCGTTACTTTCTCACCAGAAAGTAACAAAGAGGTTGTTTTTAGCGGAAATTTATGATAAAATAGAGGACGGAAGAATAAGCGGAAAGGGGGCGATTTTATGGGAGTTACGATTTCGGGTATGACAGGTGCAGGAGCATCCGGCACAACAACCGCAGCTCTCAGCGGCGAATGTAGACCGGAGCCGGACGGAGCAGAACATTGTTTTCTGCAACGAGGATCTGAAGCAGGTCTATCATATGGTCTTTGATGAAGCCTCGCAGCCTACAACGCAAAGAAAACCAAAACGAGATAAGATACCGGACTACTATGAGCATATCCGGCAGAGTAAACAGGAAAAGCTGTTCCATGAAGCGATCTTCCAGATCGGCAACATGAGCGACTGTGGGTGCGGTACGCCGGACGGAGAACGGGCGGCGGCAGCTCTGAAAGATTTTGCGGAGTCTTTTGCAGAACGCAACCCCCATCTGCGGGTGTTCAATATGGTGCTGCACATGGACGAGGCAACGCCCCATCTCCATGTCGATTTTATCCCTGTGGCAACGGAGCAGTCAAGAGGACTTTCTACAAGGGTATCTATGAAACAGGCATTGAAGCAGCAGGGGTTTGTCGGTGTCGGCAGAAAGCAGACCGAATGGGCGGCGTGGATGGAACGGGAGAAAGAAGCTCTGACGGAGATCGCCCAGCGGCACGATTTTGAAATTATCTCTCTCGGCACGAACAGACCGCACATGGACTTGCCGCAGTTCAAGGAAGCGGCTGCGAGGCTGGAAGCGGTGCAGCAGCAGACAGCGGCAGTAGAGCGGGAGGTTGCTGAGCTGGAACGGCAGCGGGACGCTCTGAAAGGCACTGTGCGGCTCTTAAAGGAGGCTGACAGGGTAAATGCACCCCTGCATGATATTCAGCCGGAAAAGACGCTCACAGGGGCAGTAAAGGGCGTGACGGTGGATCAGGTCGAGCAGCTAAAGAAAATGGCACTGCGCAGCGTGACGGATCGGCACAAGGTACAGGAGCTGACGGAGGAAAACACCCGTCTGCGGTCACAGGTGCCGTCCATGAAGAAGCGGCTGGAAGAAGCGCAGCGGCAGCAGAGGCTTGAACAGGAAAACCGGAGGCTGCGCGATGAAAACTATTATCTGCAATCCGAGCTGCAGGAGGAACGCAGCTTCACCGAGCGTCTGACGGACGGCATCGGTCGGATGCTGGACTCTTGGAAGAACACTTGCCGGAGCGTCTGCGTCCTCTGCTTTAAAGCGAGGGAGCTGCTGCCCGATCCGGAGATTGGACAGCAGCAGGAGCAACAGCAGCACCAGCGAGGAATGGGCGGCATGGAGTTGAAAGAAGCCCGTCCGAGGGCTTGAAAATCTCTTTCGGACAGGCTATAATAACAACTGAAAATAGGGAATTGCTGTATTGATAATCTAAGCCCCCTGTAAGGGTAATAATAACCTATATTTTTCTCTGAAAGGGAGAAAGTCGGAGGGAAAAGTGAGCGGAGGGTGTTGAAGTGTGGTAAACCTCGTTAGAGGTTTTCCAGCCACCGTGGTAAACCCATCGTTTTCCATAGTGGCGGCACTTTCAATGCCCCGCAAAGAGGGGAAAAGCTTACGGTTCACTACTCACGACGATGTTTTTGGTACCTTTTTTCACCGGAAAGGACCTGTAAAGTGATAATGATTATCATCTACATATCACAACGTGCATCTACGCCATCAAACCACGTCAAATAATCAATTATGACGCAGGTATCGTATTAATTGATCTGCATCAACTTAACGTAAAACAACTTCAGACAATACAAATCAGCAACACTGAATACGGGGCAACCTCATGTCAACTAAGAACAGAACCCGCAGAACAACAACCCGCAACATCCGCTTTCCTAACCAAATGATTGAACAAATTAACATCGCTCTTGGAGCAAAAGGGTCCGGGAATCTCAGCCTGGGTCATTGAAGCCTGCCGTCGGAGACTAACGTCAGAAAAGAGAGCATATACATCAATCCAAAGTGATGATGAATAAACATCCCGCGTTCTTCCCTCCGAACAGGACGATATTGTAAATTCAATTTAATTACGAGGGCATTGCAGTAATTGAGTTGCAGTTTTACCACTTTCCTGACAGTGACAGACTGCGTGTTGGCTCACAGACTAAATAGTTTGAATGATTAGCAGTTATGGTGATCAGTCAACCAACAGGGAATAATCCTTCGTATTCTTATCGTGCTTTACTAACGCGGCCTCAATTGCCCTGAATGCTTCCAGAGACACCTTTATGTTCTATACATGCAATTACAACATCAGGGTAACCATAGAAATGGTGCTATTAAGCATATTTTATTAACGAATCAGATCCACGGAGGGATCATCAGCAGATTGTTCTTTATTCATTTTGTCGCTCCATGCGCTTGCTCTTCATCTAGCGGTTAAAATATTACTTCAAATCTTCTGTATGAAGATTTGAGCACGTTGGTCTTTACATACATCTGTCGGTTGTATTTCCTCCAGAATGCCAGCAGGACCGCACTTTGTTACGCAAACCAATACTATTAAGGAAAACATTCCTAATATTTGACATAAATCATCAACAAAACACAAGGAGGTCAGACCAGATTGAAACGATAAAACGATAATGCAAACTACGCGCCCTCGTATCACATGGAAGGTTTTACCAATGGCTCAGGTTGCCATTTTAAAGAAATATCTGATCAAGTGCGAAAAGATTTAGACTGTGAATTGTTTTATTCTGAACTAAAACGTCACAACGTCTCACATTATATTTACTATCTAGCCACAGATAATATTCACATCGTGTTAGAAAACGATAACACCGTGTTAATAAAAGGACTTAAAAGGTTGTAAATGTTAAATTCTCAAGAAACACGCATCTTATAGAAACGTCCTATGATAGGTTGAAATCAAGAGAAATCACATTTCAGCAATACAGGGAAAATCTTGCTAAAGCAGGAGTTTTCCGATGGGTTACAAATATCCATGAACATAAAAGATATTACTATACCTTTGATAATTCATTACCATTTACTGAGAGCATTCAGAACACTACACAAATCTTTCCACGCTAAATCATAACGTCCGGTTTCTTCCGTGTCAGCACCGGGCGTTGGCATAATGCAATACGTGTACGCGCTAAACCCTGTGTGCATCGTTTTAATTATTCCCGACACTCCTGCAGAGAAGTTCCCCGTCAGGGCTGTGGACATAGTTAATCCGGGAATACAAATGACGATTCATCGCACCTGACATACATTAATAAATATTAACAATATGAAATTTCAACTCATTGTTTAGGGTTTGTTTAATTTTCTACACATACGATTCTGCGAACTTCAAAAGCATCGGGAATAACACCATGAAAAATGCTACCTGCTACTGCGCTGGCCCTGCTTACAGGATGTGCTCAACAGACGTTTACTGTTCAAAACAAACCGGCAGCAGTAGCAAAGGAAACCATCACCCATCATTTCTTCGTTTCTGGAATTGGGCAGAAGAAAACTGTCGATGCAGCCAAAATTTGTGGCGGCGCAGAAAATGTTGTTAAAACAGAAACCCAGCAAACATTCGTAAATGGATTGCCTGGTTTTATTACTTTAGGCATTTATACTCCGCTGGAAGCGCGTGTGTATTGCTCACATATTGTATTGAGTTGCCCATCGATATGGGCAACTCTATCTGCACTGCTCATTAATATACTTCTGGGTTCCTTCCAGTTGTTTTGCATAGTGATCAGCCCTCTGAGGGTGAAATAATCCTGTTCAGCGGTGTCTGCCAGTCGGGGAGGTTGCATTATCCACGCCGGAGGCGGTGGTGGCTTCACGCACTGACTGACAGACTGCTTTGATGTGCAACCGACGACGACCAGCGGCAACATCATCACGCAGAGCATCATTTTCAGCTTTCGCATCAGCTAACTCCTTCGTGTATTTTGCATCGAGCGCAGCAACATCACGCTGACGCATCTGCATGTCAGTAATTGCCGCGTTCGCCAGCTTCAGTTCTCTGGCATTTTGTCGCGCTGGGCTTTGTAGGTAATGGCGTTATCACGGTAATGATTAACAGCCCATGACAGGCAGACGATGATGCAGATAACCAGAGCGGAGATAATCGCGGTTACTCTGCTCATACATCAATCTCTGACCGTTCCGCCCGCTTCTTTGAATTTTGCAATCAGGCTGTCAGCCTTATGCTCGAACTGACCATAACCAGCGCCCGGCAGTGAAGCCCAGATATTGCTGCAACGGTCGATTGCCTGACGGATATCACCACGATCAATCATAGGTAAAGCGCCACGCTCCTTAATCTGCTGCAATGCCACAGCGTCCTGACTTTCGGAGAGAAGTCTTTCAGGCCGCTGCTTGCGGTAGGCATCCCACCAACGGGAAAGAAGCTGGTAGCGTCCGGCGCCTGTTGATTTGAGTTTTGGGTTTAGCGTGACAAGTTTGCGAGGGTGATCGGAGTAATCAGTAAATAGCGCCTACAATGACGTCATAACCATGATTTCTGGTTTTCTGACGTCCGTTATCAGTTCCCTCCGACCACGCCAGCATATCGAGGAACGCCTTACGTTGATTATTGATTTCTACCATCTTCTACCCGGCTTTTTAGCAGCGAAGCGTTTGATAAGCGAACCAATCGAGTCAGTACCGATGTAGCCGATAAACACGCCTCGTTATATAGGATTGCTACTTAGTCCGGCGAAGTCGAGAAGGTCACGAATGAACTAGGCGATAATGGCGCACATCGTTGCGTCGATTACTGTTTTGTAAACGCACCGCCATTATATCTGCCGCGAAGGTACGCCATTGCAAACGCAAGGATTGCCCTGATGCCTTGTTCCTTTGCCGCGAGAATGGCGGCCAACAGGTCATGTTTTTCTGGCATCTTCATGTCTTACCCCAATAAGGGATTTGCTCTATTTAATTAGGAATAAGGTCGATTACTGATAGAACAAATCCAGGCTACTGTGTTTAGTAATCAGATTTGTTCGTGACCGATATGCACGGGCAAACGGCAGGAGGTTGTTAGCGCAAAAAAATTCCAAAAAAATTCCAAAAAAACCAACTAACAAACACAATCTGATGGCAGCAATACGTAACTGAACGAAGTACGCTACGTTGGTATTACTTCGTTCAGTTACGTATTGCTCCAGACCGATCAGCGGAGCACGTGGAACAGAACGGTTCAAAGCGTAGCTGGTTTAGTAGTTCTTTAGGGACTAAACAGAACGACAAATCAAGTTGTGGAGGTAAAATATAGATGAATCAAGGTATAATTAGCTTCTTGGGGTATCTTTAAATACTGTAGAAAAGAAAAATAATAAATGGCTAAAATGAAATATCACCGGAATTGAAAAACTGATCGAAAAATACCGCTGCGTTGTAAAGATACGGAAGGAATGTCTCCTGCTAAGGTATATAAGCTGGTGGGAGAAAATGAAAACCTATATTTAAAATGACGGACAGCCGGTATAAAGGGACCACCTATGATGTGGAACGGGAAAAGGACATAATGCTATGGCTGGAAGGAAGCTGCCTGTTCAAAGGTCCTGCACTTTGAACGGCATGATGGCTGGAGCAATCTGCTCATGAGAGTGAGACCGATGGCGTCCTTTGCTCGGAAGAGTATGAAGATGAACAAAGCCCTGAAAAGATTATCGAGGCTGTATGCGGGTGCATCAGGCTCTTTCACTCCATCGACATATCGGATTGTCCCTATACGAATAGCTTAGACAGCCGCTTAGCCAAATTGGATTACTTACTGAATAACGATCTGGCCGATGTGGATTGCGAAAACTGGGAAGACACTCCATTTAAAGATCCGCGCGAGCTGTATGATTTTAAAGACGGAAAAGCCCGAAGAGGAACTTGTCTTTTCCCACGGCGACCTGGGAGACAGCAACATCTTTGTGAAAGATGGCAAAGTAAGTGGCTTTATTGATCTTGGGAGAAGCGGCAGGGCGGACAAGTGGTATGACATTGCCTTCTGCGTCCGGTCGATCAGGAGGATATCGGGAAGAACAGTATGTCGAGCTATTTTTTGACTTACTGGGGATCAAGCCTGATTGGGAGAAAATAAAATATTATATTTTACTGGATGAATTGTTTTAGTACCTAGATTTAGATGTCTAAAAAGCTTTAACTACAAGCTTTTTAGACATCTAATCTTTTCTGAAGTACATCCGCAACTGTCCATACTCTGATGTTTTATATCTTTTCTAAAAGTTCGCTAGATAGAGTTCTATATTAGAGATGTAAAGAGTTTTGGTGAAGAGGTTTGTGAGTATGGCTTTTATAACCAGGGTGCAATGAGAAGCACTAGATACAACTACGCATTCAATCAAAGATACTGTTTCAGCAGTACAAGAAAAAATAGTAAGCGGTACGGCTTTACTATTTTAGACAACTTCCAGTTTATCGGTGGGATGAAGGTCGGGGAGCCGTCCGCAGACGGCAGGGCAGCGCCCTCCGAGCTGGCAGAGCAGCAGGCACGAGCCGGCAGTGAAGCAGCTCCGCAACCCTTTAGGGGCGCAAAGCACTTTCACACCGCTGCACCGATGGGGTGGCGGTGTGAAAGTGCTTGCGTTACTCTCACCAGAAAGTAACAAAGAGGTTGTTTTAGCGGAAATTTATGATAAAATAGAGGACGGAAGAATAAGCGGAAAGGGGGCGATTTTATGGGAGTTACGATTTCGGGTATGACAGGTGCAGGGAGCATCCGGCACAACAACCGCAGCTTCTCAGCGGCGAATGTAGACCGGAGCCGGACGGAGCAGAACATTGTTTTCTGCAACGAGGATCTGAAGCAGGTCTATCATATGGTCTTTGATGAAGCTCTCGCAGCCTACAACGCAAAGAAAACCAAAACGAGAGATAAGATACCGGACTACTATGAGCATATCCGGCAGAGTAAACAGGAAAAGCTGTTCCATGAAGCGATCTTCCAGATCGGCAACATGAGCGACTGTGGGTGCGGTACGCCGGACGGAGAACGGGCGGCGGCAGCTCTGAAAGATTTTGCGGAGTCTTTTGCAGAACGCAACCCCCATCTGCGGGTGTTCAATATGGTGCTGCACATGGACGAGGCAACGCCCCATCTCCATGTCGATTTTATCCCTGTGGCAACGGAGCAGTCAAGAGGACTTTCTACAAGGGTATCTATGAAACAGGCATTGAAGCAGCAGGGGTTTGTCGGTGTCGGCAGAAAGCAGACCGAATGGGCGGCGTGGATGGAACAGAAAGAAGCTCTGACGGAGATCGCCCAGCGGCACGATTTTGAAATTATCTCTCTCGGCACGAACAGACCGCACATGGACTTGCCGCAGTTCAAGGAAGCGGCTGCGAGGCTGGAAGCGGTGCAGCAGCAGACAGCGGCAGTAGAGCGGGAGGTTGCTGAGCTGGAACGGCAGCGGGACGCTCTGAAAGGCACTGTGCGGCTCTTAAAGGAGGCTGACAGGGTAAATGCACCCCTGCATGATATTCAGCCGGAAAAGACGCTCACAGGGGCAGTAAAGGGCGTGACGGTGGATCAGGTCGAGCAGCTAAAGAAAATGGCACTGCGCAGCGTGACGGATCGGCACAAGGTACAGGAGCTGACGGAGGAAAACACCCGTCTGCGGTCACAGGTGCCGTCCATGAAGAAGCGGCTGGAAGAAGCGCAGCGGCAGCAGAGGCTTGAACAGGAAAACCGGAGGCTGCGCGATGAAAACTATTATCTGCAATCCGAGCTGCAGGAGGAACGCAGCTTCACCGAGCGTCTGACGGACGGCATCGGTCGGATGCTGGACTTCTTGGAAGAACACTTGCCGGAGCGTCTGCGTCCTCTGCTTGAAAAGGCGAGGGAGCTGCTGCCCGATCCGGAGATTGGACAGCAGCAGGAGCAACAGCAGCACCAGCGAGGAATGGGCGGCATGGAGCTGTAAAAGAAGCCTGTCCGGAGGGCTTGAAAATCTCTTTCGGACAGGCTATAATAACAACTGAAAATAGGGAATTGCTGTATTGATAATCTAAGCCCCCTGTAAGGGTACTCCCAACCTATATTTTCTCTCTGAAAGGGAGAAAGTCGGGGAAAGGGGTGAGCGGAGGGTGTTGGAAGTGTGGTAAACCTCGTTAGAGGTTTTCCAAGCCACTGTGGTAAACCCATCGGGTTTTCCATAGTGGCGGCACTTTCAATGCCAGCGAGGAAAAGGGGTGACTTTCTCTTTAAGGCGGCGTAGCCTCTTTCCCCTTTCCCCTTCCCGCCCGCAGGCGATCCCCGCCGCAGCGGATTTTCTTTGGTACTTTTTTTTGTGAGGTGGTAATATGACCGAGAATTATCGAGGCTGCTACGAGTATTTGAGCGCACAATATCCGGAGGTCGGAGGCTATGAGTTTTATAAAGAGCTGTTTCCGGACAATGAGAACTCCGGAGAACGGCACACGGATTTTTCCCATCCGAACGCTGTGTATCTGTATCGGGACGAACAGAGCGAGGATAAGAAGCTCCGGCGCAGGAAGATGTATAACGACACATGGGAACAGGATTACATGGAGTTTGTCGAGGGGAACAGCCTTACTTTGTGCAGCGGTCTTGCATATCGCAGAAAGGAGAACAGGCTGGAGAACGCCCAGCGGATGTATGCTCTGATCTTCGATCTGGATGGCGTAGGTCTTGCCGAGCTGCGCAACCTCTTTCTGCGCTTTGGCGGCGATCCGGAGCGAGTGCGCCGGTTGCCGATGCCGACTTTCCTTGTTCTGTCGGGGACAGGGCTGCATATCTACTATGTTTTCCAGCAGCCGATTGACCTATACCCGAATATAAAAATTCAGCTTAAAAGTCTGAAATATGACCTCACTTTCCGGCTATGGGAGTATGGCAGCACTTCGCAGGTCAAGGCGATCCAGTATCAATCCATCAATCAGAGCTTCCGCATGGTGGGCAGCATCAATGACAAGCATGGGACGGAGCTGGTCGCTTTCCGTACCGGAGAACGGGTAACGCTGGATTATCTGAACGCCTACGCAAAGCCAGAAAACAGGGTGGATGTCAATAAGCCTTTCAGCCCATCCAAAATGACACGAGCTGAGGCGAGGGAGGCATATCCGGAGTGGTATGAGCGTGTTGTTGTGAGAGGCGAGAAAGGACGCAAGAAGTGGGATATTGCCGGAAAGGTGCATGGTGATGATCCGTATGCGCTCTACCATTGGTGGCTGCGGCAGATCGGAGAGATAAAGGGCGGGCATCGGTATTTCTTTTTGATGTGCCTTGCTATCTATGCTTACAAATGCGGTGTGTCGAAGCAGCAGCTCCGGCAGGATATGAAAGAGGCTTTTGATGATCTGCAGATGGTGAAGCATGAGAACGCATTGACCGAGGAAGATATACGGAGTGCGCTGGAAGCCTACGACAAGGAGTATTACAATTTCACGATTTCCGATATTGAAGCTCTGACCGATGTTCGCATCGAGCGCAACAAGAGGAATGGTAGATCACAGAAAGAGCATTTGAAAAGAGCAAGGGCGGTGCAGGAAGTGGATTATCCTGGCGGCACATGGAGAAGAAAAGGGGCAGAAGAAAAGAAAGCGCAAGTCTATGCGTGGCGGCAGGAGCATCCAGAGGGACGCAAGGCCGATTGTCATAGGGACACCGGACTTGATCCGAAAACGATCCGCAAATGGTGGGACACCGTACCGGAGGGGCATATAACGGTCAAAATACGCCCATCACAGGCTTTGAGCGATCTGTTGGTGGAGGAATTTAAGAAAGGGCTGTAAACGCCCCAGAAACGCCCTACAAGGCGTTTTCGGGGCGGGTAAGGGTTTTTATATTACCCCACCGAAAACGAGGCTTGAAAACCGCGCGAAATAAGGCTTTTTCACCCCCTAAATGTACACGCTGCGGTGTTAGCATATAGAAAGCACTGTTCATAGAAAAGTTGCAAAAAAACATTTGCAATGCACTTGCAAATGTCACGAATATTGAATATAATATTAGTGCAAGCTAAAAATGACGAGGAAAGGAGTGCTATTATGGCTAAAGGAAATATGACGATAAGAATGGAGCCGGAGCTGAAAGCACAGGCGGCAGCTCTCTTTAAGTCCCTCGGAATGGATTTGAGTACGGCAACGGGTATTTTTTATCGACAGGCACTTAGGTGTCATGGACTTCCCTTTGAAGTCAAGGTTGACGAGCCGAATGCTGTTACCTATGCGGCGATGGAGGCGGCAGAAAAGGGAGAGGATATGTATGGTCCGTTTGATAGCGTTGCAGATCTGATGGAGGCGCTGAATGCTTAAGCCGGAGTTTTCGGGGCAGTTCAAACGAGATTACAAGCTTGCGATCAAGAGAGGCTGCGATCCGAAGAAGTTGGAGGAAGTGATCACGCTGTTGTGTAACGAGCAGCCGTTGCCGGAGGCGTATCGAGATCATGCTCTCACTAATTCCAGAAATTATAAGGACATGAGAGAATGTCACATCGAGCCGGACTGGCTGTTGGTCTATAAAGTTGTTCGGCAGACTTTGATTTTGAAATTGATAAGGACGGGATCTCATAGCGATTTGTTTTGAGATTAACTCCGGATGAAAGAGTGGTGATGATATTTGGCGGGTGTAATAACGGAAATTGCAATAGAATGTGGCGTGTCGGAACAGGCAGTTCGTGCATGGTGTAGGCGAAACCATGTTGCGAAAGATGCGAAAGGAAGTTTCGCAATCAGCGAAAGTCAAAAAACCGCCATATATCAGCATTATTTAGGTGTTGAACGAAAGCAAGTTTCGCAACAGGCGAAAGCAAGTTGCGAAACTTGCGAAACCACTTTGATCGCTATGCTGCAGGGAGAATTAGACCGGAAAAGCGAGCAACTTGCTGTAAAGGACAAGCAGATCGAGGAACTGAACGCAAGGTTGGCGGAGGTCAGCTCGGCGTTGGTGACGGCACAGCAGACTGCGGCAGCGGCCCAGGCTCTCCATGCTGGGACAATGCATCAGCAGCTTCTTCCGGCAAGTCCGGAGCCGATCAGCCGGAGCGTGAGACAGAACCGGTTCAAAAGCGTAGCTGGTTTAGTAGGTTCTTTGGGGACTAAACAGAACGACAAATCGGAAGTTGTGGAGGAAGGAAATAATAAATGGCTAAAATGAGAATATCACCGGAATTGAAAAAACTGATCGAAAAATACCGCTGCGTAAAAGATACGGAAGGAATGTCTCCTGCTAAGGTATATAAGCTGGTGGGAGAAAATGAAAACCTATATTTAAAAATGACGGACAGCCGGTATAAAGGGACCACCTATGATGTGGAACGGGAAAAGGACATGATGCTATGGCTGGAAGGAAAGCTGCCTGTTCCAAAGGTCCTGCACTTTGAACGGCATGATGGCTGGAGCAATCTGCTCATGAGTGAGGCCGATGGCGTCCTTTGCTCGGAAGAGTATGAAGATGAACAAAGCCCTGAAAAGATTATCGAGCTGTATGCGGAGTGCATCAGGCTCTTTCACTCCATCGACATATCGGATTGTCCCTATACGAATAGCTTAGACAGCCGCTTAGCCGAATTGGATTACTTACTGAATAACGATCTGGCCGATGTGGATTGCGAAAACTGGGAAGAAGACACTCCATTTAAAGATCCGCGCGAGCTGTATGATTTTTTAAAGACGGAAAAGCCCGAAGAGGAACTTGTCTTTTCCCACGGCGACCTGAGACAGCAACATCTTTGTGAAAGATGGCAAAGTAAGTGGCTTTATTGATCTTGGGAGAAGCGGCAGGGCGGACAAGTGGTATGACATTGCCTTCTGCGTCCGGTCGATCAGGAGGATATCGGGGAAGAACAGTATGTCGAGCTATTTTTTGACTTACTGTGGATCAAGCCTGATTGGGAGAAAATAAAATATTATATTTTACTGGATGAATTGTTTTAGTACCTAGATTTAGATGTCTAAAAAGCTTTAACTACAAGCTTTTTAGACATCTCTTTAGCACACACCGCTGCACCGATGGGGTGGCGGTGAAAGCTATTTACTTCTCACCAGAAAGTAACAAAGAGGTTGTTTTTCGCGGAAATTTATGATAAAATAGAGGACGGAAGAATAAGCGGAAAGGGGGCGATTTTATGGGAGTTACGATTTCGGGTATGACAGGTGCAGGGAGCATCCGGCACAACAACCGCAGCTTCTCAGCGGCGAATGTAGACCGGAGCCGGACGGAGCAGAACATTGTTTTCTGCAACGAGGATCTGAAGCAGGTCTATCATATGGTCTTTGATGAAGCTCTCGCAGCCTACAACGCAAAGAAAACCAAAACGAGAGATAAGATACCGGACTACTATGAGCATATCCGGCAGAGTAAACAGGAAAAGCTGTTCCATGAAGCGATCTTCCAGATCGGCAACATGAGCGACTGTGGGTGCGGTACGCCGGACGGAGAACGGGCGGCGGCAGCTCTGAAAGATTTTGCGGAGTCTTTGCAGAACGCAACCCCATCTGCGGGTGTTCAATATGGTGCTGCACATGGACGAGGCAACGCCCCATCTCCATGTCGATTTTATCCCTGTGGCAACGGAGCAGTCAAGAGGACTTTCTACAAGGGTATCTATGAAACAGGCATTGAAGCAGCAGGGGTTTGTCGGTGTCGGCAGAAAGCAGACCGAATGGGCGGCGTGGATGGAACGGGAGAAAGAAGCTCTGACGGAGATCGCCCAGCGGCACGATTTTGAAATTATCTCTCTCGGCACGAACAGACCGCACATGGACTTGCCGCAGTTCAAGGAAGCGGCTGCGAGGCTGGAAGCAGCAGCAGCAGACAGCGGCAGTAGAGCGGGAGGTTGCTGAGCTGGAACGGCAGCGGGACGCTCTGAAAGGCACTGTGCGGCTCTTAAAGGAGGCTGACAGGGTAAATGCACCCCTGCATGATATTCAGCCGGAAAAGACGCTCACAGGGGCAGTAAAGGGCGTGACGGTGGATCAGGTCGAGCAGCTAAAGAAAATGGCACTGCGCAGCGTGACGGATCGGCAAGGTACAGGAGCTGACGGAGGAAAACACCCGTCTGTCACAGGTGCCGTCCATGAAGAAGCGGCTGGAAGAAGCGCAGCGGCAGCAGAGGCTTGAACAGGAAAACCGGAGGCTGCGCGATGAAAACTATTATCTGCAATCCGAGCTGCAGGAGGAACGCAGCTTCACCGAGCGTCTGACGGACGGCATCGGTCGGATGCTGGACTTCTTGGAAGAACACTTGCCGGAGCGTCTGCGTCCTATGCTTGAAAGGGAGGAGCTGCTGCCCGATCCGGAGATTGACAGCAGCAGGAGCAACAGCAGCACCAGCGAGGAATGGGCGGCATGGAGTTGAAAGAAGCCCGTCCGGAGGGCTTGAAAATCTCTTCGGACAGGCTATAATAACAACTGAAAATAGGGAATTGCTGTATTGATAATCTAAGCCCCCTGTAAGGGTACTCCCAACCTATATTTTTTCTCTCTGAAAGGGAGAAAGTCGGAGGGGAAAAGGGGGGTGAGCGGAGGGTGTTGAAGTGGTAAACCTCTGCCAGTGGTAAACCCATCGGGTTTTCCATAGTGGCGGCACTTTCAATGCCCCGCAGCGAGGGGGAAAAGGGGGAGGTGACTTTCTTTAAGGCGTAGCCGCCGCTCTTTGCTCCCCTTTCCCCCCCCAGGCGATCCCCGCCGCAGCGGATTTCTTTGGTACTTTTCTTTGTGAGGTGGTAAT
>SCPN01000887.1_pt1 | contig 17805 bp, 14 predicted proteins | sample 6106831 | NCBI WGS metagenome assembly SCPN01 (sample SAMN10720447, study PRJNA508395) | human gut metagenome | isolation source: Participant 1, 0 month
GGTCCATGTTGACATGCCGGTCCATGCGGACGTCAAGGACCTTCTCGAGAAGCTGGAGCTCGTCCTCGACGAGGAAGAGTTCGATCCGAACGGCGGAGCAAAGGATAAAGAAGCCGTGGACTGGTGGATCAGACGCTGTCAGGAATGGAAAGAAAAATACCCGGTCGTTCTTCCGAAACACTATGAGGCCGGAGATGACGAGCCTGCAAATGTTTACGCGGCGATCAAGGAGATCAGCAGGCGCGGAGAGGAAGATCAGATCACCGTTGTGGGAAATGGCTCCGCGTGCGTGGTAGGCGGACATGCCTATGAGATGAAGAAAGGACAGCGGTTCATCAGCAACTCTGCCATCGCGTCCATGGGCTACGACCTTCCGGCAGCTATCGGTGCCTGGGTCGCAGACCATACAAAGGACATCATCCTTGTGACAGGTGACGGAAGTATCCAGATGAATCTTCAGGAGCTCCAGACCATCGTTCACCATCATATGGGAATCAAGATCTTCCTGATCAACAACGGTGGTTACCACTCCATCCGCCAGACCCAGAAGACCCACTTCCATGAGCCGTTAGTGGGAATCGGCGTGGACAGCCACGACTTAAGCTTCCCGAGCATGGAGAAGCTTGCGTGGGCATATGGTTATCCGTATGTGGCAGCCCACCACAACAGCGAGCTCGGCGAGGCGGTGGAGAAGACACTTGCCATGGACGGTCCGGTGATCTGTGAGATCTTCGTGGATATGAAACAGGGCTTCGAGCCGAAGGCAGCCGCAAAGATGCTGCCGGACGGAACTATGGTATCCGTACCGCTGGAGGATCTGGCTCCGTTCCTTCCGGAGGAAGAGCTGAAGGAAAATATGATTATTCCGTTAGTAGAGAATAAATTAAGAAGGTTCAGTGTGCCTGGGACATGGAACTTAGAAGAAAATGCAAGATGGTTCAGAAAATTCCTACCCGTGTACAGTAACATCATGTACAATATACTGGCAACCGGGAATAAGATGGATGATTGATCAGCGTTAAATGAGGAAAGGGGCAGCAGAATATGAATATCATCATGACAGGTTCGACGAGCTTTGTCGGCGCGGCAACGGTGCGGGAACTCTTACGGAGAGGGCACACGGTGACCGCCATTGTGCGCCCCAAATCCTCAAAACTTGATACGATCCTTGAGGGAAATGAGGAGGCACTTTTATCCGGGCGTCTTCTCGTGACGGAAAATGATCTTTCCGAGCCGGAAAAACTTTTAGAAAAAGTGACAAAACCGCAGGACGTGTTCTGCCATTTCGGCTGGGGAGGATCCGGGAGCGCGTCAAGAACGGACAAGGCGCTTCAGGAGAAGAATATGGAGATCTCTCTGGAGACGATTCGGACGGCGAAAGCCCTAGGCTGTAAAAAGTTCCTGTTCTCCGGCTCCCAGGCGGAGTACGGAATGCACCAGGATCTGATCACGGAGGACGCGGTCTGCGAGCCGAAATCCCTGTATGGAGAGGCGAAGCTTGCCATGCGGGAAAAGGGAGAAAAACTCTGTGATGAACTGGGACTGCGGTACATTCACGCCAGGATCTTCAGCGCCTACGGCCCCGGGGACCACCCGTGGACGTTAGTGGAGTCCTGTTTGGACATATTCTTAAGTAATAAGGAAATGTCCCTGGGGGCATGTACCCAGAAGTGGAATTTCCTCTATATCGACGATCTGGCTAGAGGGATGGCGGCACTCTGCGAAGCCCCGGAAAGTGCGTTTGAGGGACTTGAAAATCCTGTATTTAACTTCGGCGGTGCTGAGACAAAGGTATTAAAGGAATTTGTGGAGGAGATCCACGAACTCTGCGGCGGACAGGGCGAGAGCCAATACAACACCCGCGGGGAGAACGCCGAAGGTCTGATCAATCTGATGCCGTCCATCGAAAAGCTGGAGACGGTGACGGGATGGAAGCCAGAGGTCGATTTCAAGACCGGAATTACAAGGATGATCGCGCTCAGAAAGAGAACCATTTAACTGAACGAGAAAGCAATTCTGGGGTGGCAGAGAGGGCAGCAATCAGTTGAAAATGCAGACCGATCACAGATTGGGAAAAAATGCCGCGAAATACGTCGAGTATTGACAAAACAGAAAAAATGGTTACAATGATAAAAGTTAAAGACTAGGCAACAATTTAGAAAAAAAGTTCAGCAGATCGGCGCCCGCCGCACTGCTGAAAGAAACTGACAAAGGTGCCCGAAGGTACCGGTCAGGTAAAATTTAAGGAAGAAGAAAATATAACATGAAAAAAATCAGCGTTTTGATTCCATGCTATAACGAGGAGGAGAATGTCGTTCCGATCAGCGAAGCGGTCATCGGCATTATCACAAAAGAACTGCCTCAGTACGACTATGAGCTGGTCTTCATCGACAACGACTCCACCGATAAGACGAGAGAACTGCTCCGCATGCTCTGCGCGAAGAATCCGAAGATCAAGGCGATCTTCAACGCGAGAAACTTTGGACAGTTCAATTCTCCATATTATGGAATCCTTCAGGTAACCGGTGACTGCGTGATCTCCATGGTGGCGGATTTCCAGGATCCGGTGGAACTGATTCCGAAGTATGTCCACGAGTGGGAGAATGGCTATAAGATCGTCATCGGAATCAAGACGAGCAGCAAAGAGAACCCGGTGATGTACTGGCTCAGAAGCTGCTACTACAAACTGATCCGGAAATTATCCGACGTGGAGCAGATCGAGCACTTTACAGGCTCCGGACTCTACGACAGACAGTTTATCGAGGTCTTAAGAAACTTAAACGATCCGACCCCGTTCCTTCGCGGGATTGTTGCGGAGTTGGGCTTTAAGAGAAAAGAGATCCCGTACGAGCAGCCGAAGCGCCGCGCGGGGAAGACCCACAATAACTTCTATAAATTATATGACGCGGCGATGCTCAGCTTTACGTCCTACACAAAAGCGGGCCTGCGCCTGGCAACCTTTTTCGGCGCCTTCTGCGGTGGCGTGAGCTTTATCGTAGCAGTCATATATCTGATCATGAAACTCTTATATTGGGACCGCTTTATGGCAGGTATGGCGCCGCTTCTCATCGGAATGTGTTTTCTTGGATCTGTCCAGATCTTCTTTATCGGCCTGCTTGGCGAGTATATCATGAGCATCAATACCCGTGTGATGCACCGCCCGCTCGTTGTGGAGGAGGAGCGCATCAATTTTGATACACCGGCCGGTGCACAGGAGGAAGTATGAAGTACAGTGTTGAAGTGATGAGAGTCCGGGAGCAGACGATCCAGTTAAATGGCTGGGCTGTTGAGAGCAACCCGGATTCCGTGATCACCTACCGGGTCGAGGATGAAGCGGGACAGCCGGTGAAGGCAAAGATCGTTCCGACGAGAAGAGATGACGTGAGCCAGATCTATTATAAGAAGATCATCGACCGTGATCTCGGCTTTGATATCCGTTTTCCGTATGAACATGGAAAGAATTATTATCTTGTGATCTGCGGCGAGAAGAAGACGACCCGTGTGAAATACAGCGATATGACGATCCGCAGAAAAACCGGCGCGGCAAACCGCAAGGTACAGAAGCTCATGAACCTTATGAACATGGGAGACAGTCCATGTTGCCTGGGACTTCTTAAAGGAAATGGCCTGAAAGCCCTGATCTTAAAATCCAAGCACAAGATCCAGGGGATTGACGACGATTACGACTACGCAGAGTGGTGGAATCTCACGAAACCGTCAGAGGAAGAGCTGGAAGAGCAGAAGAAAAAGAAGTTCGATTATATGCCGAAATTTTCGATCGTGATCCCGGTCTATAAGACTCCGGAGAAATTCCTGAAGGAAATGCTGGACTCCATCGTGGAGCAGATCTACGCGAACTGGGAACTCTGCATCGCGGACGGCAGCCCGGCGGGTGAGAGTGTCGAGACTGTTTTAAAGAAATACGCGGAGAAAGACGCGAGGATCCGCTATCAGGTACTGGGGGAAAACCGCGGTATCTCCGGAAATACGAATGCCGCCCTTGAGATGGCAGAAGGTGATTTCATTGTTCTTGCGGATCATGATGACCGTCTGACACCGAACGCGCTCTTTGAGTGCGCGAAAAAACTGAATGAGAATGAAAACTGCGATGTCCTCTATTCCGATGAGGACAAGCTTGACATGGATGGGGATGAACTGTTCGACCCGCATTTCAAGCCGGATTTCAATCCGGACCTGTTGACGAGCGTCAACTATATCTGCCATCTGTTTGTGGTGAAAAAAGAACTGCTCGATAAAGTCGGCGGTTTCCGGCCGGAATATGACGGAGCCCAGGATTACGACTTTATTTTCCGCTGTACAGAGAATGCAAAGCAGATCTGCCACATCCCGAAGGTGCTCTATCACTGGCGCTGCCACCCAAATTCCACGGCGAGCAACCCCGAGAGCAAGCTTTATGCCTTCACAGCCGGTTCCCGTGCCATCATGGACCACTATAAGAGAGTAGGAATTGAGGCAGAAAAGGTGGAAAAGGGCGTGGATTACGGGATCTATCACACGACGTTTAAGATCAAGGATGATCCGCTGGTATCTGTAATTATCCCAAACAAGGACCACACCGTGGATCTTGACAACTGTATTCGCCCGATGCTGACGGAGGGAACCTATAAGAATCTGGAGTTCGTCATCGTGGAGAACAACAGTACGGAACAGGCGACCTGGGATTACTACGAGAAGATCCAGAAGGAGTTCCCGAACGTGCACGTTGTCCGCTGGGAGAGAGAGTTCAACTACTCCGCGATCAACAATTTCGGCGTACAGCACGCAAAGGGTGAGTATCTCCTGTTCATGAACAACGATATCGAGCTGATCGCAAAGAATTTCGTGGAAGAGATGCTTGGCTTTGTCCAGAGAGAGGACGTGGGGATCGCCGGAGCGAGATTGCTCTATGAGGATGACACGATCCAGCATGCCGGTGTTGTTATCGGTTTCGGCGGTATCGCCGGTCATACGTTTATCGGACTTCATAAATCCGAGAACAGCTATTTCAACCGTGCGATGTGTGCCCAGGATTACAGTGCTGTCACAGCGGCCTGCATGATGAGCAAGCGCTCCGTATTTGACGCTGTGGGCGGATTTACGGAAGAGCTCGCGGTGGCTTTCAATGATATTGATTACTGCATGAAGGTGAGAAAGCTCGGAAAACTTGTAGTATACGCGCCTTATGCGGTGCTTCACCACTATGAATCTAAGTCCCGCGGACTTGAGGACACACCGGAGAAGGTGGAGCGATTTAACCGTGAGATCGCCACCTTCGCGAAGCGCTGGCCGGAGATCCTGAGAGATGGAGATCCGTACTACAATCCGAACCTGACACTGAGAAAATCAAATTTTGCGCTGCGTGACCTGAAAAAGGAAAAAATCGGGGAACCATATAAACTGGAGGTACCGTTAGACGAATGAAGACAACGATCATAATTCCGAATTACAACGGACTTTCGTTTATGGAACCGTGCTTTGAGGCTCTTGAAGCGCAGACGATGAAGGATTTCAAGATCCTGGTGGTGGACAACGGTTCCACGGACGGCAGCGTGGAGTGGTTGAAGGAGCGGGAGATCCCGTCGATCTTTCTTCCGGAAAACACTGGCTTTTCCGGTGCGGTAAACGTGGGGATCAGGGCGGCAGATACGCCTTATGTGATCTTATTAAATAATGATACAAAAGTGGCTCCCCACTACGTCGAAGCGTTGGAGAGGGCCATGGACCGGTCGGAGAAGATCTTTTCCGTCAGCAGCAAGATGATCCAGATGTACCATCCGGACCTCATGGACGATGCCGGAGACATGTACAGCGTCCTCGGCTGGGCGTTCCAGCGGGGCGTCGGGCATCCGGAAAAGCTTTATAAAAAGAGCTGCCGCGTCTTTACGGCGTGTGCCGGTGCGGCAATCTACCGCCGGGAAGTGTTTGAGACCATCGGATACTTCGATGAGATGCATTTCGCCTACCTCGAGGATATCGATGTGGGATACCGGGCGAAGCTTTACGGATATGACAACGTATTCTGCCCGGAAGCTGTGGTGTACCATGTAGGCAGCGGGACAAGCGGATCGAAGTATAATTCCTTTAAGGTGAAGCTTGCCGCGAGGAATAATGTGTATCTGAATTACAAAAATATGCGCGCATGGCAGTTGCTTTTAAATTCTCCGTGTCTTCTCGCGGGAACATTTGTAAAGTTCCTGTTTTTTAAAAAGATGGGGTTCGGAAAAGACTATGTGTCCGGATTCCTTGAGGGGATCAGAACATTAAAGGACTGTAAACGCGTCCCTTCCTTTAAAGGAAGATTACAGCGGGAGATCGGGATCCAGCTTGAGCTGATCGCCGGAACCGCAGTCTATGTTTATGAGTTTTCCAGGAGACAGGCGGCGAAGCTTGGAGCGAAAGCCTGAGATTCTTCGCCGGGCGCTGTGCGGCTGGCTCAGTGCGGATAGGCTGAACGGCTGCTTTTATGCAAAATAAACGAATAATTTACGGAAATCTCAGATTTTCTTAAGAAATCGTTTATATGCAAATGGGTAAATTTTATGTATACTATGTATGCATATTTTTTATGATGGCGGTACTATGTCCGGAGGAGTGACCTTAGAAAGGCAGTCTGCCGGGGCATGGTATAGTTGAAAATACCTGCCGTGGGGAATTGGCTGGCGCAGCTGTGCATGCGCTGACCACGGAAAGAATTCTGACCGGCATGTTCCTTGGAAAACAGGGTGAAAATTATATGATCAAAGATAATCAGAAGAGCCTCAACCGTTTTCACGTTGTGCTTGACGCCTTCGTGACCGCATTCTCTTATCTGCTTGCGTGGTTTATCGTAATCGGAAGCGGATGGGCGAACCTGCTCGGAAAACGGACACTTGAGGTCGGTTTTTATTTTGGCGCGCTCCTTGTCATTATTCCGGCGTATCTGCTTTTGTACTCCTTTTTTGGACTGTACACGCCGAAGCGTGTACTCGGACGCAGAAATGAATTCGGAAAGATATTCAAGGCAAACACGATCGGACTCCTTATTTTTGGTCTGGTCCTGTACTTTGGAAGAAAAGAGCCGCATCTCTACAACTTCTCCCAGAGACTGGTTGTATATTTCTATGTGCTGAACGTAGTGTTTATGACCATTGAGCGGAATGGAATCCGGATCGTGCTTCGTTCCATGCGCTCAAAAGGATACAATCAGAAACATATCCTGTTAGTTGGTTATTCCTCCGCAGCGGAAGGGTTTATCGACCGGGTAAACAAGAATCCGCAATGGGGGTACACGATCCGCGGGATCATTGATGATACGAAGAAACGTGGAAGTGAGTATAAGGGAGTAAAGGTCATCGGCTGCATCGAGGACCTCGACTATATTTTAGAGCAGAAACCAGTCTCGACGCGTGAGATCGCCGTCACACTGAGCCTGGGCGAGTATGAAAAACTCCGCCATATCGTTGCTCTCTGTGAAAAATCCGGCGTGCACACGAAGTTTATCCCGGATTACGGGAACATTATCCCGACGATCCCGTATATGGAAGATCTCCAGGGCCTGCCGGTGATCCATATCCGCCGCGTTCCGTTGAATGATCCTGTGAATGCGATGGTAAAGAGAGCCGTGGATATCGTGGGTGCGATCGTGGGGATCGTACTTTTTTCCCCGATCATGCTGATCGTGGCAGTGCTCATCAAGCTGACATCTCCGGGACCGATCATTTTCTGTCAGGAACGTGTCGGCCTTCACAACCGGCTGTTTAAAATGTATAAATTCCGTTCCATGACGGTTCAGGATCCGGGCAAGGAGAAGAGCCGCTGGACAACAAAGGGAGATGCCCGTGTGACTCTCATCGGAAAAATAATCCGCCGTACAAGCATCGACGAGGTGCCGCAGTTCTTTAATATCCTGATTGGTGATATGAGTCTTGTGGGTCCGAGACCGGAACGGCCATTTTTCGTTGAAAAATTTAAGGAAGAAATCCCGCGATATATGATCAAGCATCAGGTCCGTCCGGGCCTTACCGGCTGGGCACAGGTGAATGGTTACCGTGGAGACACTTCGATCATTAAACGGATCGAGCACGATCTCTATTATATCGAGAACTGGACACTTGGTCTTGATTTCAAGATCATGTTCTTAACGGTTTTCAAGGGATTCATCAATAAAAACGCTTACTAAGACGAGGACAAATGACATGAATTATGAAGACGAATTAGACCGTTCCCGCGCCAGAAAGAGCAGACGGCGTGAGAGCGAGAGTGAGACGTCCGCAAAACGCCGCACTCACAGGACGGAAGATCTGTATTCCATGAGTGCTGACCCGGGAAGCCGTGCAGGCCGTGCCGCAGCAAAGAGCCATGGGGCAGCTTCCCACAATCACAGAAGACGGAAAAACGGAAACAAGAAGAAAAAGATCATCATCGGTGTTCTGATCGCCCTGATCGTTCTGGTCCTGGGGTTTGCCGCAGCGGTATACGGCTATATCCAGCACAACTTCGGAAAGATGAACGTATGAATAAATTCCTTTATGGCCGTGGACGTTCGGAATGAGAACATCTCTCTGGAAATGAGAGATAAGATGGAAAAAGGCTACTGGACCATTGCGGTATTTGGCCTGGACTCCCGTGACAATTCCACAGGAAAAGGCAACCAGTCCGATGTTATCATGATCGTGAACTTAAATCGTGAGACCGGAGAGATCAAGCTGGCATCCGTATTCCGCGACACTTACCTGAATGTGAGCGATAAGAACACATACAATAAGATCAACGCGGCATATGCGATGGGTGGTCCGGAACAGGCCGTAAAAGCCCTGAATAAGAATCTGGATCTCAACATCACCCACTATGTAGCGTTCAACTGGAAGGCAGTCGCAACAGCGATCAACATCCTCGGCGGTGTCGACATCGATATCAGTAAGTCCGAGTTCTATTACATCAACGCGTTCATCACAGAGACGGTAAAGGGTACCGGAATTGGTTCTGTACAGTTAAAGAAAGCAGGTGTGAACCATCTGGATGGCGTACAGGCCGTTGCCTATGGACGTCTTCGTCTGATGGACAGTGACTATGCGCGTACAGAGCGCCAGAGACTTGTAATCCAGAAGGCATTTGAGAAGGCGAAAAAGGCAGACTTTGCGACATTAAACAGCCTGATCGGAAATATGTCCGCGATGTGCGCGACAAATATCAATATGAATGATATCCTTCCGATGGCGAAGAATGTCACGAAATACCATCTCAGTGAGACGACCGGATTCCCGGCAGCCCGCGGAGAGCAGAAGATGAAGATCGGCAAGCTGAAATTGTCCTGTGTTATCCCGCAGACACTTGTGAGCAATGTTACAAGCCTTCACAAGTTCCTCTATGGTGAAGAGGACTACAAGCCATCCAGCACGGTCCAGACGATCAGCAATAAGATCGCTGAACTTACTGGACTGAATAAGGCTGGCAAGGAAATCGATCATGTAGCGACGGATCAGGGATATATCCCGAAGGGCGAGACGGAGGCCACGACACTTTCCGCTGAAGAGGAGAGTAAGAAGGAGAGTAAGAAGGAGAGTCAGGAAGAATCCCAGATGGAGTCCATGCTCGAAGAATCCAAGAAGGAATCTGAGAGCGCGGGTGAGACTGAGACAGGACCGGACGGCAAGCCGATCGAGACTACATCAGGAGCTCATAGCAGCGGCTATCTGCATGAGACGGAAACGGATGCCAACGGCAATGTGATCGCAAAACCGACCGAGAGCCATGCAGGAAGTCCGACGGACGAAGCAGAGACCTCCACGGAGGCATACAGACCGTCAAGTCCGCAGGATATGACAACGGAAGCCCCGATCGGCCCGGGATATGAGAAGTCGACGGCAGTTCCGGAAGCGACAACGAGTGCAGGTCCGGCAACCCCGACGGAAGGACAGAGTTCGGTAACAGTTCCGGGTGAAGGAAGTGTAGCGGCTGAAGGCCCGGCAGCCGGAATTTAAGAATAGAGGCCAGGCTCAAAGGTTATAAAGGAAATATAGGATCTTAAGGATCAAGACGCATCGTCTGATTGATTTGGAAGAAATATTCCAGACTATCAGATGGTGCGTTTTTTTCGCGTGCAGCGGGCCATATCCATACCTGTGCGATAACGGTACTACTGTGAAAAATCTCGACAAATGGCTGATTTTTTTGAATTCGCGGTAGTCCGGCACAGTGAAAAGGTTTTACCCGGCTATATTTTCAAACGAAAATCTGAATTTACAATTTACATAGATTATACAAAGTAGTTACCGAACCATGGTTTTTGGTTTCGGGGATTCGTGATAAAAATAATACTGTACAGAGAAAGAAAAAAACGTAACTATTCAGTACCTTCATAGTTACGTGCAAAAATCCATTCCAGATCAGCTTCGCTGATGGGATTTTTGCCTTCCAGCCTATGTTTTCTTACGGTCAGCGCAGCAAGTGCGCAGACCTACTGAACAGTTACGAAAAAACAAAAACAAAGACCTTTGAGGAGGAGAAAAGAATTATGAAAACAAGAAAAGTAATGGCACTTGCAGGTGCAGGAGTATTAGCAGTCAGCATGATGACAGGATGCGGAAGCAGCAGTAGTACAGCATCCACGACAGCAGCAGCGACAACAACTGCGGCAGCAGCAGAGACAGCAAAAGAAGCAGCGACAACAGCAGCAGAGAAAAAAGCAGATCTTACAGGATCGATCACAGCGGCAGGTTCTTCCGCATTAAAACCGCTGGTTGACGATGCAGCAGACATGTTTATCGAGAAATACCCGGACGTTTCCATCACGATCGACGCAGGAGGATCCGGCGAGGGCTTAAAGCAGGTTTCCGAGGGAACCGTAAATATCGGTAACTCCGATGTTGAGGCCTCCGCAAAGCTTGACGAGACACAGGCAAAAGAGCTTGTTGATCATCAGGTATGCGTAGTCACAATGGCTCCGATCGTAAACAACGATGTAAAAGAAGGCGGCGTTGAGGATCTTACAAAACAGCAGCTCATCGACATCTTCACAGGAAAGACAACAAACTGGAAAGAGGTTGGCGGACCGGATGAGAGCATTGTCCTTGTAACAAGACCGACATCTTCCGGTACAAGAGCAACCTTTCAGAAATACGCTCTCGACGGAAACGAGGAAGCTTCCAATACTTCCATGGAAACAGATGATTCCGGTGTTCTTCTTCAGAATGTAAAAGATACGAAGGGTGCGATCGGATATGTAGCACTTTCCTATCTGACAGGTGATGCGGGAGTTGCAACTGTAGCGATCGATGGCGCAGAGCCGACACTTGAAAATACATACGCTGGAAAATATCCGGTATGGACATTTGAGCATATGTATACAAAGGGTGAGCCGGACGAAGTTGTAAGCGCATTCCTTGACTACATCATGTCCGATGAGTACGGCGCAAAGATGGAATCCTTAGGATACGGCGTATCTTCCAAGATGACAAATACTGAGCATTAATTGAGACAAAACTTAAGACCGGGCAGTGAGCCATGATCCGACCGGATGAAAGAAAAAAGAGGACATGGACAAGAGAGCAGCGAAACAGGGGCGGGGCAGACGAATCTGGCCCGCCCCGATATGATTTATGATAGAATTTGCTTCGAATATAGGAAGCAGGAGGACTTATGAAGAATGGTAAAGAAAAAAGCATGTTCGTCAGAGAATATCTGTGGCGGGATCTGATGACCGTCTGTGGACTGTTCGTAATTCTTCTGACGATCGTGATCGGCGCGTTCCTTGTATACAAGGGATCATCCACATTCCTGGTTTACAGACATTCCTTCCTGGAATTCTTAGGATCTGCAGACTGGGCACCGGAGGACAATATGGCAGGCGGCGGCAGCATCGGTGCGCTGATCTTCATCGCTGGGTCGCTCTGCACCTGCGGCCTGGCGCTTCTCATCGCGACTCCGTTTTCCCTGGGATCAGCGATCTTCATCACGGAGATCTCCCGAAGTTTGGCGAGAAATTCTACCGCCCGGTAGTCGAGATCTTCGCCGGGATCCCGTCTGTTGTCTATGGCTGGGTGGGACTCACGGTGCTTGTACCGGCGATCAAGACCTTGTTTGACCGTCAGGTGGGACATTCCATCTTGGCAGCAGGTCTGGTCTTAGCGGTTATGATCTTCCCGACGATCACAAGTGTTGCGGCGGATGCTCTTCACTCCGTACCGAAGGAATGCAGAATGGCGGCGTACGGACTCGGCTCCACCCGCTGGCAGACCATATACCGGATCGTAGTTCCGGCGGCAGCGCCTGGAATCATTTCCGGTGTGATCTTAGGTCTCGCGAGAGCCTTCGGTGAGGCCCTGGCGGTTGCCATGGTCATCGGTCAGACAACAGCGCTTCCCACAAGCATTTTTTCAACGACAAAGACTCTGACCACCGAGATCGCGGCCCAGATGGGCAACGCCATGGAGGGCGGCGAGATGAAATCCGCACTCTGGACCATGGCACTGCTGTTATTTGCAATCTCCCTGTTCTTCATCTTCCTGATCCATCATGTGACAGCGGTAAAGCCGGAGAAAGAAGAAAAAACAAGCACTTCTGTGAAAACCAGCACGACCGCAGTGCCGGTAAAGCAGTTCGCAGCAAAGGGGGAAAATTAGACCATGGAAAGTAAGATCAGACGTTCGCGCGGTGTGGACCGCGTTATGACAGTCATTTTCTACCTGGTTGCGATCTTCTTCTTCGCTCTTCTGATCGGCTTTGCGGGCAAGGTCATCATCGGCGGTCTCATGGGGGCAAAGCCGGAGATGTTCCGCTTCGCGAGAAAAGGAAGCATCGGAAACCAGTTGTTCAACACGATCTATCTCGTATTTATCTCCCTGCTGGTATCCATCCCCCTCGGTGTCTGCGCCGGAATTTATCTGGCCATGTATGCGAAACAGGGAAAAATGACAAAGTTTCTGAGAATGTGTATCGAGACACTTTCTTCCCTTCCGTCCATCGTTGTGGGCCTGTTCGGATACCTGGTATTCCTCGTATTCTTCGGAATGGGAAAGAGCCTGATGGCGGGTGCACTCTCCGTATCGATCCTGACACTTCCGCTTATCACGACGACCACCGAGGATGCCATCAAGGGACTCCCGGCGGGATATTTTCAGGCGAGTTTAGGTCTTGGAGCGACAAAATGGCAGTCCATCTTCCATGTACTTCTCCCGGCATGTCTCCCGCGCATCATGACAGGCGTCATCCTGGCGGCGGGACGTGGATTCGGTGAGGCGGCAGCGCTCCTCTACACCACAGGATCCGGAAGCGACCTGCGCTGGGGCAACTGGAACCTGGCAACCCCGACCTGCCCCTTCAACCCGTTCCGCCCGGCAGAGACATTGTCGATCCAGATCTGGAACCTTCAGGTAAACGGTCAGGATAAGGCACTGGCGAACACCGCCTCCGCGGTCCTTATGATCCTGGTTCTGGCATTCAGCATCGGTGCGAATGTGTGGAGCCATCATCTGAAGAAAAAGAGCTCCGGCGAGGCAGCGTAAGAAACATTCGGAAAAGGACCTCAATGACAGATTCTTGAGGGAGAAGTAATGAAACTCTGAGGATGGCATATGAGAGTTTTAGAGAGGAAAACATATATGACTGATATGAAACCGAAATTTGATATCGAAAAGCTGAATCTGCATTACGGCTCGTTCCATGCGCTTAAGGACATCAACATGCAGATCAGCGCCCATGAGATCACCGCGTTCATCGGACCGTCCGGCTGCGGAAAATCTACATTTTTAAAGACATTGAACCGGATGAACGATCTTGTGGAGAATGTAAAGATCGACGGAAAAGTGGAGCTTGACGGGCAGAACATCTTTAAGGATATGGACGCCATCACACTGCGCCACAAGGTCGGCATGGTATTCCAGCAGCCAAACCCGTTCCCGAAGAGTATTTACGACAACATCGCCTATGGCCCGAGGATCTTCGGGATCACGAGAAAGGCGGATCTCGACGAGATCGTTGAGAAAAGCCTGCGTCAGGCGGCGATCTGGGATGAGCTTAAGGACCGCTTAAATAAGAGTGCCCTGGGACTTTCCGGCGGACAGCAGCAGAGACTCTGCATCGCGAGAACCCTGGCGGTGGAGCCGGAGGTGATCTTGATGGATGAGCCGACCTCCGCCCTGGATCCGATTTCCACATCGAAGATCGAGGACCTGGCGATGGAATTAAAGGATAAATACACCATCGTGATCGTCACCCACAACATGCAGCAGGCAGCGCGTATCTCCGACAAGACAGCGTTCTTCCTGTTAGGTGAGGTCGTCGAGTACAATAATACAGGCGATCTGTTCGCGAACCCGAGAGATGAGCGCACAGAGAGTTACATCACAGGGAGGTTTGGCTGATTATGAGAGATGCATTTTTAAAACAGTTGGAAGAGCTGCATAAGATGCTGGCGGAGATGGGACTGCTCTGCGAGAAAATGATCGACGGGACTTACGAGGCACTGATGAACATGGACCGGGAGTTGGCGGCGAAGATCCTGCAAGACGATGCGAACGTGGACTTAAAGGAGAGAGATATCGAGAGCAAGTGCTTGAAGCTTCTCTTAGAGCAGCAGCCGGTGGCGAGTGACTTAAGAAAGATCTCTTCCGCATTAAAAATGATCACAGACCTGGAGCGCATCGGTGACCAGGCGGGCGATATCGCGGAGATCATCAAGACCACAGACCTCTTAGAGCCGGTAAAGGCGACAAGACTCGGCGAGATGGCAAAAGCCGTTGCGTCCATGGTCCGCGAGAGCATTGAGAGCTTCGCAAACGAGGACCTCAAGAAGACAAAGGAAGTCATCGCCTACGATGACGTGATCGACGATATGTTCTCCCAGGTGAAGAAAGAACTGGCAGACGGTATCTTAAACGGCGAGGCCACCCAGGAACAGATCATGGACATCCTCATGATCGCCAAATACTACGAGCGCATCGGCGACCACGCCACAAATATCGCGGAGTGGGCAGAGTATGCGATCACTGGGGTACATAGGAACAGTGAGCTGGAGGAGCATCTGTAAAAAGAGAAAAATTCCGAAACTGGAATTAAAACTGAAAAATTGCTAAAAATGATCTGAAAGTTGAATAAAAAAGTGGAGAACCTGATCTGCAGGTTCTCCCTTCTTGTTTTAAGAGCAATAACGTTACTGTACACGGGTAGGAATTTTCTGAACTGAAAATTCCGTACGATACACTTCTGGTAGCAGATTTTGCCGATTTGGAATGCGAAGCATCGGCAAAATCACGTTACTGTACACGCATGCGTGTACAGTAACGCAATAACTGTGGATTTTGTCAGACAGCGAACATCTGCTTGCATAAGCATCCAAAATATGCTAAGATTCTTGCGTACACATGTTTTTCTGGGACGCACATATGGTAACGTGCCAGAGCAATGGACGAAACGTATGATTTCGGTAATAAAAAAGAAATTTTTAGCTTGTGAGGTCTGATATATGGAGAAAAAAAACAAGTATTATGTGGTTCGTGACAAAGCGCTGCCGGAAGTCCTTCAGAAAGTCGTTGAGGTGAAACGTCTCCTCGAGACGGACAAAAACATGACGGTGCAGGAGGCGGCGGAACAGGTCGGTTTAAGCCGCAGTTCCTTCTATAAATATAAGGATGATATTCTTCCGTTTTCCGACAACACGAGAGGAAAGACCGTGACACTTGTGACCCAGATGATGGATGAGCCGGGGCTTCTGTCTGACCTGCTCCACATCGTTGCGGATTACCGCGCGAATATCCTTACGATCCACCAGACGATCCCGGTAAACGGATCCGCGACGGTAACGCTCAGCGTGGAAGTTCTCTCAGATACGGGAAATGTTGCCGGTATGGTTGAGGAGATCGAGCACTTAAAGGGCGTACAGAACGTAAAAATTTTAGGAGTGGAGAAATAGACGGATGAAAGCGGCAATTATGGGATACGGAACCATCGGTTCTGGCGTGTATGAGGTTCTTGACAAGAACTGCAAAAGCGTAGAGAAAAAGGCTGGAGAGCCGATCGAAGTAAAATATATCCTGGATCTCAGGAAGTTTCCGGGAAGTCCTGTGGAGAAGCTTGTGATCCATGATGTGGAACAGATCGTAAATGACCCGGAGATCGGGATCGTTGTGGAGACCATGGGCGGAATAAAACCGGCCTACGAGTTTGTAAAGCGCTGCCTGCTCGCGGGAAAGCATGTGGTGACTTCCAATAAGGCACTGGTTGCGGCCCATGGGACAGAGCTGATCCGGATCGCCGCGGAAAAGAATATCAGCTTCTTGTTTGAGGCAAGTGTCGGTGGCGGTATTCCGATCATATCCGCTCCGTCAGGAGTCTTCGGCGGCGAGGAGATTTTAGAAATCTCCGGTATCTTAAACGGAACGACAAACTACATCCTCACAAAGATGAGTGAAGAGGGATGGAGCTTCGAGGAGGCGTTAAAGCGCGCCCAGGAATTGGGCTACGCGGAGTGCAACCCGGAGGCAGATATTGAAGGATATGACACCTGCAGAAAGATCGCGATCCTGACTGCGGTCGCAACAGGAAAAGAAGTAAACTACGAGGAGATCCCGACCCAGGGAATCACAAAAATCACTTCCATGGATTCCAGCTACGCGGCACATATGGGTGCGGCGATCAAGCTCTTCGGAACCAGCGTGAATAAAGATGGAAAGATCTATCTGGAGGTCGCGCCGGTCCTCGTGGACGCGAAAGACCCGCTGTATGCGGTGACAGATGTGTTCAACGGAATCCTCGTTGTGGGAAATATGCTGGGCGCGTCCATGTTCTACGGAAGCGGAGCAGGAAAACTGCCGACAGCCAGCGCCGTTGTCGGGGATATGATCTCCGCAGTCCGTTTCGGCGATGAGCCGGAGAAGATCGGCTGGAGCAGCGAGAAGCTTGAGGTACATCCGGCGGCTGAGCTTTCCAGAAGTACTTTGCACGGTTTGAGGGTTCTGAGAGAGCAAAGAAAGACGGCCGTTGGCAGCTTCGGTGACGTGCAAATTTGTGACACTGGAAGGAAACAGATGAGTTCGCGGTTCTGACCGGTGAGATGACAGGGGAAGAGTTCGACGCGGCAGCAGCAAAGGTCGGTGGACTGCGCCAGAAGATCGCAGCCAGATTATGATCCCGACATGGTTCCGGATGCCATGCCTGTTTCAGATGATGACCGGGCTTTACTGTCCGGGATGCGGGGGAACGAGAGCCGTCCGGGCACTCCTTTCAGGGCATCCGCGCCTGCCCTTGTACCATCCGTGGGCACGGTAGCCAAAATGGCTGCTTTCCCGGTATTTTGCCACGGGAAACAGGAGATTCCGACCGGAGTTGGATGACCGGATCGCTTACGCAGCGGCGGGGATCGTGATCTTAAATTTTATCATAAAAAACGGACTTCTGGTATTCGCCGGGATCGATGTGATCGGGCGGCTGCCGGGGGTGTGAGAATAGGGAGAAGACCTGGAGTGGGTACCGAAAGTGGTATCTGTTCTGGGTCTTTTTGTTTCATGCCACAATTTTGCCGCAGATATGCCCTGTTTTGTGTGACATCCTTCACAGTTTGAACACAGGTCGAACACAGAGGAATCACAAGTTTCTGATAAAGTTTATTGCAGAAACGTAATAAACAGTAAGAAAAATGCAAGGAACCAGGAGTACATGTACTTTAAAAGTACAAAGATCCCCGTGATGACGAGTGTACGCAGCAGTCAATGGAAATCAGGCAATGGATTTGGAAAGAGATGACCTGCAGGGGGCTGATGATCTGGCGGTCAAGGCGGATGAAAGGAGAATGGAAATGAGAAGAGGAAAGATAATAGCGGTCAGTCTGACGGT
>SCPN01000147.1_pt1 | contig 17735 bp, 30 predicted proteins | sample 6106831 | NCBI WGS metagenome assembly SCPN01 (sample SAMN10720447, study PRJNA508395) | human gut metagenome | isolation source: Participant 1, 0 month
CTTTACTATTATGTTCTTATCACGGATGAACAGCTTAGCGTATTCAAATGCCTTTACAAAGCGGTTTCTCTTATGAAGGGAAACATTTTACGTCTTATTTATATCGAATTAAGCTTTATCGGAATGTTTGTACTTGGAATACTTTCCCTTGGAATTGGATTCCTCTGGATCGAACCATATTATCAGCAGACGATCACGTATGTACATGGAAATAACGGGTAAACTTCCTGATCCCCACTGATCCAGTGTTTGACCAGTATGTTTAAATAAGTTCATCCGCGATGATTTTTTACTGCAACTTCTGATTTATCCATTTTTTCAAGCTACGCCGGCGCCGTTTTGGTGATGAGCGTAACAACATTTGTATCTGTGCCAAATCCTGCTCCGGCAACCTTTAGATTATTGGCCACTATCATCCGCATTTTTCTTTGCCAGCTTAGCCTTTGAGTTATCAAGCATATTTTCCGTTTCCAATTGAAAATCCACATATCTTCTGGCCTTCCTTTTTGTGCTCCAAGATATGCCAGAATATCCTCTGTCCTCTCAAGCTCTATTATGCTGTCCGTTCCCTGATCCTTTTCTTTATTTTTCATCAGCCGGATGCGATGGTCTGAAATCCGCTACCAGCCGTCATGATTATTATATCCTGTTCATCTGCTTTTGATTTTACTGCTTCTGACATCTCAAGCGTAGGAACTTACTTATGACATCTACAAACATAGGCGGTTCAACTGATACAGATGCGTTAACAAATTGTTACCTTAGCTCCACGCGACATACAGTTTTCTGCTAACGCCTTTCCCATCTTTCCTGTAGAGATGGTTTGTGATAAAACGTACAGGATCAATCTTTTCCATTGTCGCTCGCTTTATAAACAGAATTACGTGTTTTCCCTGCATATCTTTTGCGTACAATGGTTCTCATTATATATGCAAAGTGTCTCCAGCTCCTGGCATTTTCCTGCTCCCGTATCACCACAGGCAAGATATCCACTCGCCGGATCTATTATTTCAAAGCCATAATTTTCAAGTTTTTTCAAATTGTCCTGCACGATCTGATTCTCGTACATGTTCGTATTCATCGCCGGAGATACAAGCTTGGACATTTTGCCGCAAATCATCGTTGTGGTAAGCATATCATCAATATTCCATTTGCCATTTTCCCGATTACGTTTGCTGATGCCGGTGCCACCATAAATATATCAGCCCGCTTTGCCAGCGCCACATGCTCTACGTTAAACTGGAAATTTCTGTCAAATGTATCAACCAGACATTTTATTTCCTGTAAGCGTTTCAAATGTTATAGGATTGATAAAATTTCGTTATGCGTCATTACATTGACATCGGCATGCTGTTTAACAAGCATACCTTGCAAGATTTGCACAATCTTACCTGCTATGCTTCCTGTTACTCCAAGAACTACTGTTTTTCCTTTTAACAATAATTTAATCTCCACCTTGTGTTTGCTCATTTTCCTGCATCCGGACTACAGATCACAAACCGCCTTATATCCGTCTATTGATCTTGCACTTCTTGCGGCGCTTGCTATAGCCTTTGCCATTACATACGCCTTAACGGACCTGCAGATTTATATCTCGCCACATCCCCACTGATACTGCATAGATTGAATCACCGTCTGCCATAGGTATGTACAGGTCTTATGGCTCTTCCATATCCATTATGTGCCATTGAGCTACTTTATTAAGCGCAGTTTTTCAAAGCCCGGCATTTGTAATTATTGTACCAATTGTGGTATTTCCTGTAAACATATTCTGGATACTGGCGCCGCTTTAAGATATGCAGTTTCATCATCAAACAGTTTTCCATCTGTATCAATGCCCCTGCTATCTTCCTGTCGGTATCTATATCATAGATATCGCCAAGTGCATTACAGCAACCACTGCTCCGACCTTTAATTCTCCGATCTGCACAGCATACGAGCCTATGCCGCTTTTCATACTGCATTCCCTGCCCATGTATTTGCCAACTGTTGCTCCCATTCCGGCGCCGTAATTGCCCTGCTTAAAATTGTCATATGTTGCATTCTCACATGCCTCATAACCCATTTTACCATCAGGTCTGGCATCTTTGTCCCCGATCACAAGATCAAAATGCATGACTGTACCACAAGCGGAACCTTTGTAACTCCGACATCAAAGCCTATATTTCTTTCCTCAAGATACTTCATGACTCCGCCTGCCGCATCCAGCCCAAATGCTGATCCGCCAGAAAGTACAAGACCATGTATGCCCTTTGCATCTGCAACCGGATTAAGAAGAGGTGTCTCACGTGAAGCCGGTCCTCCGCCTCTTATATCAACACCTGCCGGAACCTGTTTGTCAAAGTAATACTGTGCATCCGGTTATTCCTTTCTCATCCTGAGGCATGTCCTGCTTTAAAGCCTCCTATATCCATTATATCTATTTCATTCATAATGTTCTCCTTTATCCCTGATCATTTCATCGTTATCCGTACTTTATTTTAAAGGCGGACTTCAAGGAAGCCCGCCCTGCATACAATTTTACAATAACATTTTGGTATAAACTTTATATTTAATTATTTAACTGCGATAGGCTTGATCGTATTGAGTACAAGACCTACCAGATATACGATTATAGAACAACAATTGCCTCAATTACACCATTGAAGCTGATAACGCCTCCAATAATACCAAGCACTGCATCCCCTGCTGTACCGATTGCTTTTGCGTATGCATCCTTGTAAAGTACAAAAATCAGACCCATTACAAGGTTGTATTGGTCATGGCTCCTGCACACCTGCATATACGAATGGGATAACCTGTGCATTTTTCCTTACAAATACAGCTTCAACAACTGCAAATACAACGATACCTACTGCAATCCCGATGCCCATACATCGCAGCGACGTCAATGAGCCTGCCATCTTATTTAAGAAGCATATACTCCAAAGCAAGGAATACTGACATTACTACATTGAGTATTGTTCCCCAAAGATTCTTTTTCTCTGATAAAGAACCTTTTGATTCCTATGTATACAAAGTATGGTACAACACCTACCAGGATTCTCGGAACAAATGCTATAAAAATACTTTTGAATATACCTGATGTACCAGCAAACGATGCGGCAAGGCACCGGTGAGAATACAAAGATGATAAAGATGTTCCTGCTATTGTAGATTTTAAACAGCTGGTAAATCCAAAGACAAATCCAAGAAAAGCACCCTTCTTTGGTCCGCAGAAAAGTGATCCTAGGATTACCGGAATGTGAATGATCGTAGCATTTATGACTACGAGTGGGATATACCAGTGGTGTGAATGCCATAATAACGATAATGGCAGTGAATAAACCTGTAAGAACAAGTTCGTTTGTTTTGAATTGCGCATTGCTTTTCCTCCTTTTGGTCAGAGCCTTTATGGTCTCCTCCTATAAGCCTGCTGTCTTATCTCAGCATAAGCCCGCACATGCAAAATTGTATAATTGCTGAGTTCTCATCTGAGTAACCTGCGTTCATTTATAATACCACCGCACTATGGGTGTGTAAAGCAGTTTTGTTATTTTTTAACAAAAATTTCCACAAAAATCCCCGGCATTTGCCGGGAAAGATTTTATTCTACTGTAACTGATTTTGCAAGGTTACGCGGCTGGTCAGGATTTAATCCTTTTCCTGTTGATGTGTAGTAAGCGATAAGCTGGAATATTACAACTGACTCGAATATTGCGAACTCATCTGCTGTCTCAAAGGCTGATGTGAACATCACAGATAGATTTGTCTGTGATATCCTTATCCTTGCTAAGAAGGATAACATAAGCTCCTCTTGCCTTTACCTCACGGATATTTGAGATAACCTTGCTGGCTCATGGCAGCAACTGCGATAACAGGAACTCCCTCGCTGATAAGTGCGATAGTTCCGTGCTTAAGCTCGCCTGTCGCATAAGCCTCAGCATGAATATATGAAATTTCCTTGAGCTTGAGTGCCCTTCCATACAAAGTGTATAGTCAAGTCCACGTCCTATAAAGAATGCATTTGTTGCATTAACCATTCTCTTTGTGAGCTGTTCAATGTCAGGTGCCTGTGTGATAACTGACTCGATGAGATTTGGAACCTCCTGAAGATTCTCTACAAATTCTCTTGCCTGCGCCTCTGTCATTTTGCCTGATACAAGTCCAAGCTTGCGACCTAAGAGATAGAAGCTTGCATTACCTGTACTGTGTAAGCTTTGTACTTGCAACAGCGATTTCAGGACCTGCGTGTGTATAAAGCACATAGTTGCTCTCTCTTGCGATTGATGAGCCCTTTACGTTTACGATAGATAGAGTCTTCTTTGTGTATTTATTTGCAAGACGGAGTGCCTCTAAAGTATCAATTGTCTCCTGACTGTGATACAAAGATGACCATTGATTTGTCTGTGATAACAGGCTCCTCATATCGAAACTCTGATGCTATGGCAACAGTTACAGGGATGTGAAGACGGTTCTGGATCATCGTCTTTCCGACCATTCCTACATACATTGCTGTACCACAGGCTACGACTGTGATGTCATTTACATCCTCGAAAAATGAATCAGGTATTCCATCCTCTGAAAAATCAGGCAGTGAATCTTTGATCCTTGGGTGATAGTCTTTGTGATAGCGCCGGCTGCTCATGGATCTCCTTGATCATAAAATGTGGATATCCGTCCTTCTGAGCTGCTGTCACATCCCAGTTTACCTCAAGATACTCAGGCTCAACTGTCTTTCCTTCGAGATCCTCGATCGCTATTCCATCTGCTGTCATAGTCATGATCGCATACTCAGGTACGATGAAATAACGCTTTGAGTATTTGATAAAAGCTGTAAGATCAGATGCGATAAAAGCACCATCATCACAATATGTCGCAACCATCGGGCTTACGTTTCTGATAGCAAATATCTTTCCCGGCTGATCCTTGAACATTACACAAAATGCAAATGAACCTGTGATCTCCTTTACAGCCTTTTAAGAGTCGCTTCGGATCTCCGTCATAGAGCTTATTTATAAGTGCAGCTGCAACCTCTGTATCTGTCTCTGATACAAGAGAATCTGCCAGATCAAATTTGTTTACGATTTCATGATAGTTCTCGATGATACCATTGTGGATGAGTGCAACATTTCCAACCTTGTGAGGATGAGCGTTTGCGTTTGTAACTCCGCCGTGTGTAGCCCATCTTGTATGTCCGATCCCGCAAGTTGAATTGTTGTCATCATCGCAGATAGCGAGAAGATCCTTTACCTTTCCAACGGTCTTGCGGATAGAAATCTTGCCTGTATCCTTAAAATATGCGATACCTGCACTATCGTATCCACGATACTCTAACGCTGCGAGTCCTTCCGTTAAAATCTTCTGTGCCTCTAAACGACCTGTAAATCCTATAATTCCACACATAGTGTTAGATCTCCTTTTCAATATATAATTTTAAATGTACAAATTCCGTAACTGTTCTTTCTGAACAACTACATGACTTTATATGGTTCTTCCGCTTTGTTTTGATGTCTCCATCATATTTGGCCAGTACAATACTAAAATTCACATAACATTGTACAAGAAGATACGCATCCATATGCGTCCAGGCATCCGCCGAAAATTCGATAACCTGAAACCTCGTTAACCGACATATTTTCCGTACCTGCCGGTGCATGGCGCTAAAGTTTTTAACTTTTCGAAATCCAATTCCTCCGTTTCCTCGGACGAAGTTATTCTAACATAAACCAAAAGTACCTACAACAGTAAAATGTGCTGAATTTTTCTTAAAAGTTGTGGTAAATATATAATATGCGACTAGATATACGATTATAATCAAAATTTATTTTCCGAATCAATTATTGGCATTGTGTTATTCATATAAGATCCTCCTGCTCAAGATATTCTATTAGCTGTTTGATCTGATACATATTTCCTGCTAATTTGTGGAATCGTTATAGTACAGATATTTACTAAATTCGATAGTAAACATCCACGAAAACATTTACTATTATATCTGTTATAAAATCTCCTAATATTATATATTTTAAAATCCGTTATACATATTGCCAGTATAACGGATTTTTGTAATTAAACAATTTTAATTCAATTTCATGTCAATAACAATCGGATTATGATCCGATTCTTAAAATCCAGATCTAATGTCTCGACACTTTCCACTGACAGATTATCCTATACTATGAATCCATCGATCATATAATACTGGAATTTATCTGGTGATGCGTCATTGCCCTTTAACGGACGGTCAAGCGAGCGGCATGATGGCGTGCTGTTGTCTGTTACAAATGAAAGGCTGTCTGAAAACTCGTCTGTGTCTATTTTCCCGGAATCCACACATCATCATTTATAATGGGATATGCACTGTTGTCATAATTAGAAAATTCCTGATTAAAATCTCCACCGGCTATAACATAATTTCCCTTTTCTGTTTCTTCCTCCAGAAGCTTTTTAAGCTGTTGTGTCTGTGCCGCCTTGCCGTCACCATCATCATATGCCTCAAGATGCAGATTTACCAGTACCAGCTCCTTGTCACTGCCCTCTACCGGTACACGGCTTACCATTAAGCATCGTTTCAAGTTACACAGTCTCATCGGATAGCCAAATGGGCATGGCAATGAAATCCGCTTACAGTCACTTACCTCGTATTTTGATAATGTTGCCAGACCACAATCCACCTTTCCGATGGTTGGAAGAGGATATGGCACATAAAGTGTCTTATAGTTTTCCGCAAATGAGAACGCTATATCCAGTCAGATTCCTGTGATCGCATCCAATTCATTTATATAGTGCGAACGTTTTGAGTCAACATCTACTTCCTGCATAAAACGATATCCGGATCACTTTCTTCTATCTGTTCTGATATTGCCTCAGATTTTCCTGCACTGTTTCTTTGTCTGAACTGCTTACACTTTTGCCGCCATCCATGAAAAATCTGCATTCTCACCAAGTGCCGCATAACCTGTATTCCATGTCATGACCCTTACACTATCGCCATCCGAAAGTTCTTTAACATTAAGCCTGCCCCATTTTCCAACGTATCTGCATCATCCATATCTACATCTTGTACCTCTGAGCCTCTCGCGCCACGACAGAAATCTTTCCACATCATCCGGCTTAAATTCTGTTATGGTAAGCACAACAACGAGAATTATCACCCCAAGCGCAATGACTGCCAGAATTCCTCCCAGCAATTTAAAAATATTTTTACCTTCTTATCCATTTATATCCCCCCATAAAATTATTTTATTATATTATAACCTAAATTTTACAAATTTTCTATACAATAAAGAACCACAGCATCACAAATTGCAATGCTGTGGTCTATTAAGTAATGTAATTAATTGCGTATATACCAGCTATCTGCACAAAATTATGCGTTAGCGTTTGCCTCTTTAAGAGCTGCTGTAAGCTGAGGAACGATCTTCTTTAAATCTCCTACCAAGCCATAATCAGCTACGTCGAAGATTGGAGCATCTTCGTCTTTGTTGATTGCGATGATAAGATCAGACTCTTCCATACCAGCAACGTGCTGGATTGCTCAGATATACCGATTGCGAAGTAAATCTGTGGACGTACAGTCTTTCCTGTCTGTCCTACCTGATAATCCTGTGCTAACCAGCCGTTCTCTACTGCTGCACGAGAGCATGATACCATACCACCCTTGAAGCATGAAGCAAGGTCACGAAGCATCTCGAAGTTCTCGCGCTTCCAACCCACGTCCGCCTGATACAAGTACCTTAGCGTCCATGATGTTCTCTACGTTGCCAACTGCCTTAACGATATCCATGATCTCAACATAACGGTTGTTCTCCTCGAGTGTAGGATTGAACTCGATAACCTCTGCCGCCTCTGCCAGCCTCTTTAGGAAGCTTCTGCATAACACCCGGACGAACTGTAGCCATCTGTGGACGGTTGTCAGGGCAAGCGATTGTTGCGGATTGTGTTTCCACCGAATGCAGGACGTGTCATGAGAAGCTGGTTGTGCTTCTGCTCCTGTCCAGGCATAGCGTTGATTGGGAAATCACCAATCTCAAGCTTTGTACAGTCAGCTGTAAAACCTGTCTTAACTCTTGCTGAAACTGTTGGTCCGAGGTCACGTCCGATAGCTGTTGCACCAACTAACATGATCTCCGGCTTGTACTCGTCGATTACTGATACAAGAGCCTGTGCGTATGGCTCTGTTCTGTATGTCTCAAGTGCAGGATTGTCTACAACGATTACCTTGTCTGCGCCGTACTCACCGAGCTCTGTTGCAAGAGCCTTTACGTTAGATCCAAGAAGTACTGCAGTAACCTCTGTATTTAAATCTGTCTAACTCTTTAGCTTTACCGACTAACTCAAAGGCGATGTCGCTAAGCTTATTGTTCACCTGCTGTGCGTAGATATATACGCCCTTATATTCTTCTAAACCCATTTTGGTTCCTCCATACTAGATGATATGTTTCTCTTTGAATTTCTCCATGAGATAGTTTACTGACTCTGTTGGATCAAGGTTAACCTTTTCTCCAGCTCCTTAGGTACCTTGTCAGATGCCTTAGCAATCTTTGTAGGTGATCCCTTAAGTCCAAGATCTGAATCGTCAACATCCTTAAGATCAGCTCTGCCCCAGACAGTTACCTCTTTGTCAAATGCATCGAAGATTCCGCCAGGTGTCATATATCTAGGCTCATTTAACTCTGAAAGAGCTGTGATAAGACAAGGCATCTTAGCCTTAACTACGTGATATCTGTCCTCGTACTGACGCTTAACGACTACAGAATCTCCCTCAACCTTGATATCCTCTGCGTATGAGATTACAGGAAGTCCAAGATGAACTGCGATCTGTGGTCCAACCTGTGCTGTATCTCCATCGATAGCCTGACGGCCTGTGATGATTAAATCATAATCGAGATTTCTTAATGCACCTGCAATTGTAGTAGATGTAGCCCATGTATCAGCTCCACCAAGTACTCTGTCTGTTACTAAAACTGCATCATCAGCGCCCATAGCCATTGCCTCACGAAGGATTGCATCAGCCTTTGGAAGTCCCATTGTAAGAACTGTAACCTTTGCGCCTGTCTCGTCTTTGATTCTAAGTGCTGCCTCAAGACCAGCCTTGTCATCTGGATTCATGATTGCAAGCATTGAAGCTCTATCAAGTGTTCCGTCAGGATTGAATTTTACTCCACCCTTTGTATCAGGAACCTGTTTAATACATACTACGATATTCATGTATTTGTTCTCCTTTATTTATTCTAAGTAGCTCTACAGTTATGATAGCTCTCTTAACTATCTGAGTAATGAGCCTGAAATAACCATACGCTGAACCTCTGAAGTTCCCTCGTAGATCTCTGTAATCTTAGCATCACGCATCATACGCTCTACATCGTACTCACGGATATATCCGTATCCACCGAATAACTGAACGCACTCTGTTGTAACAGCCATAGCTGTCTCTGCTGCGAATAATTTAGCCTTTGCTGCATCTACTGAGTAAGAAACCTTAGGGTTCTTAGCAAACTCTGCCTTCTTCATTGCTGCTGCGTATACAAGATACTTAGCTGCATCGATACGTGTAGCCATATCTGCAAGCTTGAACTGTGTATTCTGCTGCTGAGCGATTGAACGGCCGAACTGCTTTCTTTCCTTTGTGTACTCGATAGTTCTCTCTAATGCGCCCTCTGCAATACCAAGTGCCTGAGCAGCGATTCCGATACGTCCACCATCAAGTGTATGCATAGCGATTGGGAAACCTCTTCCCTCTTTTCCAAGTAATGCATCCTTTGGAATACGTGCATCCTCGAAGATAAGCTCGTATGTAGATGATCCGCGGATACCCATCTTCTTCTCTTTTGTTCCGAATGAGAATCCAGGTGTTCCCTTGTCTACGATGAATGCAGAGAAGTTCTTCTTCTTGCGTCCACGCTTGTCCTCTGTGATGCTTGTAATAGCGATGATGATGTAAACATCAGCAACCTTACCGTTTGTGATGAAGCACTTAGATCCGTTAAGAACCCACTCATCTCCGTCTAAAACGGCCTTTGTCTGACATCCCTGTGCATCTGTACCAGCGCCCGGCTCAGTAAGACCGAAAGCACCGATCTTCTTGCCTGAAGCAAGGTCAGGAACATATTTTTTCTTCTGCTCCTCTGTACCGAATGTCATAATAGGATCGATACAAAGTGATGTATGAGCAGATACAATAACGCCTGTTGTACCACAAACCTTTGATAATTCTTCTACACACATAACGTATGTAAGTGGATCACAGCCCTGTCCGCCGTACTCCTTTGGTACAGGAATGCCCATGAATCCATATTTTCCCATCTTAGCAACTGTCTCTGCTGGGAATACCTCTGTCTCGTCAGTCTCCTGTGCAAGAGGTTTAACTTCTGTCTCTGCGAACTGTTTGAAAAGGTCGCGAGCCATCTCATGTTTCTGATCTAAAGTGAAATCCATGATTTATTCTCCTTGATTTTTGTTTTGTTTTAATCTTATATAACTTTATAGTTTATATATACCACATAAGACCTATATTTTATAACGTATATATGTTATATAACCTTTGCTACGCTTTCCTCCAATCCTATGTACATTCGCAATCCGCACTACCGTGCTTCTTGCTCATGTCCATTAGCGTCTCTAAAGCGTACAAATTTTTGCAAGCAAGCTTGCATCATTTATACGCTTTGAGACCAGGCTTTATTGCTCCTACTGTGCGTCTACAGGTGTCTTTGTGCGGTCTGCGTTGTAAACGTAGAATCCCTTGCCGCTCTTGCATCCAAGGTTTCCGCCTCTTACCATCTTGCGAATGAGTGGGCATGCACGATACTTGCTGTCACCTGTCTCATTGTAAAGAACGTCCATGATTGCAAGGCAGATATCAAGTCCGATGAAATCTCCAAGCTCTAATGGTCCCATTGGATGGTTAGCACCAAGCTTCATAGCTGCATCGATTCCGGCGATATCTGAAACGCCCTCCATCTTGATGAAAGCAGCCTCGTTGATCATTGGGATAAGGATACGGTTTACTACGAAACCAGCAGCCTCGTTAACCTGTACAGGTGTCTTGCCAATCTCCTCTGCAATCTTCTTGATTGCATCAACTGTCTCAACAGGTGTGTTAACGCCTGCGATAACCTCTACTAACTTCATACGGTCAGCAGGGTTGAAGAAGTGCATACCGATTAATGGACGTGTAAGTCCGTTTCCAATCTCTGTGATTGAAAGTGATGATGTATTTGAAGCGAAAATACACTCTGGCTTAGCAATCTTGTCTAACTCAGCGAATGTAGTTTTCTTAACCTGCATATCCTCGAAAGCAGCCTCAACGATGAGGTCACAATCCTTGCAGAGATCTTCTTTTAAACCAGGAGTGATGCTTGCAAGAATGCCGTCAACCTTCTCCTGTGTCATTTTCTCTTTTGCTACAAGTCTTGCATATCCTTTTGCAATCTTGTCTTTTCCGCCTTCAGCCCACTCCTGCTTAATATCGCAGAGTGCTACCTCGTATCCATCTACCTGTGCGAATGCTTTTGCGATTCCCTGGCCCATTGTACCAGCACCGATAACTCCAACCTTCATTTTAATTCCTCCTAAAATATATTATGGTGCAAAAGCTTTAAGTGCTAAGCCTCTGCAGCATAACTTAATCATATATATATAAACTGATGCGAATAAACTAATTCACACTACAAGGGGATGCACCTGCATCCCCTCATATATCTATTGGCAAAGAAAATTAGTACTTCTCAACGATAGTAGAACATCCCATTCCACCACCGATACAAAGTGTTGCAAGACCTCTGTTAGATCCTCTCTTCTGCATCTCATGTAATAATGTAACAAGGATACGACAGCCTGAAGCTCCTACAGGATGTCCGAGTGCGATAGCACCACCGTTTACATTTACCTTGCTCATATCGAATCCAAGATCTCTTGCTACAGCGATTGACTGTGCAGCAAATGCCTCGTTTGCCTCGATAAGATCGAAATCATCAATTGTAAGACCTGTCTTTGCAAGAACCTTCTTTGTAGAAGCTACCGGTCCAACACCCATGATCTCAGGCTCAACTCCGCCAAGTGCTCCTGCTACCCATGTAGCTAATGGCTTAACACCGAGCTCCTTAGCTTTCTCTTCGCTCATTACAACTACTGCTGCCGCACAATCATTTGATTCCTGATGCGTTACCGGCTGTAACAAGTCCGCCCTCTTTACCTGAGCAGCAACGGAAGCTTAGAAGAGTCTCTACTGTTGTTCCGGCACGAGGTCCCTCGTCCTTTTTGAACTCAACAATTTCTTTCTTAACCTTAACAGGTACAGGAACGATCTCATCATCGAACTTGCCTGCTGCGATAGCTGCCTCACTTCTGCTGTGAGTTTGCTGAGAACTCATCAAGCTCTTCACGAGTGATGCCGTATTTATCACATACATTCTCAGCTGTGATCATCATATGATGGTTGAATGCATCTGTAAGGCATCGTTAACCATGTATCGATGATTGTTGCATTGTTCATTCTGTATCCAGAAACGTGCCTTTGTCATAGCGGGAGCCATTGACATGTTCTCCATACCACCGGCAACAACGATATCAGCCTCACCGGCCTTGATCATTGTAGCAGCGTCGTTTACGCACTTAAGACCTGATCCACAAACAACATTGATTGTGATAGCCGGAACCTCGATTGGAAGTCCTGCCTTGATAGAAGCCTGACGAGGCTACGTTCTGTCCCTGAGCTGCCTGGATAACACAACCCATCTTAACCTCGTCAACCATCTCAGGAGCAACACCTGCACGGTTTAAAGCCTCCTTAATTACGATTGCACCTAAATCTGCGGCTGGAGTATTTGCTTGATGCTCCGCCCATTTTACCGATTGCTGTACGGCAAGCGCGCGATTACAACTTTCTTTGCCATTATATTATCTCCTTTAAATTGTATTCACATCCGTGCTGTTAATTTTAACAAAGTTATTATACTACAAATTTGTAAAATCAATTGGTTTTGTTAATAATTTGTCAAAATTCTATTAAACTTTGCATATTTTTCACGCGTATTACTTATACTATTCCGTCAGATTAACAAAAGCCTGTGCTATTATAACCTGCGGCATGCATACAGGCATAACTTACCTCATATTTTTCATTTTATAAAATCCAAGGCAGCATATCCGCTATACTGTCCGGGGATAAAATATATTCTATATACTTTTAAAGATTCTTAACTGTTGCAATGTCAACCGGTGTCTTCTTGTCAGAAGCAGTCTCTAATGCATGTGCAAGTGCATTGGCTGTATCCATGGCTGTGATACAATAAACACCTGTCTCGATTGCATTTCTCCTGATAAGGAATCCGTCTCTTGTCTTGTCTCCGTTACCCTGTGTAGGTGTATCGATTACAAGGTCTATCTTGTGTCCGAGGATAAGATCCATGACGTTTGGAGACTCCTGTGATATCTTGTTTACGCGAAGAGCATTTACTCCGTGCTCCTGTAAGTACTTTGCAGTACTTCTTGTAGCATAAATCTTGTATCCAAGCTTCTCAAAACGCTTTGCAACACCTACTGCCTCAGGCTTGTCAGCATCCTTTACAGTCATAATCATCTGCTTATACTTAGGAAGCTCGACTCCCGCACCCTCAAATGCCTTGTAAAGCGCACCGTTGAAGGTCTTGTCTATTCCAAGACACTCTCCTGTTGATTTCATCTCAGGTCCGAGTGAAATCTCAGCGCCACGCAGCTTCTCGAATGAGAATACCGGCATCTTGATTGCAATGTAATCGGCTGTCGGAGCAAGTCCAGGTGTGTAGCCCATGCCCTTTATTGTCTCGCCCATGATGATTCTTGCTGCGAGATCTACGATTGGAATACCTGTAACCTTGCTGATGTATGGTACTGTTCTTGAAGAACGTGGGTTTACCTCGATAACATAGATGTTGTCGTCCATATCGATAAACTGGATATTAATCATACCAACAACATGGAGTGCCTGTGCAAGTCTCTTTGTATACTCAACCAGAGTCTCTTTTGCTTTTTCTGAGATAGTATGTGCAGGGTAAACTGAGATAGAGTCTCCTGAGTGTACTCCTGTACGCTCGATGTGCTCCATGATACCCGGAATCAGGATATCTGTACCGTCACAGATTGCATCAACCTCAATTTCCTTACCCATAAGGTACTTATCTACAAGGATTGGATGATCCTGTGTGATTGTGTTGATGATGCCGATAAACTCTTCGATTTCATCATCATTCCATGCAATCTTCATGCCCTGTCCACCAAGCACGTATGAAGGACGGACAAGTACAGGGTAACCGATCTCGTTTGCTACCTTCTTTGCCTCCCTCAGCTGTAAATACTGTACCACCTGCTGCTCTTGGGATACCTGTCTTCTGAAGAATCTCGTCGAAGAGCTCTCTGTCCTCGGCTGCGTCTACATCCTCAGCTTTGTTCCAAGAATCTTGACACCCATCTTCATAAGTGCCTCTGTAAGCTTGATGGCGGTCTGTCCACCGAACTGTACAACAGCTCCGTCAGGCTTTTCAATATTAACGATGCTCTCAACATCCTCAGCTGTGAGTGGCTCAAAATAGAGCTTGTCAGCAATATCAAAGTCAGTTGAAACGGTCTCAGGGTTGTTGTTTACGATGATTGTCTCCCAGCCTTCCTTGGCAAACGACCATGTACAGTGGACTGAACAGTAATCAAACTCAACACCCTGTCCGATACGGATAGGTCCTGAACCAAGTACAAGCACCTTTTTCTGCGGATTTGTCTCTGCCGCCTCATTCTCGCTACCGAATACTGAGTAGTAGTATGGTGTCTCTGCTTCAAACTCTGCGGCACAGGTATCAACCATCTTGTAGGCTGCCACAATGCCGTTGTCGTAACGCATCTTCTTGATATCAGCCTCATCAATATCTGTAAGCTGTGAGATAACATTGTCAGGGAACTCGATACGCTTTGCCTCTTTTAACAGGTCAACTGTAAGCTCCTCTGTCTTTAAACGGTTCTCCATCTCAACAAGTATTGAGATTTTATCGATAAACCAAAGATCTATCTTAGTAATCTCGTGAATATGCTCGTATTTAACTCCACGGCGGAGCGCCTCTGCGATAACCCAGATACGTCTGTCATCAACAACTGCAAGCTGTTTCTCAAGCTCATCATCTGTAAGACCTGTAAAGTCATAAGACATAAGTGAATCAACATGCTGCTCGAGAGATCTGATAGCCTTCATAAGGGCACCCTCGAAGTTGTTGCAGATACTCATTACCTCTCCGGTAGCCTTCATCTGAGTGGTAAGTGTACGCTTTGCTGTGAGGAACTTGTCGAACGGAAGTCTTGGAATCTTGACTACACAGTAATCAAGCATTGGCTCAAAGCTTGCGTATGTCTTCTGTGTGATAGCGTTCTTGATCTCATCGAGGTGATAGCCGAGTGCAATCTTGGCTGTAACCTTGGCGATAGGATATCCTGTAGCCTTTGATGCGAGTGCTGATGAACGTGAAACTCGTGGGTTTACCTCGATAACACAGTACTCGAATGAGTCAGGATTGAGGGCATACTGTACGTTACAGCCTCCTGTAATCTGAAGCTCGTTGATGATATTGAGCGCTGATGTACGAAGCATCTGATACTCTTTATCTCCAAGTGTCTGCGAAGGTGCTACTACGATTGAATCTCCTGTATGCACACACTACAGGGTCGATATTTTCCATGTTACATACTGTGATGCAGTTGCCGTTGGCATCACGCATTACCTCGTACTCGATTTCCTTCCATCCTGCGATACATCTCTCTACAAGAACCTCTCCGACACGTGACAGGCGAAGTCCATTTGAAAGTATGTCGATAAGCTCCTGCTCATCGTGAGCAATTCCACCGCCGGAACCGCCGAGTGTAAATGCAGGACGAAGAACTACAGGGTAACCAATCTTGTTGGTAAATGCAATACCGTCCTCGATATTCTTTACAACCTGTGAAGCCGCGATTGGTTCACCGATTTTCTCCATGGTATCCTTGAAGGCCTGACGGTCCTCAGCCTTAAAGATGGTCTCTGCTGTTGTTCCGATAAGCTTTACTCCCTGCTCATCAAGGAAGCCGCACTCAGCGAGCTCCATGCCAAGATTGAGTCCTGCCTGTCCACCGAGTGTAGGAAGGATGCTGTCAGGCTTTTCTTTTATGATAATCTCTTTTAATGACTCAGTATAAGGCGTCGATATATACCTGATCCGCAATCTGCTTATCAGTAATGATAGTTGCCGGGTTTGAGTTTACCAGACATACCTCAATGCCCTACTCTTTTGGGAACGGCAGGCCTGGGTTCCGGCATAGTCAAACTCTGCGGCCTGTCCGATTACGATTGACCGGAACCGATAACTAATACTTTTTTAATATCATTATTTCTTGGCATTACTGGTTACCTCCCATCATGTTAATAAAGCGGTCAAAAAGATATGCTGAATCCTGTGGTCCAGGGCATGCCTCCGGATGGAACTGAACTGTGAAGATATTCTTGTTCACATACTTAAGTCCCTCATTAGTGCCGTCGTTGACATTTATAAATGCAGGCTCAGCCACATTAGGGTCAAGTTTATCTGTGTCCACCACATATCCATGGTTCTGGGAAGAAATATAAACACGGCCTGTTGCAAGATCCTTAACCGGATGGTTTCCACCTCTGTGTCCGTACTTCATCCTGGTTGGTATCTGCGCCTGTTGCAAGTGCCATGAGCTGATGTCCGAGGCAGATTGCAAAAATCGGCACATTGCTGTCATAAAGCTTCTTTATTTCCTTTATAATATCTACACACTCCTTTGGATCTCCAGGTCCGTTTGAGAGCATGATTCCGTCAGGATTGTCACCAAGTATCTCTTCAGCGGTTGTGTGTGCAGGGTAAATTGTAACTTCACAGCCTCTTTCATTGAGTGATTTGGCGATGTTGTTTTTGGCACCGAAATCCATGAGGGCAACCCTCTTTCCTTGGCCCTTTAAAACCTTTTTCTCAGTGCATGTGACCTTGTCAACCACATTGCCTGTGTATATGCCTTGAGCTTTGGAATAATCTCATGAGATTGTAATTCTCATTTGTGGTAATCATTCCGTTCATAGTACCCTTTTCCCCTGAGAATCTTTGTAAGCGCACGTGTATCAATGCTTAGCCAATCCCGGAATATCGTTTTTCCAAGGAAATCCTGTATGTACCCTCGCAGCGGAAATTACTTGGCATACGCGACAGCTCTCTTACTATATATCCATCCGGCCATGGTCTTTTCCGACTCCATATCCGGTGTGATTCCATAATTTCCGATAAGTGGATAAGTCATTACAACAGCCTGTCCTGCATAGGAAGGATCTGTAAGTACCTCCAGATATCCTGTCATTGATGTGTTAAATACTATCCTCACTAATGACTTTGTTGAACTAATGTTGGTTCCGGTAAATACATTACCATCTTCAAGAATTAAAAATGCTTTCATCTTTACTGCCCTTCGTGTTATAATTTGTAACCATAAGCTTCCTTAGCTGCAACTAACCTTATGTTCGCAAAAGAGAGGCGTCTCTTTTTCTTATAAGAGTAGTAGTTGCATAGTATATCTTGCTTAAATTGTAAAAAGAAGTGTATCATAATACAGCCGATTTTTCAACTGTTTTTGTTACATAAATATGCATATTTATGTATACAATAGTTACTGTTCACACTAAAGTATGACCGGCAACTATTGCAGCCCATTAAAACTGCATCTGAGCGTTACGGGTAAGCCCAGCGCAT
>SCPN01000305.1_pt1 | contig 17642 bp, 28 predicted proteins | sample 6106831 | NCBI WGS metagenome assembly SCPN01 (sample SAMN10720447, study PRJNA508395) | human gut metagenome | isolation source: Participant 1, 0 month
TCGTCTCCACTCTGACATCTGTGGCATTGTAGAAATCCAATGCCTTGTTATTGAGATAATCCGTAAGGGAATCATCCGTATACCACAGGTGAATGGTCTCCTTATGCCAATCCAGAAGATTCATCCCGTCAGAAACCGGTGTCAATAATGTAATACCTGCAATCATTGCAGCCAGTACCAGAATCACTGCCAGTACTGAAATCCATCTTTTTCTTAAATTCATGTGCATTCTCCATGTCGCTATTGCCCGCTTAGCAGGGGCTTTTATTCAGCTTCAGCCAGACATGCATCCAGAATTGTTATCATTTCATCTACATTTTCTTTGGAAACTGTAAGTGCCGGGATAAATCGGATTACATGTGTGCCTGCATTAATTAAGAGAAGTCCTTTGTCTAATGCCTTGTTGATAATTCCTGCTACCGGCTTATCACATTCCAGTCCCTGCAACAGACCAAGACCTCTGTGTTCTTTCACGAAATCATATTTTAACACAAGTTCATCCAATTTACCAGCCAGATATTCACCGACTTCTTTTACATTATCCAGAATATTCTCTTCTTCAAAAAGGTCAATTACCTTGGATACGGCTGCACAGGCAAGCGGGTTGCCACCATAAGTACTTCCGTGATCTCCACTTGTAAGAGAGTTCTGTGCCACCTTCTCTGTCATCATAAAGGCGCCCACAGGAACACCACAGCCCAAAGCCTTGGCACTTGTCATGATATCCGGCTTGATACCATAACGCTGCCATGCATACATATATCCGGTTCTTCCCATACCGCACTGAATCTCATCCAGAATCAGGAGAATGTCTTTTTCTTCACAAAGTGCCTTTACCTTGGACATAAATTCTTCTGTAGCAGGGTAAATGCCGCCTTCTCCCTGAACAGTCTCGAATATGATCGCGCAGGTCTTATCTGTTACCTGTGCCATTACACTGTCAAAATCGTTCAACTCTGCGAACTTGATATTGCCGATCAGTGGCTCAAAAGCCTCTCTGTAATGAGGATTGCCTGTAACCGCAAGGGCTCCCATAGTTCTGCCGTGGAAGGAATGATTCATGGCAATGATCTCATGATCTGTTGTGCCATCCTTGAGGTATGCATATTTTCTTGCAGCCTTAATCGCTCCTTCGATTGCTTCTGTACCACTGTTGGTAAAGAATACTCTGTCCATACCTGATATCTTCTTGATCTTTCTTGCAGCTTCGATCGCAGGTACATTGTAATAATAGTTAGATGTATGAATGACCTTATCAATCTGTGCTTTCAGAGCATCATTATATGCTTTGTTGTTATAGCCCAGTGCAAAAACAGCAATACCGGATACGAAATCCAGATATTCTCTGCCATCCAGGTCATAGAGATGCACACCATCCCCCTTATCCCATACAATCTGATAACGGTTATAGGTATGAAGCAGATCCTTCTCCGCCTCGTCGATATATTCTTTCATATTCATGGCAGCTGTTCTCCTTCCTACAGAATCTTATCCTCTTCATCATCTTTGACAATAGCTGTTCCGATACCCTTCTGGGTAAAGATCTCCAGCAAAAGGCAATGAGGAATACGGCCATCCAAAATATGTACACGATTAACACCATTCTTGATTGCTGAAGTGCAGTTTGCAAGCTTTGGAAGCATACCGCCACCAATAAATCCATCGTTAATCAACTGGTCTGCCTCAGAAGCAGACAGTCTTGAGATGAAAGATGACTTATCATTGATGTCCTTATACAGTCCTTCAATGTCTGTCAGGAATGCTAATTTCTCAGCCCCTACAGCTTTTGCAATGGCGCATGCTGCATCATCTGCATTGATATTGTAGGTCTGGAAATTATCATCCATGCCGATAGGCGCTACGATAGGCAGGAAATCTCTCTCCAGCAGATCATAGAGAATCTTGGGATCTACATCCTTGATATCACCTACAAATCCGATATCTTCTCCGTTGGAGTACTTCTTGTCTACCTTTAATAAACCGCCGTCCTTACCACTGATACCTACAGCCTTGACACCCAACTCCTGTACCATGGATACAAGTCCTTTATTTACTTTATTCAAGACCATTTCTGCGATTTCCATGGTCTCTGCATCTGTAACACGAAGACCATTGACGAACTTGGCCTCCTTACCGACCTTGCCTACCCAGCGGCTGATCTCCTTACCGCCACCATGCACGATAATCGGCTTGAAACCTACTAATTTCAGAAGTGTCACATCCTTAATGACATTCTTCTGCAATTCTTCACTGCTCATGGCGCTTCCGCCGTACTTTACAACAATGATCTTTCTGTTAAAACGCTGGATGTAAGGCAGCGCCTCTATCAGGACTTCTGCTTTTGATAAAATCTCTTCCATGTTCTTTTCCATTATATAACCTATACCTTTCCAATATCTGAACAGTTACGAATTTAAGAGCGGTAATCTGCGTTAATCTTGACATAATCATAAGTCAGGTCACAACCCCATGCCGTCGCCCCTGCTTCTCCCTCATGCATGTCAACATATACGGTTACTGCATCAGCTTTCATGATCTGTAATGCCTTTTCTTCATCAAATACAATTGGCGTACCGTGGTCAAATACCTGTAATCTGCCATTTTCACTTTCAAAGAAAAGCTCTACATCATTCTGGTCGAACTGCGCCCCAGAATAACCCATTGCGCACAGGAAACGCCCAAAGTTCGCATCACACCCATAAATGGCAGCTTTGGATAAGTTGAGAGACAATTGCCCTTGAAAGAGTCCTTGCATCTTCCTTGACCTGGCATTCACAACCTTTGCTTCAAAAGCTTCGTAGCGCCTTCTCCGTCGCCAGCCATCTTCTTAATGCCAGATAGGTACATACATAGTTCAGTGCTTCAAAGAACCTGTCATATGCTTCACCCTTCTGGGTAACTTCTGTATTGCCAGCCATGCCATTCGCCATAACAAGGCAGGTATCATTGGTGGAAGTATCGCCATCTACCGTAATCATGTTGAAAGTATCTGCTACACTGAGTGCTTCCTGAAGGAGTTCTTTGAGATTGCCATATCTGTAGTGATATATGCAAGCATAATGGTACACATATTAGGATGTATCATACCTGAGCCCTTGCTCATGCCGCCTACCGTGATTTCTTTGCCATCCAGTTCAAAAGACACTGCGATCTCCTTGGAAATCGTATCTGTTGTCATAATGGAGCATGCTGCTGTATGTCCTGCTCCAGTGTGTCTGACTTGGCTTCTACAAGCTTGGCAATACCTGCCTCAATACGATCCATCGGAAGCTGCATGCCGATGACACCTGTAACCAACCAGTACTGCTTCTGGGAATTTCAAGAAGCCTGCCTGTCACTTCTGCTTCCTGCGGCAGTAATCCAGTCCCTGCTTGCCTGTACATGCATTGGCGATTCCTGCGTTCACTACAACTGCCTGTGCATATTCACTGTTTGTCACAATATCTCTATCCCATAATACAGGAGCAGCCTTTACCACATTCGTAGTAAAAGTACCTGCTGCCTTGTACAAGACCTTACTGTATACCATTGCCATATCTTTCTGTTCTGATACTTAATTGCAGCCTCTGCACCTGCTGCCTCAAATCCTTTTGCTGCGGTAACACCGCCATCAATAACTTTCATCTGCATGACCTCCTTTGTTCTGATTACTGGTTAAATGCAATAATATTTTCCTTATTTAATATAAAATCATAATAATTTCTGTCTTCACGTTCTACCCATCCCACATGATGCCAGAAGGCGTTGCCTTCATCATTCTGTGTAAAGGCAATGAGATAGACCTTATTGATCTGTTCTTTTCTCAACGCTTCCATACAGAAGACAACCATTGTCTTGCCAATACCGCGTCTTCGGTAAGCAGGGTCTACACATACATGATAGAGGCATCCCTGTCTGCCATCATGTCCACACAGAATCGCACCTACAATCCTGCCATCTTCCACTGCTACTACGCTGGTAGTAGGATTACGGCGAAGGAAACGCTCCACACCTTCTCTGGAATCATCAATACTTCTGATTGCAAAGCCTTTGATCTTCATCCACAGAGCATGTACCTCTTCATAATCCTCAATCGTCATCAACCGTACCATTTCATTACACCAATCTTTCTACATATTAAAAGGCATTTCGAGCCTATCTTTATCTTAACTGAATCCCTGATGAAATACAACATTTTACCATATTTTAGTGAATATTTATTCGTACAATTTTTTCATGGCTTTTGTATTGTTTGTATTTTATACGTTTTATTATGTATATATGCAGTTGCATTTGATTATTTTACGCTTTTTATAGAATTTGTCAATAGCTTATGCATAATATTTCACTTGATTTATTTCATTATATGTTGTATATTATTTCCATGAGCAATATGCATACAGGCATAGTCATCAATGTGAAAACATATCACGAACAAAGGAGATATCATTATGAAAGAAAAAGTTGTATTAGCTTATTCCGGTGGACTGGATACCACAGCTATTATTCCCTGGTTAAAGGAGAACTACGATTATGATGTAGTCTGCGTCTGCGTTGACTGTGGTCAGGGTGAAGAGCTGGATGGTCTGGATGCAAGAGCCAAGGCATGCGGTGCTGAGAAGCTCTACATTGAGAATGTAGTAGATGAATTCTGCGACGATTATATCGTTCCATGTGTACAGGCTCACGCTGTATATGAGAATAAATATTTATTAGGTACTTCCATGGCAAGACCTCTGATTGCCAAGAAATTAGTAGAGATTGCCAGAAAAGAAGGCGCTGTAGCAATCTGTCATGGTGCTACAGGTAAGGGTAATGACCAGATCCGTTTCGAGCTGGGTATCAAGGCTCTGGCTCCTGATATCAAGATCATCGCTCCCTGGAGAAATGACAAGTGGAAAATGGATTCCCGTGAATCTGAGATCGAATACTGCAAGGCTCATGGCATCCACCTTCCTTTCTCTACAGATTCTTCTTACAGCCGTGACCGTAACATCTGGCACATCAGCCATGAAGGTCTTGAGCTGGAAGATCCTTCCAACGAGCCTAACTATGATCATCTTCTTGTTCTTGGTACAACTCCTGAGAAGCTCCTGAGAAGGGCGAGTATGTAACCATGACTTTTGAAAAAGGTGTTCCTACTTCTGTAAACGGTCAGAAAATGAAAGTATCTGACATCATCAGAGAGTTAAACAGACTGGGCGGCAAGCATGGTGTTGGTATCGTAGATATCGTAGAGAACCGTGTTGTAGGCATGAAGTCCCGTGGTGTATATGAGACACCTGGCGGAACTATCCTGATGGAAGCCCATCAGCAGCTGGAAGAGCTGGTTCTTGACCGTGATACATACAGCCTGAAGAAAGAATTAAGCAACGAATTTGCAAATGTTGTATACGAAGGCAAATGGTTCACACCGAAGCGTGAAGCCCTGCAGGCATTCATGGAAAAGACACAGGAATATGTAACTGGTGAAGTTAAGTTCAAGCTCTACAAGGGCAATATCATCAAAGCCGGTGAGACAAGTCCTTACTCTCTCTACAATGAAAGCCTTGCTTCCTTCACAACAGGCGATCTGTAGCTTACATGACGCGAAGGCTTCATTAACCTGTTTGGTCTGTCTCTGAAGGTTCGTGCTATGAAGATGCAGGAAGTTAAGAACAATAATAAATAAGGAATAACACTATGATTGTAATCAGTATCATTACAGGCTATCTGGTTATTATGAATCTGATCGGTTTCGCAGTCATGGGCATTGATAAAAGGCGTGCGGTAAAAAGACTCTGGAGGTTCAGAGCCTACGCTTTATTGTTACTGATTAACGGAATGGGTTATAATTGGTATGTATTTCTTCCATCACAAGACAAGGCACTGGTATTTCGTATATGGAATGCCTTTTATTCTTCTTGTGCAGATTGCCGCAGTTGCAGCTCTTTACTATTCACCGTTTCATTTCGAATTTTTTTAAGGAGGAATTGACACCATGCATATCGCTATCTGCGATGATAATATTGCGGATCGAAAGCATCTGGAACGTCTGCTTTCAAGAGAATCCGATAAGCGTATGGGAACCCCTAATCTGTTGTATGTGGATTCCTATGGCGACAGGGAACATTTTCTGTTCCACCCGCTCATGTACGACATGATATTTATGGACATGTCCGAAAGTCCTACTTTGACAGCAGAAATCGTTGCTACTATTACAGAAATGGGGGTTACAGCACCTATCGTACTGTATTCATCCAAAATAGACTATACGCAGCTGCCTGACCTTCCACCAAATGTCATCCATCAGAAGAAGCCATATCTTCCTGATCCTCTGCCAGAGCTTCTGGCTTTGGGTGATGCCCATGTACAGGGGCATATTGAAACGATATCCGTGCATCTTACTGATGGATGCGAACATTATATTCCAGTTCGGGACATTATATATTATACACCTAGAGAAGATGGAAATGCCCTCTATATGAAAGATGGTACTTTCGTAGCCGTGACAGAAGATGCCGGACAGGTTCAGCTGCTGACAGAGCCTTATAAAGAATTCTGTCGTATCAATAAAAAAGTAATTGTCAACATGCGATTTATCTCCATGCTGACTCCCATTACAGTTATGATGCAGGATTATCGTGAATTTCACTATTCACCATTTCGCTATTCAGAATTAAAATTTTTACGTGAAGAAGTCAACGACATGGATTAACTATTCAGGTTCATGCAAAGTAACCACATGGGCAAAAATTTAAGGGAAACGCCACCCTGACGTTTCCCTTTTTTATGTCTATTCTATGCAGTTACAATCACACCACCATCATTCGCGTACATGCTGCTGATTCCTGCTGTGTCCATGATCAGTACGTCTTTAAACTTCACCTTTGACAGAATCTGTTCTTTCACACTATTGGCTCTTTCCTGATTATTGCAATGTGTGATCATCAGGCATTTCTTCTCCGCATCAACCACATCCCTGACTACATAATCCACCATTTTAGCCAGTGCTTTCTTGATACCTACCGACTGTCCCAGCTGTACGATACTTCCCTGGTCTCCTGCCATAACAGGCTTAATGCTTAATGTAGAGGCAACCAGTGCCTTGACACCCGAAAGTCTGCCATTCTTACGCAGTGTATCCAGATTATCCAATACAAAATAGGTATGCATCCCGTCTGTGAACTTCTCTATCTTCTCTGTAATCTCTTCGTATCCCATGCCTTCGTCTTCCCATCTGGCAATCTGCATGGCAATCTGTGTCTCACCGCAGGAAGCAGAACGGGAATCTACTACATAGATCTGCTTCTCACCATATGTCTCATGATAAAGGTTCTTACCTAATACTGCGCTGTTATAGCTGCCACTGAGCTTGGAGGAAAGTGTCACTACATACACATGATCCGCATCTGTGCGGTATGCTTCCATATATTTCTCCGGTGAAGGACATGCTGACCTGGGGCTGACAGGGCACTCTGCTACTGCCCGTAGGAATTCCTTCTGATCAAATCCATCATCATCCAATCGCTCATAGGAATCTCCCACGATCAGCGTCAACGGAACAATCTCGTATCTGGGATCATGTTTTAATTCTTCTGGTAATTCACAGCAACTATCTACAACTATTTTATAGCTCATATCTATATACCTCTTATATTAATCTTTACTATTTTATGTAGTTTTGAAAACTACATTTTATGTTAGCATATATTTTATCATTTGAAAAGATGTTTTAAAAATAATTTGCACTACTTTACTTCAAATGTTACACTTAGAATAAATGGAACGAATTGTGCTGCATTATGATAGCTGCACAATTCTGTAACCGTCAATATTTCAATTTGTGTAACTATTCAGAACCCCATGCGCAAAATCGCATCTTTGATGCTTTACTTTTGCTTATGTGGTTACTTCGCCATATAAATTGTATCAAATATGCTTATAAATAAGCATATTCTGCTTCAATTTGCATGGCTCTGAATAGTTACCAATTTGTAAGTCGAAAATTGAAGCAAAATATGCTCGTTTATAAGAAAGGGAGACTGTAATGACAGCCTTAGAAATAAAGATTACCAAGAATTTTATGAATGCGCTTCTGGTATCAGAGAAGTTTGATGCGTTTCTGGTGGAGGATGCTTCTGTGACTACGTTCAATACGTTTGAAATAGATGGTCATATTGTGAAGGATTTCTATACCAGCGAAGAGATTGAAGCTGCTGGCGGGGCGCTTCCTGTCTTTTCCCAGTGGAAGGATATTCGTCCGATCTGTTTTCAATTAATCAAAGGGAAAAAGACTCCGGTATCTTTCAAGGTTGTACTTCATGCTTCACCAGAGCTGACTGCACAGATTGCACAGAATCCTGAATGTGGTGTTGATGCATCCCTGATTCGCTCTCTGGGCTTAAATATCCGCTATGACAAGGGACGGGTGACTTGTGTTACCGGTACTGCTTTTACTACCTTTATCATGGATAAGAGTGTAGATGCATTGTGGGATCAATATATCCGCAGTTTTCTTGCCGAAGCCGGACTGGATTTCGAAGAGTTGTGATCGAGACACATAAAAAAGGCATATCACTATGCCTTTTTTACTTTGGGTCTGAATATGAGACTGGCAAGATATCCAAATATCAGCGCTGCACTGCATCCTACTGCGCCATTGGTGAAGCCGCCTTTGAAAAGACCAATAAATCCATCCTTATCTACAGCTTCTTTGATGCCTTTCATGAGGATATTCCCATAGCCAAGGAGTGGCACATTGGCTCCTGCGCCTGCATACTCTGCAAAAGGCTCATACCAACCAAAGAAACTAATGATTGCTCCAAGGCACACCAGCAATACCATGACCCGCCCGGGCAGCATCTTCGTTCTGTCCAGCAATATCTGCGCCAGTGCACAGATTATGCCACCTACCCAGAATGCGTTTACATAATCCATATATATGTCCTTTCTACTGCACATCTAAGGTTCTATACAGGATTAGTATGCGGATTCTTTTTCATTTTATACATACGTTATCTTTTCGCTATGCGGGCGATTTCTCCGACCACTTCACGAATATTTTTGTTCTCACAGTCTATCGTAATCTGCGCATATTTCTCATAAAGCGGCGTACGCTCTTCATACAGATCAAGAAGAGTCTGTCCACTTTTCAGAACAACTCCGCGCTGTGCCAGATCTCCCAGGCGGTCACGGATGCTCTCATAGGAAAGCTTCAGATAACATACCGTTCCTATCTCTCTCAGATGCTCCATTGCTTTTGCACCATATACCACGCTTCCTCCTGTTGCAATGACTGTATTCGTGGGATTAAGGGAAGCATTGATTCTTTCTTCTACCTTGAGGAATCCGTACTCAGAACTCGCATTCCCTCAATGATCCTAAGGAAGCTTGCCTTCCTGCTCCTGAATCACCAGGTCTGAATCCATAAAAGACATACCCATATTTTTGGCAAGTACAACACCTACTGTACTCTTCCCTGCTCCGGGCATACCAATCAGAACTATATTTTTCATGTAAATAACCATGCCTTTCCAGCATTTGCCAAAACTACCCCATATGGGTTTACTGTACTATTTTAAGTATGCTGTAACTTCTACTTCGCAGAGAACCTTTGTAGGTTGTCTTCATCATGACACAGCTTCTTGCCGGATTCTGTGTAAAATACTTTGCATATACTTCATTGAAAGCTGCAAAATCTGCAATATCAGCCAGGAAACATGTAGTCTTGACTACTTTATCATAAGAAGCACCTGCTGCTTCAAGGATTGCGCCTACATTCTTCATGGACTGTTCTGCCTGTCCTGTAATATCTGTTGCTTCTACATTACCTGTTGCAGGATTGATAGGAATCTGACCTGATGCAAACAGGAAATCTCCTGCTACGATTGCCTGGGAATATGGTCCAATTGCTGCCGGTGCATTGTTTGTGCTGATTTTAGTTGCCATAATATTCTTCCTTTCTACTTCTCATCGAACTCCACAGTCACATAGAAACCGCGCTCATTCTCTACGACAGAGAGCACTTTACCGCTGCGCGCCATAAGCCTTTCGCGAAAAGGTACGTTTCCGGACATAGCCAGAGACGGATCTATGGTGTAATAATAGTTACTTGGTAGAACGCCTTCTGTTACGGTGATAACATCACCTTCATGAACCAGACCGGGGCGTTCCATTTTAAATTCCATTGTACGCATTTTTTGTCATGCCTTTCTGTGTATTCTCTACACTTCGCTCTCGATTAGGGTATGCTATACCCTTCTTCTTATCATCCTTCAAACTTCACAAAAAGTCAAGAGGGGTATCCTGCAGAATATTTTTTGCAAGAAAAAAGACTCCTGAATCATCAAGAGTCTCAAGAGCGATAGGACGGGTGCTCGAACTCCGCGGTCTCGACCTTGGCAAGGTCGCGCGTTACCAACTACGCCACTATCGCATTTATTACTGTCCATCACTGTGTCGTGCGAACAAATAATAATATACTATGGTCGAGCCCGTTTGTCAACACATATTTAAAAATTTTTATTTTTTTTTCAAATGTATCTATTATTTCCAAAAATACCATAATGATACTACCACAGCTTCACCGTCATACTGACCAATCCATTCTCCGCATAGATTTCAATGAGATTACCATCTGCAACAATATCCATCTGTGCCTCTCCTGCAATCAATCTTGGTGCGCTGCATACCAAAGCAGCCTCTGTTTCCTGTGGATGTGTCCGCTTGGTTATGACACTTGTGTCATTTATGAGCAATTCTATTTTTGCTCCGTCCTGGGTCTGCCAGCTTAACTGATATGCCTGGTCATAGCAGATATGCATGCGCCAGATTCCATCCGGTTCTGGTGTATCAACAACTGGAAATGCTTCGATTCCCACAGGCTTTTGACACAGATAATACTGATTCTCTATCTGCTGCAATGTAAGCTTTCTTGCCAGCGTCATGGTTCCTCTGTAATCCTGTGCAGGTACTTTGTATACATACTCCCAGCTGTCTGCCCATCCTAAGAGTATGGCATCTTTCGCATTCTGAAACGTTACAGCTGCATAATTATCTGTTCCGTAATCCAAAGTGTGTGCCTTTTGCTCTGCCTGAAATGTCCTGCCGTCGAATTCTCCCACATAATACTGCATGACATGATCCTCTTCACCACTTTCCTTTAGCGCGATCATACTAATAGACAAGATCCATTTCCTGCCCTGTGCAGTCTCAACCTGAAAGCAGTCCGGGCACTCGCAGATTCCAGCCACTCCATTATTGTCTTTTCCCGGTTCAAAAGAACCTGTCAGCTCCCACTTCTTAAAATCCATTGTGTGATAGAAAAGTATGCGTTTTCCTGCTGCCAGAGCCATGGTATATCCCTGCTGCTTCCTGTTTACAAAGACCTTGGGATCACGAAAATCTTTCTCCTGTGTATTGGGAATGACCGGGTTCCCTTCATATTTAATGAAGTGCTCATAATCCAGGCTATATGCTATGCTCTGCTGCTGTTGCCCGTTATCCGGTGCATGATTGGTATAAATAGCTATAAGGGGCGGATTCTCTCTGCTCCCAAAGCCTGATACGTTGTCAACATCCAATACACATGAACCAGAGAAAATGTATCCAAGTTCATCCGGATAAAGCGCAATCTCCTTATGCTCCCAATGTAACAGATCAGTTGATACCGCATGCCCCCAATGCATAGGTCCCCATACGATATCATCAGGATAATGCTGATAAAACAAATGGTACTCCCCATTTATGTAAACCATTCCGTTTGGATCATTCATCCATCCCTTCGATGGTGTAAAATGTAACTGTGCCCGCATAAGTCTTCCTCCTTAATTGCTTTTTCACCATTCTAACATAAGAAGAAAGAAATTGCAATTTACATGTATTTTAAACCAATACACTGACTGCATCATATAAACGCTTTTTTGACGCTTCCTGCGTTTCATTTAATGCATAGGAGAATTCATCCACCAGAAGATGCAGGCTCTGATTCTTATAATTTGTATCAAGTTGTCCAAGTTTTTTACCATTTTTTCTGGCTTTTTCTTCTTTTTGGGATATTTCTTTGAACAGTTTCAAATGCTGTTCAATATCGTAATCATCCAGTAACTCACGATAATGCTCTGTCAGCTGCACAGTCTTTTTCGCCGTGAAAGGCTCTATCTGCATTGTTTGCAATTTATTCAGATATTCATATACCTCATCTTTGGTAATCACGTTCCGCATAAATGTATCCTTATCCACCGGCACATAGATTTTGGCATTTCCATTGGCATTAAGTGGCTGCAAGGTATAGTATTCCTTGTCCTTATCCGAGGTAAATCCAAGCTTTCCTATTGCTTCTACTCTGCATACACCAACATTTCTATACACGATGCATTGTCCAATCTGATACATAGTCATTCCTCCATTAAAAGCTAAAAATATATGCATCCAAAGCTGAATGCATATATTCTGACAACAACATCAATCAAAATAATCCCCTACAGGCTGCTGGTTATTCTGTTTTTTTATTTTGATAATGATGGAACCATCCTCCTGCACATTTTCTTCTAAAATCTCAAATTGTGTGCCGCGGCGTTTCATCTGTGCCTTATAGGCCTCATATTCCTGATGTACCAGTTGTTTACTGCACTCCGGAGGATTCGTATCTTTAGGTTGAAAACATATTGTCTGTAATAAGCATGCTGCTTTGATTCTTTTCATGAATAAATATCTCCTTTCATCGTCTGAAAATATTTTATCATGGAAATGCACAATTTTTCAAAGGCACTATTGAACAAATTCAGCAACTTATACAAAGTGCAAAATGACTACAATTTCTTTTAGATTTGTTAATATTCTACAATCCTGCGTTCTGCTAAAATGTGTATATTTTTCTTTCACCCACATCAGAATAGCATTTAAAAGGCTCTGTTGCTATTGTATATGTAGTTGTATCTATGAAATTGTAATATTAAATTATTTTCTAAAAGTAACCGGTAAGGATGTTGTGTTCGTCTCACCAAATGGCGGGACAATAACAGCAATGGAAGGATATTCCATTCATACAGCGGGTGCATTAATCCAGATTAACCCCTCTGATGTTGAATTGCTGATTGTTCCCGGCGGTGATATTACTCCTATTGATAAGGAAGATGTCTGGAATTATTTAAGACTGGTAAATCAAAATCATGGACTCATTGCCGGCATCTGTGCCGGTGTAGATGTCTTAGAGCATGCTGGTCTCCTGGATGGAATTGACTCCACACATTCTACAGATCTGGATGTTGCAGTCTGCGATAATGTCATAACTGCCAGAGCCAATGGCTATGTGGATTTTGCGATTGAAACTGCAAAGAAGCTGAATCTATTCGAAGATGAAGCCGACTTACAGGAGACTATCGCCTTTTGGAGAGAATTTCAAAGAGTGGAATAATCAGTCAAATAATATCTCATCCACCGTGACGAAGTGATAACCCTGTGCGGTGAGATCATCTATAATGCAGTGGCTTTACAGATGGCAGCCGCAAAAGGGATAACATGCTCTTCAGCATTTGGATTCTACCTTGCGCACCACGCAGTCGGCATTATTGGAGCACCAGTCCAGGGATCTGGTTTCTGCCATAAATCAAACATATTCAATTCTGTTTCGAAGCTTTTATCCCAGCTTCCATAAGGCGGGCGTACAAAGGTTACATCCTTACCTGTAATCTGCTTCAGTGTTTCATTGGTCTTTACCAATTCTGAACGAAACTTGTCACGGTTGGCACTGGTCAGCTGAATGTGGGTATAGGTATGATTCCCTATCAAATGGCCATCCTTATCCATGCGTTTGATAATATCAGGATATTGCGCCGCATTCTCACCTGTCACGAAGAAGGTGGCAACCACGCCTCTCTTCTCCAATCCCTCCAGAAGTCTTGGCGTGTATACAGGATGCACCTATATCATCTGCTGATGTCAAGGGGGTAATCAGAATTTTTTTAATCTTACAATAGCTCTTCAAATTCCTCCCGATACTTCCAGACAACCTCTATCCGCCTATCCTCATATACTATGACTTTCTCCACCATCTCCCTCATAAACTCTTCTGTCAATGTTTCACTTATTCCATATCTTTCTACAAGATCCGCAACGCACTGACAGTTCTTTTCCCTTTTTTCCTGTATGTCAATCTGTCCGGAGACTTTCTCTATTTCTCTCCGTACTGCATCCTCCTGCTTACTCAACTGCTCCTTTTCTTTTAAGAATACATCCTGTTTTACCATACCAGAACGGAACCGTTCATATAGTTTGATTTTTTCAGCAGGGAAACGCTCTAAGCTCTGCATTAGTCTATTTTCCTGCCTTTTTAACTTCTCCTGCCGTTTTTCAAAGAGCTCGGAGACAGGAATTGTCGCAAACAATCTACAATGTTCCTGCCAGATAGTCCATATCGTCTGCTCAATCTGTTTTTTTTCCATGCGAATCTCATTGCACTTTATATTATCCAGCAGATTTCTGCGTTTACACAGATAATAAGGTGTCTTTGTTTTCCGCAGTTCTAACCGGTTACCACAGCATCCGCAAAAGACAATTCCCCGGCAGACAGAAGTGCGATCATAAACCGCAGCTTTTCCTTTTCTGATACTGTCATTCGCCTTCTTGAAAAGTTCCCGGCTGACAATCGCCTCGTGATGATCCGGTATCACAAGCCATTTTTCTTCCGGCTGTCTTACCTTCTGTTTACAGCCAATTTGGGTACGGACCGCCTTTCGATACACCATATCTCCCTGATATACCCGGTTATGGATAATAGAATGTATCTTGTTACGATTCCATATATCTGCTTTATAATGGTTAAGCTGCTCTCCCTTGCCTGCTTATAAGTCAGCCTGGTCGGCACTCCCTCTGCATTTAGTTCGATTGCCAAAGTTTTGCATCTTTTCCATCTGCCAACTCCTGAAAAATACGCCGTATAGTAACTGCTGCCCCCTCGTCAACTTCCATTCTTTTACCATCTGATGACTTTTGTAGCCATACACCATGCATCCTGCGTAATATTCACCCCTTTTCATGCAGGTTGTAACTCCGCTTTTTACCTTTTCAGACAAATCTCTGCTATACATCTCATAGATAAAATTCTTAAAAGCGACATCCATTCCACCCGTCTGTCCGAAAAAATTTTTACTGTCAAACCCATCATTGATGCTGATAAAACGAACACCCAAAACGGGAAAATCTGTTCCAAATAATCTCCAACTTCCAGATAATTTCGTCCAAAACGTGACAAATCCTTTACGATAATGCAATCTATTTCTCCCTGCCTGCATGACGGAGCAGCTCCTTTATCGCCGGTCTGTCAAAATTAGTGCCGGAATATCCGTCATCCACAAATTCCTTGATTTCTGCTCCCTGGAATTCTTCTCCTTGCTCTATAAAGGTATCTATGAAATTTCTCTGGTTACTGATACTTACACTCTCTGCCTTTTCTTCAGAATTGCATAAATCTAAATCTTCCATGGAAAGCCGGATATATTTTGCAACCATATATTTCTTCATCCTTGCTCCCGTCTGTCCGCTACAGCGGACACTCAAATCAGAGAGATTAAAATTCTCTTTCAATTTGCTCCCTCCTGCTCCATATCAGCTCTCTTTTCCAGTAAACTCCGATATTCATCCCTCGAATCGAAATATAATATGAATACGCCCTTTTCAAATACTTCTATTCGTTCTATTAGGGTCCACCATATCTTTTGTAACCACCATCTGCCCGAAATACTGTTCTGCGGCGTGAGATAGTTCCAGATCCTCTCCATAAGTCTCCTGCATTTTATTCAAAAGCAGTTCTTTCTCTTTACGAGCCACCTTAAGTTCTGCAAGTGCAGCTTGATATTTATTTTTCAACATGAAATATTCCTGAAACCGTAAGTAATTTATCTTTATAGTCAAGATAGGTGCTGCTTAATTTCTGCTGATACTGTGCCTCTTTTTGTCTTTAGTCTCTTGTCTCACTTTCAAGCACCATTCGCCTCTTTCCGATTTCAGCACTTCCATTTTCTTGACCGAATTTCTTCTCTGCCTTCTAAGAATATTTTCAGATGTATCTGAACCGCTTCTAATACTGCTTTTTCCAGTTTTCTTGCACTGATATGCTTTTTAACGCATCCCATTGCTCCATTTTCTCTGTAATTGGGGCAATAGTAGCTCATAGAATTGTAATTACCAACAGCACCTCCATCGTGATGCCACAATCCCCACAAAAAATATTTTTGCCTTTAAACAAATTGTCACGTTTCCGGATTTTCTTTGCTTTTTTCCATATATCTTTATGCTCCTGCGCTTTCTTTTCATTAACTGCTTGTACTGCTTCAAAGAGTTCTTTGGATACAATAGGCTCATGAGTTCCCGGAACAATTACCCATTCCGACCTTGGAACATAGTGTCTCTTTTCTCCCTTATGCATAGCTGAATGCGTCTTGCCTCTTACCATATTTCCCAAGTACACTTCATCACGGAGCATATCCTCTATAGCATAGATTTTCCAAAGAACATTCCTCATCTTCTCATTTCTTACAATCCCTTTTTCGTAACGGTATGCGCTGGGCGACTTTATTCCCTTTTCATTCAAAATTTTTACAATACTGCAATATCCATAACCCTCAGACCGCAGTCCAAAGATATAGCGCACCACCTTGGCAGCTTCCTCATCCACTTCATATTTGCCCTTGACTGTGCTTGATTTTTTATAACCGTATGGAGCAACTCCACCGCCATATCCTCCTTCTCTTTTCTTGATTTCTATGGCAGAGCCTACTTTTCTGGAAATATCCTTTGCATATACCTCATTGATAATATTTTTCAGCGGAATTTCCATTCCGTTCGCTAATACTCTTCCATCTTCAGAAGAAGTTACGGCAAAAGTATCAAAATGGTCTGTAACAGAAATGAACCGTATGTTTAAGAAAGGGAATATCTTTTCCAGATAGTTCTGCTCTTCTAAAAACTACGTCAAAACAGGACAAATCTTTACAATAATACAATTAATCCTACCCCGTTTGGCATCTTCCATCATTTTCTGAAAAGCAGGACGTTCAAAATTTGTTCCACTAAATCCATTGTCGATATAAATATCAACCGCTTTCATATCTGGCTTATTTTTTACAAAATCTTCCAGAAGAGCTTTTTGATTTTCAACTGTATTTTGATTGTTTTTTCCGCTATCTTCTTTAGACAGTCGAATGTAAAGTGCAACGGAAAAAGCCTGCATTTTAGCTTTTGAGGTCTGTTCCGATAAGCTATTCTCATTCATCTTATCTCTCGGAACCGGATGATTTCTAACTTTTCGTGCCATCAAATCACCTCCCGGGGAGCCGCTTCCTGCTTGATTTCATCTACCAGCCCGGCTAATTGCTCGATCTCATCCTGATAGCGAAAGATAATCTCTATCCGATGATCTTCATACACATAGATCTGACTGATAAACGGACTAATAAGGAACGCTTTAACTCTATCTCTTTGCTTATCAAAAAATTTCTCCATAGAACTTTCTTTTGTATCTTCTTTCTAATAACATTCTCTTTTCTTACCCAATTCTATGACAGCCTTCTTTAGTATCTTCCATTCCTGTTATCTAATTCTTCTTAAACATCAGATACTCAGTCCTGGGTAATTAGTTCTTTTTTATAGTCCTCATAACATTCCAATTTTAAACGATTATACTT
>SCPN01000082.1_pt1 | contig 17560 bp, 16 predicted proteins | sample 6106831 | NCBI WGS metagenome assembly SCPN01 (sample SAMN10720447, study PRJNA508395) | human gut metagenome | isolation source: Participant 1, 0 month
GGTCTTTGAACCACGTCCCTGTACTTTTTCGAGGTACGTAAAACCACGGCATCCCAAACGGTCGAGTAACGCCATGATTCGCTCGTAATAAGCCTGATCGAATGTTATCAATACTGATTTCATATTCTTTCTTTATTATTTCTTAATAATACTGTCTTTATTCGCCTGGAAGTAAACATCCAATTCACGTTGACGACGGAGTTTACGACGACGATTCTTGATACCTGTTCCTGCGAATACACAATACAGCGTAGGAATCAGAATCAACGTCAAAACAGTAGATACTGTCAGACCACCGATTACGGCAATCGCCATCGGGCTCCACATTTCAGAACCCTGACCGCCACCGATAGCCATCGGAATCATACCGAGAACGGTAGTGGCAGTAGTCATCAGTACCGGACGGAGACGGCTCTTACCTGCTGTTACCACAGAGTTCAGGACTGCCAGTCCGCGCTCTCGACAAAGAGTGATGTAGTCGATAAGCACAATACCGTTCTTCACCACAATACCAATCAACATGATACCTCCCAACAAACTCATGACACTTAACGTGCTACCCGTAAAGAATAACGCCATCAAGACACCACTGAACGCAAACGGCAGGGAGAACATGATGATGAACGGATAAGTCAGTGACTCGAACTGTGCCGCCATCACGATAAATACAAGAATCACAATCAGGATACCGAGTGTTCCCAAATCGCGGAACGAATCTTGCTGGTCTTCGTACGAACCGGAAATCTGAATGGTGACTTCTCCCGGAAGATCCATTTTATCTATCACTTTATTACCGGCAGCCACTACGTCGCCCAACGGAGCACCGGAGATTACTGCGGAAACGGTCACGATACGTTCGCGGTCTTTACGTTCGATGGTAGGAGGCGCGAAACGTTCGACTACCTTTCCGACGTCTTTCACACGAACGGATTGTCCTTGCGCATTGTAAATGAGGATATTTTCGAGACTTTCCAAACTTGTACGGAATTCGGGCGCATAACGCACTTTGATATCATATTCATCTCCGTCTTCACGATATTTAGACGCTACCGCACCATTGACACGGTTACGCAGGTAGTTACCGGCAGTTGAAAGATTCAAACCATGCATTGCCAGTTTTTCACGGTCAAAGTCTACCTGATATTCCGGCTGATAATCACTACGGCTGATATTTACCTCGGTCACACCTTTCACTTTCAGCAATTCACGTTTCAGACGAGCTGCCACGCTGTCGGTTACCGTCATATCATATCCGTAAACCTCAAAGTCGGCACTAGCCTGTGCGGACATACCTGTGTTGCTACCTCCGAGGATTACCTGTGCTTTACTGAATTCCGGATAGGCTTTCAAATCTTCACGCATCTCATCACAGACTGCTTCCAAAGTGATATCACGATCGCCCGGATCCACCAAACTGATGTTGAACGAAATAATATGCGACCCGTTGTCCTGCATAGATGCCCAGGTATTATCAGAGTCAGCTTGGCCGACTGTATAGTTACAGACTTTCATGATGTCTTTATACTTCGTCAGCCATTGGTTAGTCAACTTCTCTGAAAGTTCCTGCGCTATCTCTTTTCGTGTACCGATCGGCAGCTCCAACTTCACGGCAATACGGGCGTTATCCTGTGCCGGGAAGAACTCCGTACCGATACCCTTTGCACACATTAAACTGATAACGAAGAAAGCAATACATCCCACAATAACAATCGGACGATGACGTACAGCCCAGTTCAGCATCTTCGCATACCAGGTATCGAGCCCGTCGAGCGCTTTCTCTATCGGAGTAAAGAAGAGCTTGAACATCTTCGACGGTTTCTTCTGCAAGCGAAGCAACTGGGAACAAAGCATCGGAGTCAAAGATAGTGCGGCGACCGTAGAAATAAACATGATGGCACACATCATCCAACCCAACTGTTTGAAAAGTACACCGGACATACCGCTTACCATTGTCAACGGGAAGAACACGGCAATCATAGTCAGCGTAGAAGCGACTACAGAAATTGCCACCTCATTGGTTCCGTGCACGGCTGCCTGTTTCGGATCGGAGCCACGCTCGATATGGGTCGTTACGTTTTCAAGTACCACAATCGCATCATCCACCACCATACCGATAGCGATACGAAAGATGAATTTATTCCACTAATAGCCAATAAATGAACGAAATATAAGAAAGCGGAATGGTGATACAGATAATCAATGTTGCACGCCAACGTCCCAAGAAAAGGAACACGACGATGACAACGAAGAGCAAGGCATAAACAACGGTTTCCGTCAAACTGTCGATGGTGTTCAAAATGTTGTCGGAAGTATCGACAATGACACCGATCTTCACGTCACTCGGCAGGTTCTTCTGAAGCCTCGGCAATGCGTCGGCCACTTTCTTGGAGATTTCTACCGAATTAGCTCCCGACTGTTTCTGAACTACAATCATAGCACCTTGCACACCATTGTTATAGGTTTCCTGTGCACGTTCTTCCACAGTATCGACGATTCGGGCTACATCACGCAAAAAGACATTTGCCCCATTATGCGTACCTACCACTACGTCTGCCAACTGTCGGGAATCATCGAACTCACCTTCTACACGCAACGCGTATGTTTCGCTACCAATATCGAAGTTACCACCGGGAATGTTCTTGTTCTCGGCACCGATAATGGAACTGATTGTTTCGATAGTCAGGTGATAGGCTTCCAGTTTATTGGGGTCGCAATAGACCTGAATCTCACGTTGCGGCGCACCACTGATAGACACGGTTCCGACTCCCGGAATACGTGCCAGCGGGTTTACCACACGGTCGTCCAATATCTTATAAAGCGCTGACTGACTTTCATTGGCCTGTACAGAAAGCAGCACGATAGGAATCATGTCCGTACTAAATTTGAAGATGATCGGATTCTCGACATCATCGGGAAGCTGCGAACTTACCATGTCGAGTTTATCACGCACATCATTGGTCAGAACGTCAATATCGTTACCAAACTCGAACTCCAATGTAATCAATGACATATTCTCGGAAGAACGGGAGGTAATATGTTTCAGGTTGCTCACCGCGTTCAACGTATTTTCGAGCGGGCGAGTCACATTATTTTCTATATCCGAAGCACTTGCTCCGGGATAAGCGGTCATTACCATGATTGTATTCGTGTCAATGTCCGGATACAAGTCGATAGGTAACTTGGACAAAGAGAAAAGACCAAAAATCACCACTGCCAGGAAGCAGAGGGAGGTCATAATCGGTTTCTTAACCGCACCTTCGTATAAACTCATGTTATTTTATTTAAAAGCCTCTCCCTGCTCCTCTCCCCAAAAGAGGGAGTCGGGAGATCGTTTTGAAATCAGGTTAATTAATAAAAGCATCGGGCGAAAGGTACTGAACACCTCTTATTTGGAAGAAGGCTGGGAAGAGGCTTCCACCTCTACTTCCATACCGTTCACCAAACGTGACTGTCCGGCAACTACCACCTGTGAGTTATCCGGTACACCGGATTTCAACTCATACTCCGTACCCATGCGTCTACCCAGTTCGACCTTATTATAAGATACTTTACCGTCTTTATAAACGAATACATAACGGTCGCCGGAACCTGCCTGCTTAACGATTGCCAAATCGGGAACAACGACGTTTTCTGCTGTACCGAAGTTCAATGTCGCACGGGCAAACATTCCCGGACGCACACGCTGGTCTTTATTATCCAGTCTGATCTCTACCTGGAATGTACGGGTAGTGGCATCTATGGTAGGGTAAATCAGATTGATGGTTCCTGTAAATACTTCATCGCCATATACATCGAGTTTCACATCGACAGGAGTACCTTTTTTCACTTTCGTGAAGTAGGTTTCGGACACGTTAATCAGGAGTTTCACCGGAGTGATCTGTTCTACTACAAGTACGGGCTCTCCACCGCTGTACATATCGCCATTATCATAGTTGCGTGCAGTGACCACACCATTGATAGGGCTTTGCAAAGAGGTATTCTCCAGCAGATTCTTATAAGCGGTTTGCTTCACATCGAGTTGCATCTTCGAAGCATCCCACTCTGATTTGGACGCACCGCCCACTTTATATAATTCGTCGATACGGTTGAATTCAATTTCCTGATTATCTAGTTGCAGCTTCGTCTGTTTCAGGTTGGCTGCATCCATCTGCACAAGTTTCTGGCCTTTGGATACGCGGTCGCCCACTTCCACAAAAATCTGGTCAATACGTACGGGAGACGAAGGAGCTATATTATTCTTTACTTCGGCTTCCACCGTTGCTGTGTAATCTTGTATTTGATCTACGGGACGGGCTTTTACGTCTGCCAGCTTCACAATGGGCTTCGCGTCCACATGTTCCGCAGCCGCTTTGTCTTTTCCACCTGTACATGAGCCCATAAACACAGTTAACAGCAGGGCTACCAATTGGATACTTCTTTTCATATTCCTTAATTGTATTTTTTTAGTTGTCTATCTTTATTCTTTTCCCAGAACCTGATCGAGGTCTGCCTTAGCAACCAGGTAATCGTATATGGACTGATTATAGGTAAGTTGAGCCTGTGTCAGTGACACTTGGGAACTGTTCAGTTCGAGCACCGTGCCCTTACCTACATCATAACGTTTTTCGGCAATCACTACCGCTTTCTTTGCCTGCATCACATTTTCCTTGTTGCTGACTACCTGTTCTGTGCTGGCACTCATGTTATTGCGACAACTGACAATCTGCATATTCAATTGTCTTTCCGTATCAATACGGTTCCAATCGAGCTGGCGCATCTGTATACGGGCGGATTTCACTTTCGTAAAGTTACTTGCCTTATATAAAGGTATACTAAGATTGAACATCAGGCTGGAACTGTTGCTCCAGTTGTAATTGAAAAAATTGATATTCGGATTATACAGTGATTGATATTGGTAGGAGAAACTCATTGAAAGAGTCGGCATAAAGTTTGTCTTTAAAGACTTTACGTTCTTTTCAAGCAACTTCATGTTCAAGTCCAACTGCTTCATGGTGGTATTGTTGTCCAGATTTACATTTTCTTCTCTCAACTGGTTGGCAAACATGGCCGTCTCATAGTTGGTCAGACTATCGTTAATCTTTATCTCCACATCGGCTGTGATCCCCATCAGGACTTTCAACTGCAACTTAGCCAAAGTCACCGCATTAGCTGCCGAAATCAAGTTCGGTTTAATACTGCGCATCTGCACCTCCGCACTGATCTTGTCATATTCGCTCACAGTTCCCTGCTGATATTTGGCATTCACCACATTGTAGTTATCTTCTGCCAGTTTATAACTGCCTTGAAGCACTTCATAGCTGTCCTGCGCAAGCATCAACTGATAATAAGCCTTGCTCACCTGATTCACGAGATCCAGTTTGGAAGCGCGTGACTTCTCTACTGCCAGTTCAATATCCGTCTTTGTCATCGACATGGCACGATAAACGCCCGGCACAAAGAGTGGCAGATTAATACTCAACCCCGCATTAGCGGTGTTCGAACCGTCTTGCCCCATCTTGAACACGTTATCGTTCAATTTCATTTCAGCCGCTTTAATGGTATGGTCTACTGAACCGGCAATACTAGCCTCCGGCAACAGACTTTGCCGCTTCTTTGCTGGCAACTTTCTTTAATGCAACTTCTTCTTCTGCCACTTTAATTGTCGGATTCTCATCCAATGCAATTTCCAGGGCTTTGTCTAAGGTTAAGGTTAGTATATTCTTCTCCGCCTGTGTGTCCTGTGCCTTTGCAAAACCAAATGCACAGAGTGCACAGCTAGAAGAATCTTCTTACCTGTCAATCTTTTCATCTTGTCCATAAACTGAATTTCTAATTTAATCTTACTTGTTTGTCAATAGAACCTCACTCTTGCTCTAATCTGCGATGCGGTTCTTACGATATTCTTGTATAAAGTCTTCCAGTACCTTTGCTCCTTTTTCGGTGGAGATGCCGCGTATATAAGTAAACATGATGGATTCGTACACTTCAATGAAAGGATATTCATTGCAGATATCCGTATTCAGAAGTACGTCAAACTGCTCTCGTACCAGCAAATTAACGATAGCGAAGTTCACATCCGGACGAAAGATGCCCTGCTCTACCCCGTCTTGAAGAAGGACATCGTTTTCTGCGAATCGCTGTCCTGCCGGTTCTTCATCATCTCATATACCTTCGGATATTTCTTGATGTCTTCAAAAAGCGTTTATTCGTCTGATGGAACACCAATACTTTTCTGAAAGACTGCAAGTATTACCTCTAACACATTATGCGACTGTTCAAAGATTTCTCTGCAAGTACTTATCTCTGTCGGCCTGTGCCTTCAGTATACATTCTTTCAACAACGATTCTTTATCCGAAAAGACTTCATAGAGGGTACGTTTGGATATTCCTAATGCTGCTGCAATATCGTCCATCGTAATACTCTTTGATGCCTTTTGAAGTAAAAGCTTCTGTTGCTGCTGCCGTTATGATCCGTTCTCTTTAACTCTACCCGTTGGGAAGCGTCTTTTCCATGCTCTGCCATCATCCGTTTTTCTATTTTATTAAAATGCAGTTTTCGTTTTCTTTTCATTTCCAAAGAAAAACGGAACAAAGATATATAGAAAACTCAATTAACAAATCAAGTTTCCATCTATTTATAATCCATTTGGGAATTATTATCATTCAATAGAGTAAAAAAACAAGTGTTAATAGGAAATACGGAACAAACATAGGGCAAAGGTAGGAATGAGGGGAATACGAAGTAAAGTTTTATCGCCCGCAGAGGGATTATATCGACAAATGCCGGATAAATGTCGATAGAATCAGCACTTATCCGGCAAACAACAGTCGCCATTATTAACGAAAAGCGAAAAAGGGTTGGTTTATGGTCAATAGTCAATTTGTGTCCTCTTCAGGAAGGCGACTGTTTTATGTATCTCCTTGTACATCACGATATCATCTTTCACAAAAGGCACTTCTTTCCGATAGGCATGCAGGAAACGTTCAAGAACGGGAGAAGTTTTCAGCGGACGACGGAAGTCGATGCCTTGTGCAGCATTCATCAGTTCAATGGCAAGGATATGTTCCAGGTTGTCCATCACTTTATAAAGTTTGGTAGCGGCGTTGGCGCCCATACTTACGTGGTCTTCCTGTCCGTTGGAGGAGACGATGGAGTCGCTCGAAGCCGCATAGCAGTACATTTTATTCTGGCTGACCATCGAAGCGGCGGCATATTGCGGAATCATAAAGCCGGAGTTCAGACCGGGGTTGGCAACCAGGAATTCAGGTAGTCCGCGGAGTCCCATAATCAGTTGGGAGACACGGCGTTCGGAGATATTTCCCAATTCGGCCAAAGCGATGGCAAGGAAGTCATAAGAGATGGCAAGCGGTTGCCCGTGGAAGTTTCCGCCGGAGATGATCCGATCTTCATCGGGGAAGATGGTGGGGTTGTCCGTGACGGAATTGATTTCAGTCAGCAATACGGAGGCAACGTAGCGGATGGCGTCTTTCGTGGCACCGTGTACGGTGGATGCAACGGGCATAAATAATACGTAACTGAAGTGTACCGTTCAGTACGTATTGCTGCCATCAGATTGTGTTTGTTAGTCGCTTTTTTTGGAATTTTTTTGGAATTTTTGCGCTAACAACCTCCTGCCGTTTTGCCCGTGCATATCGGTCACGAACAAATCTGATTACTAAACACAGTAGCCTGGATTTGTTCTATCAGTAATCGACCTTATTCCTAATTAAATAGAGCAAATCCCTTATTGGGGTAAGACATGAAGATGCCAGAAAAACATGACCTGTTGGCCGCCATTCTCGCGGCAAAGGAACAAGGCATCAGGGCAATCCTTGCGTTTGCAATGGCGTACCTTCGCGGCAGATATAATGGCGGTGCGTTTACAAAACAGTAATCGACGCAACGATGTGCGCCATTATCGCCTAGTTCATTCGTGACCTTCTCGACTTCGCCGGACTAAGTAGCAATCTCGCTTATATAACGAGCGTGTTTATCGGCTACATCGGTACTGACTCGATTGGTTCGCTTATCAAACGCTTCGCTGCTAAAAGCCGGAGTAGAAGATGGTAGAAATCAATAATCAACGTAAAGGCGTTCCTCGATATGCTGGCGTGGTCGGAGGAACTGATAACGGACGTCAGAAAACCAGAAATCATGGTTATGACGTCATTGTAGGCGGAGAGCTATTTACTGATTACTCCGATCACCCTCGCAAACTTGTCACGCTAAACCCAAAACTCAAATCAACAGGCGCCGGACGCTACCAGCTTCTTTCCGTTGGTGGGATGCCTACCGCAAGCAGCAGGCCTGAAAGACTTCTCTCCGAAAGTCAGGACGCTGTGGCATTGCAGCAGATTAAGGGCGTGGCGCTTTACCTATGATTGATCGTGGTGATATCCGTCAGGCAATCGACCGTTGCAGCAATATCTGGGCTTCACTGCCGGGCGCTGGTTATGGTCAGTTCGAGCATAAGGCTGACAGCCTGATTGCAAAATTCAAAGGCGGAACGGTCAGAGATTGATGTATGAGCAGAGTCACCGCGATTATCTCCGCTCTGGTTATCTGCATCATCGTCGGCCTGTCATGGGCTGTTAATCATTACCGTGATAACGCCATTACCTACAAAGCCCAGCGCGACAAAATGCCAGAGAACTGAAGCTGGCGAACGCGGCAATTACTGACATGCAGATGCGTCAGCGTGATGTTGCTGCGCTCGATGCAAAATACACGAAGGAGTTAGCTGATGCGAAAGCTGAAAATGATGCTCTGCGTGATGATGTTGCCGCTGGTCGTCGTCGGTTGCACATCAAAAGCAGTCTGTCAGTCAGTGCGTGAAGCCACCACCGCCTCCGGCGTGGATAATGCAGCCTCCCCGACTGGCAGACACCGCTGAACGGGATTATTTCACCCTCAGAGAGGCTGATCACTATGCAAAACAACTGGAAGGAACCCAGAAGTATATTAATGAGCAGTGCAGATAGAGTTGCCCATATCGATGGGCAACTCATCAATATTAATGAGTACAATACCAGCGGAGTATAAATGCCTAAAGTAATAAAACCGAGCAATCCATTTACGAATGTTTGCTGGGTTTCTGTTTTAACAACATTTTCTGCGCCGCCACAAATTTTGGCTGCATCAACAGTTTTCTCCTGTCCAATTCCCGAAACGAAGAAATGATGGGTGATGGTTTCCTTTGTGCTACTGCTGTCGGTTTGTTTCCAACAGTAAACGTCTGTTGAGCACATCCTGTAATAAGCAGGGCCAGCGCAGTAGCGAGTAGCATTTTTTTTGGTGTTATTCCCGATGCTTTTGAAGTTCGCAGAATCGTATGTGTAGAAAATTAAACAAACCCTAAACAATGAGTTGAAATTTCATATTGTTAATATTTATTAATGTATGTCAGGTGCGATGAATCGTCATTGTATTCCCGGATTAACTATGTCCACAGCCCTGACGGGGAACTTCTCTGCGAGGTGTCCGGGAATAATTAAAACGATGCACACAGGGTTTAGCGCGTACACGTATTGCATTATGCCAACGCCCCGGTGCTGACACGGAAGAAACCGGACGTTATGATTTAGCGTGGAAAGATTTGTGTAGTGTTCTGAATGCTCTCAGTAAATAGTAATGAATTATCAAAGGTATAGTAATATCTTTATGTTCATGGATATTTGTAACCCATCGGAAAACTCCTGCTTTAGCAAGATTTTCCCTGTATTGCTGAAATGTGATTTCTCTTGATTTCAACCTATCATGGGACGTTTCTATAAGATGCGTGTTTGAGAATTTAACATTTACAACCTTTTAAGTCCTTTTATTAACACGGTGTTATCGTTTTCTAACACGATGTGAATATTATCTGTGGCTGATAGTAAATATAATGTGAGACGTTGTGACGTTTTAGTTCAGAATAAAACAATTCACAGTCTAAATCTTTCGCACTTGATCGAATATTTCTTTAAAATGGCAACCTGAGCCATTGGTAAAACCTTCCATGTGATACGAGGGCGCGTAGTTTGCATTATCGTTTTTATCGTTTCAATCTGGTCTGACCTCCTGTGTTTTGTTGATGATTTATGTCAAATATTAGAAATGTTTCCTCTTTAGTATTGGTTGCGTAACAAAGTGCGGTCCTGCTGGCATTCTGGAGGAAATACAACCGACAGATGTATGTAACGATGCTCAAATCTTCATACAGAAGATTTGAAGTAATATTTTAACCGCTAGATGAAGAGCAAGCGCATGGAGCGACAAAATGAATAAAGAACAATCTGCTGATGATCCCTCCGTGGATCTGATTCGTTAAAAATATGCTTAATAGCACCATTTCGATGGGTTACCCGGATGTTGTAATTGCATGTATAGAACATCAAGTATCTCTGGAAGCATTCAGGGCAATTGAGGCCGCGTTAGTAAAGCACGATAAGAATACGAAGGATTACTCCCTGTTGGTTGACTGATCACCATAACTGCTAATCATTCAAACTATTTAGTCTGTGACAGAGCCAACACGCAGTCTGTCACTGTCAGGAAAGTGGTAAAACTGCAACCCAATTACTGCAATGCCCTCGTATTTAGGTGAATTTACAATATCGTCCTGTTCGGAGGGAAGAACGGGGATGTTCATTCTTCATCACTTTTAATTGATGTATATGCTCTCTTCTGACGTTAGTCTCCGACGGCAGGCTTCAATGACCCAGGCTGAGAAATTCCCGGACCCTTTATTGCTCAAGAGCGATGTTAATTTGTTCAATCATTTGGTTAGAAAGCGGATGTTGCGGGTTGTTGTTCTGCGGGTTCTGTTCTTCGTTGACATGAGGTTGCCCCGTATTCAGTGTCGCTGATTTGTATTGTCTGAAGTTGTTTTACGTTAAGTTGATGCAGATCAATTAATACGATACCTGCGTCATAATTGATTATTTGACGTGGTTTGATGGCGTAGATGCACGTTGTGATATGTAGATGATAATCATTATCACTTTACGGGTCCTTTCCGGTGAAAGGTACCAAAAACATCGTCGTGAGTAGTGAACCAAATGTAACAGCAATACGTAACTGAACGAAGTAGATGACAGAACGGATGTCGAACTTACCATTGTATCGGCACTTTCCGAATGCGCGTACCGGGGAAGGTGCCGTTGGAATTACCGGGATGAGACGGTCGTGGATGGGTCACCGCCGCCAGCGGCTTACAACTAGTCGCGGGATCACCATGAGTACAGAAGGGTCAGGGAAGCAGGATTTATCCGTCAGTTGAAAGACCATATCGTTATTCGGTTGCAGGTTTGTAGTTTCAATGCTCCGTTTTCCACTTGCACGCGGACTTTTCCTCCTGCCTTCAATGTGCCGAACAGAATTTCAGCATCAGCAAGGGTTGAAGTGGGCTATCACGCGGTCATCTCCGGGCGCCGTATTCAGAATAAAACCCCGTTGGAGCAGCCATTCGTGTGCTTCCTGGCTCAATACCATTTCCACCTGGCGGGAAGGTAGCTTGCTGCCCTAGTTCTCAGTTTCTTGTCGAGGGATAAGTGATGCCAACTGGGCGGTCCATGTCAGAAGACCACCGTGGCAGAGAGGCGGTTGATGAATTCGGGCTTAAAGGGTTTCTTGACTTGTTTCAGCATGGCTACTCCGGCGGTGACCTGACTGTTGAAGCCGATGGACGCTTGGCGGGCATATTGTGCTCCAGCATTGGAGGTCATGATGAAGGCCACGTGTCGGCAGTCGGCTTTCCGTCCTTTGTTGTCAGTCAGTACGGCATAATCCATTACTTGCAGCAGGATGTTGAATACACGTCGGGATGGGCTTTTTCTATCTCATCGAGCAGTAGCACGCAGTTTGGGGTCTTGCGTATGGCGTCGGTCAGCAGGCCGCCGTCCTCGTAACCAGCCAACAGGCAAGCCAAAATCAGTTCTACGGGCGTATGCTGCGGTATATTCGCTCATGTCGAAACGTTGCAGGGCGATGCCCAGCTCGGCGGCGAGCAGCAACTTCGGTCTTTCCTACTCCGGTGGGGCCACAAAGAGCAGGCTTGCCAGCGGTTTGTTTTCGTCCAACAGTCCGGCTTTGGACATTTGCACAGCTTCCACCACCTGACGGACGGCTTCTTCCTGCCCGTAGATGCGGGACTGATGCGTTCGTGCAGGCTTTCAAAGCGGTGGTCGTCCTCTTTCATGGCGAGGGCATTGACTTTGCAGGTACGTGCCAGTATGTCGGTTATCAGTGCCTTGTCCACGGTCTGTTCCTCGGAGCCTTGGGTGTATTTCCCGGTAAGCTCCTGCTTCGTCCACCAGGTCGATGGCTTTGTCGGGCAGGAAACGGTCGCTGATGTAGCGGGCGGGCGCGGCATAGGGGATGACGTCGGGCTCGTAGGTGACGCCGTGGTAGGTTTCGTATTTCTCTTTCAGGCCTTCTACGATATGTATGGCTTCTTCAATGTTCGGTTCCAGTATGTCTATCTGCTGGAATCGGCGTACCAATCCCTTGCTGCGTGCGAAGTAGCGGTTGTACTCGTCGTAGGTGGTAGAGCCGATGAAACGTATTGCCCGGTTTCCAGATAGGGTTTCAGCATGTTGGAGGCATCCATAGAGCCTTCGCCCGTGCGTCCGGCGCCTATCAGGTTGTTATATCTCGTCGATGTAGACGATGGCATTTCCCTCGACCGATGCCTTCGATGATACTTTTCAGCCGCTTCTCGAAATCGCCGCGATATTGTGTGCCTGCCAGTAGACTGCCCAAGTCCAGCTCATAGATGCGGAAGCCGGCAAACCGTTCAGGGACGTTGCCCGCTTCGATACGGGCGGCAAGCCCATAGGCAAGGGCTGTTTTGCCTACACCAGGTTCGCCATGCAACGGGTTGTTCTTTCTTATTAGTTCGCTCCAACTCCATCTCCCTGCCGATAAGCGGGTTGTGGTCTGCCAGATGGTCGTTGAGGGCAGGTCACGTAGTTACGCCACGGTTCTGTTTTCTCTCTGTTCATCGGGAGATGGCATACCGCCTGCTTCTTCTGCCAGCTCCGCTTCTTCGTAGTGGGTAATGAGCAGACTGAGGAATTCAGGCGGGTCGCCGCCGACTGCTTCCTTCAGAAATGGCATGCCCAGGAATCTTCCAGTTGCAGCAAAGCCTTGTATCAGATGAGGAACATCCAGCTCTTCGGCGCTGGAATACTCTGTCACCGTATAGGCATGTTGCAGGGAGTGAGCTAGGCTGGACGGAAAGTCCCAACTCGTATTCCACATTGTCGGGGACAGTGTCCACTTCTTCCGTCAGATAGTTTTCCAGCGGATGCTGAGCTCCACATAATTGTAGAAGGTATCTTGCAGGGTGTGGATAAAGGGTTCCTGCTCTATAATGGCGCTCAGCAGATGTTCGGGCATGATGAACTCGTGCCGGTAAGACTCGGCCTTTCTTTGCGGAAGCAGATGCTTGGTTTACGAATATCGTATTTTTATATCCATATTGTTTCTTTCTTCTTATTCTTCTCTTCCTCCGGGGTGACGGTGAGCCGGAGGAAACCTTCATTGCGTGCCATGCGGGTGGCTTTCTGTACTTTAAGGTGGGCGATGTCGTATGAGTAGATGCCCACTACCGCGGAGTTGCTCTTGTGCACCTGCAGCATCAGTGTTTCCGCTTCTACCGATGATTTGTAAAGACGGTGGTGGTACTTTTACCACAAACTCCATGGTGGTGAAGTCATCATTGTAGATGGTGACTTTAAAGCGTCGGGGTTCCCGTAATTCTATGCGTTCTTTTTTTTGAAGAAGATGCTGTTGTTCCATTTCTTTGAAAAACTACTGTTAAGACATTGTTCTACCGTTGTGTGGGCAGCGAAACTCCTGCCAGTCATATTCGTCTCCATTACTCGTCGGCTATGGCTATGCGTATGGTGACGTTACCCGTCTTTATCCGTTCTCCGGCACTGATGTTGGCGGTGTATTTCTACCGTTGCGCGGAGTTATTTGCTCTATCATGACCGACGGCGATATGTAAATACGCTTCATGCCCGTGGTTTCCACCACCACCGGCACTACGTTGTAGGCTGTTTGTTTCCTTCGTTCATGATTTCAAAATCACTTTACAGTTTCGCCCAATTGATGACGTGGTTGCGGCTGTCGTCAATGAAACGTATATTCCGTATCCTCAAATTGGTCGATGGCCGATGCTTGCGGCTGTCTTCCGGATTGCGGGGATAGGGCTGTGTCCTTTCTATCCGGTAGCTGTACTCCTCCTGCTTTTGGGGGCTGTGGCTGCATTAATGGCAGCTCCACAATGGTTCCATAATGATGGTTTGCCGATGGCGGATATCCTCCGCCAGCCTCCGTTGCTATATCATTGCAGATATAAAGAACAGAAACGAACTAAGGGTAAGATGGGATCTGATCGGAATGCTTGCACTTGACCTTATCGGTCTGATCGGTAATAGAAGCACTAAAGTATTCGGATGAAGTCGGAACACTGTTTAAGAATGCTGGAAAAGTCAGTGTTGTTGCAGAAGGCGCAGATGGTGTTGGAGCAGTAACAAGGCATGCAGATGAGGCTGGAGCATGGCTGCAAGGGGTAAAAGGTGTTCAGGTATTCGGATGGAACAGCAGAGCAGTGGCATCAGGAGAAAAGCTGTTAAAGGAAAGCGGGACAATATACGAATCATTTGCCGATATGATGTCACCGGAGGATGCAAAAGATATTTGGATTTTCTGGAGAATGGAAGCAGAGAAGGATTGACAGGTGCCGAGCTGGCAGAGTGGAAAAAGCAGATGCATTGCTGGTATCCCGGAAAGTTGAATATGAGGATGTATGGGATTTAAGGAGGAATGTGGGAGATGCGCTTGAAAGTGGTTTAAACTCTAATCTATTAGATGAATTAGCTAATAGTGGAGTAAAGTATAATCAAGAGGATATCGTTGCAATAACAAAGACTGCGGATGGGAAATGGTGTGGTTAGAAATGGAACAGATACTGCGGGATTAAATCACATTATTACTGAGCATGCTGACGATTTTCTAAATAAAGGAATAACGCAAGAGCAAATTCCTGATTATGTAATGAATGCACTAGAAAATGGAAAAATCGTTGGATATCAGGGAAGAGGTACTGGAAGACCTATATATGAATTTACATATAACGGAGAAATTCATAAAGTTGCTATTACAGTAGGTAATAATGGATTTATAGTTGGTGCTAATCCAAAGTAGAGAGGAAGTGTGTATAAAGTAATAAAATCAAATTTGAATATGGATGCTTCCTGTGTGGATTTATGGTGAAAATAATGAATTGATAGAGAATGATTTGCCACCATATTTAATAGGAGATAGTGATATAGACCCTAAATTTTTAAATATTCAAAAAATATATGATAGTTTGTATTTGGATGATGGAAAAGAATTCAAATATATGGATTTAAAGAGGCTGAAAGAGAAATTTTTTCAGAGAATTGCTTTGGTAATCAATCTTCTAAAGAATAAACTGAATGATGAGTATATCATTGAGGGATAATCTGGATTTTTAAAGAAAACTATTAATTAAATTTATTGTAACTGATATGTAATGACCTCTTGTCAAGTACAAATTAACAGAAATCACCACAAAATATTATTTAATTGTCTGAAGGCACCCTGAAAGAGCCTCGGAGTATCAGTTCCCGGCATTGGCCACTCTGATATACGTGGATTGGTTACCTAGGTCAATGGTCCGCCGTGAGCTCTATCGTCTATTCGCGTGGATCACAGATTTCTATGTGCCAACATAGTTACGTCGTAGATAGCTCGAACCTCGAAATGGCCGAAGCCCTTTCAGGATGTCTTCAGTTGTTACTTTTATTACTGGTCAGATGTATGTGGCGTAAGCCACCCACAGCTTGCGATTACTATAACAGTGGGATGATGATGTCAAGGCTGCAAAGCACCGCCATCGGCGGCCTGGTCTTGATATCGTCAGCACGTTATACCTGTATCAGGCGATATGTTCCGTCATCATACATGAAACAGGCAAGCTCACGCGCAATTGCTGTTTTAGCTACATTGTGTTTCTTACTTTTCCCAAGAACCATTTTGTAGTATCGGCGTCTTAAGCGTTCATTGGCTTTATCTGCATAAGCAATAACCTGTGGCGAATTTCCGGCTTGACGTGATTTCAGTTCCTTGGATTTGAATCCTATCTGACCACGGGCATAGCATTGAGAAGCTTCTGTAAGGAGCATACGGACATGGCGATTTCCGGCTTTGGTAATACCAAGCCTTGTCTGTCCGTCACCGCTGGAATCCTCGCCCGGAACAAGTCCAAGGTAGGACGCAAAATTCTGTGCAGACGCAAAACGCTGAAAATCACCAACCTCGACCAGAACAGATAATGCGGTGTGAGTCTTGATACCGATGAAACAACAGAGTTTCTTAACCGATTCTCTGTATTCATCCTTAGAAGCAAGTTCCTCAATGCGCTTATCCAACCGTTCAACCTTATCACTAAGAGTAGTATAGGTCAGCAGATATTCGTCGAGGATTTCTTTGTAAAGTGCCTCAGGGTTCAATGACTTAAGCCATTTGATGTGTGCTGCTGTCCAGTGGCTGTTTCCATCATAGCGATAGTTGTGGCGAAGGCAAAACGCTAGTATCTGCTGCTTGACCTTTTTGAGTGCCAGCTTATGATCATCCCTCATACGGAGGAATTCTTTTGTTTCCTCGTCTGTTGCTGTAGGGATATGAACAGGACTGTAATTATGCTGTGCGAGACATTTACCAATTATTTCTGCATCTCGTCTGTCAGTCTTAATTCTTCTTGCGTTGCTCAAGCATCGTAGTTGGAGCAAGTATCACACAGTTAACATCATGTTCTGTTAATTGATGATATAAAGTATAACCGAGGCAACCAGCCTCATAACCGCATATGAAGTTAGCATCGTTTCCGTAGACGGTACGAAGAAACTCCAGATACTTCAGAACATTTTAATCAGCTTCTGTTCTCTGGAAGTGAGAACCTTTCTCTGCGTCGATTGTGTACGCACAAAGTGTAAAACTTTCTTTGTGTACATCCATTCCTACGTAAACTGTGTTATAATTCATTTGATGACCTCCCTTTGTATGCGGTAATCCCTGTTACCATTGTTCTTGTCAAACTTTAGTATACAGGTAAATCCACGAACCTACAATGTGGAGGTCATTACATATTGTCTATTCAGAACCAGCTTTACTCAAAGATGAAATCAGGGTGACCTGAGTTGCATTTTGATTGCTTGTAAGCATTATGTCCCTGCTTATGTGCCGTGCCAACGTAGGACATGATTTTCCGATAATCTCTGGCACCTTCCTCTGTTCGGAAGCATCCGGATACTTTGGTCTTGACCTTTATCATCCGAAGATCCGTTCTGCCTGGTTGTTATCAAACGGACATTGAAGTTATGAATAAAAAGGCAGACTGGGACCTTGTAATTCGCAAGGCGTTCTACAAGGGCAAGGATTTTTCCTTTTTCTTCCGACCACGTTTTTCTCTGGTTTCGGGAAGTGGATTTTCCTTCCGAGCCTGTTCGATAAGTTCAATGCTTTTAGCGAACTTATGATAGTACGATCAACCAGCTCAAGAAAGTC
>SCPN01001200.1_pt1 | contig 17520 bp, 17 predicted proteins | sample 6106831 | NCBI WGS metagenome assembly SCPN01 (sample SAMN10720447, study PRJNA508395) | human gut metagenome | isolation source: Participant 1, 0 month
GGCAGATGGAATTTAAAATGGAGCGACAGGGACTTCTCGAGGAAGGCCAGGAAGTCAACGTGACAGAAAGCGCACTGCTACCTCCTATTATTATACGATTACCCCGGCAGTGGCCATGAGCAGGAATTATCAGGCGTATGAGAGGCTGCAGTCCCGGAAGGGAATCGTAAAAGAAGTAAAAAGAGACACCGAGAGGATTCTATACGGTAGTGGAGTTGATGAAGATGAGCCGACCTGACGAGAACAAAAATGAGCACCCGGTGGTGCATCCGATTCCGCCGGTTTACCGCGCCGATTCCCGGATTCTGATTCTCGGCAGTTTTCCGTCCGTAAAATCCAGGGAGACCGGATTTTTTTACGGCCATCCGCAGAACCGTTTGGAAAGTGCGTGACGGCAGCCGTGTGTGGGGAAGAGGTGCCGCAGACCGTGGAAGAGAAGAAGGCGTTTCTGCTCCGGAATCATATCGCTGTCTGGGATGTGATCGCGTCCTGCGTCATCACAGGCTCGAGCGATGCGAGCATCCGCGATGTTGTGCCGAATCCGCTGCAGGACATTCTGGAATGCGCCGATATCCGGCAGATTTACTGCAACGGGGCGACCGCGTGGAAGTATTACCGGAAGTACCAGGAGAAGCAGCTGGGACGGGAAGCGGTTCGTCTTCCGTCGACGAGTCCGCGAACGCCGCATGGTCTGGCAGCGGCGAGTGGAGCCAGTGCGGAGAGTCTTACGAAACGAGAGTGACAGGATGAAAAAGACTACGAGACCGTCTGGGAGATTTTTAATGAGTGTGCCAATAATCAGATGCGGGATGTCTTTTTCGACTAGATCGAGACGGATGACCCGGAGGCGTATATCCGTCAGAAATTTCCGGACAAAAACTTAAAATATGAAAAAACGGTGGAAGCGGACGGATCTCTGGTCTTTGACATTGAGACCTCCGGCATCCGCCAGCGGTTTACATTTACAGAAATCTGAATCGCGCAGAAAATACCAGAAAAGCGGAGAAAAAAACGATGAGTGAAGAAACACACACACATGTGCATGTGCTGGAAGACGGCACCGTGATCGAGCATTCCCACGATCACGCCCACGGGCACCATCATACAAATACAAAAGCAGTCTTAAACCGCCTCTCCCGCGCGATCGGACACATGGAGTCGATCAAGCGGATGGTAGAGGAAGGCCGGGACTGCACTGAGGTTCTGATCCAGCTGTCTGCCGTGAAGGCGGCCATTAACAATACAGGAAAAATTATCCTGGAGGATCACATTGAACATTGCATCGTCGATGCAGTCGAGCATGGGGACATAAAAGCGATTCAGGAGCTGAATAAGGCGATCGACCGCTTTGTCAAATAAGCAAGAAAAACAAGAAAAGAGGAAAGAAACATGGCAAAAGAATGCAGCAATTCGAGCTGTTCCAAAGAAAGCTGCGAAGGATGTCCAAGCAAAGCAGGACAGGGCAAACCGGATTTTCATATTGATCTGAATGCCGATTCTTCGATCAAACATGTCATTGGCGTTGTCAGCGGCAAGGGCGGTGTTGGTAAATCCATGGTAACCGCATCTCTGGCAAACCAGAAAGCAAAAGAGGGATACAAGGTTGGTATCCTCGATGCCGATATCACAGGACCGTCCATCCCGAAAATGTATGGCCTGAAAGGACCTGCAAACGTAGATGACAAGGGCGTTTACCCGGCAGTTGCAGCAAACGGCGTAAAGGTAATGTCCATCAATCTCCTGCTTCCGGGCGAGGAAGAGCCGGTCATCTGGAGAGGACCTGTCATCGCAGGAACCGTAAAACAGTTCTGGACCGACGTCATCTGGGGCGACCTGGACTATCTCTTCGTCGATATGCCGCCAGGAACCGGTGATGTTCCGCTGACCGTTTTCCAGTCTCTTCCGGTAGACGGCGTAGTGATCGTATCTTCCCCGCAGGATCTGGTGCGCATGATCGTCATGAAAGCCTACAAGATGGCACAGATGATGAGCGTTCCGGTGCTCGGTATCGTAGAGAACTACAGCTACCTCGTATGTCCGGACTGCGGCAAAAAGCTGTCCATTTTCGGCGAAAGCCACATCGACGAGATCGCAGCCGAGATCGGCGTGCCGGTTCTCGGCAAAATGCCGATTCATCCGGAGTTTGCCGAGCTGGTGGACGAAGGAAGATTTGCAGAAGTGGATAACACCGATATTGCAAAGATCAACATCTAATCATTAAATATAGAAGCAAGTAATGGCATGAAAAACTCGTTTTTCCTTGATTTTAGAAAAGCGGGTTTTTTTGACAAGATTTTTACGTTTCTTTTGGCAAAAACTATTTTATTTTAAACGGATTTTGTGTAACCGGTTACACACGACTGCGCAAATGAGACAAAAAGCGACAAATATGAAGGGTTAATGAGAAAAACTTGCATAAAAAACATGCATAATATGGCAAAAACAAGGAAATAAATTCAATATTGACATTTAAAGAGAAAAAGTGCATAATCTACCTCAACGATAGGAAAACAAACAGCTATTGATTAAAGAAAGAGGTGGTGAATCGTATGTCACACTGCGTAGTAGAGACTCAATGGAACTGAGGAGTAGAGGAGTTTGTAAAAGCAGCTTCCAAATGTGATTTTGATATTGACATTTTTTACAACCGCGTTATTATTGATGCAAAATCCATTCTTGGCATCCTCAGCATGGATCTGAACCGTGATCTCACCGTACACTGCTATGGTGACAGCCCGGCATTCAATAAAACCCTGCAGAAATTTGCTGTAGCATAAATTTTATTAAGGGAAACGAAAAAAAAATTCAGCCTGCGCCGCCAGCGAGTAGAGACAGAATTTGCGCAGGGGACTTTCTGAAGAAAAACTAATCACACGAGACACATAACTTCAGAGAGAAAAAAAGGAGACTGTTGCGGCAGTCTCCTTTTTTCTGTATAATGATAACTATTCAGAGCCATGCGAAATTCCAGAAAAGGACACGAATCATGCTTGCATGAATGAGCGTTCTTTTCTGGAATTTCATATGGCGAGAAGCCACATCGAGATGCAGCGCAGCGGAATCGAGATGGGGCTCTGAATAGTCTGGTTAGAAAAGGAGCGGGCTAGTGGAAGAGAAGAAGAAAGAGATCCGGATTTCCGTGCGGAATCTGGTGGAGTTTATTCTGCGCAGCGGGGATCTGGACAACTCGTCGGGAGGTTTTGGCGAGCGCGATGCCATGCAGGCGGGAACGCGGGTGCATCAGCAGATTCAGAAAAACGGGGCGCCGATTACCGTGCGGAGGTTCCGCTGGTTCACGAAAAAGAATATGAGCATTTCATCCTGCGCGTCGAGGGAAGAGCGGACGGCATGTACGAGGACGGAACCACGACCGTGATCGAGGAGATCAAGGGAACGTACCGTGACCTCGAAGCGATGGAAGGGCCGGTTCCGGTACATCTGGCACAGGCGAAGTGCTACGCTTACATCTACGGCCTTCAGAACCGCAAAGAGGAGATGGGCGTGCTGATGACGTACACCCTGCTCTCCTCCGAGGAGGAAGGCCTTCTGCGCCCGCTCACCAAAGAAGAGGTAAAGCCGGAGCACTCCAACTGGCGCATCCGCCATTTTCTGCAGACGTACAAGCTCCCGGAACTGGAGCAGTGGTTCGATGAGCTACTCGACGCCTGGTTTATCTGGGCGGAATTCCAGTACCAGTGGCAGAAAGCGCGAGATGCCTCAATGCAGCACCTCGAATTCCCCTTCCCGTACCGGAAAGGCCAGCGGGAACTGGTGAGCGGCGTCTACCGTACCATTCTGCGGAAAAAAGAACTCTTCGTCCAGGCGCCGACCGGCATCGGAAAAACAATGTCCACGGTCTTTCCGGCCATCCGCGCGATCGGAGAGGGCTGCGGCGACCGTCTTTTTTATCTGACTGCGAAAACCATCACCCGTACCGTGGCAGAGGAGGCGGTCTCCATTCTAAAAGAGAAGGGACTGCAGTTCAAAGCAATCACGCTGACCGCAAAAGAAAAAATGTGCATCCTCGATGAGCCCGAATGCGATCCGATCCACTGCCCGCGCGCGAAAGGTCATTTTGACCGGATCAACGCGGCGGTGTACGAGATGCTGACGGAATGCGATTCCTACACAAGAGAGGAAGTCCTGCGCCAGGCGGAAAAATGGAACGTCTGCCCGCACGAGCTCCAGTTTGATGTGGCTTCGTGGGTGGACGGCGTGATCTGCGATTACAACTATGCGTTTGATCCGACCTCGAAATTAAAACGCTTTTTCGCAGAAGGAACGAAGGGTGACTACATCTTTCTGATCGATGAGGCGCACAACCTGGTCGAGCGGGGCCGCGATATGTTCAGTGCCACGCTCGTCAAAGAGGAGATTTTAAAGGTCCGCCAGCTCCTCCGCCCGTATGCACCGGGCAAAAAGCTCGAGAAGGCGCTGAACCGCTGCAATCACCAGATGCTCGTCTACAAAAGAGAGTGCGATTCCTGCACGGAGCTGGAAAGCGTATCGACGTTTCTTATGATGGTCAATCAGCTGCTGGAAGAACTGGCGGGCTGGCTGGAAGCGCATAAGACAAGCGAAATCCGGAAGCAGGTTCTGGAATTTTACTTTAACTTGCGAAATTTTTCCGAGATTTACAATTTAGTGGATGAAAATTATCTGATCTACACGAGTTATCTCGATAACGGCGATTTTGCACTGCGCCTGTTCTGCGTCAACCCGGCGGAGAATCTGCAGCAGTGTATCAACCAGGGGCGGTCGGCCGTATTCTTTTCCGCGACGCTGCTGCCGGTGCAGTATTATAAGAAGATGTTCAGCACGAATACGGACGATTACGCGATTTACGTGGAGTCCCCGTTTGATCCCACGAAGCGGTGTCTGGCGATCGGAAGCGAGGTCAGCACGAAGTATCAGCGGAGAAACCGCGCAGAGTTTGAGAAGATCGCCGCCTATCTGAACGAGATGATCCAGAGCCGGAAGGGCAACTATATGGCGTTCTTCCCGTCATACCGCCTGATGCAGGATGTCTATGCGGTCTATGAGGAACTGTATGCAGATGAAAACGTGACCTGCCTGATCCAGGAGTCGGCGATGCGGGAGCAGGAGAGAGAAGCGTTTCTGGAAGCGTTTGCGAAAGACAACGAGAAAACGCTGGTGGGATTCTGTATCATGGGAGGCATTTTCTCGGAGGGAATTGATCTGGACGGGGAAAAGCTGATCGGCGCGGCCGTTGTGGGAGCCGGAATCCCGCAGGTGGGGCCGGAGAGAGAACTTTTAAAGCAATATTTCGACCGCAGCGGAGAGAACGGTTTCGACTACGCGTACCGCTATCCCGGCATGAATAAAGTATTGCAGGCGGCAGGGCGCGTGATCCGTACGACGGAGGACACGGGTGTGATTCTGTTGCTCGACGAGCGGTTCCGAAACCGGGAGTACCGCGAGCTGTTCCCAAGAGAGTGGGAGGACTGCCGGACTGTGCAGCGCAGCAGCCTCCCGGAGGTAATCCATTCGTTTTGGGAGAGGGTGGATAGTGAGAGCGGATCAAAAGCCGGGCGGCAGGAAATGAAATCTCGGTACAGCGCTGAACGTTACGTGTGATCCGCGCGGTTCCGGTATTCGCTCGGCGAGCAGCCCATTTGCTGCCGGAAAATTTTAGAAAAATAGGCAGGACTGGAAAATCCGGTCTGTTCCGCTACGGAAGTGATACTGGCCTGGCGCTCGAGAAGGAGCGGCAGGCTTTTTTCAATACGGTAATCGAGAAGATAGTCAAACAGGGATTCGTTCATGCATTTCTTGAAAAAACGGCAGCATTCACTGCGGCAGATGTGGATCTGTGCGGCGAGATCCTCGAGCGTCAGATGCTCCATATAATGGCGGTGGATGTAGTCGAGCAGAATGCGGAGCCGCTCAACATCACGCGCTGCCGCCGTGTTCTGGGATTCACCGGAAAACGATGCGTGGCGGTAAATCTCAATCAGATCGCAGCAGAAGCTCCTGGATTTCCATCTCAAACGCGGACGGCTGCGAAAGCGAGAGGTCGTAGATGCGGTGCATACAGGCAAGTACCTGGTTCTGCCAGTCGATCTCCGGCGAAAAGACGATGGAGGCGAGCTGCATATCCGTCAGCACCGGTTCGACGTAGCGCGTCTGGATCATACTGTTTGAAAAACCATAGAGAAAGCGCGGGGTGAACGTGGTTGAAATATAGACGCAGTCCATCCCGTCGATCATGTGGCCGCTGTGAAGCGCATTCGTGTTGCAGAAAATGCCGTCCCCTTCTTTTAAGACATACGATTTGCCGTTGACCTGATATCCGATCTGCCCCGAGAGGACAAACGTCAGCTCAATTTCCGGGTGCCAGTGCCAGGAAAAGGAGCCGCGCTCGTAGCGGGAGAGCTGTTCGTAACTGATGTTGACAGGAAATTCATAGCTGCCGTGGGCCTTCAGCTCACGGTTTTCTTTATCCATGCGGATCTGCATGAAACGTACCTCCAATCCATAAAATCCGTTAAAAATCATACGATAAGTAAAGTATGCGGCAAAAAGGGAAAAAAAACAAGAAAAAATCGAAGATCACCTCAATATAATTATCGTTTGCCCCAATATTGTTGTTGCAGATGGGCGTACGGCTCACTATAATGATACTTAAGAAGATAAGAAAAAACACACAAACACACAATACACACAATACACACACAACACACAAAACGAAACCACGAAAACAACACACCAAAAAGAAAAGGAGACAACAAAATGAAACAGCAGGTACTGGATTGTTTTGCAAAACTGTTCGGGGGAGAGGGCGACATCCGCACCTACTTCGCACCTGGACGTGTGAACCTGATCGGTGAGCACACCGATTACAACGGAGGACACGTGTTTCCATGCGCACTGACCATCGGAACCTACATGGCAGCAAGAAAACGTGACGACAGAAAGCTTCGTTTTTACTCTATGAACTTTGAAAAACTCGGCGTGGTAGAATCTTCCCTCGATGAATTTCAGATGGGCAAAGAAGGCAACTGGACCGCATATCCGAAGGGAATGATGTGGGCATTTTGCCAGAAGGGCTTCCCGGTAGAGCAGGGCTTCGATATCGTGCTCTACGGAAACATTCCGAACGGCTCCGGCCTTTCCTCTTCCGCATCCGTTGAGACCGTAACCGGCGTAATGCTGCGTGATATGTTCGGCTACGACACCATCTCCATGATCGACATCGCTCTGTACGGCCAGTTCTCCGAGAACAACTACAACGGCGTCAACTGCGGTATCATGGATCAGTTCGCCATCGCCATGGGCAAAAAGGACTGTGCGATCTTCCTTGACACCAGCGATCTGAAATATGAGTACGCACCGGTTAAACTGGAAGGCGCAAGAATTGTCATCTCCTGCAGCAACAAGAAACGCGGCCTTGGCGACTCCAAATACAACGAGCGCCGCAGCGAGTGCGAGACTGCTCTGGCTGAGATTCAGAAAGTCAGAGACATCAAGAGCCTTGGCGAGCTGACCGAGGAAGAGTTTGAGGCAGTGAAAGATGCAATCAAAGATCCGGTCCGCCAGAAACGTGCAAAACATGCTGTTTACGAGAACCAGAGAACCGTTCAGGCCGTTGCAGCTTTAAAGGCAAACGACATCGCAAAATTCGGCGAACTGATGAACGCATCCCACGTTTCCCTGCGTGATGACTATGAGGTAACCGGCATCGAGCTGGATACTCTTGTGGAAGAAGCATGGAACTGCCCGGGTGTCATCGGATCCCGTATGACAGGCGCAGGCTTCGGCGGATGCACCGTCAGCATCGTAAAAACAGAAGATATTGACAACTTCATCGCAAAAGTAGGCGCAGCTTACAAAGAAAAAATCGGCTATGCCGCAGACTTCTACGTCGTAGACATCGGAGACGGCGCAGGCGTATTAAAATAAGAAATAAAAAAGCTGGATCGGCAGCAGGGAGGAAGCTACAGTGATTAACGAGAGTATTGCAAAACTGGTAAAATATGGAGAAAATGCCGGTCTTGTTTCGGGACTGGATAAAATCTATGCGACAAACCGGATTCTGGAAGTCATGCAGATTTCCGATTACGAAGAGCCGGAGCAGATTCCGGAGACCCCGGATCTGGAAGAGACTTTAAATGAACTGCTTGATGATGCAGCTAAGCGCGGTCTTCTCGAACACAACAGCGTCGTTTACCGCGATCTGTTCGATACGAAACTGATGGACTGCCTGATGCCGCGCCCGGGAGAGGTGGTAAAGAAGTTTGAAGAACTCTATGCGAAGAGCCCGCAGGAGGCAACCGATTACTTCTACAAACTGAGCCAGGATTCCGACTATATCCGCAGATACCGCATCGCAAAGGATATCCGCTGGAGCGTACCGAGTGCCTACGGCGATATCGATATCTCGATCAACCTCTCCAAACCGGAGAAGGACCCGAAGGCGATCGCGGCTGCAAAACTGGCAAAACAGAGCGGTTATCCGAAATGCCTGCTCTGCAAGGAGAATGTGGGCTATGCGGGACGCGTCAACCACCCGGCGCGCCAGAACCACCGCATCATTCCGCTGACGATCAATCAGACGGAGTGGGGATTCCAGTACTCGCCATATGTGTATTACAATGAGCACTGCATCGTGTTCAATTTCCAGCATAACCCGATGAAGATCGAGCGCGCGACCTTTGTGAAGCTGTTTGACTTTATCAAGCTGTTTCCGCACTACTTCATCGGTTCCAATGCGGATCTTCCTATTGTGGGCGGCTCCATTTTAAGCCATGATCATTATCAGGGCGGCCACTATACCTTCGCAATGGCGAAAGCGCCGATCGAGCGCCATTTTACCATCAAAGGATACGAGGATGTGGAAACCGGCATCGTCAAATGGCCGCTGTCCGTCATCCGGATCCGCCACAAAGATGAGAAACGGCTGATCGATCTGGCAGAGCATATCCTGAACTGCTGGAGAGGTTACACGGATGAGGATGCGTTTGTATTCGCCGAGACTGACGGAGAGCCGCACAACACGATCACGCCGATCGCAAGAAAAGTGGGCGATACGTTCGAACTCGATCTGGCACTGCGCAACAACATCACGACGGACGAATGCCCGCTCGGTGTTTACCATCCGCATGCACAGTATCATCACATCAAAAAAGAGAACATCGGCCTTATTGAGGTTATGGGACTTGCGATTCTGCCGGCGCGCTTAAAAGATGAGCTGGAAGAGCTTTCCAAATGCCTCGTAGAGGGAAAAGATGTCCGCGCTGTCGCAGAGCTGGAGAAACATGCCGACTGGGTAGACGAATTCCTGCCGCGCCATCCGGAGCTGAACAGCGAAAATGTGATGGATATCCTGAAAGAGGAAGTCGGAAAAGTCTTTGTCGGTGTACTCGAGGATGCCGGCGTTTACAAGTGCACCGAGGAAGGCAGAAGTGCATTTGCAAAATTTATGGAAACGTTGTAGAATAAACTAAATGTTTCAATTAACCCGCTGCGGCAAAAAGAGCAGCAGCGAAGGAAAACATGGAGGATACCAAAATGAAAATCTTAGTTACTGGCGGTGCAGGCTATATTGGAAGCCACACCTGTGTGGAACTGCTGAACGCAGGCTATGACGTTGTTGTCATGGACAACCTTTACAATGCAAGCGAGAAAGCCATCGAGCGTGTAGAACAGATTACCGGAAAGAAAGTAACCTTCTACAAAACCGATATGCTGGACCGCGAAGGCGTAAAGAAAATTTTCGACAACGAGAAAATTGACGCAGTCATTCATTTCGCAGGCTTAAAAGCAGTCGGCGAGTCCGTACATAAACCGATTGAATATTATCACAACAATATTACCGGAACCCTGATCCTGTGCGATGAGATGAGAAACCACGGCGTAAAGAACATCATCTTCAGTTCTTCCGCAACCGTATACGGCAATCCGGCATTTGTTCCGATCACCGAGGAGTGCCCGAAGGGAACCCGACCAACCCATACGGCTGGACAAAAAGCATGCTCGAGCAGGTTCTGACCGACATCCACACCGCAGATCCGGAATGGAATGTTATGCTGCTTCGTTACTTTAACCCGATCGGAGCACACAAGTCCGGCCGTATCGGTGAGAATCCGAAGGGTATCCCGAACAACCTGCTTCCGTATGTCGCACAGGTTGCCATCGGAAAACTCGAGTGCATTGGCGTTTTCGGTGATGACTACGACACCCCGGACGGAACTTGTGTCCGCGACTACATCCATGTCGTAGACCTGGCAGACGGCCATGTAAAAGCTATCCAGAAACTGGCTGACAACGAGGGCGTTTCCATTTACAACCTCGGAACCGGCAAAGGCTACAGCGTACTCGATGTGATCCACGCATTCGAGAAAGCATGCGGCCATCCGCTGAAATACGAAATCAAACCGCGCCGTGACGGTGATATCGCAACCTGCTACTCCAAATGCGACAAAGCAAAAGAGGAGCTTGGCTGGGAGGCTGAGTACGGCATCGAGGAGATGTGTGCCGATTCCTGGAACTGGCAGCAGAAGAATCCGAACGGATATAACGACTAATGTAATGTGAGTGTTATCTGGCGGTCCGCCGATACTTGAAAGAGTGTCGGCGGGCTGTTTTTGTATAGATAAATTCAGTCTTTTTTCACAAAGTCCGGCTTGCTAATTAAGAGGGAATCCGATATAATGTAAGAGTTAAAGTGTCCGTAAAAAAAGAGGGGCGGTTTGACATACAAGGAGGAAAAGCATGGACGATAGAAAAAATCAGAACCGGGAACCAGAAAACGGCTCCGGGGGAGGACCGAAAAACAGACAGACGATACTCATTATCCTGATCTGCCTCCTCGTCAGCCTGATGGTGATGGGACTTCTGAACAATGCCCTTGGGGGAATTACTTCCGAGGATCTTGACTATAGCAAATTCCTGGACATGGTAAACAACGATGAAGTGCAGGAAGTTGTCTTGAAATCGGGAACACTGACCGTAACGCCGAAAGACCAGAAATCGGAGGGAATCACCTATCAGGTAACGATGATGGGAGATGAGCAGGAGCTGGTCGATCTGTTACAGGAGAAAGGCATTACGTACCACAAAGATCCGCCGGATTCTACCGGAACGATCATTTACACATTGCTGACCGTCATTCTGCCGGTTGTGATGCTTGTCGCTGTCATGGTATGGGTGATGCGCAGCATGAATAAAGGCGGCGGAGTCATGGGCGTAGGAAAGAGCAGAGCAAAGGCCTACGTACAGAAAGAAACCGGCGTGACATTCCGCGATGTTGCGGGACAGGACGAGGCAAAAGAATCGCTCCAGGAGGTTGTGGATTTCCTGCATAACCCTGGAAAATACACGACAATCGGTGCAAAACTTCCGAAAGGAGCGCTTCTTGTAGGCCCTCCTGGAACCGGAAAAACACTGCTTGCCAAAGCCGTAGCCGGTGAGGCGCACGTACCGTTTTCTCGATGTCCGCTTCGGAATTTGTCGAGATGTTCGTCGGTGTCGGTGCATCGCGTGTGCGTGACCTGTTTGAGGAAGCAAAGAAAAACGCACCGTGCATCATCTTTATCGATGAGATCGATGCGATCGGAAAGAGCCGTGACAACAGCTACAACAGCAACGACGAGCGGGAGCAGACGTTAAACCAGCTCCTCGCCGAGATGGACGGATTCGACAGCTCCAAGGGTATTCTGATCCTTGCGGCCACAAACCGCCCGGAGGTTCTTGACCCGGCGCTGCTGCGTCCAGGCCGTTTTGACCGCCGGATTATCGTAGAAAGACCGGACCTGAAAGGCCGTGTGGAAATCCTGAAAGTACACGCCAAGAACGTATCGCTCGATGAGACGGTTGATCTCGACGGCATCGCACTTGCGACATCGGGAGCCGTTGGTTCCGACCTTGCCAACATGATCAACGAGGCAGCGATTCTTGCGGTCAAGAACGGAAGAAAAGCCGTTTCCCAGAAGGATCTTCTCGAGGCAGTCGAGGTTGTCCTCGTCGGAAAAGAGAAGAAGGACCGCATCTTAAGCCAGGAAGAGCGAAAGATCGTTTCCTACCACGAGGTAGGCCACGCACTTGTTACTGCACTGCAGAAGGATTCCGAGCCGGTACAGAAAATCACGATTGTGCCGCGTACGATGGGTGCGCTCGGCTACGTCATGCAGGTGCCGGAGGAGGAGAAATACCTCAACACGAAGAGCGAACTCGAGGCGATGATCGTCGAATGCCTCGGTGGAAGAGCGGCAGAGGAGATCGTATTCGGCAACGTGACAACGGGAGCTTCGAATGATATCGAGAAAGCGACGAAGATTGTCCGCGCGATGATCACGCAGTACGGTATGTCGGAGAAATTCGGTCTGATCGGTCTTGCGACCCAGCAGAATCAGTACCTCGACGGAAGAATGGTCTTAAACTGCGGCGATGCCACAGCAACCGAAATCGACCACGAGGTCATGAAGATCCTGAAAGAGTCGTATGAGCAGGCAAAAGAACTTCTGGCAGCTAACCGCGATGCGATGGATGAAATCGCAGCTTACCTGATCCAGAAAGAGACGATCACCGGAAAAGAATTTATGGAGATTTTTCATCAGGTGATTGCAAAACGGAATGGAAACGCGGAAGAAGCGGTTGAAAATCCAGAAATATAAAAAGAAAGCGAAAAGGCCCGGCGGGAGCAGAGAAAACGATCTCTGCACGCTGGGCATTTTCAACATTACAGTCCCAAAAAGAGGAGGGTCATATGGCGTTTGATATCCAGGAAGAACTGAAAAAACTGCCGGGGAAACCCGGCGTCTATCTGATGCACGACGCGGACGATACAATTATCTACGTAGGAAAGGCGATTTCGCTGAAAAACCGTGTCCGCCAGTATTTCCAGACGAGCCGCAACAAAGGGCCGAAGATTGAGCGGATGGTCACGCATATCGCCCGCTTTGAGTATATTGTGACGGATTCCGAACTGGAGGCGCTCGTGCTGGAGTGCAACCTTATCAAAGAGCACCGTCCGAAATACAATACGATGCTGAAAGATGACAAGGCGTACCCGTACATTAAGGTGACCGTGAACGAGGATTTTCCACGCATTCTGTTTCCCATCAGATGAAGAAGGACAAGGCGAAATATTTCGGCCCGTACACGAGCGCCGGAGCTGTGAAAGATACGATCGAACTGTTGCGGAAGCTGTACGATATCCGTTCCTGCAATAAGAGCCTGCCAAAGGAGATCGGCAAGGACCGCCCGTGTCTTTACTATCACATCCACCAGTGTAAGGCACCGTGCCAGGGATACATTTCCAAAGAAGAGTACGGCGAGCAGATCAAAAAGGCGATCAGTTTTCTGAATGGAAATTACAATGACATGATCAAAGAGCTGACTGGAAAAATGACGGAGGCGGCTGAGGAGATGCGGTTCGAGCAGGCGGCGGAGTACCGTGATCTGATCGACAGCGTGCGCAGGATCGGCGAGCGGCAGAAGATTACGAACAGTGACGGCGAGGACAAGGATGTCATTGCGCTTGCGATGGACAAAGAGGATGCGGTGGCGCAGGTCTTCTTTATCCGGAACGGAAAGCTGATCGGGCGGGAGCATTATTATCTGCGGATCGGCGAGGAGGAGCAGAAAAGCGAGGTGCTGCTCACGTTTATGAAACAGTTCTATTCCGGCACGCCGTTCATCCCGCGGGAAATCATGATTTCCGAGGAGATTGCCGAGCAGGAGCTGATGGAAGAGTATTTAAGCAGCAAACGGGGCCAGAAGGTCCGCATCCGCGTGCCGAAAAAGGGCAGCAAGGAAAAAATGGTGGAACTGGCAGAGCGGAACGCACAGATCGTTCTCGACCAGGACCGCGAGCGGATCAAGCGGGAAGAGGGTCGGACGGTCGGTGCCGTAAAAGAGATCGCCAGATGGCTGAACCTGCCGTCGATCGACCGCATCGAGGCGTACGATATCTCCAATATCAGCGGTTTCCAGTCGGTCGGCTCAATGATCGTCTACGAGAAAGGAAAGCCAAAGCGCGCCGATTACCGAAAATTCAAGATCAAATCCGTCGAGGGACCGAACGATTACGCCAGTATGAAAGAGGTCTTAAGCCGCCGTTTTCTGCGCGGCATCCAGGAGGACAGCGGTTTCGAGCGGTTGCCGGACCTGATCATGATGGACGGCGGACGCGGCCAGGTCAACATTGCGCTTGAGGTGCTTGAAGAAATGGATCTTGCGATTCCGGTCTGCGGTATGGTAAAGGACGACAAGCACCGCACGAGGGGTCTGTATTTCCGAAACGTGGAAATTCCGATCGACCGGAACAGCGAGGGCTTCAAACTGATCACACGCGTGCAGGACGAGGCACACCGCTTTGCAATCGAATACCACCGCCTGCTGCGGAGCAAGGGCCAGGTCCACTCGATTCTCGACGACATCCCGGGCATCGGGCCGACAAGAAGGAAAGAACTGATGCGCCACTTTCAGGGAATTGATGATATCAAGGCGGCAACCGTGGAAGAACTTTCCGGACTTCCGGGCATGAATAAAAAGGCGGCGGAGCAGGTTTACACATTCTTTCACGCACCTGCACAGGAGGAAAATGAGGATTCGTCAAAATAGTTAAATTTCTAGGTTGCCCGTGATGCTTTATTGTGCTAAAATCATAGAAGAGACGGATTTAAAAAGACGTCGAATGAAGTCGGAGGACAGGAAAATGAAAGAAATTGAAATGACCAAAATGGTGGAGGAAATGGATCTCCGCAACCTGACACCAGAGGTTGATATGACAGATCTTGTCATTGCCACACCGGATATCAACCGTCCTGCACTGCAGCTGACCGGTTACTATGAGCATTTTGCCAATGAGCGTGTGCAGATCATCGGTTATGTAGAGTTCACGTATCTGCAGCATCTTGAAGAGAGCGAGCGCGTCCGCGCGTTTGAAGAGTTTGTAAGCCGCAAGATCCCATGTGTCATTTTCACCACGAAGATGATTCCGGGACCGGAAATTCTGGAGCTGTGCAATCGTTATCAGGTACCGGCCTTTGCGGTAGACAAATCGACTTCCGTTTTCATGGCTGAAATCATCCGCTGGCTGAATGTCCAGCTTGCCCCGATGATCTCCATCCACGGCGTGCTGGTCGATGTATTCGGCGAGGGCGTTCTGATCATGGGCGAGAGCGGAATCGGAAAGAGCGAGGCTGCACTGGAGCTGATCAAACGAGGCCATCGTCTCGTCAGCGATGATGTGGTTGAAATCAGCCGTGTCAGCGACATTACGCTGGTCGGAACGGCACCGGATATCACGCGTCACTTTATCGAGCTGCGCGGTATCGGTATCATCGACGTCAAGACGCTGTTTGGTGTCGAGAGCGTAAAGGATACCCAGTCTATCGACCTTGTTATCAAGCTTGAAGAGTGGGACAAAGAGAAAGAATACGACCGTCTGGGCCTGGAAGAAGAGTATATTGAGTTCCTTGGAAACAAGGTTGTCTGCCATTCCCTTCCGATCCGTCCGGCCGTAACCTGGCGATCATCGTAGAAACCGCTGCTGTCAACCACAGACAGAAGAAGATGGGCTACAATGCCGCACAGGAGCTGTACCGCCGTGTACAGGCTAACTTAGTGAAAAAAAGAGAGGAGAAGTAAGAAAATGGCAAACTATGTATTTGGAATCGATGTTGGGGGTACTTCAGTAAAATGCGGACTGTTTCAGACAGACGGAACTCTGTTGGAAAAATGGGAAATCCCGACCCGCACCGAAAACGGCGGAAGCGAAATTCTGCCGGATATCGCAAAAAGCGTAAAAGCAAAAATGGCTGAGAAGGGTATCGCAGCAGATGATGTTGCCGGTGTCGGCATTGACGTACCTGGCCCGGTTAATGACAAAGGTGAGCTTTCCATCGCAGTCAACCTGAACTGGGGATATAAAAATATCGTAAAAGAGCTTTCCGACGAACTCGGCGGAATGGCAGTAAAAGCAGCAAACGACGCAAACGCAGCAGCTCTCGGTGAGATGTGGGCAGGCGGCGGAAAGGGAAGCAAGAACCTGGTTATGGTTACCCTTGGAACCGGTGTCGGCGGCGGAATCATCGTGGACGGCAAGATCGTAGCAGGTGCTCACGGCGCAGGCGGCGAGGTTGGTCATGCATGTGTTGAGCCGGAAGAAGAAGCGGTCTGCAACTGCGGAAACCACGGATGCCTCGAGCAGATGACATCTGCAACCGGTATCGTTCGTCTGGCAAAGAAATATCTGGCATCCCATGATACTCCGTCTTCTTTAAGAGAAAGAGGAGAGTCCATCAGTGCAAAAGCTGTCTTTGATGCATTAAAAGAAGGCGATGCAGCAGCAGAAGCAATCGTTCAGGAGTTCTCCGAGTACCTCGGAAGAGCACTTGCAGTATTCGCATGCGTTGTTGACCCGGAAGTTATCGTAGTCGGCGGCGGTGTATCCAAAGCAGGCCAGATCCTGATCGACGGCGTAGCTAAATACTACCGTGAAGCAGCATTCATCGCATGCAAAGATACCCCGATCGTACTCGCTTCCCTTGGAAACGATGCTGGTATCTACGGCGCAGCAAAAATGCTGATTGACTAATTGATTCAGATGGAAAAAGAAGTATAGAAAAACCGGTCCTGCTGGCATATGCCAGAGGGCCGGTTTTTTGTGTATAGACTGACTGAAAAAGTTATTCGGAAGAGCCGCTCTCTTCGGACTGCGGCTGTACTTCCGATATCTCCGCCGGGGTATCCGGTTCTGACGGTGCATCAGGGGTCTCCGGTGTGTCAGGAGTCTCCGGTGTGTCAGGAGTCTCCGGTGTATTAGAAGGCGGATCGGCAGGTGTTTCGGGCGGAGCCGGAGTTTCCTGCGGTGCCTCCGTCGGTGTCGGGGTTGCCTGCGGAGTTGATGCTGCAGAAGGGGTTCTGGTCGGCGTCGGTGTTGAGGCCGGCGCGGTGTAGTGGCCCTTGCAACGCTCGGTCGGCAGATCGGATACCGCAAAGTATTCGGTGATGGACGGGCAGCTTGAGCGGGCGAGCAGGCCGGTCTTCGTACAGATCGTTGCCTCCTGTACTGTTGCGGAAGTTTCGAAATCCATATCGGCAAGGCCTTCGTGGATTTCATTCATGACCTTTGCCCAGAGACGTTTGTGGAATTCACGGTCGCTCTCCGGAACGTGTGTATCATACGTTGCCCAGATGGCAGCGGTATAATATGGTGTAAAGCCTGCAAAGACGAGATCCTTGGCCTCGTTCGTCGTACCGGTTTTTCCGGCTGCATGCATATTGTCGAGGCGGGCGGCAACACCGGTACCTTTTTCCAGAACATCCTCCATGACATTGGTGAGGAGGGAGGCAGTGCTTGCCTTGAAGACCTGCGTTGCCTTGTTTTCTGTGTTGTCAATTAAAACATTTCCCTTGCTGTCGGTAACCTTTGTGTAGAACACCGGCTTGCGTACACCTGCCGTCTGCGATTGCCGCGTAGGCTGCCGTCAGTTCGAGATCACTGACACCGTAGGTGATACCGCCGAGAGCCAGCGGCTGGATCAACAATAC
>SCPN01000877.1_pt1 | contig 17469 bp, 41 predicted proteins | sample 6106831 | NCBI WGS metagenome assembly SCPN01 (sample SAMN10720447, study PRJNA508395) | human gut metagenome | isolation source: Participant 1, 0 month
GAAATAGAGGATAAGGTGACCGGATTGGACACGGGGCCAACGGTATCTCACCAAGCCGTTTTCCACCGGGGGAGCTCATGGCGCGCATCGGGCCATAACCCCGCAGCCAGACCGGCGGCCAGCTGACCAGCCGCCTGAGCCTGGAGGCAACATCACCCTGGATCAGACCACCTTTGAGCTATCCTCTCCCCACGGAAGTTTCCGCCTGGCCAACAAAGGAATATCAGATGATGGAGCTGCTCCCTGCAATCCCCGGCAGCTCATCTCCAGCGAGCGGTTTTTCAGCGGATCTGGGGCTATGACAGCGAGGTGGAGCTGAATGTGGTGTGGGTGTATATATCTCTTATCTGCGGAAAAGCTCGCGGCCCTTCAGGCGGATATTCAATTAAGGCGACCCGCAACGCGGGCTATTCCACCTGGAGGGCGGCCATGATCAGACGTCTGCGGCATAAGCTGATCGCCGCCCTGTATGCTCTCCCTGGCCATCGTTTTGCTGGTGATCCTGGGGGCGTGAACCTGATGAGCTATCTACAAGGTGGTCTCTGCGCCGATGCCATCCTGCCGTGCTGGCCACCAATGACGGGACCTTCCCCAAACACCAGGGAGGGCTCAGCAGCCCCGCCCGGTGAGGCCGGGAAGGAAACCGGACCTCTTTGAACATCGGGGCTGTCCCGGAACGCCGTATGAGTCCCGCTTCTTTTCGGTGCTCCTCAGCGAAGACGGCCAGGTGCTCCAGACAGACACCGTCAGATCGCCGCTGTGGATGCCGGGACGCCGCCGCCTATGCTCAGAGTGTAGTGGAAATCCGAGCTTGGCGCCGGTTTCTGGGGAACTACCGCTATCTGCTCTGTGATGACGAGGTTGGGCGGGTCTTTTTATGGACTGCGGCCGCAGTCTCTCTTCCTTCCGCAGCACCCTTCTTGCCAGCCTGTCGCTTGGCCCTGCTGGGGCTGGCGGCGGTGATTTTGCTGCTGATCCTGTCCAAGCATTGTCCGACCAGTGGCGGAGGCTATGAAAAGCAGAAAGTAATTCATCACTGATGCCGCCATGACTGAGAGCCCCATGACCATCATCAGCGCCGACGCGGATTTGGCGAGATGGAGTGCGGAGAAACCAGTGGCTCACCGACATCCGCCGTCAGGCCAGGCGCCTGACCGAGCTGACCAATGATCTCATTTATCTCTCCCGCATGGAGGAGGAGCAGCCCAGCTGCAGTGCATTGAGTTTCCCATTTCCGACGTGGCAGAGGAGATGGCCGACCTAACCGCCAAGAGCCAAGCCAGGAAAAGGACTTCTCTCTCCATCCAGCCCATGCTCTCCTTTACGGGGGATGAAAAAAACATCCGAAAGCTCATCTCCATCCTGCTGGACAACGCCTTGAAATATTCCCCGGGAGGAAAAATAGAGCTGCGGCTGGAAAAGGGGGCGTACCCTCCAGCTGACCGTGTCCAATACCGGCGAGGCGGCCGCTGGAGCGGGAAAAGCTCTCCATCCCTTCGATCGGTTTTACCGGACGGACCAGTCCGCAACAGTCAGACCGGTGGCTACGGGCTGGGACTGTCCATTGCCCGGAGCATCGTGGTGGCCCATAAGGGAAAGATCCGGGCGGAGAGCCCGGACGGAACGACACTGTCAGTGGTGGTCCTTCTCCCACGATGACAGTTTCGTTTGATTTTTAAGTTCAATTAGGGTTGCTCTTTTATCCTGATGGCAGAAACCTGAGAGAAATACGCCAAATGGAAAGGAGTATGTCCTATGAAAAAAGATATCTCTATGGAAAATCCATCTCCCTTCCCCCCGACTCCCATGCCGCAAATGGACCGGAGGGCAAAAAAGCCCGCACAGAAGGCCTGGCGGCGGCCTGCCCTCTGGTGCTGAGCGCCGCACTGTTCGGGGCGGTCTCCGCCGGAAGCTTTTATGGTGTGGGAAAATGCTCTCGGAGAGCGAGGTGGAAAGGTACCCTGCGCCGGGACTGGGGAGGTAGTTACCACTCTGGCCAGCACCTCCTACGCTGCCGCCCGGTATGGCATGGATGTGTCGGACATCGCCTCTGCCGCATTGCCAGCGTGGTGGCCATCACCAACATCTCCGTACAGGAGGTGCGCAGCTACTTTAACCGCTTTGGGCCTAACGGAGCGGGACAGACCCAGTTGGAGGAGACCACCAGCTGCGGCTCAGGAGTCATCATTGCCAACGACGGGACCTACCTCTACATGGTCACCAACCAGCATGTGGTGGCAAACGCCACCACCCTCTCGGTGAGCTTTTGTGGATCACTCGGTCTATGAGGCCCAGCTGTGCGGGACTGACGAGGAGGCCGACCTTGCGGTGATTAAGGTGGTTGCTGCCGACCTGTCTTCGGATACGCTGTCCCAGATCGCAGTCATTTCCATCGGGGACTCGGATGAGCCTGGAAGTAGGGGAACAGGTCGTGGCCATCGGGAATGCCTTGGGATATGGCCAGTCGGTGACCACGGGCATTGTCAGCGCCCTGGACCGAAGCCTCACCAATGAGAGCGGCACCACCGCCTCCTATATTCAGACGGACGCCGCCATCAACCCGGCAACAGCGGCGGCGCACTGATCAATTTGGATGGGAGCTCATCGGCATCAACACCGCCAAGCTCGGATACCGATGTGGAGGGCATGGCTACGCCATCCCCATCTCGGATGTGGCGGAGCGGATTGCTGGAGCTCATGACCCAAACCACGCAAGGAAATTCAACCAGCTCCAGCGCGGCCCAGCAGACCGGATGGGATAGGCCGGGCCGGTGGAAAGCTGGCCGAGCGCAGAAGCGGGGATGATGTTTTGCTCCGCCGACACCGGAGCGGGATCTGTATTTTAATTGGAAACAGCGTGTCGAGAGAAATTTTGTACTGAGATTCATCAAAAATGGTCTCTTTGCTGGATTTATCTTTGATTTTTTTCTTTACACATGGAATAAACTATGATATAGTAGACAAGCACGCATTAGGTGCAGTCCCGTGACTTAGTCCAGGGAGTTTGCCCGCTTTGACGCGGGGATTCACCCGCCCTGCACTCAGTTACCGGGAAGAATATCAGAAAGGTGGAATTTTCCCATGATCCGTAAGGACGAGAAGACGGCTGTTATCGAGGCCAACCGCACCCACGAGACCGATACTGGTTCCCCGAGGTCCAGATCGCGATCCTGACTGCCCGCATCCAGGAGCTCACCGAGCATCTGAAGGTGCACATCCACGACAACCACAGCCGCCGCGGCCTGCTCAAGATGGTCGGTAAGCGCCGCAAGATGCTGGACTACCTGGCTGCCAAGGACATCGAGCGTTACCGTGCGATCATCGCCAAGCTCGGCATCCGCAAGTAAGAACCAAGCGTAACGCCGGAAGCGCGGAGCGTCCGAGCAGGTGCACAGGAGACCGCGCAGACGGAAAGGTGCGCCCCGGCGGCGCGGATTTTTCGCGGAGCGGTGGTACGTGCCGCTGCGAGACGCGCAGCATGAAAATAGGTGGTGTAATTCCACACCACCCTTTCTCCAATTATCATTTCACCAACCGTCGCAGAGCTGGCGCTTTTTAGCAGTTGAATGGACGAATGGGATTCGCCTTGGATCTGCTAAAGGGACGGGCTCTTGCCAGCGAAAAGGAGGACAACATATGTCTACTGTTATCAAGCACAGGAATTCCCCGGCTTCAAGAGACCTATTCCATGGACCTGGCCGGCCGCCCCTGACCATCGAGATGGGCAAGGTGGCCGAGCTGGCCAACGCGCCGCCAATGGTCAAGTACGGCGAGACCACCGTCATGGTGGCTGTCACCGCCTCCCCCGTCCCCGGGACGGCGTGATTTCTTCCCCTGAGCGTGGACTTTGAGGAGAAGCTCTACGCGGTGGGCCGCATCCCCGGCTCCTTTATGCGCCGGAGGGCCGCCCTCTCTGCCCGCCGTGCTGGCCTCCCGCCTCATCGACCGTCCCATCCGTCCCCTCTTCCCCTATGACTTCCGCAACGATGTGCGTTACCTGCACCGTCATGAGCGTGGACTATGACTGCTCCCCGAGGTGGCCGCCATGATCGGCACCTCCGTGTGCCTCCTACCCGACATTCCCCTGGGCCGGCCCCATCGGCTGCCTGGAGGTGGGCTACTGCGACGGCCAGATCGTCTCAACCCCACCCAGGAGCAGCGCGCGACCTCCCAGATGGACGTGACCGTGGCCGCCACCGACGGAAGGTGGTCATGATCGAGGCCGGTGCCAAGGAGATCCCCGACGAGATCATGTACGAGGGCATCGTGAAGGCCCACGAGAGATCCGCAAGCAGGTGGCCTTTATCAACGGATCGTGGCCGAGATCGGCAGCCCAAGATGGAGTATGAGCACGCGGACTTCGATCAGGAGCTCTTCGACAAGATCGTGGAGGCCACCATGGACGAGGCCGCCATGGACACCGACGACAAGAACGTCCGCGAGACCCGCTGGAATGCCCCTCATCGACCACTGGCACGAGCTCTTCCTGGAGGACTATCCTGAGATGGACAAGTACCTGGAGGAGATCACCTACAAGTTCCAGAAGAAGATCGTCAAGGCATGGCTCCTGGAGGGTCACCGTGTGGATGGCCGCGCCAAAAACGAGATCCGTCCCTGGCCGCCGAGGTGGGCGTGCCGCCCCGTGTCCACGGCTCCGGCCTCTTCACCCGCGGCCAGACCCAGGTGCTCAGCGTCTGCACCCTGAACACCCTTTCCGCCGCCCAGCTGGATACCATCTGGGAGGAGACGAGAAGCGGTACATGCACCACTACAACTTCCCGCCCTACTCCGTGGGCGAAGCCAAGCCGCCCCGCTCCACCAACCGGCGTGAGTACGGCCACGGTGCCCTGGCCGAGCGTGCTCTGGAGCCCGTCATCCCCAGTGGAGGAGTTCCCCTATGCCATCCGCGTGGTGTCTGAGGTCCTCAGCTCCAACGGCTCCACCTCCTCAGGGCTCCATCTGCGGCTCCACCCTGGCCCTCATGGACGCCGGCGTGCCCATCAAGGCCCCTGTCGCCGGCATCTCCTGCGGTTTGATCCAGGACGACGACGGCGGCTTCACCACCTTCATCGACATCCAGGGCGTGGAGGACTTCCACGGCGAGATGGACTTCAAGGTAGCCGGCACCAAGAAGGGCATCACCGCCATCCAGATGGACCTGAAGAACGACGGCCTCTCCCATGAGATCATCAAGGAAGCCCTGGCCATCACCAAGGACACCCGCTATACCATCCTGATGAGATCATGCTCCCCTGCATCGCCGAGCCCCGGCCCGAGGTGGCTCCCACCGCCCCCAAGATGGTGAAGATGAAGATCGACGTGGACAAGATCCGCGAGGTCATCGGTCCGGCGGCAAGGTCATCCAGAAGATCCAGCCGACACCGGCTTCAAGATCGACATCGAGGACGACGGCACCATCTACATTGCCGGCGAGAATGCCGAGAGCTGCGACGCCGCCAAGAAGATCATCGAGACCATCGTCTTTGTGCCCGAGGTGGGTCAGCTCTACTACGGCAAGGTGGTCCGCATCCTCCAGTTCGGCGCCTTTCGTGGAGCTGGCTCCCGGTAAGGACGGCATGGTCCACATCTCCAAGCTGGCCGACCGCCGGGTGGAGAAGGTGGAGGACGTGGTCAACATCGGCGATAAGATCTTGGGTCAAGGTCACCGACATCGACGAGAAGGGCGTGTGAACCTCCTACAAGGACGCTCTGAAGGAGATCAAGGCCAAGCAGGCCGCCGGCGAGAGCGTGAAGTAAATTATGAACAGAACAGCCGCCCCGAAACCAAGGTCCTGGGCGGCTGCTGTTTGTTGCATTAATATAGTAAATTGACACTTGCCAGGCCCACCCCAGTATAATAGACAGGAAACAGCAGAACATAGCGCGTACTGCGTTCGGAGGTGCATGTATTGGCAAAAATCCAGGATGAGAACTCCTGGTGGAGATGGACGGCGACGAGATGACCCGCGTGATCTGGAAGGACATCAAGGACATCCTGTCTCACCCCCTATATTGACCTGAAGACAGAATATTATGACCTGGCCTTCCCGAGCGGGACCGGACGGGAGACCAGGTGACGGTGGATGCCGCCGAGGCCACCAAGAAGTACGGCGTGGCGGTGAAATGCGCCACCATCACCCCAATGCCCAGCGCATGGAGGAGTATCAGCTCCATGAGATGTGGAAGTCCCCCAACGGCACCATCCGGGCCATTCTGGACGGCACCGTGTTCTGTGCCCCCATCATGGTCAAGGGGATCTCTCCGGTGGTGAAAACTGGAAGAAGCCCATCACCATCGCGCGTCACGCCTACGGCGACGTGTACAAGTCCACCGAGTACGGGTCCCCGGCCCCGGCCGGGCCGAGCTGGTCTTCCACGGGGAGGGATGGGCAGGAGCTGTGCCAGACCATCTACGACTTTGAGTGCCCGGCGTGCTCCAGGGTCAGTACAACAAGGGACTCTCCATCTACCTCCTTCTGCCCGGCCTGCTTCCAGTACGCGGTGGACACCCGGCAGGATCTGTGGTTTGCCACCAAGGACACCATCTCCAAGTATGACCACACCTTCAAGGATATTTTCCAGGAGGTCTATGAGAAGGAGTACCAGGAGCGCTTTGAGACCATGGGCCTGACCTACTTCTACACCCTCATTGATGACGCGGTGGCCCGTGTCATCCGCCCGAGGGCGGGCTATATGGCCTGCAAGAACTACGACGGCGACGTGATGAGCGATGGTCTCCACTGCCTTCGGTTCTCTGGGCTGTGATGACCTCGGTCCTGGTCTCCCTGACGGGAAGTACGAGGCCGAGCCGCCCACGGCACCGTGACCGCCACTACTTCAAAGTACCGGGGGAGAGCACCTCCACCAACCCGGTGGCCACCATCTTCGCCTGACCGGCTGCGCAAGCGCGGAGAGCTGGACTGCCTGGTGGAGCTGCGGGAGTTTGCCGACCAGCTGGAGTGGCGGGCCACCCTGGCCACCATCGAGGGGCAAATTCATGACCGCTGACCCGGCCGGATTCTGGGAGGGAGACCCCGCCAACGCGGTGGACAGCCGGGCCTCCTGGAGGCCATCAAGGCGGAGCTGGACAAGCGGCGCTAAGAGCACAAAAAAAGCGGCAGGCGCGGCCAATGGCCGCGCCGCCCGCTGTTATGGGCGGACTCAGAGCTCCTCCACCAGCTCCCGCAGAAGCTGGGCGTGACGGGCCTCATCCCGGCCAGCTCCTGGTAGAGGGCGCGCAGGCGGGTCGAGCACTCTCCGCAGCGGCTAGATAGGCCAGCGCCCCCGCTGCTCGGCACAGCACTGCCGCAAAGCCGCAGGCAGTGCACCCCGGGCGTGGGCAGAGGGACTCGGAGGGGAAATACGCACCCGGAGATGAGAGAAGGCTGCCGAGAGGCGTTTTGCGTGGCGGCGTTCTTCCGCCGCCATAGCGGCCAGTACCAGCACACCCGCCGGGCGAGCGGCGGAGAGGGAGAGGTAGGTCCGCCAGTCGGCGGCCTCCCGGTCGATGTACATCTGGAGCTGCTCCCGTAGATGGCGGAACCCGATCCTAGAAGGGGACATCCGGCTGCGTGGCGGGGAGATGTGGGCCCTGGACGGGGAGGAGCCTCCCGGGGACAGGGCAGGGGAGTGGGACTTCCGGGACAGCGGGTGGAGGAGCACATGTCTTCGCTCCTGGGCGGGGCGGAGGGCGATTCTCCGGCGGACGCCCACCGGATGGGACATCCGGCCTGCTCCAGTGGCATGACCCGGCCCCAGATCCGGGCAAAGTCCTGTTCGTTCCGGCCGTCCACAGTGGGCGGGCTGCCGGCGGGGTTGGAACTTGCGTCATGGGAAATACCTCCCGTTTGTTTGGATTTCCCTCCATCCTATGTCCGAGGCGAAGAAATTGCCCCTGTTTTGGGTATCCTATAACGGGCTTTGGCGGGCAAGCTTGTATAATGGGGAAAGAATGCTATAATAATGCCTGCTGAATCAACCGCATAGCGGTTGATTCGTGGCTGCGCCGCAAATTCTTTCCGAAACTGCCAGCAGTTCTCGGAAAAGAAGGATCCATTGTTGCAATGTATTTCCATCCGGGCATACACGGCCGGATGGAAGGCGCATGGATAAACGCCCAAACAAAGCCATCGTGCCTTGTAAGCATGGGCTTCAAGGCTTGTGGCTTTGTTTCTTACGTATTATAATACACCATTGAGAAAAGAATATCTCTGGATACAAGGAGTATCGGTATTATGCTGGAAATCAAGGGCTGAAATACCAGGTGGCGGACGAGAGCGGCGAGTCCCCTGGTATTCTCAACGACGTATCCCTCGAGATCGAGGATCATAAACTGGTGGTCATCACCGGCCCTAATGGCGGCGGTAAGACCACGCTGGCCAAGGCAGTCATGGGCCTGGTGCAGCCCACGGGCGGTTCCATCCTCTGGAATGGCGTGGACATCACCGAAAAGAGCATCACTGAGCGGGCCCGCATGGGCATTAGCTACGGCTTTCAGCAGCCCCCGGTCTCAAGGGCCTGCGGGTGAAGGATCTGCTCTGTCTGGCCTCCGGCCGGGAGAATCTGGCCACGGAGGAGGCCTGCCAGTATCTGACCAAGGTGGGTCTGTGTGCCCATGACTACATTGACCGGGAGGTGGATGCCTCCCTCTCCGGCGGCGAGGTCAAGCGCATTGAGATCGCCACCATTCTGGCCCGCAAGAGCGGTCTGATGATCTTTGACGAGCCGGAGGCCGGCATCGACCTGCGGTCCTTTGCCAAGCTGACCGAGACCTTCCAGGCCATCCATGCCCGGGAGGCCACCCTTCTCATCATCTCCCACCAGGAGCGGATCATCAATCTGGCCGACGAGATCGTCATGATCGAGGACGGCCGCGGCCCAGCACGGGCCCAAGGAGGAGATCTTCCCCTCATTCTGGAGCGGACCTCCGCCGGATGCACCTATCTCAGCCAGGAGGCGAACAAGTAATGATGGACAAGACCGACTGGAAGCTCCTCAAGGAGATCGCGGACCTGGAAAAGACCCCCAGGGCGCCTACAATATCCGCGTCAACGGCCAGATGGACTCCCGTTCCACCACGGCCAACATCGACATTACCACCAAGACCGACGGAAAGTCGGGCATCGATATCCGGTCAAGCCGGGCACCAAGAAGGAGTCGGTGCATCCCCGTCATCATCCACGCCACCGGCTTCACCGAGCTGGTCTACAACGATTTCTTCATCGGCGAGGACTGCGACATCGACATCGTGGGGGCTGCGGCATCCACAATACCGGCTGTGAGACCGCCCAGCACGACGGCCTGCACACCTTCTACATCGGAAAGAACTCTGCGCTATGTGGAGCGCCACTACGGCGAGGGCGAGGGGACCGGCGAGCGGATCTTCAATCCCAGACCGTGGTCTATCTGGAGGAGGGGCCTCTATCCAGATGGAGACCACCCAGATCCGGGCGTGGACTCCACCAAGCGGGACACCAAGATCGTAGTGGGGAAGAACGCCGAGGCGGTCATCACCGAAAGCTCCTTACCCACGGCAGCCAGACCGCCGAGTCCGACATGGAGATTATCCTGGACGGCGAGGGGCCAGCGGGGTGATCTCCCGTTCCGTGGCACAGGAGGAGTCCAAGCAGATCTTCTACCCCAAGATGACGGGCAACAACAAGTGCTTTGGCCATGTGCAGTGTGACTCCATCATCATGGGGAATGCCCAGGTATCTTCTATCCCGGCCATCGTGGCCAACCACGTGGACGCGCAGCTGATCCACGAGGCTGCCATCGGCCGGATCGCCGGCGATCAGCTCCTCAAGCTGATGACGCTGGGCCTGACCGAGGAAGAGGCAGAGGAGAAAATTCTGGATGGATTCTTACAGTAACCTGCGGGCCCGTGCCAAGTGCAACCGCTTTGCCGAGCACAACGGCATCGAGCTTACCTTGATCGAGACCGACCATGTGGAGGAGATCACCGTCACCGAGGCCCATCTCAACCCCATGGGATGGTCCACGGCGGCTGTCTCGCCACCTGGCCGACACGGTCACCGGTACGGCGGTGGCCACCGGGGCCGGTGGGCGTGACCATGGACTGCCGGATGGACTACCTCCGGCCGGCGGTCAACACGAAAAAGATCCGCTGCGTGGCCATTCCCCAGAAGATCGGGAAGACCATTACCCTCTATCGGCGGAGCTCACCAACGACGAGGGCGCGCTGGTGGCGGTGGGGACCTTCAGCTTTTTCCTCACCGATAAACCCCGCCCAACTTTGAAGAGCTGGTGGAGCGGGCCAAAGCATACGGACAGACGCAGAAAAGCGAAAAACCAGCGGGACCATTTCCACGTAAATGGTCCCGCTTTTTTCTAGGGGAGGGTATCGTCTGTGGGAAGGGTACCGCTCTCCAGGGCGAGAAAGCGAGCAGGGCCGCCAGGAGGGTGAGGAGCGAGGCAGCGCTTCCAGCCCGGCGGCCGCCGCTCCTCCGCAGGGGCGGAGCGCTGATTTTCCAGGCCAGACAGAGAAGAAGAGTCCGCCCCCACCTCCGCGCGGCACTCCCCAGGAGAGGGAGTCGGTTTCGGGGGTGCGGCCCTCCAGCTGGGCATCCAGAGATTCCCGTTCCCAGAGTGCTGCCTGAAGGGCGAGCAGCAGAGAGAGGACGGCAAACAGCAGAAAGAGGATGGTACAGGTTACATCCCGCTGCCCTCCAAAAGGGAAGAACGTTCGGTTTCGATCCATACCGCCCCCTTCTGTGCCATCTTATGCCGCAGAAGACGGACAGTGCAGACTGGAAAGCCTGAAAAATAAAATGCAATTCCAGACATAAGAACGTGGAGGGGTTGCTTTTCTGTCTAAATATGCTAAAATTTTATAAGTGATAAAAATTTTTTAGAAAAGAGGAGGGCGCATCATGCAGCGTCACACACTCGCCTGCCGGTACGGCATCTTTCGGAGGGTGGTCCTGTCCCCTGGGCATTGCGCTCATCACCAAGGCGGGGCTGGGGACCAGTGCCATCTCCAGTCTGGCCTATGTCATGACCTTTGTGGTCCCGGGCGTCCTGGGACCTTTACGCTGGTGAATCTGGCGGCGCTGGGAGCCCAGATCCTGCTGTTGAGACGGGAATTTCGGCCCATTCAGTTCCAGCTGCCGGCTACCGTCATTTTCTCGGCGGGATTGATGTCTGGACCTACCTGATGCGGATTGACCGTGGGCCTACCCCATGGGATGGATCTCCTGGCGGCTGTGTGATCCTGGGCCTGGGCGTGGCGCTGGAGGTGCTGGGCGATGTGCTCTATCTGCCCTGCGAAGGGTGGTCAAGGCCATCAGCTACAAGAGCCACGCCGAGTTTGGGACAATCAAGACCCTCTTTGATCTGAGCATGGTGCTCTCGGCCATTGTGGTATCGGTGCTCTGTCTGGGGCACATCAGCGGCCTGCGGAGGGCACGATCGTAGCGGCGGCCACCGTGGCGGCATCTCCCGCTTTTTTCCGGGAGAAGCTTGGGAGCCTCCTGGACCGGACAACGGAGGAGGCCGACCCGTCCGAGGTATCCGTCCAAAGCTGAAACAGAGGAAGCTGCCGGTCTCCCGGGGAGACCGGCAGCTTTATACATTGAACCGAATGGATAACGACCCCCGCCCGGCATGCTTCGGGGGGGATTCTCGTTGCAGAGTTGAGAAAGAAGAAAGGGTTTTATCGGAACACGCTTACTTCCAGCAGATAGCTGTAATTGGCGTAGACCGCACAGATGAGCTTCCGCAGGTCCTCGTACAGGCCGCAGGAGGCGTCCTCCACGTGGTACTCCTTGACCTGGCCGCCCAGGCGTACCGGGTCAGATCGCCCTCCAGACGGAGGAAGCCCTCGTTCTCGCTGTTGTTGAAGTCCTCCTCGCTCCAGAAGAGGGTGAACTTATCCTTGTAGGGACGGGAGTCATAGGGGCAGAAGGTGGCGCAGTTGCCGCACTCGTTGCACATGCCGTCCACGTGGATGATCTCGCGCATCCGCTTTCCGGGGACCCAGACGGCCACGTTGGCGCGGTTGGGGCAGACCTCAGTACAGGTCTCACAGACGGTGGCGCAGCCCAGGCAGCGGATCTCGTCGCAGCTCTTGCAGTCGTTGCAGAGGATGCCGCGCTTGGCCAGAGGAGCCTGGTAGTCGGCATTGACGTTCTTCTCCACATACTTCTCGGTGTCGAAAGCCTGGATCGCCTTGGCGGCCTTGGTGGCGCCGGCAATGGCCTCCACCACGGTGCCGGGGCCCTTCTGACCGTCGCCGATCACAAAGACGTTCTTGACGCTGGACTCCGAGTCTCCGCGTTGACCACAGCCTTGCCGCGGTTATCCACAGCCAGTCCGTTGGCGGTGTAGAGAGCGGTGTCCACCTTCTCGCCCACGGCAGTGATGACGGTGCAGGCGGGGACCTCCACCACGCGGCCGGTATCCACGGGGATGCGGCGGCCGGTCGCATCGGGAGCGCCCAGTTCCATCTCGTGGCAGGTGAGGACGCCGTCCTTCACACCCACGGGAGCCAGCAGCTCACGGAACTCCACGCCGTCCTCCAGAGCCAGCTCCAGCTCCTCCTGATCGGCGGGCATATAGCGCTTGGTGCGGTAGACCAGGGAGACCTTCTTGACGCCGGGATGCGCTGCCCGGGCGTCCATGGCGGTGTTGCCGCCGCCGATGACCACCACGTTCTGCCCAGCTGGAGGGACTCGGGGGCCTTCTTGGCCTTCTCCAGGAACTCGATGACGTTCATCTCCTCGCCGTACTCCAGACCGGCGCTGCCCTTGTTCCAGGCCGGTGGCAAGATGACGTGGGTGTAGCCCTGATCAAAGAGCTCCTGCGCGCTCTTGACCTCGGTATTGAGGACCACCTTGGCACCCATGGCCTCCATGAGCTTCACATCGTTGTCGATGGCGGAGGCGGGGATACGGAAGGCGGGGATCACGTGGCGCACGATGCCGCCCAGGGAATCCTTGCGCTCAAAGATGGTAACGTCCACGCCGGCAGCCCAGGAAGTAGGCGGCGGACATACCGGGCCGCCGCCGATGACGGCAACCTTTTGTCGGAGACCGGCGCGCCCGCCTTCAGCTTGGGCAGCAGAGCGGAAGCCGCCCTCAGCCGCCTTGAGCTTCTGGGTACGGATGTACACGCTCTCCTCATAGGCGTTGCGCATGCACTTGTCGCCGCAGTGATGCGGGCAGATGGTGCCGGTGATGAAGGGCAGAGCATTGCGGTGGGTGATGACCTCCAGGGCCTCCCCATACTTACCGGCGTTGACCAGCATCAGGTAAGCGGGAATATCCTGCTCGATCGGGCAGCCGTTACGGCAGGGGGCGGTGAAGCAGTCGATGAGGGGGACCTTCTTGTCCAGCTTGCGGCTGGGCAGAGGCTTCATGGGCTTCTGGTAGTGGCAGTCGGCAAAGAGCTGAGCCAGCAGGGCGTCCAGCTTGGCCCACATCCACGCCCTGGAAGGCTTCGTTCTCCGTCGTCAAACTGAGCGGCGATCTGGGCCAGACGGTTGTAGCCGCCGGACTTGAGCATGGTGGTAGCCATGGTGACAGGCCAGATGCCGCAGTCCACCAGCGCCTTGATGTTGTGATAATCCGCGCCGCCGGAGTAGGAGATACGCAGCTTGCCGTCGAACTCGTGGGAGAGCTTGCCAGCCAGAGACAGGGTCAGGGGGTACAGGGAGCGGCCGGACATGTACATCTCCTCGCTGGGCAGCTCGCCGGCGGCCACGTCCACGGGGAAGGTGTTGGTAATCTTAACGCCGAACTCCAGGCCCTTCTCGGCACACAGGCCATCAGGCGGCGGAGCATGGGCACCGCATCACAGAACTGGAGATCCTCCAGGAAGTGATGATCGTCAAACTGGATGTAGTCAAAGCCCAGGGAATCTAGGGTCTTGCGGGCAAACTCATAGCCAAGCAGAGTCGGGTTGCACTTGATGAAGGTATTGAAGCCCTTGTTCTGATGAGATGGTTGGCAATGCGCTGATCTCATCCGGGGCAGCCGTGCAGGGTGGAGATGGTGACCGACTCACTGATCCGGGGTGATGGCCTTCACATAGGCCTCATCCACGTTCTGGAACCGGTCCAGATTGTTCAGGGCCCAGTCCATGCACTCCTTCCACACCTCGGTGTTGGAGGCATCCCGCATCTCATTGAGGTACTTGTCGATCTTCTCGGACTGGATACCGGCCAGATCGTAACCCACGCTCATGTTGAACACGAAGCCGTCGGGATCGCCCAGGCCGTACTCCTTGGCCAGCAGCTTGCAGGCGAACCAAGCCTTCACATACTCGGCAAAAGCCTGGGGTACATAGAGCTCGGTGGACCACTCACAGTTGTAGCACTCATCCTCGGCGGTGATACAGGGCTTGGCCACGCACTTGACGCTCGTCGCCGTCCATGATCTGGACTGTCTTGACCTCGAAGAAACGGCTGCCGCCGGCATAGGCGGCGATCAGGTTCTGGGCCAGCTGGGTATGAGGACCGGCGGCCGGACCAAAGGGAGACTCAATCTTCTCCTGGAAGATGGGACGGGCTGGCCTGTCCAGTAGCGACGATCTTAGAGACGCCGAAGATAGTACCCTGGTCATGATGCTCGGTCAGGATCCAGTTCATCAGATGGGCAAAGGACATGGGACGCATAATATCGCTCATAAAGAAAACCTCCCGGCTTATTTCCGTATTTTCTCCAGACAAAATAGGGACATCCCTCCGCGAAGCGGGGCTTACCGCCCGCGGAGGATAAAATCGGTTTACAGTGCTTAGTAGGTGCAGTGATTGAGGGTACCCCAGAGTTTTTGGACTGCTCCATGCACCAGGCGTTGATCTTGCTCCCACACGGCGGGCCGTGTGGACCCTGCTGATCTGCACGGGCGAGTGAATCGCCCGGCATCAAGGTTTTGCCTTTGGCAAAACGCTTGGTGAGGACAAGCTCAATGTGCGTTGCACTTAGTAGGTGCAGTGATTGAGAGTGCCCCAGAGCTTCTTGGACTGCTCCATGCACCAAGCATTGATCTTGTCCTCGTCGATGCCGACGAACTCGCGGTCCTTGTAGACCACCTTGCCGTTGATGATGGTGGTGCGGCAGTTCTTGCCCATCATGCCGAAGAGCATGGGCCGTCGATGTTGGCGTCGGAGAGGGTGAAGGGCTTGTAGTCCATGACGATCACGTCGGCCGCGGCACCCTCTGCCAGGATGCCCAGAGGCTTCTTGAAGTAGCGGGCGCCGATCTTGGCGTTGTTCTGGAAGAGCATGCCGGTACACCAGCCCACGTTGGGCTGGGCGGTGTTGTGGCGCTGCATGGGCAGCAGGACCTTCAGGCTCTCCAGCATGTCGTGGGTGTAGTCGTCGGTGCCCAGACCGATGAGGATGCCCTTCTGATACATCTGGAGGACCGGCGCGCAGCCCACGGCGTTGCCCATGTTGGACTGGGGGTTGTTGACCACCATGGTGCCGGTCTCTTTGATGATGTCCATCTCGGCGGGAGAGACGTGGATGCAGTGGCCCAGCATGGTCTTCTCACCAGGATGCCGTTGTAGAGAAGGCGGTTGACCGGGCGGCAGCCGTAGTTGCGCAGAGAGTCATACACATCGTTCATGCCCTCAGCGACGTGGATGTGGAAACCGGTCATGCCGTTGTTTGCTTCTACCATCTTCTCGAAGGTCTTGTCGGAGATGGTAAACAGTGCGTGGCCGCCGAACATAGCCTTGATCATGTCGTCGTCCTGCTCCTTACACCACTTGGCAAAGTCGGGGTTCTCCTGGCTGGCCTGGTCGCACTTCTCCATGCCGTCGCGTCGCTGACCTCGTAGCAGAGGTTGGCACGGATGCCCACTTCCTGGCAAACATCCTTGATGGCGAAGAGGAGCCGGGGATCTCACAGAAGGAGGCGTGATGGTCAAAGATGGTGGTGACACCGTCACGGATGCAGTCCAGCACCGTAGCATAGGCGCAGGCGCGGGTGCCGTCCAGGGTCAGATTCCGGTCGATGTACCACCACTGGCCGTCCAGCACCTCAAAAATTGGTGGGGTTGAAGCCGTTGATGGACAGGCCGCGGGCCAGGCCGGGTAGATGTGGTGTGGGCGTTGATGAGGCCGGGCATGATCACGCCGCCCTTGGCGTCCACAAATTCAGCCTCGGGATACTTGGCCTTCAGGTCGGCAAAGGAGCCGATCTCCTTGATGACCTGGCCGTCGATCACGACAGCGCCATCCCTCCACATAGGGGAGCTTCGTTGCGGGTGATGAGTTTACCGTTTCCCACTAGCAGCATATGGTTGTCCTCCTTATTTCGGCGGGTCTGCACGAGATGCCCCTGTTCCCCTTTGCGCGGCGGAATAAAAGGACCCTCATGGAAATGAGCGTCCTGCCGGTTGCGGCCCATGACCAGCAATCGGATTCAGAAACACTCCTCCAGCCCGTGCGCGAAGCACTTCGTTGCAGCCACGACCAATATGATGACTTTTAGTGGATTTGCACAGGCAAATCACTTTTACTCTCAAGTCAACACAGAGTGCACCGAAAATCAACCCTTTTTTAGGTACCAGAAAATTTTCAGGCATAACGATTTTTCTTGTAATTTCTTCCATGATATGATACAATATTCTCAATGCATATGTGGCTTTTACGACCGATTCTGAGGCAGAGAAGGAGAGAATGGGGACAGAAGAGCCAAAAAAAGGTACATTTTCCGCAAAAAGGCGCTTGACTGCCGGCCTCTGGCGGAAGGAAGGAATGAATTATGCTCAACGCATCCATGCTTCAGTTTTTGTTTCAGCTGGCCAAGGGAATTGCCCAGCAATTTGGCCCAACTGTGAAGTGAGTGGTCCACGATCTGATCTCAATGATCCGGACAGCTCCATTGTGGCCATTGAAAACGGCCATGTGACCGGCCGGAAGGTGGGAACGGCCCTTCCATGTGGTGCTGGAGGCTCTGCGCAGCGAGCGGGCCAATCTGCGGACCACCTGAGCTACCTGACCCGGACCAAGGATGGCAAGATCCTCAAGTCCAGCACCTTCTATATCGGGATGACGATGGAAATGCCGTTGGCATTTTCGGCATCAACTTCACGACATTACCCTCATGCTGGCCATGGAGAACAGCCTCAAAGCAGTTTACCTCCCGCCGAGCAGGAGAACCCAAGAGCCAGAGGGAGATCTCCCAACGTCAGCTGACCTGCTGGACGAGCTCATCGAGCAGAGCGTCCGGGTGGTGGGTAAGCCGGTGGCGCTGATGAACAAGGAGGGACAAGGTCAAAGGCCATCCAGTTCCTCAATAACTCGGGGGCCTTCCTCATCACCAAGAGCGGTGATAAAGTGTGCAAATTCTTTGGGATCTCCAAATATACGCTGTACAGCTACATCGACGAGGCCAAAGGAGGCCGCCAACTGAAGAAACAGAGACAAAAGCCGGCAGCCGGCACTAACAATATCCTGCTGCCGTACCGGCCTGGACATGGTACACTAGACAGGTGATTTT
>SCPN01000958.1_pt1 | contig 17367 bp, 23 predicted proteins | sample 6106831 | NCBI WGS metagenome assembly SCPN01 (sample SAMN10720447, study PRJNA508395) | human gut metagenome | isolation source: Participant 1, 0 month
TTTTAACAAAATATACTTTAAATATACCATATCTTTGACTAACCCGCAATGATTTGGGTGAGAAAAGTCCGTTAAAACATTCTTCGTTTTCATCTTCCTCCATAACTAAATTGTTCTGCTCACCATCATCAAAGCATATCCAAGTAAGTTCTGACCTTTCCACTTATCCAGATCAAATCTGTTCTCATCTTTCATGGATAACCCGATTCCCCATATCTGATCTTTTACCGCACATTCTGATAAATACCAATTCCTAAATATCCATTTTCTTCATATCTGGATTATGAAAACAAATAATCTCCATCAATCTTCACCCAACCTTTCACTACAATCATACCAGATTTATATCTTTCCTGCCATCGCAACAAGCACTTTCATCACCCCGGCAAGCACCATCACCCAGATTGGATTCATCTTCACCTTCCTGAGCAAGATCACACATACCACAAATATTCCAACCATCAGCCAACTGGTATCAGATATCACCATTTTCCCGGAAACTCCCCAGATGCTGTCTTGCAAAATAGAAATTCCCGCCGATCCGATCAGTGCAACCACCGCCGGTCTGATCCCTCCAAGTATTCCCTGCAGCATGTCCATTTCCCGGTATTTTAAGTACAATTTTGCAATGATCGTCACGATAATGCAAGATGGTGTGATATATCCAAGTGTAGCCACAACCGCTCCCGGCATTCCGGTCAGTTTCATCCCAACAAAGGTTGCTGCATTGATTGCAATCGGTCCCGGAGTCATCTGGGAAATGGTGATCAGATCCGTAAATTCCGTCATGCTGAGCCAGTGATGCACATTTACGACCTGCCCCTGGATCAGTGGAAGTGCCGCATATCCACCTCCAAAGCTGAACAAGCTGATGTGAAAAAAGCTTAAAAATAATTGTATATACATCATACTCTTTTCCTCCGTCTGTTCCAGATTGTCCGGATTACACCAAAAACTCCACTTGCAATCACAATATAAATCACATTGATTCCCAATACACAGGCTGCTATAAAGGCTGCAATCATAACAATCGTTGCCACATTATCTTTCTTTTTTATAATTCCACATCCCATTTCATAAGTGACCGAGGCAATCACAGCTCCGACACCTGCCTGCATCCCTTCCAGCATCTGACTCACCAGATAATTATCCCGAAATGCATGATAAAAAGCAGAGATCAAAGAAATGATCACAAACGGTGGAATAATCGTTCCAATAATTGCAACTAGTGTTCCTGCAAGGCCGGCAAGCTTATACCCAACCACGATTGCCCCATTTACCGCAATCGGTCCCGGTGCTGACTGCGCGATTGCCACCAGATCCAGCATTTCATTTTCTTCAATCCAATGATAATCATCCACAAACTTTTTCTTCATCAGTGTGATGATCACATAACCGCCGCCAAATGTAAATGCACTTAGATATAATGTAGATAGAAAAAGTTTAACCAACACTTCTCTTTTATTCTTCATAATTTTTATCCTCCACCCATTAGTATATCTTTGCTTTATATAGATGTAAATTAAAATCCTGGTAAATTTCAAAACCTTTCCGAAACCTTTCCAATACAATTTTACCTCTTGACTTTTCCAACAATCTCATTTATCATATATAACATATCAATTTAGTAGGTTTATAAAGGGTGACACAGAATGAACATCTTATGCTTTGGCGACTCAAACACATATGGCTACAAACCGGACGGAACCGGCAGATTTGACACCGACACCCGATGGACCAGTCTGCTTCAGAAGAGCTGGGTGCTGACCACCGTGTGATCGAAGAAGGTCTTTGTGGAAGAACCACTGTATTTCAGGATGATCTTCGTGAGGGACGCCGTGGACTTGATCTGATCGGTGTCACGATGGAAATGCATACCCCTATCGATCTCCTTATCGTTATGCTCGGAACCAACGACTGCAAAACAAGATACAATGCGTCCGCAGGAACCATTGCCAAAGGATTGGCTCAAGTCATCCAAAAAGCCCGAAAAAACGCTTCCCAGCCTTTTGATCTCCTCGTCATTTCACCGATTCATCTGGGTGAAGGTGTTGGCGATCCTGGCTTTGATCCGGAATTTGATGAAAAATCCGTAGAAGTTTCAAAAAAGCTTGCTGAAGAATATCACAAAGTGGCACTTCTGCATCATGCAGCATTTCTGGATGCCTCCGCATTTGCATCTCCAAGCACCACAGATCGCGAGCATCTGGATGCAGCCGGTCATGCTGCACTTGCTAATGCAATCTATGAAAAAGTTATCGATATGCAAAAAGAACTGGAAAAAGCGGTATAGATTTTTAACGTCTATACCGCTCTTCGTATTCGTATTCTTCATTAAATATAAATCCGCATGATATTGATCACAAATCCAATCGCCCCAAGTGTCATAAACACAAGCGCAGCTCCTGCTGCCTTTTTTCTTGTTTCAATCTTTTCCTGATCTTCGATGCTCATATTCTGGACCGGATATTTTCTTCTACCGATCAGATAAAGAATCAGTCCACTTGAATTATTTCCATTCATCGCCCAAAATCCCCAGAATTTCGGGTGCTTTAAGCCTCTTGCTTTTGCATCTGATACCGTCATCTGATAAATCTGCCATGCGGTGCAGATTGCTCCTACCAACGCAATTGCTCCGCTTGCTACTGCTGCTATTTGATTCCATCCCATAATAATCTGCCTCCTAAATCCGTTTGATAATCTGATAAAGCAATACCGATGAACTCATGATTACCACACAAAATACAATTACCAGATAATAGGTTCCTTCCGGCAACAGTATGTTCAGCGCAATCAACAGTATCATCAGTATAATATTTAAAAGAATTGCTCCAGTCAGTTTTTTGTTGCTTTTTACAACATTTGTACTTTCTTCCAGATGTTCTGCCATCTTCTGATCTCCTTTCAACAGTTCATCAAGACTTACGGAATATAGATCACTAAGTGCAATGACACTGATAATATCTGGATACGATTTTTCATTTTCCCAATTGGAAATAGTCTGGCGGGAAACATCGATTTTCTCTGCAGCCATCTCCTGGGTAAGCCCGGCTTCTATCCGTGCATTTTTTAAGTTTCTTACCTATTTCCATAATTCCTGTTTCTTCCTTTCACGAACATCATTCCATATAGAACACCAAAAGTCTATCAAACATCTTTTACAAATGGCATTTTTGCCTGTCAAAATTCTTTTACACCGGCAAATATACCTGTATCTTACCATCCGGAGAGATTTGTATCAAGAAAACTATGGCACTTTCTCCTCGCATCTGTTAAAATAGGATTTCAGAAACGGAGGTTTTGAAATGCTAAAATCCTATGTCTGTTTTGACCTGGAAACAACCGGGCTTGACCCGCTATATAATGAAATTATTGAAATCGGAGCACTGAAAGTCCGTGACGGAAAGGTTGCCGAACGTTTTATGGAATTCATTCATCCACAGGAAGAGATTTCCCCGATGATCACGAATCTCACCGGCATTACGAATGAAATGGTTGCAAATGCCAGACCTGCCGATGCTGTGATCAGTGATTTCCTTGAATTCTGTGAAGATGATGTCCTGATCGGCCACAATGTAGGCTTTGATTACAGCTTCATGAAATCAAGTGCTTCCAATTTAGGACTTACTTTTGAAAAATTTGGAATCGACACATTTAAGATCGCCCAGCGCACCTTAAAATCACTTCCCTCCAAAAGTCTCTCCAGTCTGTGTGAATACTACCAGATTGAAAATAAAGCTGCGCACCGCGCCTACTATGATGCGCTTGCCACAGCAAAACTGTATCAGACACTGGCACACTATTTCGAAAATGAGGATCCTTCTCTTTTCAAGCCACAGCAGCTTACATACAAAATAAAAAAAGTGCAACCTGCCACAGCAAAACAGGTTGCACTTTTGCAGAGACTGTGCAGCCAGAAGAAAAAAGTACCGGAATGGAATCCTGATACGATCACGCGCAGTGAAGCATCTCGGCTGATTGACACTTTATTAAAGGCATAAGCAAAAAGATAGAATACGTCTTAAAGAATCTTCTTTCTTATAAACGTACTCTATCTTTTTCTTATCTCAGAAAGATCTGCCCCGTCAAATATAATTCCTTACTGATCTTTCGCATATTGTTTCACCTGCCCGAAAATAATCTCTTCCGGATCTTACTTATTTACTTTCCAGTTTTCCAGAGGTTTTAATTCTATTTTCGTTCCGGCTTTTCACCGATTTCTCTCCACATATGCATTTCAAATTATTGATGAATAAGGCTGTGACACCAGTCTTCATGCAACTGACGTTCAAGGTTATTGGTTGTGGGGGCGATGTGTGGGGATATTCGTTATTGTATATGTAGAAGCTCTAAGACGTTAGATAATGTAAAACTTTCTGCTATGCCAAAAAAGAAGCCCTCACACAAGGACTCCTTCGTAAGTAGCGGGAACTGGATTTGAACCAGCGACACCGCGGGTATGAACCGCGTGCTCTAGCCAACTGAGCTATCCCGCCATATGAAATTTAAACTTAACATGTTGTAGTGGGACCAATAGGGCTCGAACCTATGACCCTCTGCTTGTAAGGCAGATGCTCTCCCAGCTGAGCTATGATCCCTCATCACATTTATGCGACTTGTTTAGTCTACTATTATTTTCTACAAATGTCAATACTTTTTTTAGTTTTTTTACAGATTTTCTCTTTTTCCGTCAGCATATTTTCCCTTACTTCCTGCTTTCCAGACCATTACCTGTAGATTTCTTCCCAATGCTCTTTTGTCATAACATTCCGTATTGCTCGACCCGCACCTCATGTAAAAGCGACACAGGAACTTCGTTACAGGTATGATGATAAACAAATCCCAGCTTTTCCTGCACTCTTTTTGATTTCAGATTGCCATCATGAATAAGCGCACCAGTTGTTGTCATGCCAAGGATCTTCAAATCCATGTCTCAATAACTCTCTGGAAGCTTCCGGCATATAGCCTCTTCCCCAGAATGGCTGTCCAATGATATCAAGCTCCCGCACTCATCGTCACGCTTTGTTTTATTCGTGTATCCATTCAGTTTCAGTTCCACAGCACCTATCGCAATATTCTTTTCCCTTTCACAGATTGCGTAGCACTCTGCTCCATCAAATACATTTTTGATGACAGCTCTGCTTTCCTCCACGCTCTTATGCGGCGGCCATCCTGCAGCAGGTCCGATCTCCGGATCTTTTGCATATTCAAACAGACTTTCCGCATCTTCCTCTGTCCATTTTCTCAGTATTAATCTTTCGGTCTCCAGCATACTCTTCCACCTCAGTCTTTATATTTAAATTTTTAATAAATTTGTTTTCTTCAATTTCTATTCTATACGTTAATCTGTTGTCTCAGTATATCATAAGGATTTTATAGTTTCAACATTCCACATTTGCATGGTTATACGTAAAACGTATTTCAATAATTCATTTTTTCTATATATCGTCCTATTTATAGTTATTTTACACATTTCACCATATGCATTGACTAACTCATTCGTCATTTTGTACAATATTTTATATGGATAGCGACAAAATATATGAATACTAACAAATCGTCATTGTATAAAAGGAGGAAATGAAAATGGCTGATTATGAAAAAATGTGGGAAGATCTTGGGATGGATGTCAAAAATCATGACAATCTCTGTCAGGTTCTTCCGACAGCAGTTGGGGATGTATTTTGACACAGGAAAACCGTCCGAAAGCAATGGATTTCTGGGATATGGTCATCGCTGAGGTTCACGGTATCCGCCCGCTATGAATTAATTAGAAAAAAGGACGTAAAGTATTCGGAACATTCTGCGTTTATGTACCGGATGAAGTTGTCATCGCTGCTGATGGTATTGTGACCGGACTCTGTGGTGGTTCCCAGTTCTGGGTTCCGGACGGAGAAAAAGTCCTTGCCGAAAAATGTGTGTCCGCTTGTAAAAGCTTCTGTTGGTGCAAGACTTGGACGCACCTGCCCATTCTTCCGTATCGCAGATATGTATATCGGGGAAACTACCTGCGACGGCAAGAAGAAAGCTTACGAAATCCTTGGAAAAGACGTTCCAATGCATATTATGGATGTTCCACAGATGAAGCGTGAAAAAGATATTATCAAATGGAAAGAAGAAATTACAGATTTTGCAAAGATTGTAGAAGAATTTACCGGAAACAAAATCACACCGGAAAACCTTGCGGAAGCGATCAATATCTGCAATGAGAAACGTAAAGCTCTTCAGAGAGTTTATGATTGCAGAAAGTCAAAATGTCTGCCAATCTCCGGACGTGATGCTCTGCTTATGACTCAGATTTCATTCTTCGATGATCCGGTACGTTGTGCCCAGATGTGTAACCGCCTGGCTGACGAACTGGAGCAGCGCATCAAAGATGGTGTATCTGTCGTTCCGGAAGGCACAAAACGTATCCTGATCACAGGAACACCTCTTGCAGTTCCAAACTGGAAATTACACAATATCATTGAGACAAGCGGCGCTGCTGTTGTCTGTGAAGAGATGTGTACAGGAACAAGATATTTTGAAAATCTTGTAGACGAATCCGGTGAAACACTGGACGAGCAGTTCATGAATCTGTCCAGACGTTACATGAAGACAAACTGTGCATGCTTCACACCAAATACGGGACGTATCGACGATATTCTCCGTATGGTCGACGAATATCAGGTGGACGGCGTCATCGACTGCAGTCTGATGTTCTGCTGCCTGTACGACACAGAAAAACTTGCAGTTTCTGAAGCATTGAAGGCGAAAAATATTCCGGTACTCTCTCTGGAAACAGATTACACCGATACAGATGCTGAACAGCTCCGTACAAGAATCGGAGCATTTGTGGAGATGCTGAATCAGTAAAATGGAAGAAAAAAATAAACATATCCGCTATTATATTCTCTTTGACAATCACACACAGGGCATGATGCTCCATGAGCTTCTGGATAAGCAAGGTCTTCCTAACCGTATTGCACCTGCCCCGCGTGACACTGATGGCAAAGCTGCCTGCGGAATGGCGCTTCTGATCCATCCGGATGATATTGATGCCGTCAGGACATGCATCGAAGAGAATCATGCCGAATATGTAAACATCGTTCCATTGGAAAATCAGTTGCAGAAAAAGAGAGACCGATATTGTTAAATGCAGAGTATATGATAAATGAGGAGAGAGCAAAAAGCTCTCTCCTCATTTTGACTCATCATATTCAAAAACCGCTGAATCATCTCATTTTCAGCGGTTTTACAGGTATGGACCTGAGGGGAATCGAACCCCTGTCCGAAAGCTCTTCCATAAAGGCATCTCCCATCACAGTCATTCTTTTGACATTTCCTCCATAAGCCGCCGAACAACAGGCTGCTTACTTTAGTAGCTTCATAAAATCTTCCATTCCCTCAAAGCTTTGAGAACGAAGTGTCCGTCTGTTTGAAGCCGGTTACTTAAGCGATGAGAGACTCAAGGCCGACTGCTGCCACAACTAGGCAGCGTACGCTAAATTTTCGTCTGCGTTTATATTTAGTTGGAACTTTTAACGTAGTGTCCCACTACGGATGGCTTCCTTGACTTCCGTGCCCCCGTCGAAACCAGTACAAGCCCTGGTTCTTGAAAGCCGTATCATCAAAAATACGCTTCTGCAAACAAGATCCGTTCAGAAGTCAACCTTCTGCCCTCCCATTTGCTCTATATATTATATGCGGACATCCAGGCTCATGTCAAGGCATCTCCGCATATAATTTACTCAATCTGTCATTTTACGCTTCTTTTGTCTTCCCCACTTTCAGCATTCCGCTCTTTGCAAGTGCCGGTCGCAGTGCATTGTAGATGATCACTACAACGATTGTAGAAAGGATTGCATTTACAAAGGTAGCAGCTGCGCTCCATTTTGCAAGAACCTCTGCCATCTGCTGCGGCTGTCCCAGAATGTACTGTTTGTAAAAGTATCCGACGATCGGATCTGCAATGACATTAAATGCAAGTCCGGCTACAGATGCCAGCAGGCTCCATTTGAAAATGTATTTCTTATCGGTACTTTCATTGATCTTTGCGATCTTATGCGCTACAAGTCCTGTGATTAGTCCGATGCAGAGCTTCAGGATAAATGTCTTCGGTGCTCCGGTAATATAGATCGGATCCATCACATCCGCGATTCCCATTCCGATCGCTCCTGCAAGTCCGCCGTACCAGCCGCCCAAAAGAAGTGCGGCAAGCACACAGAACGCATTTCCAAGGTGGATTGATGTTGCATCTCCTCCCGGCATCGGTATTTTAATCTGCAGATACGTAAAGATTACGTAGCAAAGTGCAGCAAACAGCGCTGTCTGTGCAATTTTCATAACGGTTGAATTTGTTTTCATAGTCTGTCCCATCCTTTCTTATTCCTTGTGAAACACTATAGTACATTGATTCATCAGGTTATTGAACATTGTACCGCGTCACTGTCTCTGTAAAAATATACAATTTTCACTTTTTTCAAGGGGACAGTTTTGTTTTATCCGAAATTGCGGATCTTGAATTCTCTTTCTGCCTCACGCTTCTGGTCTTTTTTCGCGATATCATCACGCTTATCGTATAGTTTTTTACCTTTTGCCAGTCCGATCTCTACTTTGACAAGACTCTTGCTGAAATACACCTTCAGTGGCACGATCGCCATTCCTTTTTCCTTGGTCTTACCGATCAGTTTGTTGATCTCCGATTTGTGAAGAAGGAGCTTTCTCACACGCAGAGGATCTTTATTGAAAATATTTCCCTTTTCATATGGGCTGATATGCATACCGTAGATGAACACTTCCCCATCCTCAATACGGATAAAGGATTCTTTGATGCTGCATTTTCCCATGCGGAGGGATTTTACTTCCGTACCTGCAAGTGCAATTCCCGCCTCATAAGTATCCAGGATAAAATAGTCATGATACGCCTTTTTATTGTTCGCAATCATCTTGCCCTGTGCTTTGCCTTAGCCATCTTCTCTCTCCTCTTTTCTTTCCTTTACAAGTCTAAAATCAATGGTTCTTGATATCTCATCACAATCGATCATCTTCACACTCACCTTCTGCCCAAGCTTGTAGGTCTTTCTGTGATGGGAACCGATCATCTCATAACGTTCTTCATTGTATTCATAATGATCATCGGTCATATTTGTTACATGGACCAGACCTTCTATCGTATTCGGAAGCTCTACATAGATTCCCCACTTCGTGATACCCGAAATAACTCCTTCAAATTCCTGTCCGAAGAAATTCCGCATATACTGTACCTTCTTAAGCTTCAGCGTCTCTCTCTCTGCCTCATCCGCACGGCGCTCTAAGGAGCTTGTCTCCATCGCCACCTCCGGCAGGATTTTTTCATAATGATGCCTCTTTGCATCGTTCATCCTGCCTCGAAGATTATCTTTGATAATCCGGTGGATCTGCAGATCCGGATAGCGCCGGATCGGTGAAGTAAAATGCGTATAATACTGGGTCGCAAGTCCGAAATGTCCGTCATTATCCGGCGAATATCTCGCCTGCTTCATCGAACGGAGTGCAAGCCTTGAGATCATGGCTTCTTCCGGAGTCCCCTCGATCTTATCCAGAAGCTTCTGGACTTCCTTTGGACGGATCTCCTGTCCTCCCTGCATATGCATGGTATATCCGAAATTCTGCAAAAATGTCACAAGTTTCTTCATCTTATCATCATCCGGTGTTTCATGCACACGGTATAAGAATGGAATCTCCTGCCAGAAATAATCCTCTGCAACCGTCTCATTTGCAACAAGCATAAAATCCTCGATGATCTTCGTTGCCACGTTGCGGTCGTAAGCCTTAATATCCACCGGCTCACCGCTTTCATTTAAAATAATCTTTGCCTCCGGAAAATCAAAGTCGATTGCCCCTCTTCTGTGGCGTCTTTCTCTCAAAATGTGTGACAGTTCTTTCATCAGTTCAAACATCGGGATCAGATCATGATATCGTTCGCATTCTGCCTCATCCCGATCCTCAAGAATCTTTTTCACACTGGTATAGCTCATGCGTTCATCCACATTTACCACAGTTTCTGCAATCTGGTGATCGACTACATTTCCCTTCGCATCAATAGTCATGATACAGCTCAGTGCCAGCCGGTCCTCGCCTGCGTTTAATGAACACATTCCATTAGACAGAACTCTTGGCAGCATCGGGATCACACGGTCTGCCAGATAGACACTGGTACCCCTTTCCAGTGCTTCTCGGTCAAGAGCGCTGTTCTCCTGCACATAATTCGTCACATCTGCGATATGCACGCCCAGAATATAACGGTCTCCCTCTTTTGTCAGAGTGATCGCATCATCCAGATCCTTCGCATCTTCGCCGTCGATCGTCACGGTCTGCCAGCTCCGCACGTCCTTACGTCCTGCCATATCAGCAGTCGTCACTGCCTTTGCCACACGCTCTGCCTGATTCAGTACCTTCTCCGGAAATTCGGTTGGCAGATCATATCCTTTGACAATCGACAAAATATCAACTCCCGGATCGGTCACATGCCCCAGGATCTCTACGATCTTTCCTTCCGGTTTCTTTCCATTCTCCCCATAAGAGGTCAGCTCTACCACAACCTTATGCCCGGTCACAGCTCCTTTAGAGCGCTCTGCCGGTACGAAGATATCCTGCAGGAAACGCTCATTATCCGGCACAACGAATCCGAAATTCTTCCGGCTCTGATAATAGCCGACGATCCGCTGGGTTCCCCTCTGTACGATTTTCGTGATCTTTCCTTCTCTTCGCATTCCTTCCGGTGCTTTGGTGATGACAACCTCTACCTCATCTCCCTGCATGGCACCGTTCATATCATTTTCTGAGATAAAGATATCTTCGCTCACCTTCCACAGTGACAAAGCCGAAGCCCCTCGCGTTTGCCTGGAACATTCCACGCAGCTGCTTTGCCTCACCTTTGATGTATTTTCCTTTCTGTGTGACATGTACCTTGCCTTCTTTTTCCAGGCTGTCCATGACAGCTTTGAGTTCCCCTTTCTGATCTTTCGGGACCTGAAGCAGCATCGACAACTCTTTCAGCTTCATCGGCACATAAAATTCGTCACAGATAAATTCATAAATAATTTTCTTTCTTTTTTCAAATAATTCGTCCATCTCTTCTCCTGTCAAAAAAGGAACACCCTATAGATACTATAGAGTGTTCCTCATCTTCTTTCAATCATTCGTTATGCAAAAACTTTCAGGTTCAGGACTGCTGCAAGTACAATAAACAGAATTGCTAAAAACTTGGTAGACTTAACAAGTGCGCCTTCCATAGAACGTCCTTTGTTCTGTCCCCAATAAGAATCTGCCATACCTGCGATTGTTCCAAGACCTGCTGACTTACCTTCCTGCATCAGTACAATGGCTGTCAATGCGATACAATCTATTGCAAATAAAATTAAAAGTACTGTTTTTAAAATTTCCATTACTAATCACACCTCCTGATGGTTAAACCACTCATGTATTTTACCATAAATCTACTTCCGATTCAAGCAGATTTCATGGATTTCAGTCTTTATTTTACCAGTTTGCTTCCTTTCAGCTTCACAACACGGTCAATTCGGTTAATGGATGACATCCGGTAGGCATAAGCCCCCGACTCGAAAAGTGCATAAATGCTGCCACCGTCCTGATAGATCTGTTCCAGCCTCTCCGGAAACTTGATCGTCTTATAAGCTTCGGAGGTTGACAAGATTCCATATCTGGAATAGTTGAAGATCTGTACCTCCGATGGCAGGATCCCCCAGGATCTGGTAAGCAGGATCTTATTGTTGTAAAATGCCATTCCCTGCACCTTACCGGAAATTACCTGCATACTGACCGCATAGGCAACCGGCTCCGTCACGCCGACCGTCCGTTTCAGGTTCATGTCTTCTTTTTCATACAGGGTGCCGTCTGCATTGATCAGATATTTTTCAATGACACTGGCATTATCCTGTGTAAAGAATCCGACAAACAATGCGCCGTCATGATACGTCATAAATGACGCCCGCTTGATCTTATAAAGGTTGTAAGACATATCGAATTCAATCGGATGATATCCGTCATCAAAGGAATAATTTTCCAGATGAGACAGTGTGATCGCATTTGCCTGCGCCCAGGTGGAACCCTGTCCTGTCACCCACAGGATCTGGTTCATCGTATCATATGCCATTCCGCCCACATGGGCTTTGGTGTTCAGCACAATCTCTTTCACAAACCGTCTGCTTTCTTTGTCGATCACATAGATCACCGAATCATGTGCCTTTGTCTTACAATAAGCACTGACCAGAATATAATCCTCTGTAAATGCAAGTCCCTGTGGTGTCATGGATGTGCAGACTTCTGCTTCTCCGTCCCCTTTTACTTTCAGCGTCCTTGTTGACTTCAGTCCAGGCACAACATAAGTCCCGTAGTCATTGTCCACTTCGGCTTCATCGCACGCGTACTTATAAACAGTCTGGTTGCGCTTCAGCGTTTTCAGATACTGCTCCATCGTATAAACGGAATCCGTATTCGTCACCTTCCGGTTTGTCTCCGGCTCCACCTCGGCTCTGTACTGGAATGCGTAATACCAGTAGCTTCCTCCGATGATTCCCACAACCAGAAGAATACTGATGATACTTCGGATATGTCCAAACATGGTCTTCTTTTTCCGGACCTTTTTCTTCTTTGTTTTTTTCTCTTCCTGTCTTACTTCCTCATTCTCAAGCTCTTGTTTATTCATTCATGCCCACTTCGTTTTTATATACTTTCTGTGTTGAAAATCCCCGTCCTCTGACCTCATTTACATTGCCAATGATCATAAATGCCTGCGGATCTGTCTCCTGCACGATCTGGTTCAGTCGCATAAGTTCACGATTGGAAACTACGGTAAGGATCATCGGCTGATCGTTTTTCAAATATCCGGTCTGTGTATAGACCAGTGTAGTTCCTCGGTCAAGTTTCTCCTGGATCAGATGGTTCAGCTTCTCATACTCTCCGGAAATGATCTTGACCTGTGTTCTGGTCGATCCCATCAGAAGCACTTTATCCAGCATCACCGTGTAAATCAATACCAGAAGGATACCATAGATGATCTCTTCTTTATTGGTAAATACCATCTGGAAGATCAGAATCGCAAAATCAAATACATAGAGCATAACAGATACCGGAAGTCCGAATTTCTTATTCAGTACCAGCGGCGGGATATCCATACCTCCTGTTGATGCTCCGCATCTTATAACAACTCCGATTCCAAGTCCGATCATCAGACCTCCACAGATCGTTGAAAGCATCTTATCGTCTGTGACGTTCTGTAATACCGGAACATTCTCCAGTATTCCCAGAATGATCGGATAATAAAACGTACTGACCAGTGTAGTAAGTGCAAATTTCATACCAAGCACTGCAGCCCCCAGAAGAAACATCAGTGTGTTGAAGATCAGTACAAATGTATGGATCTGTAATCCAAAATAATGATTCACGGCAATTCCAAGCCCCGTGGTCCCTCCGGTAATGATATCATTCGGCAGGATAAACATTACAATTGCAAGTGCATATACTGTATTCCCCAATAAAATCAGACACAGATTCCTCATATTTGACATTTTCATATTACGCTCTCCTTGACATATGTATTTCGTCTGCAGATTTCCCCAATTTTCCACAATCCAATACTTTATAGTATACTCGGTGCATGTTTTTGGGACAAGGAATTTTTTTATTTTATTCTCTTTTTTCGTTTCATTTGGTATACTGTGATTAAAAGACAGGTTTTGATTTTCCAGGAAAAGAGGTTATCAAATTATGGACAAGATCAGACAGTTACAGGACATGATTAACGAGAGCAACCGAATCGTCTTTTTCGGCGGTGCCGGCGTCTCTACCGAGAGTAATATTCCGGACTTCAGGAGTGCAGACGGACTCTACAAACAAAAGTACCGCTACTCACCGGAGCAAATTGTAAGCCACAGCTTTTTCATGCAGCATACGGAAGAATTTTATGATTTTTATAAAGAGAAAATGATGTTCCTTGATGCGAAACCAAATAAAGCACATCTGAAGCTTGCCGAGCTGGAAGCCGCCGGAAAGCTGACCGCCGTTATCACACAGAATATCGACGGACTCCACCAGGCTGCCGGAAGCAAAATGTACTGGAGCTTCATGGAAGTATCCACCGCAATTACTGCATGCGTTGCAAAAAGCAGTACAGTGCACGTTTTGTAAAAGAATCAAAAGGAATCCCAACCTGCGACTGCGGCGGAACTATCCGCCCGGATGTAGTTCTCTACGAAGAAGGACTGGATAATCAGATTATCCAGAAAAGTATCCGCGCCATCTCAGAAGCAGATATGCTGATCATCGGCGGTACTTCTCTTGTGGTCTACCCTGCTGCCGGATTTATCGATTATTTCCACGGCAAATATCTGGTACTCATCAACAAGGATGCAACTGCCCGTGATGTAGGCGCAACTCTGACGATCCATGAGCCGATCGGAGAAGTATTAGACCGGATCCATGTATAGCGGAGAATCAAAATCCTCTGCCTGCCCTTTCTAATGAAAGAGTGACAGAGGATTTTTCATTTTAACCGTTATACGTCTTAAAAAACTGATACAGATTGTCCAGTGCCTTTGTCAGAACCGGGATCTCTTCTTCATCCAGCGTCTCAACAACAGCTTCTACCATCTTCTTATGAAAATTCGCATGATGATGATATGCCTTCTCCCCTTTTTCCGTCAGCTGGATATTGACGATCCTCCGGTCTTCTTCGCTCCGGTGGCGGACTGCATACTTTTTATTGACCAGACTGTTCATCGAAGTTGTCAGTGATCCGACCGTGATTCCGAGCTTCTTCGCGATCGTGGACATATTATTCCCGGTCCCAAGTCCGATTGCTTCAATAATATGCATATCGTTATTCGTCAGATCCTTGAATTCTTCTGTGATCACTGCCTTTTCTTCTAATTCCCATATATCATTAAAAAGATGTACCAATATCTTATTGATGCTTTCGTATGCGTCCAATTCCCCTTCTTCTCCTTGCTGTGTCTTTTTCTAGTTCAATTATACACAGTCACCTAACAAAGAATCAATCACTTCTTTCACAGTTTCTATTTTTTCTGCTTTCCACACATCCGCTCCGCAGAACAGAAGTGCCTCTCCAATCTCACCTTTTGCCGCTTTGATCAGCGCTTCCGTGATACAGTATGGCACTTCCGCCGGGTTACAGTTTTTCAGACACCCAAGACATCTCTTAGGCTTCACCCTCTCTCCTGCCATTACATGACTGATAAATGGATTCTTAATTGCCCTTCCCGGCATTCCAACCGGACTTTTCACCAGAATGACATCCTCTTTCTTCGCATTCAGATAACTCTGCTTGTAACTGAGATCCGCATCGCACTCCCATGTCGTGACAAATCTTGTTGCCGCCTGGACTGCATCTGCTCCTAATGAAAAGGCATGCTCTGCCGCATCTTTATCCGAAATTCCTCCGGCTACTGCCACCGGGATATGCACCTGATATTTTTGGGCGTACTTTCTGACCACTGCCATGATCCTCTCGATTTCATTATCATAGCTTTCCTGTGTGTAAGTTTCCAGCTGCTCCCGGTCAAACCCCAGATGTCCTCCGGCTTTAGGGCCCTCGATCACAATCAGGTCTGCGGTTCTGGAAAATTTTTTATCCCAGTATTTTAAGATAACTTTCGCCGATTTTTCAGTCGATACGATCGGAGCGATCTTGGTACTGCTGCCCTCCACAAGTCCCGGCAGCTCGATTGGAAGCCCTGCCCCGGATACGATCAGATCTGCTCCGGCGTCCACTGCTGCTTTCACATGCTCGTCATAATCTTTCAGTGCAACCATGATATTAAATCCGATCCGCCATCCGGAGCCGTCTCTCTTGCTCTTTGAAATTCAGATCCAATTGCACGGATATTTGCCGCCCTTGTATTCGTTTCAAAATCCGGTTCACGAAATCCGATCTGTGCGGTTGAGATGATCCCGACTCCACCTTCTTTTGCAACCGCTCCGGCAAGCTGCCCAAGGCTCACACCGACTCCCATTCCCCTTGAATGACCGGTCTTTTTACTTTCAAATCACCAATCACAAGTTCCGGTAATCCTTTCATTTTTATATCCATTCCTTTCGCGCTGCTCAAGGCACAAAACGTCATGAAAAAACGTTGGCTTATTGCAGTATCTTTTAATTATTTCATAGGATATTCAGTTCTACAAATCCACGGGGAGGTAATGGCATCCGTTCATCGGATACCGTATTTCTTATATGTGTAGAATGCTTTTTCAAAGCGCCGGAATTGTGCCCTGGCACGTAACCTTATCTTTCAAAGAAACGCTCTCGTTTTTATCCTAAGCATTCAGTCAATGCTGTCTACTCCTATAATCTATTGAACCTATGGTTCTGAAGAGTCCCTATGGCTTTAAAAATTGTGTATCAAATCTGTTGTGGTATTGAGTGTTCACAAAACTTTTATTTGTTGCCTGCATCGCTTCCACTAACAAACAAGGTGTTACCACCTACAAACCATCGTTTCTCAACCTTCACACAAGGGTTAAAGGAATTGTTACAGTGGCTGCTTGACGAGAAATCATTGTAAGGATGTCTGCATGGAATCTACCGGTAAATGCTGGATTCCTATTTACAATGTTCTGGAAAAGATTGCAACATTGTTCTTGCTCATCCCTAAATATGTTAAGGCTATCCGTGGAAAGACTGACAAGATGCCAAATGGATTGCTGACCTCTTCAAAGCATGATCTTGTTGCCGGTAGCTTTACACCCGCTGATATCAGACAACTTCGTGATCTGATGCGCTATCGTTTTAAAAAGTTACGCTCGATATTTTCTTTTGTCGTGCGACCCTTTGCCTGCGCGATCACCGTCACCGGCATTCCGTGAAATCTTGCAATCCCGCCAATGATCGCCTTATCATCCTGGTAATAACGGTCTCCATGAAATTCCATAAAATCTGTAAATAATTCTTCAATGTACTCCGCACCGACCGGACGAGCCTTGTCTCTGGATAACTGCACCCGTTCCCATGGTGTCAGATTCCTCTGTACCGCCTGTGTTTCCTTTTCTTCTACTTCTGGCAAATCGTATGTACCCTGCTTATGCATTGCTACAATTTCCGCCAGTGTCTCCCTAAGACGCGGACGCTCCACAATCTGATCCACAAATCCGTGCTCTGAAGAAATTCTGCCCTCTGGAATCCTTTCGGAAGCTTCGCCCTATGGTCTGTTCAATCACGCGGACCCGCAAAACCGATCAGCGCCCGGCTCGGCAAGAATGATATCTCCAAGCATGGCAAAACTTGCCGTTACCCGCCGGTTGTCGGATCGGTCAGCACCTTACATATAAACAGCCTGCATCATGGTGTCTTTTCAGTGCCGCTGAAGTC
>SCPN01001575.1_pt1 | contig 17343 bp, 14 predicted proteins | sample 6106831 | NCBI WGS metagenome assembly SCPN01 (sample SAMN10720447, study PRJNA508395) | human gut metagenome | isolation source: Participant 1, 0 month
CAGAAATCCACCTCTATCCACTCGCATCAGTCACCACTATCTTTCGACTAGAGCCACCTCATCCTGACTTTCATCATTATGGGTGAAGGTAATTTCCGGAAAAAGGCTATCCGTCTGAAAAGTGCCTCACGCAATTCCGCTTCTTTATTTTGCAAACGGTTTCTTTCTCCGTAGTCCGCTTAGCTCCGCCTCTTGATGCAACAAAAAGATTTTCCCGTTGCAATCGTTTCTTCTTCTCCTTCTGATAAAGAAAAACACTATGAAACCAACACCAAACAAAGCTGTTACAATGCCCAGCATCCATAGTTCTTTTCGCGCTGTTTCAAATGCAACTGGTAGAGTTCGTTTTTAATTTAAGCTCATTATATTCTCTTCTTTGTATTTCCGCCTTGGTACTAGTCAGTATATCGTCCTTGATCTTATTTTCTTTTTGCTTGATATAGAAAGCCTGTTCCGGATATTCTTTCTCATTGATTAAGTTAAATAAGAGCGCGTTCGCTTCCACGGCAATAAAATCTGAAGAGGAAGTCGCAGCCTGCTGATAGTAATACTTGGCAGAGTCCACTTGATTCAAAGCCGCATAAGATTTGCCGCGAAGGAGAAAATAGTGCGGAATGACATGACGGCTATGTCGTTGAGCTGACAATTGACGAAGATACAATTGTGCTGCCTGGAAATCTTTTCTTTCCAAACTGGTAGTCAATAAGTTCTCCAATATATGATAATTCAAATATCGGTAATTGGGAGAATCCGCAAACTCTTCCATTAGTTGCAGAGATTCTTGTGTATACCTGTCATGCTCCTGCACCTTTTCCAAAAGTTGAAAATATAACTTACTTGCAGAAAAATAGGCAAGAGTATCTTTGTGCTTACGAGTTAGCTGCCGACTGCTGTCTGCCATGTCCAACGCCTGTTCATAATCCTTATTTCTTGAATATGCCACTCTTTTAAGACCATACAATTGTGTTCTTAATGTATCATTCAGCAATCGTTCGTGCAGAAGAGCATCCGAAAGCAATAATGTAGAATCCGGCTGGTTCCGATATAAATAGGAAGCACTCTGCTCCACGCGTGCTTGCAAACATTGAGATAACTGCCTATTTTGCGTATAGTGATGAATGGCAGTCTGCAATAAAGAATCTACAGGTTTCCCGGTCTTCCACAAAGTTGCCTTATAGGATAAAAAGTAATAATCTCCCTGCTGCTTAGAAAATAAATTCTCCGGCTTGTCTATTTGTTGCAAATAAAAGAATATACTATCGACGGAAACATTCTCCATCTGCATAGCCTTCTTCAAAAGAGAAGATGGGGCATGCTGACAACCGACCAGCATGATGAGCCATCCGGTGAACAGAAATATACTACAATGATACTTATTTTTATTCATATTATATTATGAAATCTCTTACACTACTTTTATATACACCACCGAACGCCCCAATCCGTATTTCTGCAACACGCCTTGTTCGATAAAAGCATTGATATCCTGCAGTGCCTGCTTTTTAGTTTTCCCCGTAAGTCTCATATAATCTTGTCGGTTAATACATGGATGCTCTTCAAAAAAAAGAGTTTAAGCGTTGCAAGCATTTCTTTTCATCCAACGGATTTTTCACACGAAAAGGTGAATTGCAGCGTTGAAGTTCCAATGAAGTCTCAATATCTTTCTTAAACTGACGATTAATCCGTAAATTGATACCTTTAAGAGATACCGATGGAGAACGTAAGTCTTCCGGTTCCACCACCTTTTTGTCAACACTTAGGGAAAGAGAGAAATAACCGATGTCCCCCAGCTCTACCGAAAAACCTTTCAGAAGCAAATGCTTCAACGTGCTCGAAATTGCTTCGATAGAGCCTACCAACTGAGCATGAGGGATATGCTCAAGAGCTGTCACCATATCTATAAATTCACTTGCCGTATAGCTACCTTTCAATACCACACGTGCATGTAAAGGCAGTTCTTTCCCATCCTTATCAGGATTAGGGGTTTCATAGAGATCATAATTTACACTCATTATCTTTTCTTTTTATTAGGGAAGTTTAATTTCCCTTCTCTCTTATATTAGTATTCCAACCTGCAATTCAATTATCGTTCAACAAATGTGGAACGATTGTTCTATAAATGTAGAACTGTTGTCCGACAACTGTTGAACGATAATTGAGATGCTAATGAGACAAATGTACGTAGAATAAATGTATATTATTCTATGCAAAGCGGATTTTTATTTCCACCATCTCATCTGTTTGTCTATTTCTTCATCCCTAATTATCGACACTCAATTCATGAACTTTAGATTTTACACAACCAACAGTTCAAACAAGTTCACTTTACTTCTTCAGCATTCAAATACTTTATGGCAGCTTCCAAAACTTCATCGCGCCCCTGGCGTATGCCTTGAATTGTACTTTTAACTTCAATATCAGGAAGAATGCCGATTTGTTGGGTTTCCGACTTATCGGGATAGTAAACGCCAAGTCCTGTAAATGTAACTCCAAAGTTACCCGGCAAAATGAGATAGGAACAATTGCCATCGGCACCGGCAGTCGTACTTCCCATAACAACTGTGTTTGGGGTACATCTATATTTCATAGTCATGAACTCCGCATGGCTTTGTGTTGTTTCATTTATCAAAATTACTTTTTTACCTTGATAATAGTCTTCATTCTCTTTTCCAACCTTTACTACAGGACCGAAAGTGAACAATCCTGGTTGCGAAAGGCTTCCGTGGGTAAATGTTGCAAAGTCTGTAGAAGACGGATACAGAAGATCATATTCCCAATATCCATTAATTTTCTCTATTACAGGATAGGCTCTCAAATCAATAATCGTTCCCTTAGATTTTATTTCCCGAGGGACTTCTCCACCGATGGTACTTCCCATATACAGATATAAAATATCCGGAGAAAGGTAGGTAATAAGCGGCTGCGGCTTTTGAAAGACGGTAGATTCGCGCATTTGATTCGGCACGCATCTGATTCTTGCTTTTTCAACAGCCCCGTTTCTTTCATAATCCACATACAATAGTGTATCATTGGACCATAGAAGTTCATTAACAGCTATCTGTCTCTGCAAAGTTGCTTCATTAGAAGCTGATATATAGGGCGTGATACGTTTTACTATGGAATCTCTTCACTGTTGACACGTACAATTACATCTCCAGGCTGCAAAGTCCGATCCTCTTCACCCTTGAAACTAGATTTCAGTTCATAATATTCTGTCACTACCGCTTTGCCTTCAATGAAACGTATCACAACAGGCACTAAATATTTTTTTATCGGTCCGCCATAAATACCGGCATGAGTATCATGGACTTCTGCTATAAATCTTTTCAAAGCATTCTCATAATCCATTCTGTCCGTTATTTCTAAAACGCAGGTATATTATCCAGCAAGACATCATCCCAACTGTTCTTAAGAAGATATTTATAAGGAAAATAATACTGAATTGCATTCCATAATCGGAATAAAGATAAGAGCTGATAACTAATATTCGGAAAGATACATTTAGAATATCTTTCCTCATGCGTAAATACGGCGTTTCCTATATTCTCATTTCCCAAGTTCACATAATAACTTGTCGTATCTCTCTTGGCATCCCGAATTTCTTTTAATTTATCCGACAGCACCATTCCCAGACTGCCTTTATCCTCTATCCATTTCAAATCAGGAAGTAATTTTATAGAATCCGATGCACACAAAGTATAATTTCCACGCTTCTTTTTAAAATCAAATTGGTCTATCCATTCTACTAAAACCTCATTTCGCTTTTCTTTTGAGGGGAGAGATACTAAAGAAGGCATTACGCAAAGTAATTCGTGATCCCAATCATACTTTCCTGCACGTACTTCCGGATGATAATATTTCATGAATCCCCAAATCTTACATAATAAAGATAAATTTTCCACATCTGAATCGGTATATTCCCACATGGACATTTCTACCGGCACGTTATTATTCCTGTGCAGAAAAGTACAAGAGCAACAAACCCATATGAGTAACACAATAAATAAGAATCTTGACATAGTATTAAATTTTTAAATAAGCAATTAAGTTAGCTGGGATTAAAGGATATATAAAAAATAAGAATTTGAATCAGTAGCAAAAATAGCCGAAATATCGGTAGAGCCCGAATAATATCATACAAAAAACAATAATAGTAGCTATGTTACATTCACCAAGCAATGACCATGTACCCCAACAATGAATATTCACCAATAATTATCCAAGATTTGAACGATATATTCACGATATTAAAGAATACAGGAAAGGTAGTGAATGCAATAAAAGAAAGCAAGGACGACCAATATTAGATAGGAACAAGCACCAGCGGTCTTTACTCATACAACATCAAGACCAGGCAAACCACCTCATACCAGCGTTCGGACAACCCGAATTCAATCACTAAAAATGTGATTACCACATTAGTTATCGACAACAGAAAACGTCTGTGAGTCGGGACTTACGGACAAGGATTATGCAGATATATCGAAGATTCGGAATTCTCCGTCAGCACGCTGGCACAGGAGCTGGGCATGAGCCGAACCTCGGTATTCACTAAAATCAAAGGGATTATCGGCATGACTCCCAATGACTTTATCAAAATCACCCGGTTGAAGAAAGCTTGCCGGATGATGATAGAGGGTGAATACAGGGTGACTGAAATAGGATTCCTTGTCGGCTTCAGTTCTTCTTCTTATTTTGCCAAGTGTTTCCAGAAACAATTTGGCATGTTACCGACAGAGTTTCTCAAAAAAGCCAAGGAGAATCCTTCATCCATCATGGAGTAAACACACACGGGCAATCTGTTTTTCTCAAAACTAAATCTTAAGATTTACCAATGTTAATCTTAGCTTTTACACATGTAAATCTTAAGAATTTATTAAATTCTCCTTATATTATAAGGTAGGGAGAATCTTTTTTTCTACTTTTGTTCCCGAATATTGTGGTACAAGCCATTATAAAAGAAAGAATTATGCAGAAAACCTTGTCATTGTCGAGTCTCCGGCAAAAGCAAAAACGATTGAAAAGTTTCTTGGGAAAGATTTTAAAGTCCTTTCAAGTTACGGACACATACGCGACCTGAAGAAGAAAGACTTCAGCATCGACGTAGAGAAGAATTTTAAACCCAACTACGAAATCCCGGCAGACAAAAAGGCTTTGGTCAGCACACTGAAAGCAGAAGCAAAAGAGGCAGAAACCGTATGGCTCGCATCCGATGAGGACCGCGAGGAGAGGCGATCGCCTGGCATCTGTATGAGGTCTTAAAACTAAAACCGGAAAACACAAAACGAATCGTATTCCATGAAATTACGAAAAGCGCTATCTTAAAAGCTATCGAACAACCGCGCGATATTGACATCAATCTCGTGAGGATGCAATCAGCAGGCACGACGTATCTTGGACCGTATCGTAGGTTTCGAACTGTCTCCCGTCCTTTGGAGAAAAGTGAAACCGGCCCTTTCGGCAGGACGCGTACAGTCGGTTGCCGTCCGCCTGATTGTAGAGCGCGAACGCGAAATCCATGCTTTCAAGTCAGAAGCGGCTTATCGTGTGACCGCCGTTTTCCTCGTGCCCGACACTGACGGGAAACTGGTGGAAATGAAAGCCGAACTGGCCCGCCGTATCAAAACGAAAAAAGAAGCAAAGGCGTTCCTCGAAGCTTGCCAGGGAGCTAAATTTGCTATCGAAGATATTACTACCCGTCCGATAAAGAAAACACCGCCCGCACCGTTCACTACGTCTACATTGCAACAGGAAGCTGCCCGCAAACTGGGATATACCGTTGCACAGACCATGATGCTGGCACAGCGCCTGTACGAATCGGGATTCATCACTTATATGCGTACGGACTCTGTCAACCTGTCGGAATTTGCAACGACGGGCAGCAAGGACGCTATCATCAAGATGATGGGTGAACGTTATGTACATCCCCGCCACTTTGAAACGAAAACCAAAGGGGCGCAGGAAGCGCATGAGGCAATCCGTCCTACCTATATGGAGAATCAGTCCGTAGAGGGTTCGGCACAAGAAAAGAAACTGTACGACCTGATTTGGAAGCGTACCATCGCCTCACAAATGGCAGACGCGGAACTGGAAAAGACAACTGCAACCATTACCATTAGCGGAAGCAGCGATGTGTTCACTGCTGTCGGCGAAGTGATTAAGTTCGACGGATTCCTGCATGTTTACCGTGAATCTTATGACGATGACAGCGAGCAGGAAGATGAAAGCCGCCTGTTGCCACCTTTAAAGAAAGGTCAGAAACTGGAACACGGTCCCATCATCGCAACCGAACGTTTCACCCAACGCCCGCCACGCTATACGGAAGCCAGTCTTGTACGCAAGTTGGAAGAACTAGGTATCGGCCGTCCGTCTACGTATGCGCCTACTATTTCTACTATCCAGCAACGCGAGTATGTAGAAAAGGGAAACAAGGACGGGGAAGAACGCAACTTTAATGTACTGACACTGAAAGACAATCAGATTGAAGACGAAAACCGTTCCGAAATTACCGGAGCGGAAAAATCCAAATTATTCCCCACGGATACGGGTACGGTAGTAAACGACTTCCTGACCGAATACTTCCCGGATATTCTGGATTACAACTTTACGGCAAGCGTAGAAAAGGATTTCGACGAGATTGCAGAAGGAGGAGTGCAATGGACTTCCATCATGAAGACTTTCTATGATAAATTCCATCCATCGGTAGAAAACACATTGGCAATCAAGACGGAGCATAAGATAGGAGAGCGCATTTTGGGAGAAGACCCGGCAAGCGGAAAGCCTGTTTCGGTGAAAATCGGACGTTTCGGGCCGATGGCACAAATCGGCACGGCGGAAGATGAAGAAAAGCCGCGGTTTGCCCAATTGAAAAAAGGACAATCCATAGAAACCATCACACTGGAAGAAGTTCTGGAGTTGTTCAAGTTACCCCGTACGTTGGGCGAATACGAAGGAAAGACAGTCAGTGTAGGTATCGGGCGCTTCGGTCCTTACGTTCTGCATAATAAAGTATATGTATCACTGCCGAAAACAATGGATCCGATGGAAATCACGCTCGAAGAGGCAGAGCAGTTGATTCTGGAGAAACGTACAAAAGAAGCCGAACGCCACATCAAGAAGTTTGAAGAAGAACCGGAACTGGAAATTCTGAATGGTCGTTTCGGGCCTTATATTACTTATAAAGGTAACAACTATAAGATTCCTAAAGATATCGTCCCACAGGATTTGAGTCTGCAAAGTTGCTTGGAGTTAATCAAGATACAAGACGAAAAAGAGGAAACGTCTTCCTTCAAACGAGGAAAACGAACCGCCAAGAAAAAATAAAAAAACAGGGTGTTGGCCATATCTGACCAACACCCTGTTTTTATTTAAAAAGTTCCAGAAGTTCTTACATTCTAGAAGGTACTTCGATACCCAGCAAACCCATTCCCAAACGAACGACTTTTGCAACATTGGCCGACAGAGCGATACGGAACACTTTCACCGCTTCATTCTCTTCTCTCAGAATGCTATAATCATGATAGAACTGGTTGTATTCTTTCACCAGGTCGTAGGTATAATTTGCGATAATAGACGGGCTGTAATCCTCGCCTGCCTGCTTCACAACAGCGGCAAAGTCGGCAACCATTTGAATCAGACCTTCTTCTTTGTCACTCAATTCAATACCGACAGGAATCTGTTCGGGTATCACAATTCCCGATTCGGCAGCCTTGCGCAGTACGGACTGGATACGGGCATAAGTATATTGGATGAACGGGCCTGTGTTACCGTTGAAGTCGATAGATTCTTTCGGGTTGAACGTCATATTCTTACGTGCATCCACTTTCAGGATGAAATACTTCAAAGCACCCAGACCGACGATACGGGCAATATCATCCGCCTCTTCCTGTGTCAAACCGTCCAGTTTGCCCAGCTCCTGAGAAGTTTCTTTGGCAGTGGAAATCATCTCTTCCATCAAGTCGTCAGCGTCCACCACCGTACCTTCACGGGATTTCATCTTACCCTCCGGCAGTTCCACCATTCCGTAAGAGAAGTGAACCAGGCTCTTGCCCCATTCGAAGCCGAGCTTGTCAAGCAGGATAGAAAGTACCTGGAAGTGATAGTTCTGTTCATTTCCTACTACATAAATCATCTTGTCAATGGGATAATCGGCAAAACGGAGTTTAGCCGTGCCGATGTCCTGCGTCATGTAAACAGATGTGCCGTCACCACGGAGAAGCAATTTATGGTCTAGTCCTTCGGCAGTCAGGTCAGCCCATACAGAGCCGTCTTCCTTCTTGAAAAAGAAACCTTTTTCCAGTCCTTCCATCACTTTCTCTTTCCCTTCGAGGTAGGTATTGGATTCGTAATATATCTTGTCAAAGCTGACACCCATCTTCTTGTAGGTTTCATCGAATCCGGCATATACCCAGTTGTTCATCATTTCCCACAGTCCGCGTACTTCCGGGTCACCCGCTTCCCACTTCACGAGCATTTCACGGGCTTCCTGCATCAACGGGGAAGCAGCTTCCGCTTTCGCCTTCGCTTCTTCGTCACTCATTCCCTGTGCTGTATATTCAGCCATCAGTTCCTTGACTTCCGCCTTATAATGCTTATCAAAAGATACATAATAATCACCGACCAGATGGTCGCCTTTCTTGCCGGAAGTTTCGGGAGTTTCACCGTTGCCGTATTTCTTCCATGCCAGCATGGATTTACAGATATGGATACCGCGGTCGTTTACGATATTGGTCTTTACTACCTTGTTGCCGTTTGCTGCCACGATATTGGCCAATGCGTTACCCAAAAGGTTGTTACGCACATGTCCCAGGTGAAGCGGCTTGTTCGTATTCGGAGAAGAATACTCAATCATCACCAGCGGCGAAGTTTCGGTAGCTTTCACCACGCCATATTGTTCGTCAGCCTGAATTTCATTCAGCAACCCAATCCACGTAGCCGATGCGATAGTCAGGTTCAAGAACCCTTTTATCACGTTAAAAGCGGCTACTGCCGGTTCGTTAGCCTTCAGATATTCGCCGATTTCCTGCGCCGTCTGTTCCGGACCTTTTCTCGACATTTTCAGAAAAGGGAACACGACCAGCGTCAGATGTCCTTCAAATTCTTTTTTGGTCTTTTGGATTTGCACCATCTTTTCAGGGACTTCCTGACCGTAGAGTGCCTTCAGTCCGCTGATAACGGACGCTACAAGTTTATCTTCTATCTTCATAATCAAGTTGTTTCTTGCGCGCAAAGATACAAAAAAAGGAGACGCATCACGTCTCCTCTTTCTAATTTCTTTCAACTATATATCTTATTCAACAGCTGCAGACAATTCAGCACCAGCTTTAAACTTAGCTACTTTCTTTGCAGGAATAGTGATAGTTGCCTTTGTAGAAGGGTTAATACCAGTTCTTTCAGCTCTTTCGCTTACAGAGAAAGTACCAAAACCAACGAGTGATACTTTTTCGCCAGCTTTCATAGCATTAGTAACTGAAGTGATGAAAGCATCAAGTGCTTTTTTTGCATCGGCTTTGCTCATTTGAGATTCAGCAGCCATTGCACTAATAAGTTCAGACTTATTCATAATACGTAAAATGATTAATTAATATATATGTTACACAAAAGATTATCCCTCAAGGAATTGATTTCACAAATATAGCCGAACAAAACAACATATCAAATAAAAACATAAAAAAAACGCAGCAAATTATTGAAAAAGAGCTAATAGGAAGTCATTTTCATGCTTTAAAACAGAATTTATTCGTACTTTTGCGACTATTATCTAAATATTCAGAATTTAAAATGATGCCAACTGTAACTAAAAACCTGATAATTATCAATGTACTGGCGTTTTTCGGTACACTTGTCGCCCAACGATACGGTATAGACTTAACGAATTATCTGGGATTACATTTCTTCCTCGCAAGTGATTTCAATCCGGCACAGCTCATTACATATATGTTCATGCACGGCGGATTCAGCCACATTTTCTTTAATATGTTTGCCGTCTTCATGTTCGGGCCGATTCTCGAACAAACTTGGGGGCCCAAACGTTTCCTGCTTTACTATATACTTTGCGGTATCGGTGCGGGACTTATACAGGAAGGGGTGCAGTATATCCAGTATGTTACCGAACTCAGCCATTATGCACAAGTGAACATAGGTTCTGCCGTCATCCCCATGGAACAGTATCTGAACATGATGACCACCGTAGGGGCTTCGGGAGCTGTTTACGCCATATTGCTGGCATTCGGTATGCTGTTTCCCGACAATCGCCTGTTCATCTTTCCGCTGCCCTTCCCTATCAAAGCGAAATTCTTTGTTATCGGATATGCCGCAATCGAATTATGGGCGGGACTTGCCAATAGTGCCGGAGATAATGTCGCTCACTTCGCCCATTTGGGAGGAATGTTGTTCGGACTGATTCTGATTTTGTATTGGAGAAAAAAAAGCAATAACAATGGGACATATTATAGCTGATTTGAAAGAGACATTCAGAAGAGGAAATATTTTCATCCAACTGATTTATATCAACGTCGGTATTTTTGTTATCGGGACGTTGGTTAATGTTTTCCTGCAATTATTTGCATTTAATACCCCTGATATATTCGGCATATTTGCCCTGCCGGCTTCTTTTATAGTTTTTATTCACCAGCCATGGTCGCTGTTCACCTATATGTTCATGCATGCCGGTATCCTGCATATCCTGTTCAACATGCTTTGGCTGTACTGGTTCGGAAGCCTGTTTCTCTACTTTTTCTCGGCAAAGCATCTGAGAGGACTGTACGTACTGGGCGGTATCTGCGGCGGTTTGCTGTACATGATTGCCTATAATGTATTTCCTTTATTCAGTTCGCAAGTGGCGGGTTCCACATTAGTCGGGGCATCGGCATCCGTATTGGCTATCGTAGCCGCTACAGCCTACCGTGAACCAAACTACCGGGTACAGCTCTTTCTGTTCGGCGCTATCCGTCTCAAATACCTGGCGTTAGTCGTTATCGGCATCGATGTACTATCCATCACTTCAAGCAACGCCGGCGGACATATCGCCCACTTAGGCGGTGCCCTTGCCGGACTTTGGTTTGCCGCAAGCCTGAGCAAAGGAGCCGATTTAACTTCCTGGATTAACCGGATTCTGGATGGCTTCGTATCCCTGTTCCAAAAGAAGACGTGGAAACGTAAACCGAAAATGAAAGTGCACTACGGTGGCGGTGCTACCAATCGTGAGAAGGATTACGATTACAATGCCCACAAGAAAGCACAGTCGGACGAAGTTGACCGTATCCTGGAGAAGTTGAAGAAATCCGGTTACGACAGCCTGACAACAGAAGAAAAGAAAAGCTTGTTTGACGCAAGCAAAAGATAAAAGAATGGAGCATATTGGCAAAATTGTCGCATTTCTGATACTGGCTATCAACGCTTTCTTTGTGGGAACGTTGATACTCAGTGCATATAGCCCCTACCTCAGTCCTAAAGTAAACCCGCTTGCTTCCAGCCTCGGACTTGCGTTCCCGATATTTCTGACTGTCAACCTACTGTTTCTGGCATTCTGGGCATTCGTCAACTACCGCTATACGTTATTGCCCATTATCGGTTTCCTCGTTTGCCTTCCGCAAATACGGACTTATATTCCTTTCAATTCCACTACAAAAACGATACCGGAAGGAAGTATCAAGCTACTATCCTACAATGTTATGAGCTTCAGTAATCTGGAGAAGAAAAACGGGAAAAACCCGATTTTGTCCTATCTGGCAGACAGTAAAGCCGATATAATCTGCCTGCAGGAATATAATACATCCACCAATAAGAAGTTTCTGACAGAGCAGGATGTGAAAAAGGCATTGAAAGCATATCCTTACCAGTCCATCCTCCAACAGGGCAAAGGTGAGGTGCAACTTGCCTGCTTCTCCAAATTTCCCATACTTTCGGCACGCCCCATCAAGTACGAAAGCACTTATAACGGTTCCATGAGATATGTACTGAATGTAAACAACGATACGATTACATTGATAAACAACCATCTGGAATCCAACAAGCTCACCAAGGAAGACAGAGGAATCTACGAAGACATGATAAAAGACCCGAATGCGAAAAAAGTGAAAACCGGCCTCCGGCAACTGGTAAGGAAACTCGCGGAAGCATCGGCCATCCGTGCGTCACAAGCGGACTCCGTAGCCAAATATATAGCGGAAAGCAAATATCCGACCATTATTGCGTGCGGTGACTTCAACGACGGGTCCATCTCGTACACGCACCGTATCCTTACCCAAAAACTGGACGACGCATTTACTCACTCCGGCAAGGGACTGGGAATTTCCTATAACCAGAATATGTTCTATTTCCGAATCGACAATATCCTGATAAGCCCTGACCTGAAAGCCTATAACTGCACCGTAGACCGGTCTATCAAGGCTTCAGACCACTATCCTATCTGGTGCTATATCAGCAAACGATAAAAACTGTAAACTCTAATATAAAACACTTATGATGATAAAAAACACTAACCATTTTAGCAGTAAGTTGTATGATGTACTCCTGTGCTACGAAAACAGAAAGCAATCCTTTCTTTACAGAGTTTCAAACCGAGTATGGTGTCCCGCCTTTCGACAAGATTAAACTGGAACACTACGAACCTGCCTTCCTGAAAGGTATCGAGGAGCAGAAGCAAAACATAGAAGCTATCATCGAAAGCCCGGAAGTCCCGACTTTCGAGAATACGATTGTAGCCCTGGATAACAGCGCACCCATCCTTGACCGTGTAAGCGCTATCTTCTTCAATATGACAGATGCGGAGACAACCGACGCCCTCACTGAACTTTCCATGAAAATGGCTCCGGTTCTTTCGGAACACGAAGACAATATCTCCCTGAATGAGAAACTTTTCAAGCGTGTGAACGATGTGTACTTGCAGAAAGACTCATTGAACCTGACAACGGAACAGGCACGTCTGCTGGACAAAACCTACAAGAGATTTGTCCGTTCGGGAGCCAACCTCAGCGCAGAGAAGCAAGCCCGTCTCCGTGAAATCAACAAGGAGCTTTCCACACTCGGCATCACTTTCAGCAACAATGTGCTGAACGAGAATAACGCTTTCCAACTTTTCGTTGATAAAGAGGAAGATTTAGCCGGACTGCCCGAATGGTTCCGCCAAAGCGCAGCCGAAGAAGCAAAAGCAGCCGGACAACCGGGTAAATGGCTGTTTACCCTGCACAATGCCAGCCGCCTACCTTTCCTGCAATATTCAGAAAACCGTCTGCTCCGCGAACAAATGTACAAAGCCTACATCAACCGGGGTAACAACAACAATGAAAACGATAATAAAGAGAATATCCGCAAAATCGTTTCTCTCCGCCTGAAAAGCAAACCTGTTAGGTTTCGACTGCTACGCCAACTTCGTTCTGGACGAAACAATGGCGAAGAACGCTACCAACGTTATGGAACTTCTGAACAATCTCTGGAGTTATGCACTGCCGAAAGCGAAAGCGGAAGCTGCTGAACTTCAGAAGCTGATGGACAAAGAAGGCAAAGGCGAAAAACTGGAAGCATGGGACTGGTGGTATTACACCGAGAAACTGCGGAAAGAGAAATACAACCTGTCCGAAGAAGATACAAAACCCTACTTCAAACTGGAAAATGTACGCGAAGGCGCATTTGCCGTAGCCAACAAGCTATACGGCATCACCTTGACCAAGCTCGAAGGTATCCTGACCTATCATCCTGACGTAGAAGTCTTTGAAGTGAAAGACGCAGACGGATCACAACTCGGAATCTCTCTATGTAGACTATTTCCCGCGTGCCGGAAAAAGCGGCGCGGATGAGCAACTACCGTGAGCAACAGGGAGCAACCCGTCCGTTAGTATGCAACGTTTGCAGCTTTACCAAACCGGTAGGCGACACTCCTTCTTTACTGACAATGGACGAAGTAGAGACATTGTTTCACGAATTCGGCCACGGTCTGCACGGTCTGCTGACAAAATGTGAATACAAGGGAACATCCGGTACAAACGTAGTGCGCGACTTTGTAGAACTTCCTTCCCAAATCAACGAGCATTGGGCTACCGAACCGGAAGTACTGAAAATGTATGCCAAACACTACCAGACAGGAGAAGCCATTCCCGATAAAATCATCGAAAAGATACTGGAGCAAAAGACCTTCAACCAAGGCTTCATGACAACCGAACTGCTGGCCGCCGCCATCCTCGACATGAACTTGCACACCATAGCAGATGTAAAGAATATAGACATACTTTCATTCGAAAAAGAAGCCATGGACAAGCTCGGTCTTATCCCCGAAATAGCACCCCGCTATCGTGTCACTTACTTCAATCATATCATTGGCGGATACGCTGCCGGATACTATAGTTACCTATGGGCGAATGTACTGGACAACGATGCTTTCGAAGCCTTTAAAGAACATGGAATTTTTGATAAGAATACCGCCGGCCTGTTCCGCTACAACGTATTGGAGAAGGGAGACAGCGAAGATCCGATGGTACTTTACAAGAATTTCCGTGGAGCAGAACCGAGCCTGGAACCGCTACTGAAAAACAGAGGGATGAAATAATTCGGCAAAAAAGCCCTTAAACATCAAATATTTGAGGGCTTCTTACATATAAATGTGAAAAAAAAACTATATTTGCAGCCTTGTATACGGCAAAAAGAACTTGTGTACGACAGAATTTAACTGAAAATTAAATTAAAAAAGTAATCATCATAAATTAAAAGTAAAATGCAAAACAAAGGATTTGTAAAGGTTTTTGCGGTATTACTCACGCTGGTATGCGTGTTCTACCTCTCCTTCTCCTTCGTAACACGCCACTATACCAACAAGGCGAAAGAAATTGCGAACGGCGACCCGAAAGTAGAACAGGACTACCTCGACTCTCTCTCCAACGAGAAAGTAATGCTGTGGAACTGGACACTGAAACAATGTCGTGAGATGGAGATTAGTTTAGGCTTGGACCTAAAAGGTGGTATGAACGTTATCCTTGAAGTTTCCGTACCGGATGTTATCAAAGCGCTGGCTGACAACAAACCGGATGAAGCTTTCAACAACGCATTGGCAACAGCAGCAAAACAGGCTGTCAACAGTCAGGATGATATCATCACCCTGTTTGTAAGAGAATACCACAAAATTGCTCCGGACGCAAAACTTTCCGAACTCTTCGCAACACAACAGTTGAAAGACAAAATCAACCAGAAATCATCAGATGCCGAAGTTGAAAAAGTACTGAGAACAGAAGTGAAAGCGGCTGTTGAGAACTCATTCAACGTACTCCGTACCCGTATCGACCGTTTTGGTGTTGTTCAGCCGAACATCCAGAGCCTGGAAGACAAAATGGGACGCATCATGGTGGAACTTCCGGGTATCAAAGAGCCGGAACGTGTGAGAAAACTTCTCCAAGGTTCTGCCAACCTGGAATTCTGGGAAACTTATACAGCTAAAGAAGTTCTTCCTGCCATACAATCTGCAGACGCTAAATTGCGTGCAGTATTGGCTGAAACAACAACTGCTGATGCAGATACCATCGAAGCTGCAGTGCTCACAGAAGCTACTCCGGCTGAGACAAAAACGGTAAGTGCTGCCGACAGCCTTGCTGCCGCACTGAAAGGTGACGCAACTGCCGAAGACAAGTCTGCCACAAACCTGGAAGAAATCAAAAAGCAATACCCTTTGCTCTCTATTCTCCAGTTGAACTCCAGCGGACAGGGTCCTGTTGTAGGTTATGCCAACTACAAAGACACTGCCGACATCAACAAATACCTGGCTATGCCGGAAGTCAAAGCTGAACTGCCTAAAGACCTTAGTCTGAAATGGGGTGTATCTGCCGCTGACTTTGACAAGAAAAAACAGACATTCGAACTGTATGCCATCAAAGTGACAGAGACGCAAAGGCAAAGCTCCGTTGGAAGGTGATGTTGTCACAGATGCAAAAGACGAATTCAACCAATACAGCAAACCGGTAGTTACCATGGCTATGAACAATGATGGTGCACGTCGTTGGGCACAGTTGACCAAACAGAACATCGGCCGCGCTATTGCTATCGTATTGGATAATTATGTATATTCCGCACCGAATGTAAATACAGAAATTACCGGCGGACGCTCTGAAATCTCCGGAAACTTCACTCCGGAACAGACCAAAGACTTGGCAAACGTATTGAAATCAGGTAAGATGCCGGCTCCGGCCCATATCGTGCAGGAAGATATCGTTGGTCCGTCACTGGGTCAGGAATCTATCAACGCAGGTATTTTCTCATTCGTTGTAGCACTGATTCTGTTGATGATCTATATGTGCTCCATGTACGGATTCATCCCGGGTATGGTTGCCAACTGCGCATTAATCCTCAACTTCTTCTTCACGCTGGGTATTCTTTCGTCCTTCCAGGCCGCACTGACAATGTCCGGTATTGCCGGTATGGTGTTGTCACTGGGTATGGCAGTGGATGCAAACGTACTTATCTATGAACGTACCAAAGAAGAGCTTCGTGCAGGCAAGGGAGTGAAGAAAGCACTTGCCGACGGTTATTCCAATGCATTCTCGGCTATCTTCGACTCTAACTTGACGTCTATCATCACAGGTATCATCCTGTTCAACTTCGGTACCGGTCCGATTCGTGGTTTTGCTACAACTCTGATTATCGGTATCCTCGTGTCCTTCTTTACTGCCGTGTTCATGACTCGTATCGTTTACGAACACTTCATGAATAAAGACAAGTGGTTGAACCTGACATTTACTACCAAGATTTCAAAGAACCTGATGACCAATACACATTTCGACTTCATGGGAACCAACAAGAAATCCATGATTATCGTAGGTGCCATCATCATCGTTTGTATCGGTTCGTTCGCTATCCGCGGTTTAAGCCAGAGCATCGACTTCACCGGTGGACGTAACTTCAAGGTACAGTTCGAAAACCCGGTTGAACCGGAACAAGTACGCGAACTGATTTCCAGCAAGTTCGGCGACGCCAACGTAAGTGTCATCGCTATCGGTACAGACAAGAAAACAGTGCGTATCAGTACAAACTACCGCATCGAAGATGAAGGCAACAATGTAGACTCGGAAATCGAAGCATATCTGTACGAGACTTTGAAACCGGTATTGACTCAGAACATTACATTGGAAACTTTCATTGACCGCGACAATCACACAGGTGGTAGTATCGTAAGTTCGCAGAAAGTAGGTCCGAGTATCGCAGACGATATCAAGACAGGTGCTATCTACTCTGTAGTATTGGCATTGATTGCAATCGGCTTATACATCTTAATCCGTTTCCGCAATATCGCATACAGTATCGGTTCTATCGTAGCTTTGAGTTGTGACACCATTATGATTATCGGTGCTTACTCACTGTTCTGGG
>SCPN01001149.1_pt1 | contig 17261 bp, 14 predicted proteins | sample 6106831 | NCBI WGS metagenome assembly SCPN01 (sample SAMN10720447, study PRJNA508395) | human gut metagenome | isolation source: Participant 1, 0 month
ACTCTCTTTGGCAGATATTTTTGAAGATTGTAAAAATATTCATGATTCTGACAAACCTCAGTTTCTTTCTCTGCTTGAAAAACACATTGACCTTGATGAAATTATTCCGACTTCTTTTTTCAATCATTACTATGCAGCTACAGGCAGAAATCGTAAATATCCTTTAACTGCTATGCTTTGGGCTTTGATTATTCAACGTCTGTTTTCTATTCCAACAGATTCTCTTTTACTTATCTTTCTTCATTATTCCAGACCTTTAAGAGATTTCTGTGGTTTTAACAAAGTTCCTGATGCCTCTAAAATCACTCGTTTTAAACAGGATTTTTTACCGGACTTACAATCAGTTTTTGATAACCTTATTGATATCACTGAACCAATATGCCAGAACATTGATAGCAACCTCGCTTCAATGCTTCTATTTGATACTTCCGGTATTGAAGCTTATGTGACTGAAAACAATCCTAAATATGCCAACCGCATTATTAAGCAACTGAAAGCCTATGCAAGATCCAATAACTTTAACAGTTCTTATGATCCATATAAAGCTGCATATGCAGCTATGCCAACATCTGCTTCTTCTAATCATGAAGTTAAACAACAATACATCAATGGACATTTCTGCTATGCTTACAAATTTGGTATTACCACCAATGGACTTGGTATTGTCCGTTCCATTGATTTCTACAACAAGGATTATATTGCTTCCCATCCTGATATTGTTGTTGAAAAGAAATCAAAATCTCCAGATGAAGACAAATCTCTTGCTGACTCAAAAGCTTTACTGCCTACATTAAAGGACTTTAAAACAAGACATCCTGACATTAATCCTACTGTATTTCTTAGCGATGCAGCTTTTGACACCATTGAAATTTACAAATCTCTTTTTGAAGATTTCAACTTCAAAAAAGCGTTTATTCCTTTAAAAGTTAAACTTTCAATGGATAACGTCAACTACACTTTCAATGAAGACGGTATTCCCTGTTGTCCTCATGATCCCTCACTTCCAATGAAACGTGAAGGAAGCAAATCCAACCTAAGAAGCAAACTGCCTACCATGAAATTCGTATGTCCCAAAATGAAATGGGAATACAACCGACAAAACAAGTCAAGTCGTCGTGTCTGTCACTGTGATAATCCATGTACAACTTCTTCATGCGGCAGAATGATCTATGTTTACCCTGAAAAAAATCTCCGAGCCTATCCTGGTGTAGAACGAGGTTCTAAGGAATGGGACGAAACATACAAAATCAGAGTTAATGTTGAAAAATCAATCAACCATTTCAAGGATAGTTTCTGCGTTGCCAATCGTAAAACTACCAACGAAAAAACATTACATGCTGATTTACTACTGTCAGGTATTTCACAGTTATTAACTGTAGTGGTTGCTGATAAAATAAACCAGCGACAGCATATAAGAAGTTTAAAATCTTTCATAGCTTAGTACTTACCAACTTTATAAAAGCCATAAGCTTATTAAAGTGCGCCTAAATCTTGTAGTTGTCAACTTTTCAGCTTAGAATTTGTGCTTTTCACAAATTCATCCCTATTTTCAGTTAAGATTGCAAACAAGCTTAGCGAGTTTCGCAATTACCTATAAAATACCTTATTAGAATATCACATTGATTTAAATAGGGCAAATATATTTAATGTAAAATTAGTTAATTTGTTTTATTTTGGATTTTTCCATATGCAATTCCAGGAAGTATTCCCCTTTGTGCCTGTCTTTATTTTAACTGTGTTACTCCATGGACCATAGCACTTTTTTCCATTGGCATAGTATATTGCTCTTGTCCTGAAATAATAAGTTTTCTTTGCTGACAAACGTGCAGTATAAACATCTGAATTTGTGTTGTCAATATATGAACTGGTTCTTCCAGGCTTAAAGTTTGATGTTTTTGACATCTGATATTGAAAAGATGACACTCCGTTTTGGGATTTTGCACGGACTTTAACCCATCTGTCATTTTTCTTTTTGCATACGGCAAATTTTGCTTTTTTTGCTTTTACTGTTATGTTTGCAGTTACCGTAATGCTTGTATCATCTGTTGATTTTGCGGTGATAGTGGCATTTCCGCAGCCTACAGTTTTTAATATTCCGTTAGAGGATACTTTGACAACATTTTCATTATCAGAAGTCCATATGATTTTAGATTTATCTGCATCGTCTGGTGTGACTGATTTTAAAAGAGAATAACTTTTCCCAAGTGTTATTGAAACGTTTGATTTTTTGAGGTTTATTGCAGATATAAATTTAGGGATGCTGCATTTGAATTTGTATACACCTGTTTCAGTTGATTCAAACTTGATGAAGTAAGTGCCGGCAGAAAGCATTTTATCTGTTATTTCAAAGCTGTTGGTACCTTTCTTTTTATAATTGCTTTCATATATATTTTGCCAGTCTTTATCGTATACGGTGATTTTATAAAGATATACATTTGAATCAACATTTATATGAAGATAGCTGTCTTTTGATAGTGTAATATTATAAAAATCAAGTTTATCTGTGACAGATAAGAAACCGGTTGTCTGTTTTTCGATAGAAATCGGCATACTTGTGTCAAAACTGTTATTAGGTTCTGTCTCATTGTTGCCTGCTGCTTCAAAAGAAGTTTTTATACGGTAATCAAAAGTTATATTTGCATTTCTGCTCTTTATAGCTTTTATGATATAATCTCCTGCTTCGAGATCTGAACTCATGGTGCCTGTCTTAGGGTCAACAGATGAGCCTGACAATTCAAGACTGTTAATGCGGCTGCTCTCATCGCAGTTATAAATATAAAAGCAGATGCTGTCTGCGTATGACTGGGCTGTAACTGTAAGTTTTCCTGCTTCTTTTAATGTTATGTGATAAGTGTTTGCAGCAGTATCTGCATTACCATTTACCCATGCATCATCAGTGTTGATATCTGAGACAGCGGCGTGAACTGTGTCAGATATAAAATTTACACCTGCTGTTGCAATAGCAAAAGAAAGCCCTAATGCAATAGCTTTTTTTGTAAAAACAATTTTCTTTTTCAAATTTATACTCCTCATTTCTTTGTATTTTTTGACAAAAAAGTTTGCCGGCGTTTTTATAAAAACAATAACAGTTTAGCATAAATACATATTGTAGAAAAGAAAAAAGTTTTTATTTATGTTTTTTTTTTCGTGTTAATATGATAAAATATGTGTGAAAAATATATGATTTTGTATAAAACTGTGCAGTTAAATGTCGATTTAACAATGAAAGTGTTGAGTGGAGGTATATGAACTTTCGGAAAGGAGTTTAGGATGAAGAAAAAAATTTTAGCATTATTTATGTCATTATTCGTGGCATTGTCCTTGTCTGCATGCAGTGCGGGAGAAATAGTTGATTTTGCAACTAATAATGTGACAGATGGTGGAAGCAGCACACAAAACGGCACAAATTCGGAGACAGCCAAAAAGGCAGCCGATACAAATCCGGCGGGTATGAAAACAATCGCTAAAGACAAGTTAAAGATTGGTGTGCTTTATATAGGAAGTGCTTCTGAAACTTCAGGTTATACATATGCACATGAGATAGGCATTCAGGGAATGGCAAACAACATCGGACTTGACGAGTCTCAGATTGTGCGAAAGGAAAATATCAACGACAGTGACGAAAAAGCAGTAAAAGAAGCCTTGCAGGATTGCGTTGACAAGAATTGTAACGTTATTTTTGCTACAAGCTGGGGCTATATGGAGCAGACAGAGAAATTTGCAAAAAAATATCCGGACATATATTTTGCACATGCGACAGGTTGCTTGAGTAACGGAAAGAATTTTACCAATTATTTTGGAAGAATTTATCAGGCAAGATATTTGTCAGGTATAGTTGCAGGACTTAAAACAGAAACCAATAAGATTGGCTATGTATCTGCCATGGGAAGTGATAACAGCGAGTGTACAGGAGGCGTTGATGCGTTTGCGATTGGAGTTGAGTCAGTAAATAAAAAAGCTAAGATATATGTTGCAGTTACCAATTCATGGTATTCGCCTGACGATGAAAAGAAGGCATCTGATGCACTTATAAAAGCGGGGTGTGATGTTCTTGCACAGCATTGCGATACGACAGCACCGCAGGAAGCATCAGAGAACAATGGTACATGGGCAATAGGGTACAATTCAGACATGAGCAAGGAAACTCCAAAAGCTACACTTACGTCTGTTATATGGAATTGGAGTGCATATTATACATCATATATAAGCAGCATAATAAATGCATCATACAGAGGAGAAAATTACTACGGAGGAATGAAAGAAAGTCTTGTGAGTCTCACAGAGTTGTCGTCGCTTTGTGATGATCAGACTGCAGAAAAGATAAAAGAAGCTAAAGAAAAGATTGTTTCAGGTGATTTTGGGGTGTTTGATGGAGTGTTAAAAACCAATACTGGAGATAGCATTGGAGAGGAAGGAAAGACACTTGATGACGCAAAAATTACCGGAGAAATAAACTGGTATTACCATAATGTTTCAGAATTGAAATGGAAATAGGGGGTTGCGTATGATTAAAATATTTGAAAACTGGAAGCTTAAGTATAAAATATTATTTGTGGCACTGTTGCCGATACTGGCAGTCTGCATCGCAGTTATTATTATAAATAATACTGTCATAAAAAATGCATTACTATCAAAAACAAAAAATGAATTAAAGGCTACAGCAGAAGCATTACATACAGCATATAATCAGAATTCAGGAGAGTATTTCAGAAATGATTCCGGTGAAATCTGGAAAGGTACATACAATGTATCACTTTCTCAAAAACTTGTAGTTGAGATGAGTGAAAAAACCGGAAGCAGTCTTACATTTTTTTACGGTGATGAGCGTATAGTTACTTCTCTCAAAGACAAAAAAGGAGATTACATTTTAGGTTCAAAAGCGGGAGACTATGTAAAAAAGAATGTTCTGCAAAAAGGGGATGATGTATTTTCAAACCGTGTCAGTGTAGAGGGAACGATGTATTATGGTTATTATATTCCTGTAAAACAAAATAACAGTGATGATGTTATTGGAATGATATTTGCAGGAATGCCTGTAAAAACTGTTGACAAGACCATAAATCTTGTAAGTGGATTGTTGTTCTTCGTTCTTGGTATTGTTCTGATATTGACAATATTTGTATGCTTTATTGCATCAAAGGGAATAGCAGCTGCTATTGAGGATAGTGTACTGGTTGTTCAGAAAATGGCTTCGGGAAATCTGGGTGTAAATATAAATGAAAAAAATTTAAACAGAAAAGACGAAGTAGGAAAGCTTTCAGCAAGCACAAAAAGCCTTCAGGAAAGCCTTTACAATATGATAGGTTCAATATCAGAAAACACATCAAGACTTGACAGTTCGTCAAAAGACATGAGTAATGTTGCAGGACAGGCGAGTGATGCCATGTCATCAATCAGTGAAAATCTTAAGAGTGTGCTTTCGAGTGCAAAGAATCAGGCAGAGGTTACGGGAAGTGTTACGGAAAACGTAAACAATATTAATCATATGCTTGGAAATACTGGAGATGAAGTTGACGGTCTTTCGGATGCAGCGACAGATATGCTTAAATCAGGAAGAGAGGTAGACAACAGTCTTAAGGATTTGTATAATTCAAATGAAGGAGTGCTTGATGCGATAGAAAGAATAAGAAAACAGACAAGCGAGACTGACATATCTGTAGAAAAAATAAAAGAAGCTGTAAATCTTATTGCATCGATAGCCGAGGAAACAAATCTGTTGAGCCTTAACGCATCTATTGAAGCGGCAAGAGCCGGTGAAAGCGGAAAAGGTTTTGCGGTTGTAGCTGTGGAGATAAGCAAACTGGCTGACCAGAGTAATGCTGCATCAGCAGATATAGAAAAGATGATTATGAATCTCGGTGAGAATTCCGAAAAGACAATATCGACTATGGAAACTGTACAGGATGCGATAAACAGGCAGTCTGAGGATATGAATAATACAAGAAAAATCTTTGAGAAAGTTAAAGGATGTATCAAATCCGTTGCAGAAGGAGTTACTAATATCAGAGAGGCAACAGAAAGACTTGAAGGTGAGACATCTTGTATAGCGGATGACATAAATGATTTGAATCTGCAGGCTGAAACAAACATGCAGAATATTGAGGAAACACTTAAAGCGGGCGAGGACGTATTGAAGATAGTAAAAGACGTAAGCAAAATGTCAATGACAGTAAGCACTGCGGCAAATGATATGTCTGATTCGGTAGAGAGATTTAAGACACAATAAAAATTAAAAAAGAAGTCCAATAAAAAGGACTTCTTTTTGTTGGTTTATGCGGATAACAGGAGTCGAACCTGCACGCCTCACGGCACAAGAACCTAAATCTTGCATGTCTGCCAATTCCATCATATCCGCATAGTGCCGATAACTTCAACACTGTTGGCAATAGTACCATATGCATTATATTTTGTCAAATGGTATTCTTGTTTTTCTTTCTGAATTCAGCAGGGCTCATTTCGACATATTTCTTAAATTTTGTATGGAAATAGTCAACATTTTTATAGCCAACTTTTTCTGCTATCTCATAAACTTTGAGGTCTGTTGTAAGGAGAAGCTCTTTAGAGTGTTTAATCCTTACTTTGTCTACAAATATATTGAATCCCTCGCCTACTTTTTTGTTGAAGATTTTGCCGAGGTATGAACTGTTATAACCAAAAAGCGGTGCAATATTTTCAAGTTTGATATTATCCATATAGTTGTGTTCAATATAATGTATAATATCGTCCATAACACCTTCGCTGGTAGGATTGCCTATTGTTCTGGTAATCATGTCAAATTGTTCGGTGAAATACAGCATTATCTCATAGAGATAATATTTGCTTCCTATATAATCGATGATTTCCGCATTTCCGGGGAAAGCAATATTAGCATTGTGGTACAGATGCGAAATTTTTTCTTTTATCGACAAATATAAATCAGTCAAAAAAAGCTTTATTCTTGAAATATCACTTGTTGAGTTAAAGAGATTATGTTCAAGTTCGTGTAAAGTTTCGGCAATCTGATTTCTCTTTGAAGCCTGAATATATCCTGTGAGTTTTTCACAGTACTCCTGTAAATGGCTGTCGGAAATCTCATAAGTGTTTTCAAGTTCCTCACGCGGGAGTTCATCATATCCTATAGTATGCTGTTTATCTTCACAGAAGAACCTTCTCTGAAGAAGTTTGTGGGCTTCTTCATAAGAAATATGCACATCCTCAATAGAAGTGACTTCTCTGCCGTATGCAATAAACAGAGAGTCGAGAGGAGAGTTCTCCTGTGGTTTTTGTTCTCTGTTGTAATGCTCTAAAAATTCTTGGAATTTATGTAGTGTAAAAGCACCTTTGAGCAGAATAACTTCGTTTTGTTCAATCTCAATGCTTTCATATGAACTGTTTGATTCATTTGTAACTTTAAGCAAATCTGAAAATTTATATGGAAGCTCAGTTGCATGATGACTGTATTTTTCGTAAATGACAACCTGATATATGTCAGCGTGAATATTCATGTCTGCAATATTGTTTATTGTAGGAACGCCTGCAAGTATGTCGAAAAGAATCATGCCCTTTGCTTTGTCACGGTAATTACTAAGAGTTTCCTCTTCTTTGGCTTCTTTATTTATCTGTGAACTTATGGCACTTACTGTCTCGTAGAGTTCGTCTTCATCAATAGGTTTTGTGAGATAATAGTCAACGCCGTTTTTAATCGCTGCCTGTGCGTATTTAAAATCGGTATAACCGCTGAGAATTATAACTTTTCCGTTAAAGCCTCGTTTTCTTGCGTTTTCAACAACTTCAAGACCAAGCATTTTTGGCATGCGTATATCCATAAGAACCAGGTCAGGTTTTTTACTTAAAATAAAATTGAGAGCATCTTCACCGTTTGATGCTTCTCCGATTATTTCAAAACCAAGTTGCTCCCAATCAATGATACATTTGATACCTTGTCTGATTATCAACTCATCATCTGCGATAAAAACTGTATTCATGGGACCTCCTTATCATAAAAGTGTAATTTATCAAGTATTTATTATACATAAGAAATTAGATTTTTGCAATGGAATAATCAGACATTCCAGGAGGAGCATGCTATGATAAACTATTTGTCTAATATTATCATACCAATGGTAATATTTGGAGTAGTCATTCTTGGTCTCAGCACAAAGATTGATATGTTTGCTGCATTTACAAAAGGGGCAAAAGAAGGCTTCAAAGTCACATATGAAATTTTACCGACACTTATAGGATTGCTTTTGGCGGTAGGAATACTCAGAACATCGGGAATACTTGATATAATAGGTGATTTGCTGTCAAAGCCGTTGTCGGTAATCGGATTTCCGGCACAGCTTGTACCGCTGTCATTGGTAAAGATGTTTTCATCATCAGCGGCAACAGGATTATTGCTGGATGTTTTTAAAAAATTTGGAACAGACTCAGAAGAGGGAATGCTGGCTTCAATACTTATGAGCTGTTCGGAAACGATTTTCTACACAATTTCAGTGTATTTTCTGGCAACGTCAACAGAGAAGAACAAACCATTTGAAAAAACAGGCTGACATTACCCGGAGCACTTTTTTGTATCTTTGGCAGGAATGATAGCAAGTGTAATTATTGTAAAACTATGTGGATTTATGTTAAAATCAAAAATAGGAAAAATAAATATTAAAAGTGAATTAAGTCAATTTTTTGAGATGATATTCATTTTAACAAAAGCAACTCAGGAGGAAAAAGATGTCTGAATGTGATACATGTGCAAATTATACATACGATGAGGAATATGAAGAGTATGTATGTGACGTGAATATGGATGAGGACGATTTTGTGAGGTTTATGACAAATAAGCGGGAGACATGTCCTTACTACAGAAACGGTGATGAATACAAAGTAGTCAGAAAACAGATGTAAAAAATAGAGAAAAGCGTATATAGAGACGAAAGATTGGAGAAAAATATGATTTCATGGATTACACAGATTGATTTACACATTTTGTATTATGTACAGGATAATCTGCGAAATGAGGTTCTAAACGGGGTTGTAAAAGCATTTACTTCACTCGGAAATTATGGACTTATTTGGATATTATTTACCTTGGCTCTGCTGATATATTCAGATACAAGGAAAGTAGGAATCATGTGTGCGGTGGCATTGATAATTGATTTGATAGTATGCAATGGCATATTAAAAAATGTTATTGCGAGAACAAGACCATATGATGCATTTGAAAATATAAGATGTGTAGTGCCGCCGCAGCCGGATTATTCGTTCCCGTCAGGTCACACTGCAAGTTCGTTTGCGGCAGTTGTTCCGGCAATTGTAAACAAAAATACGAGAAAGATAGGAATTGCCGCGCTGATTGTAGCAATTCTTATGGCAGTTTCAAGAATTTATGTGTGTGTGCACTATCCGAGTGATGTTGTCGGAGGGCTTATAGTCGGGCTGTTGTGCGGTATTGCCTCATGCAAAATTTTTGAAAAATTGATGCAAATTAAAAATAAATAAAAAAATTAAAGATAAATAAAAAAAGTTGTTGACAAGCTGAAAAAAAACTGATAAGATATGTCTTGTTCGCGACAGACAAATGTTGTGAACAGGAAAGAGCGGAAGTGCTGGAATTGGCAGACAGGCTAGACTAAGGATCTAGTGTTGGCAACGACGTGAGGGTTCAAGTCCCTTCTTCCGCATTGCATATCAGATAAGGAAATCTTAAAAGGTTTCCTTATTTTTGAATAATCAGGAATTTATGGAAAGCAATGTGATGAAAGCAATCTGCTTTTGTAAAAGCTTCCGTGCTAGCCGGGGAATTAGCGGCGCCCTATAACCTGCAATCCGCTATAGCAGGGGTGATGTCCTGTTTAGGGCTTGTCATTTGTGATGCTGCCCTCAGTAAGTGGCGTTGACGTTTTGGTCTTGCGCAATGGAAACTCATGAACCGTGTCAGGAGGGGAACCTAGCAGCACTAAGTGAGAATTTTCGTGTGCCGTAAGGTAGCCGGAGCCGAGTTAACTGCTGGGGTAACGGTCACACTGACATTTTCAACGCAGGACGCACGGATTTATATATATATTTGAGCAAGGCATAGAGCCTTGTCTTTTTTTGTCGTTTTTGCCTTTTTTGTTCTATTTTATTCATTTACTAAATTGACTATAGAGCCATTAGTATTGTATAATAAATAGGTATGAAATAGAATTTCAGGTGTGGGATATATGGATTGAAGGAAAAGGGAGGAAAGGCATTGAAAGCGGAATTAAAGCTAAACAGCGTAAATCAGATAATAAAAGATACTGTAATATATGAAAAAGGTGACGATATATCGTCAGTCAGCCTAGTTGTAAAAGGTCGTATACGCATCAGCAAAGAGGGAGTGAATGTAGTAGTAGGTTCAGGAAATTTTATAGGATTGTGTGATTTAAAAAGTGAGACATACAATGTTACATACACTGCTGAGACAAATGCATTAGTGTATGCATTTCCTAAAATGCGTCTTACTCAGGCAATAAGAAGTCTTATAAAGGCAAACAAAGATTACGCTGGTCTTATGGTGGCATCATTTAGCAGGTTGATTCGAGAACTCTCAATAATATATAACAGCATCACTGAATTATCAGATAAGTTATATGAATTTCTGCTTTCCGGAAGAGAAAGATATGTTGAGATGGCAAAAGAAGCAGGAATAAAAGCTGATAGTCTGAGAACTATAGATGAGATATCGGAATATGAACATGGAACAGCTGTTGACATAGATAAAGTAATGTATTACAGAGCGTGCTGTGAGGTGGCACCGCAGATACAGAAAGAGTATTTTGGTGCAAGTTCAGTAATATCAGTTTATCATGTCTTAGAACAGGTCGGCATGATAAATATTCTTATGGATGAGTGTGAAAGAGGAACTGAGTATCTTCTGGAATTGTCAAAACCGCTCATAAAAGATGACAGAAGTTTATATATGCAGGTGTTTCAGCTTACAAATACGATTCAGCATGTTGGTGGACAATCAACTGAGGCAATGTCACTGTTTGATGATATTATAGATTACACAAATAATCTTGAAAATCTTCTGCTTGACAAAGCAGGCGTAGAACTTGAAATTGACCATGAATTTATGGAAGATGCATATTGCAATCTTTTAAATGGCGAAGGTTCAGCGAGAAATGAAGAAAGTGATGAGTTTGCGTTGACTGAGAGCGAGTATCACGATATAAGCGAGCTTAATGGTGCATTGTCATATATTCTTGAATATTCAGAAATTGATTCAGAGGAAGCCGGTCAGTTTGACGGATATATTTCTGACTTTATAAGATTAAAAGATAAATTTTCGACAGATGACAATGTGAGAACATTGAGAAGAAGTATAGCAAAGCTATACTATAAGATTTACAAGAAAGTATTTTTGAAGGATTACAAATCAAAAGAAGAAACACCTCTTATCATAGATTTGTTTTTGAGATACGGCTTTTTGAGCGAGAAACTTTTAAACAGTGACTTGCTTGAACAGCTGCTTTCGATTGAAAGACATGAAACCAATGGAGCTGCATGTGCAGTATATGATATGAAACAGTGGCTCACCGAGATAATGGAGGGAAGAAAAGAACCGTCAAAGAGTGAGTTTGATCTTGATTATGCGGAGAGTCTCAGAGACCAGAAAAGAACAGGAGCGCTTAATGATGAGCAGATAGAAAAACTTAAAAATGACAGAAATGCCAAGTTTGAGTTTGAAGTTGACAATATGTTCAGGGCAAATCACCGTATTATATTTGGTCAGGTATCAGCATTTGTTCCGTTTTTGTTTACGGATGGCTGTGCATCATCACTCTTAAAGACATACATGTCGGGAGACAGAATAAATGCGGCAGTACACAGACTACTTCAGATAGACTATTCGGCATTTTACAGAGAGAGCCTTTACACGGGTGACGGTGAACATATAAAGAAAGAATATATTATGGAAGAGGTATTCCCTGACTTTATAATACTTCCTATTTCGGGAAGCAATTCTATTATGTGGCAGGAGATTAGCGGAAGAAGAAGAAATTCAAAGGGAAGATTTCTGCTTCCGGCATTTCTTGATACAGATATTGATGCCACTATGGTTAAACTGTTTGGAAGATTCAGATGGGAACTCTGCAGAACTATACAGGGAACATCATGGAATAACATCCAGGTTAAATCTCTTACAAGTGAATATAGTGATTTTGTCCAGTTTTACAGAAAAAACAGAGAATTGTCTGAGGATAAGAAGGACAAGCTCAAAATGCAGATACAAAAATGCAGAAACAATACAAGAGAAGTTTTTGTTATTGACTATGAAAACTGGATTAAGCATGAGGCACATGGAGGACTTTTGCTTAGCAAACCTGTCCGTGAAATTATGGCTACATACTGTCCGTTTGCAAAAGATATAAGAGATTCGATTGCAGATCAGCCATTGTTCAGGGATGCCATGGCAAGATTTAACAGGGAGATAGGCAAAAAGACCAAGGAGTATGACCTTAAGTTCAGAGTCTGGGATAAAGACAAGGTAGATGTACCACAGGAAATAGTGAAAACAAGAGATTTTTACGTTGAAATGTAGATTTAATAATAAAATGACATATAAAAAGGATTCCGATTTGGTTTTGAGGAATCCTTTATTATGTTATAGAAAACTTATCGTTTCCTGTAACATAATAAACATTCCGTGAGGATGCGCATTTCGCGGAAAAAAAATAAATGCTACGCATTCCGCTCAAGCGACTCTTTGTTCCTGCAAAATAGTTTTAGATTTGAAAAAATATGTGGGAATTATATCCAGCCCCCGTCAAGTTTTATAACCTGTCCCGTCAGATAATCACTTGTATTTGTAATATCGAAGGCAAGTTTTGCGACATCTTCCGGTTTTCCTATGCGTCCGGCTGGAACTTCATCCAATACGCTTTGCAATTCGTCGTCATTTAAGAAGCCGTTCATATCCGTATCTATAATGCCACAGGCAATTGCATTGACCTGTATATTGCTTGGAGCCAGTTCTTTTGCAAGAGCCTTTGTAAAAGAATTTATACCGCCTTTTGTCGCTGAGTATGCAACTTCGGTTGAAGCACCGACACATCCCCAAACGGATGATATATTTACGATTTTTCCGGCATGCCTGCTTAACATTATGGGAATTGCAAGTTTGCAGCAGTTAAATACCGAAGTGAGATTTGCCTCGACAATATTGTGCCATTCGTCAGGAGACATGTCCTGCAAAAGACCTATATGTGAGATGCCGGCATTGTTTACAAGAATATCAATTTTAGAATAGGATTGTGCAATTAATTTGAAAAATGTTTCACATTTCTGAAAATTGCCTATGTCTCCTGTATAAGCGATACATTCAACACCATAATTTAAAATCTCCTGTCTGACTTTTTCAAGCATTTCTGAATTTTTGCGGCAGCATATACATACATTAAAACCGTTTTGTGCATAGTAAATAGAAACGGCACGGCCGATACCACGGGAAGCTCCTGTTACGACAACTGTTTTATTCATAAATTTATAACCTCATTTCATATTTGTGTTAAAAGTAAGAGTGTTTTTCTTCATATGTTATTAATATATCATATTTGTGAAGTATTGTGTCAGCTGTAAAGAAAATATACTATTTCCGATAGATTTATAATCCAATGGTTAAAATATTACAATTTATTTAAAAAAGTTATGCTCATAGGGGTTTTGCTTTACATAGAATTTTTTTTTTGTTATAATACTTCATATGTTTTTTAAGTATTATACAAAAAGAATTAAGATTAGAAAGGTACAATCATGAAAAAGAAAAGTATAGCAAAGGTATTTATCCTGAGCTTATTGAAATCAATATTGGGAATAGCGATAATAATTGCAGTAGGTTTTGCAAGTTACAAAATTTCATATATGGTTCTCTCAAACAATTCGGAAAATGTTGGAACATCTTCAAATGAAATAAAAGATATTGTTGAGGAAGCACAGACAGATGAAATTTCAAAAAATCTTATATATGTAAGCAACGACAATAAGATATCACATCTTATGCTTGAAATCTGCAACACAAAAACAAACAATATGGACTATATAACTATTCCTGTCGGAACAGATTATACGATACCGACTGAGATGTATCAGAAACTTAGTACAGTTAATCAGGAGATACCTCAGATAATAAGAATAGGGAGACTTAAACAGTATTTTCAGAATGACGAGGACGCGTATGGTTATGGAGAACTTATTATAGAGAAAATGCTTGGTGTAAAGATTAGTTATTACACGGTATTAGACCAGGAAACATATCTTAATCATTATTCAAGAAGAAATACAGAAGTGAAATTTAAACCGTTATCACTTGCGGAGTCAAGCAGTGAAAAATCTGTTACGGTTACGGAAAAAATAAATGTTGCAAGCAGAAGTTATGTGAATCAGCTTAAAGATATAAAGGGTGATCAGAACAAGATAGCCGAGTTTATAAAGGATCAGTATGAGAGAGTGGATTCAAATCTTACTGTCTATAATAAAATTGGTTATGTGGAAAGTTATGAAAAAATGGATCCGGATTTGATTCACTATTGGGGGATTCCGGGCAAATACTCCGACAAAATATTTGCGGTAGATACAAAAGCATCAAAATCATTTATAAATAACCTTGTAAATAACACTACAACATATACTCAGGCACAGGTATTTAACAAAGTTGCAAAAACTTCGACAAAATCATCAAAAGGAAAGAGTATAATTGTATTAAACGGAAGTCAGATAGGAGGTCTTGCAACGGCTGCAAAAACTACGCTTACAAATGCGGGATATAAAGTAAAGAAAATTGGTGATTACACAGCTGCTACATTGACGCAGACAAAGATTATTGTAAAGGAAGATGGTGTTGGTAAAGATTTGGTGAAATATTTTAGCAATCCTGTTGTTGAGACAGGAACAGTTGATACCGGATATGATATAAAGATTATTATAGGAACAGCTGATGCTAATAATTGATATAGAATAGCAAATTTAAAATGCACGCTACAGATTTGTTGACGTGCATTTTTAACTTTACCGCATAAAACAGTGTATATAGCTGAATGTGCAGGTAAGTATTTAGGAAAGGCATGGTATATTATGCAATCGGTTGTAAATGTTATGGGCATTGAAATTGATATGCTCAGCAATGATGTTTTTATAGAAAAAATAAATACATATCTTAATGATGACAAGCTGGATGTAATATTTTTTGCGTCAGCTGACATTCTTAACAAAGCTGCAGAAAATGAAAAATATCATGAACTTGTAGACAGAGCGGAACTTTTTCTGCCGGGAGAGGAAGCTCTTCTGACAAATTATAAAATAGATATTTTGAAGGATGCCGGTATGGTTGTGAGCTGCAAAAGTTTTGGGATTATGCTTGAAAATCTTCAGAAGCAGGACAGAACTATATACATAGTGACAGACAGCGGCAAGGATGTGGAAAATCTCAGAAATTACTGCAAAAAAAATCAGCCTGAGCTTCGTATTATAGGTTCGTGTGTATACAGCGAAGAGGTGGAGGATGCAGCAATGGTAAATGAAATAAACAGCTGTATACCTGACATTTTGCTTGTTGATTTAAAAATAGGCGTTCAGGAAAGCTGGATTATGGAGCATGCGAATTTGTTAAACTCAAAATTATGTGTTGCTATTGGTGGAGTTGCACAAATAATAATGGCAGAAGAAAAAAAAATTCCGTCATGGATAAGAAAAATCGGGTTAGCGGGCATATATGAAAAGATTGCTATAGAGAGAATACCTCAGAAATTTTTTAAGGCGAAATTTTTTAGGAAAAGAATTGACATATATAACACCAAAAAAGACGAATAATTTGACTATTTTAACCAAAAACAATATCGTTTTTGGTTAAAACAGACAGTTTGAGAGTGAAAATATTGTGACATTTAATAATAAAACGGCAAAAAAAATATAATAAATCCATTTATATAATTTCTTGCAATAAAAAAGTCAAAAATTTATTTGGCTATTTATCCTATGGTAAAATATTTCAAGATAGTGTATTATACAAACATGAAAGATGTGACAGGCAAATCACACTATATAATATGATTGCAAAGTGTTTGATGATTTCATTCAAATGGCTGCATCATATTCAGCTTAAACGAATTGTATAAAATTTAGGAGGAAACATATAATGGCAAGTTTATCTTTAAAAAACATTTGTAAAACATATCCAAACGGATTTCAGGCAGTTAAAAATTTCAATCTTGACATCGCAGACAAGGAGTTCATCATTTTCGTAGGACCTTCTGGTTGTGGTAAATCTACAACACTTGCATGAGTTAGATTAATATTGATAGATAGATATCGCGATGGTATTCCAGAACTACGCTCTTTATCCTCATATGTCAGTTTATGACAACATGGCATTTGGTCTTAAACTTAGAAAAACTCCAAAGGAGAAGATTGACAAGCTTGTTCATGAAGCAGCAAAGATTCTTGATATTGAGCATCTCTTAGACCGTAAGCCAAAGGCTTTATCAGGTGGTCAGAGACAGCGTGTTGCTATGGGTCGTGCAATCGTTCGTAATCCTAAGGTATTCCTTATGGATGAGCCTTTATCAAACCTTGATGCAAAACTTCGTGTACAGATGCGTATAGAGATTTCTAAGATTCATCAGAGACTTGAAGCTACTATCATCTACGTTACACATGACCAGACAGAGGCTCTTACACTTGGTACTCGTATCGTAGTTATGAAAGATGGTGTTATGCAGCAGGTTGCTTCACCTATCGACCTTTATACAAAACCTTGCAACGTATTCGTAGCAGGATTCATCGGATCACCTCAGATGAACTTCATCAACTGTAAAGCAGTTAAAGACGGTTCAGACGTTAAACTTGAGTTTGGTACATACTCAGTTAAACTTCCTGAAGGAAAAGCTGAGAAGCTTGTTGAAGGCGGATATATTGATAAGGATGTTATCATGGGTATTCGTCCTGAGGATATCAAGGATGAAGAGATTTATGTAAACAACGGTACAGACAATGTTCTTGAAGCTACTGTAAAAGTTTACGAAATGCTTGGTGCCGAAGTATTCTTATACTTCACAGTAGAAGGATTTGACATCACAGTTCGTGTAAATCCTCGTACAACAGCTCGTCCTGGCGATACAATCAAGATTGCGCTTGACACAAGCAAGATTCATGTATTCGACAAGGAAACAGAGAAAGTTATTACAAACTAGTTTTAAAAGAATGTTATGTATTTTAAATATACAGTTCTATTTAAAGAACCGTCACGATTTTGTGACGGTTCTTTT
>SCPN01001193.1_pt1 | contig 17247 bp, 34 predicted proteins | sample 6106831 | NCBI WGS metagenome assembly SCPN01 (sample SAMN10720447, study PRJNA508395) | human gut metagenome | isolation source: Participant 1, 0 month
TCTCCCGGATGGAATCCTCCGGGTTTGCCCGCCAAACGGAGCCCTTGACCTGGGCCGCTGGCTGGGGACCAGCTGGCTTTGGACAGCGATTGGATGGAGCTCAAGGGCCTGTGCGCCTGGAAAGCGACCTTCCCCTGAGGGAGGGTCATCCTGGGGGATCCCGCTCTTCTGGGCAAAGCGCTGGGGAACCTCATTTCCAACGCCGTGAATTATTCCCCTGAAGGGGCCGACATCACAGCGGCACTATGGGCGGCTGGGGGAAGGGTGGTCTTCACCTTGCAAAACAGTGGCGTTTCCCTGCCCCAGGAGGCCATCCCACCTGTTTGAAGCCTTTACCGGGTAGAACAGTCCCGCAACCGGGATAAGCGGCAGCGGCCTGGGTCTCTACCTGGTTAAAATGATCCTCGACCGCCACGGGGCTGACTATTGGATAGAAAACACCTCCGGCGGGGTAGCGTTTACCATGTCCTTCCCCGCCGCGCCGGAAACTCTGGTGGCTTCCTTCAAAACCGCCCAACCCCAGGAGGCAGTTCAAAGAGGGCATAAATCCAAGCAGGGCCCCGATGGGCCCTGCTTCTATTTCTGCCTTGCCAAAGGCAACTTCCCCTTAAAAATCTAGTTGCATTTCATTTTAATGCATGGTACGGTTGGGATAGGATGCATCCGCTCTACACCGAAAGGGGAACTGCAATGAACCTTCACCTGGAAACCATTCCGCCCCCTGCCCTGTCGCAAAGATGGGGCGAACCGGACCACGGCGCCGAAAATGCCGCACTCATGGAGAAAATGAAAGTTGTGGCCCGGCTCCACAGCCTGATGGGGGCGGATTCCGTCCCTATGCTACACGCCTGGGACAATCCCCAGACCACTCAGCCGGAGGACTGCCGCTACGATGTCTGCCTCGTCCTGCCACAGGGCCTTCTCCCACCAGATGGGGACATGACTTTGGGGCGGATTGCCGGCAATGATACGCCGTCGCCGTCCTTCCCCATACCGGAAGGAGTGGCAAAGGCTGGGACCAGCTCTTCCCGGCCCCTCTCCAAGGGGTCCAGCCCGACCCATCCCGCCCTATTTTAGAGCGATACGCCGCCCGGATGATCCAATCCCACCAATGCGAACTCTGTGTGCCCCTCCTCTGATCCCCCTGTAATCCCCCTTCCCGAAATGAAAACATTCTGGGGGGGGATTGTTGCATCCATCTCCACCAAAACTCCACACTCCCTCCAAGGATGCTCCAAATTGAATTGATAGACTGGGGACAGCAACCATTCAAAGGGAAACATCCATGCAGATTTCCATCGACCACCTGAGCATGACCTATCCAACCGGCAAACAGGCCCTGCAAGACGTGACCCTCTCTTTGGAGAGCCCCAGCCTCGTCGGACTCTTAGGCCCCCAACGGGGCAGGCAAATCCACCCTGATGAAGCTGTTGGTGGCGGGGCTTCCCCACCTCCGGCTCCATCCAGGTAGACCGACGCCCCTCCTGCAATGCGAAGGGAGCTGAAGGCCAAACTGGGATATCTGCCCCAGACCTTCGGCCTTTATGAAGAGCTGACTGTCTGGCAGTTCCTGGACTATATGGCGGCCCTCAAGGGATTGAAGACAGCACCGGTGCCATTGCGCGGGCCATCCGGGATACCAACCTGGAAGAGAAAAAATGCCGGATCCGCTCTCTCCGGCGGGCAGCGCCAGCGGGTGGGGATCGCCCAGAGCCATCTTAGGGATCCCTCCTTCCTGATCTTTGACGAGCCCACTGTCGGCCTGGACCCGGAGGAACGGATCAACTTCCGCAACCTGTTTTCCCGCATTGCCCAGGATAAAATCGTCCTTCTCTCCACCCATATCATTGAGGGATGTACAGTCGGTCTGTAACCAGCTGATCGTCATTGACAAAGGCCGCATCCTCTTCACCGGGGCCCCGGCCAGGTTGATTCTAAGCCGCCCAAGGTCACGTGGGAGTGTTTGAAGAGGCCGACCGCCGGGAGGAGGAAGGCTTTTCGGTCACTGCCCGAGTCAACACCTCCTGTGGGTTTCCTGCCGGGTAGTGGCGGTCCAGCTCCCCTTTGCCCAGCCGGTGGAACCCACTTTGGAAGACGCCTATATGTACTGTGTGGCGCAAGGGGATTCGATGAGCGGTTTTCCCTTTTCCGGGTGGAATTTTCCCGCCTGCTCCGCAGCCCCAGCTGTTGGCTGTCCACAGCTTTGACCTCCCTTGGCCTATTGGGGATTCTCTTATCAGGGGGTCTACCACCATGGCCAGCATGTACCTTGCCCAGCAGCTGCGTTCCGCCACCTTGGTAGGGACGGTAGTCTTTTCTATCTTCACTCTTTTATGAATTGAGCCGGGTGGAGCGAAACCGCACCGACGCCATCACCGACAGCATTATCTCCCCCAAAGGCTTGCTTCCGTGCGGCTTTGGGCATTCTGTGCGCCTCCTTCTCACCACCTTCCTCACCGCGCGGCTCTCTACCTGCCCTATGCCGCTTGGAAACTGGGGTGTTTTTCCCTTCCGACTATCTTGCGGGATTTTTGCTGTTCCTCCTCCCCGCCCTTTGCTTTAGCGCCCTGCTCAGCGCCTCCTGCTACCAGATTGTGCGCCGGGCGGATGTTAGCTTTCTTGCGGTGCTGCTCTTCCTCATTCTTTCTCGCAGCGATCCCTTCCAGAACAAATTCCTCTGGCAGTGGTGCCTGCCCATGCTTCCCGCCCTCTCCGACGATTTCAGCAATGTGCTGGTCTTTCGCACCGCCGCCTACTCCCGGTTGGTATGGCTGCTATTCTTCCTTGGGCTGTGGCTTCTCTCCCTCCTCTGTGTCCGGCGATATGGCAAAGGCTTCCTTGGCTCCCTTCCTACAGGGGCTACGGCGGGGATGCTCCCCGCCTTGGCCGTTCTCCTCTTCTCGCTTGGCGGGATACTGGACGAGCCAGCCTTTTTCGACAACTCCCCTGTGGACTGGATGGCAGTACAAGAGATAGACCACACCCAGGAAGGGGCTATCCCTCCTGGGAACAGGTGGAAATCCGCGCGGTTAGCGACTGGGTTGGCAGGATGGACGGCTTTGCTACCTTCCAGATTCAAAACACACCGGTAAGGAGCAGCCCTCACTCTCCTCAACACCGGATACCAGGTCAGCCGGGTCATCGCCAACGGGGTGGATATCCCCTTCGAAGACTGGAGGACGACCTGATCAAACGGCGCACCTTGCGCTGTACCCTCCGGCGGAGGCGGGTCGCCCTCCGGGTGGAATACGGCGGCGTCCCCAGCTGTGGAATATCTCCCAAACGATGCTTAGCGGGGATTTGGTCAGCCGGGAAGAGGTCCAGCTCAACAGCACAGCCTTTCCCCTGTCCCAGACCTGCTCATCGCGGGGGATACCATCCCTTTCCAAGCACAGATCACCCTGCGGGACAACCTGACCCCGGTGGCCTCTGGATTCCCCTCCCAGTTTCTACGGAATAACGGCGGCACCGCGACCTGGCTGCTCCAGGACCGCGGCGTCAATTCCATGACGGTATTGCCGCCGTTACGTCAAGGTGGACATCAACGGAGGCGGCATGGCTATTGAATTCTACTACAGCCAAAACACCAGCAGCAGATGACTGCGCTGGGTGCCATCGATGCCTTGGAAGCCGCCATCCGTTACTGCACCGAGCACTACGGTATGCGGGCCTTCCCCGAAGACCGGCCCTTTAAAATCATCCAGACCACCGAATTTTTATTTGGAGGGTTCGCTAAGCAGAACATCAGCGTCATCAGCGAAGCCAGCTTCACTGCCAACAACCTCTCCAACCCGGAGAGGGCCAGTGGCGCAGAAGTGCTCGCCCATGAGATCATCCACCAGTGGTGGGGGCTGGGTGCCCAGCTAATGGACCCGGAGGACCCTATTGGACCGATGAAGGGATCACCACCTACACCACCTACCGGCTGATGAAGGAGGGGCCAGGATTATGCCGATCAGCACTACCTGGACATCTGGGAACGGGACATCGCCCACAACCAGAACAACTTCTACATCCGCCACCCCGAATACCTGGGGGCCCTGCCGGAGTACCGGGTACAGCTGGAGTCGGAGACTCAGAGTATCATAGTGGTACAGCGGTTACGCCCGGATGTTTGCCCGCGCTGCGGAACTGCTTGGCGGGGACGAAGCGTTGGACCAAGTCCTCTCCACCTGTATCAAAATGGGGAACCGAGATGCCCCCTACATCACCAGCAAGATTTTCTAGATGCCTCTGGGCTGACAAAGGAGGATTTGGGCCTTGCGTAAAATTTTTTATTACCAGTGCCGCCGGCTTCTATGCAACAAATTATTCTGGGGCTTATTGGCAGTAATCCTGTGGGTACAGCCGGGAGGTGCTGTACGGCACAGTCATCCGGGTGTGCAACACCGCGCCCTTCCCCTGGAGCTTTGGGTATTACCTTACATTTCTTCTCCCCTTCCTCTGTGCAGCGGAACTGTTCTTCCTCTCCTTCTACACCTCCCCAGCGGAGAGGCGGGTGGAGGTACTCGCCAGCGCCACCCCTGTCTCCCCAGGCACTATTCCTTCTCCCCGATGGGGCATTGGCGGTAGGAACCGGACTTTTGACCCTTCTCATCCTCTTGATGGCCGGAGCCTTCTACGCCCGGATGTTCCGTTGGGACAGCTTTGGGGAACTCCTCGCCCCAGCGGTTTTGTCCTGGTCCCCGCCCTTCTCTTCTTTTGGGGCGGGATGGTTTCTGGGAAACCTTCGCCACGTCCTTCTCTACCCGCTCATCGCCTTGCCTTTCTTATGTGCCTATCTCCCGCTGCCCCGCTATCGACCCAGTAGGGGCGCTTCTTCACCTATCCCTGGAATTGGGGTACTGGATCCCGGCTTCTCCCCTCCCGCCGGATGTCTTGTGGGGCAGGGGTGGGACTGAGTACCCTCGGCCTTCTCCTCCTCTTCCTCACCCGGAAAAAGGGTAACCGTCAAAACCCCTGGCCCTTTTTAGGGCCAGGGATTTATAGAGAACTTCGGTTTTCTATTGCGCCAAAACCCACGGGTGTGGTGGATAAAAGGAGAGGACGCCAGCCAAGGCCGATTCATCCAAATCGAATTTGCTGTTGTGGTGGTTGCTCGACCCGTCCACCTGGGGAAGGATGTCGCAGTCCAGGAATAGGGGGCTTCTTCATCCGACCGGGACCATGGCCAGATATGGGTATTGATCCCCACCTTTTCCCTCTGTATCATAGGCCAATTTCTCCTTACCCGTTGATTCTTGGCAGCATCAGAACTGCCAAATAGATCATGGGAGCCGGCACGCTGGCTCCCATGGCAGATACTTATTTGGTGAGTTTTCCCAGTGCGTCCACCGCAACCTGGGCATAGAATGCGACGCCGATTTCCAGCGCCTCTTCGTCGATCTCATAATGGTCGCTGTGGCCTGGCCACTCGCCGCCCACGCCCAGCCGGAAGAAGCGCTGGGTGCATACTGGTATATTCGCGAAATCCTCTGCACCCATGGCAGGGCTGTTGTGGGTGACCAGCTGAGGTCGGTGACTTTGCGGGCTGCCTCAAAGCCCAGTTCCACCATGTTCTCCTCATTGACCAGCACATCCGGTGAGCACATCGTACTCCACCTCGGCGGTGCAGCGGAAGGTCTTGGCGGTCTCCTCGCAGATTCTCTTGAGAACCACGGGGATCTGTTCGTGGACTTCCCGGCTAAAGGAACGGATGGTGCCCTCCATCACTGCCTCACGGAAACGATGTTGAACCGGCTGCCGGAATGGATGGATCCCACGGTGACCACCAAGGTATCCATAGGGCTGAACTCCCGCTGACCATGGTCTGGAGATTCAAAATCATAGCAGAGGCACAGACCGTAGCGTCCATGCCAGTCTGGGGATATGCGCCATGGCAGGCTTTGCCTTTGACGGTGATCTTAAACCGGTCGGCGGCGGCGGCAATCCGCCGGGATGGCACTGGAGGCCCCACCGGGGTCTGTACCGAGCAATGGATGCAAAGCGGCGTCCACCTTCCATGCCGCCCTGGGCCACGACAGCCTTAGCGCCTTTGCCCACTTCCTCAGCGGGCTGGAACAAGAACCGGACGGTGGCAGGCAGCTCGTCTTTCATGGAGTTGAGAACCTTGACTGCCCCAGCATAGCAGTGTGGGCATCATGGCCGCAGGCGTGCATAAAGCCGTCGTTGACGCTTTTAAATGCACAACCGGTTTGCTCCTGGATGCTCAAAGCGTCCATATCCGCCCGCAGCGCCACTGTTTTGCCCGGCTTGCCGATCTCGGCGATAAGGCCGGTGGGCTCCAGCCGGCGATAGGATACCCCAGCTCATCCAAGGCGGCAGCCACCTTGTCGGTAGTGCGGAACTCCTGGAAACTGGCTTCCGGATGCATGTGGAGGTCGCGGCGGAAGGCAATGGTTTCATCTTTGATCTGATGGGCTTTTCTCGCGCATGACGTTCATAGGTCAGTCCCTCTTTCTTTTATCCCCGCCCTGTTTCTCTTTCTCGGTTCGGGGTGATATATGGCCCAACTGCCGGCCAAAATTGACAAGGCAGAGGAGGGAATTCCCCTCCTCTGCCCTGCAAAACCGTCTTATTTGGAGAGTTTCTCCAGTGCGTCCAGGGCTACCTGGACATAGAAAGCCACGCCGGTTTCAAAAGCGTCCTCATCCGCTTCGTAGTGGTCGCTGTGACCGGGCCACAGCCCGCACCCAAGCTGAAGAACGCCGCAGGGGCGTATTTGGTGTATTCAGAGAAGTCCTCGCCGCCCATGGCCTGGGCTTTCAGACCAATGTGCTCTGCGTCAGTGATCTTGGCTGCGGCCTCCAGGCCCAGGTCGATCATCTCTTTGTCGTTGATCAGCACTTCGGTGATGGCGTCGTAATCCACCTCAGCGGTGCAGCGGAAGGTCTTGGCGGTCTCCTCACAGATTCTCTTGAGAACCACAGGGATCTGCTCGTGAACTTCCCGGCTGAAGGAGCGGATGGTGCCCTCCAGGACAGCCTCTCCGGAAACGATGTTGAACCGGCTGCCGGAGTGGAAGGAACCTACGGTGACCACCAGGGGATCCATGGGGCTGAATTCCCGGCTGACCATGGTTTGCAGGTTCATAACCATAGCAGCACCGCAGACAGTAGCATCCATGCCGGTCTGGGGAGCTGCGCCGTGGCAGGCCTTGCCTTTGATGACCACAGAATAGCGGTCGGTGGCGGCATGGCTGGGGCCGTAGCAGGCCAGCAGTTTGCCAACAGGGGTCTGGACAGCGGCGTGGATACCGAAGATGGCGTCGACGCCGTCCATACCGCCCTGGGCGCAGACAGCCTTGCGCCTTTGGCGACTTCCTCACCGGGCTGGAAGATAAAGCGGATGGTGCCGCTGAACTGGTCTTTGATGGAATTTGCAATCTTCACGGCGCTCAGCAGCATGGAGGTGTGGGTATCATGGCCACAGGCGTGCATGATGCCGTCGTTGATGCTCTTGAACTCGTAGTCGGTTTCTCCTGGATGCTCAAGGCGTCCATGTCAGCCCGCAGGGCGACGATCTTGTCGGAATTGGATTTGTGCCTTTGACCTCAGCAATAACGCCGGTGGGGTCCAGACGGCGGTAGCTCACGCCCATGGCGTCCAGCAGCGGCCACCTTATCGGTGGTGCGGAACCCTCCATGCTAGGTTCGGGTTTTGTGCAGGTCGCGGCGGAAGGCGATGGTCTCCGCCTGTAGGTTATGTGCCATTTCTCTGATGTTGTTCATTGGTAATCCCTCTCTCTTTATCTCTGTCTATGGGTGGATAGGTTTTTATTTATTATAGCGAATCAACTTGCAAAAGTAAAGGATAAAGTGGGAATATTCCGCAGTTTTTCCATGGATATCCGGTAAACTTTTGAGAAGTTGGAAAACTGCGTCCCCAGTCTTAGAAGCCGGCAATCCATTTCTTCTGCGCAAATTCCCAAAAGGCCCCTTTTCCCCTTCCATTTTGCCAAATTTGCCGTATACTGGGGAAAGAGATGACCACCCCACTTCACATGAGAAAGGACCCGGCCGATGGAACAACAACAAGAACCCCAGTTTTCCCGGGAGGAAAGCGCCAACCGCATCAGCCGGCTGATCGCCAAAATATCCCGCGTCCATTGCTGTCAACGAGCGGCTACAGCCCCTCGGGCTGACCAATCTGACCTCCACCCACTTGATCAACATTCTGCGCCGCCCAGGGATGAGCCAAACGAGTTGGCTTGCCTCCTGTCGGTGAGCAAGGTCATGGTGTCCAAAACTTTGAAACAGCTGGAACAGGAAGGCCTTATCACCCGCATTCCTGACCAGGAAGACAAGCGCCTCGTGCACCTGTATGTGACCCCGGGAAGAGCTGTGGGAGAGCATCGCCATCCAGCGGGAGATCACCTGCCTGGCTGCCAGCACCCTCACCCAAGAGGAGTGCATCTGTGTGGAAAACAAGCTTAATGAGGTATTGGAGCACCTTTCTTCCCTCATGGAAAAACCGCTGATCCCGCGGGCATGAAAATCCCCGTCTCCCAATTGGGAGGCGGGATTGCTTGTATTCCATCGTTTGCCCTAGGCTTTCCAAACCTGGCGGAGGACCCGCAGGGCGTTGCCGCCTAACACCTTTTGGATGTCGCTGTCGCTTAGCCGTTTGACCAGCCAGCGCAGGGGCGTTCCACATGGCCTCGGTGGGGTTCTCCATCCCCTGACATAGGGGACTTCTTTGTAAGAGACATCGCCTAATATCACCTTGGTGGAGAGGGTTTTGGCAAAGGCGTGGTGTACCCACATGGTCGCCGAACATGGTGTCCGGGCCAAAGCCAACGTGGTCGATACCCACCAGGTTTGCCATGTATTCAAAGTGTTCCATCACCGATTCCAGGTCATGGGTGTTGGCTGTATGGGTCATGGTTGTGTGGGAGCGCGGCCTCCCAGACAACCCCTTTCTCCGCGATGGCTTTGAGCAGACGGTCGTCGCAGAGGCGTTTGCTGTCCCACAAAGCCCGGGCGCCACATGGCTGCCCACAATGGAGCTCCTTGGAGAAATGCATCCAGGGCGGTCTGGGGCCCGCAGTGGGAGATATCGATGAGCATCCCCACCTTGTTCATCCGCTCCACACAGACCTTGCCGAAGCGGGTGAGGCCGCCGTCGTTTACCTCTTTGATGCCGCTGCCCAGGGCGTTCTGCTCCGAGTACCAAGCCCCAGAAGGCGCACCCCCAAGCCGTAGAGGATGTCGATGCGGTCGGGGTCATTCTCAATGGGGGCAGCCCCCTCGATGGCGGCAACCCAGGCGATCTTCCTCCCGGTGGGCCCGCAGGATGTCTTCGGTGGTGCGGCAGTGGATGGGGAAATCCTGGGGGGCGATGTCGCACAGGCGCATGCCCAGGTCGTGAAGGATGTCCTGCCACTTCCATCCCCATTTGGAGGAGATGGTGTTGAGGCCATCCATCATGTTGTCGAACACACAGTCCAGGCAGGAATGGGAAAGGGCCTCCATAATCCGAGACGTTGCAAGTGCTTCGATTGTAATCGCCGATTTTCCTTCTCGGTCATGTTTTGGGGAAACGGACCAGGTGGTCATGAAGGGAGATGATGACGCACTCTCCTTGGCCAAGCGGCGGACCCGCTCCTCCTGGTTTCATCAAGGGTAGGCGGTACTCCCTGCCCAGTTCCACTCTTCCAGGGAAAAAGGCTCTAATCTTTGCCCTCCAGATAGGAATAGGGCTGGTAACCTTGATGCGGTTTTAATACCCATTGGGTTCCCCTCCTCATTATTTGACATCTTATCCAGGATGGCGATGATCTCATCCACCTTCTCTTCTGCATCCCCGTCTCAAATGCGTCCTTGACGCAGTGGGACATGTGGGCCCGGATGATCTCCTTGTTGGCTTTGCGCAGGATGGTTCGGTGCAGCGGTTGGAGATGTCCACACAGTAGCGGTCCTCCTCCACCATTTCAAGATGCGTCCATCTGCCCCCTGGCTGTTTTCAGAAGCCGGGTGATTTTGTCTCGGTCTGCTTCATGTTGTATATTCCCATATATTACTCTAGGCCGACCACTTCATAGCCCGCTTCGGTGACGGCGTTTTTCAGGGTCTCGTCGCTCACCTCTTTGGAAGTTGGATGTGGGCGGTTTGGCTTCCAAATCCACCTTGGCGGTGACGCCATCGATGGCGTTCAGGGCTTTTTCCACCCGGCCGGAACAGTGGGCGCACATCATGCCTTCAATCATCATGGTCTTTTTCATAGCAGTTTCTCCTTTTTCTTCCGTTGTTTCTATTATGGTGTGGGTTTCCACCACAGCCTCAGTTGCCTTCAGCTGCTGGTTTTTATGGAACTTGGGTTTGAAGAGCTTGAGCCGCAGGGCGTTGGAAACCACGCAGACCGAACTCATGCTCATGGCGGCGGCGCCAAACATGGGGTTCAGCTTCCAACCAGAAGGTTGAAGAATACGCCGGCGGCAGCGGGATGCCGATGGAGTTGTAGAAAAGGGCCCAAAACAGGTTCTCCTTGATGTTGCGGATGGTGGATTTGGACAGCTGGATGGCGGTGACCACGTCCAGAAGGTCGCTCTTCATCAGCACGATGTCGGCGTTCGATGGCCACGTCGGTGCCTGCGCCGATGGCGATGCCCACGTCCGCCGGGCCAGGCCGGGGCGTCGTTGATCCGTCATACCATGCCACTTTACGGCCTCCCTCTTGGAGGGGCGCGGACCTCCTTCTCCTTGTCCTGGGGGCATCCTTCGGCGATGACCTTTTGATGCCAGCTGCTTCTGGATGGCGGCGGCAGTGCGCTTGTTGTCGCCGGTGAGCATGACCACGTCAATGCCCATGGCGTCCAGCTCGGCAATGGCCGCCGCATGGTGGGTTTCACCGTGTCAGCCACGGCGATGAGTCCCAGCACCTTCTCCTGGGAGGCGAAGTAGGGGCGTCTTGCCCTCCTGGGCGAGGCGTTCCTCCTCCTTGGCAAAGCTGCCTGCGGGGATCTGGGCCTCCATCAGGCGGCGGTTGCCGGCGTAGTAAGGGCTCCGTCCATCCGGCCGGAGATGCCCTGGCCCGCGGTGGCGGTGAAGCCGGTGGTGGGGGCAGGCTCAATCGCCGCCTTTCTTTGGCGCCCGCTACAATGGCTTCGGCCAAGGGGTGCTCGGGGGCTTCTCAGGGCTGCCACTGTCAGCAGCTGCTCATCCGCTTTGTAACGCGAGCGGTGACCCGGGGCTTGCCCTTCGGTGATAGTTCCGGTTTATCCAGCAACCACAGTCCCGATGCTGTGGGCCACTTCCAGCGCCTCGGCGGATTTGATCAAAATGCTACGTTCTCCCCCTTTGCCGGTGCCCACCATGATAGCGGTGGGGGGCCAGGCCCAGGGCGCAGGGGCAGGAGATCACCAGCACCGAAATGCCGATGGAGAGGGCAAACTCGAAGGATTGGCCGGCCAGCAGCCAGCCGATGGTGGCGATAAGGGGCCACCGCGATGACGATGGGCACAAACACGCCGCTGACCTTGTCAGCCATCTTGGCGATGGGCGCTTTGGAGGAGCTGGCCTCCTCCACCAGGCGTATAATCTGGGAGAGGGCGGTATCGTCCCCCACCTTGGTGGCCTGCATTTTAAAGTAACCGTTTGTTGATGCTGGCGCCGGTGACCTTGTCGCCAGGCTGTTTTTCCACCGGGATGCTCTCACCAGTGAGGGCGGATTCATCCACAGCGCTCTGTCTCCAGCACCACCCGTCCACCGGGACAGTCTACGTAGGTGACGATGACCACATCGCCGGGGAGAACCTCTTCCACTGGGATCTCCACCTCCTGGCCAGAGCCGCTCCAAAGGCGGTTTTGGGAATGGAATCCGCAGTTTGTTGATGGCCTCGCTGGTTTTCCCCTTGGCCCTGGCCTCAAAGAATTTGCCCAAGGTGATCAGGGTCAAAATCATAGCTGCCGACTCAAAATACAGGTCCATGCTGTACTGGCTGAAAAGCCATGTCCCGGCAAGCCGTAGCCGATCTTATAAATGGCATACACCCGTAGACAATGGCGGCGGTAGAGCCGATGGCGATGAGGGAATCCATGTTGGGAGAGCCTTTGAACGAGTCTGGAGCCCCACTCGGAATTTTTCATTGACGATGTACCGGCATGCCAGCAGGAACTGGGTAAAGAGCAAAGGTGATGGCGTTCCCGTTGCAGTGGAAGAAATCCGGCAGGGGCCAGCCCATCCATATGCCCCATGGAGATGTAGAACAGCGGCACCGAAGGGAAGGATGATGAGCCTCCGCTTCATGCTGTCGATCTCCGCTTTGGCGGTGTCCACCGGGCGCTCCTTGCCTTTGCCAGCGGAACTTTGTTTTGGTGGACCACTGCATCGTAGCCCCATCCTGCACCGCTTTGATTGATGGCGTTTTCATCCCACTGCGGCAGGGTCACCTCCATGTATTGTTGGCCAAGAGGTTGACGTTGACCTCCTTTACACCGGGCAGTTTTCGCACGCTTTTATCCACATGGGCAGAACATGCCGAACAGGTCATGCCCATGACATCGAACTTTGACTGGACATTCTTTCAACTCCTTTACTCCCCACCCGGGGTGTATTTTCTTCAATATATCCCTCTTGGGGATTTGTCAAGACCCTTTGGATTCTTCTTCCCCTGTACACCGTCTGCCCTCCTTGCATTCCAGGTACGCCGGTGATAAAATGGTTGTATTCGGCTTGCCCTGGTTTTGGACGGCGGCCGTCTCACTTTACGAGGATTTTGAAAGGAGGAAGGCTCCTGTGAAATACATCGCTGACGACCAATCCCTTTCCCAGAGGCCTTTCTCACCCTGGCCAACGGCCAGGCGAATGATCTGGAAAGACCGGATCGCCCTGGAAAAACACAGAGATATCACCGCCTATCAAGGGGAACGGCTGATCGGGTGCCTCCGCATTCTCTCCGACGGATATTATTTTGGCACCATCACCGAGCTGCTGGTGTTGCCGGAGTTTCAAAACAGGGAATCGGAAGCCAACTTTTAAATCTGGCCAAAACCCACGCCCCCACGCTGTACTTCGGCGCGCAGCCGGGGGTCGAACCTTCTATGAAAAGAACGGCTGCCAAAAGGCATGCAGTCCTATATTATCCCAAAACCAAGCCATTCCTTATCCCTGTAAAGGAACAAAATGCCTTGAGGGAGCAAGAGGAGCTTTCCCCATGCTGCGCAATCCATGGAAGAACTGGAACAACTGGCGAGTCAATGCCGGAACTGCAAACTTTGTGAGACCCGCAACAACGTGGTGTTTGGGGTAGGCAATCCCCAGGCGGAAATCCTGTTCATTGGGGAAGGGCCCGGTGAAAACGAGGATTTGCAGGGCGAACCCTTTGTGGGCCGCGCTGGCCAGCTGCTGGACAAGTACCTGGCAGCGGTAGACCTTTCCCGGAGAAGAATATCTACATCGGCAATATGGTCAAATGCCGCCCGCCCAAGAACCAGATCCTCAGCCGAGTGGTCAGCGCCGCATCGGCTATTTGCGCAACCAGGTGGCTATCATCCGGCCTAAAATCATCGTCTGCCTGGGGCGGATCGCCGCCAATACATCATCTCCCCCGATTTTAAGGTCACCCGCCAGCATGGGGAATTCTCTCTCAAAAACGGGGTTTGGATGATGGGCACCTTCCACCCTGCCGCCCTTCTGCGCAACCCAGCAAACAAACCCGCCGCTTTGGAGGATTTCCAGAAGCTGCGGGAAAAATCAATGAAGTCTGTACCCATACTTATTAAATATAACCACTTGCTAAAATGGCGCCTTCCCATGTTGGGAAGGCCGGCCATTTTCTGTTGCCACGCCGAGGAAGCCTCACAGCTCACACGGCGCGGAAGGGTCGTTTTCCCCTGCCGCCCCTTTTATTCAGCAGGGGCAAAGAATAACGAAGTTTGGGCGGCGGCAATGCAAAACTTCTGCTTGCCATCCGCCCGGAGCGCACCATCTTATAAAAGCCGACCAACCCTTAGGGCTTTATTTTCCCAAATGGACGGCTTTATCTGCATTTCAGCCGGATCAGCGCGGTTTCCCCAAATGCCCGGGGACTACCGCTGCTTCACCTTGATGCGGGGATGGAGAGACTTTGCCACCCGCTCCCCTTTGACGGTGATTTTGGCAAGCCCGCTTTGCACAATTCCGCCCGGTCAAACAAAACTCCGGATGCAGCTGGGCATCCCTCAGCCATTGGCAAAACTGGGCGAACAAATCGCTGTTGGCGATGGCGTCATAATCCGACACCACCCGGATTTTAAGGTCGTAATCCAGGAAAACCAACCCCTTCTCCTCCAGGGAGGCAAGGGCGGAACCGATGGTCTTCACCTGCTCCATCGAATCATCGAGCGTTCAATGACCACGTTGTCCAGCGCGGTAGAAACCAAGGATGACTCCTTGGTTTTATTGCAGTTCAAACCGGCCAATGGGGAAGCGGTTGCAGTCCCGCACAGCCAGGAGCAGTTCTTTTTCCAGGTGGGTCAAACCCTCACGTCGCTCATAGAAACACCTCTTTCTCATGGATGTTGTGCCGCAAGCCTGCACAGGCCGGTAAAACTCCACCCAGCCTCCGCCGCAGGAAGGGCCCGCCGCCCGACAGCAATTCTGCGATTGTCACAGGTCTCCCTGTGGCTATGGTACCACGAATGCCTCTTTCTTGCAAGAATTTCCAAAATTTCCGTTTGTCCAAGGCTCAAATGGACTGAATACCATGACAATAGAATCATCAAGGAGGAATGACCGTGTCCCTGGAACAAAATCAGGTGCATTTTTTCTGGGACCAACGCCCCCCAGGGCTTTGTCTCCCGGTTCGATCAGCTGTGCCGGCAGGATTGGCGGTGCTTTATCTTAAAAGGGGCCCCAGGCCTGGGAAAATCCACCCTCATGCAGCCGCCGCCCTCTTGCAGGACCGCTGTGGAAAACATCGAATACATCCTCTGCTCCTCTGATCCCCACTCGCTGGATGCTGTGCTGTTTCACGACCTGAAGATCGCCATTGCCGACGGCACCTCGCCCCATGTCATCGAGCCCATGTTCCCCGGGGTGTGCGAACGGGTGGTACAGCTCTCCGACTGCCTGGATGACGATTCCCTTTTCCAATTGCGGGACGAAATAATCCCCTTATATCTCAGTGGGATGCACACCGGCGAACAGGCCAGCCGGTACCTCAGCTGCCGCCGCGGCCTGTTAGGCGATACATACCATCGCCTTGGGTGCACCGACGCCGCCAAAATTGCCCGGTTTGCCCAGCGGGTGGCCTCCCGGGAGTTCAAACGCACCGGCGATCGCAAGGGACAGAGCATTTCCGCTTCCTCTCCGCCTTCACCGGCGAAGGGTGCGTCACCTTGGACCACCACCGCCCGGCTGCTGGCCGAGCGCATCTATTTTGGAGGACGACTGGGGCTCATCCCGCCTGCTCCTCTACCATCTGCGCACCTTGGCGTTGGATGCGGGATATGATGTCATCACCTGCCAATCTCTACCCCGATGACCGGATGGAACACCTGTTTATCCCCAGCTCTCTGGGCTTCATGAGCGTCCACTTCGGCCACCGCCCTGCACTGGAGCCTTACAAGGTGGTCAACGCCCGCAGGTTCACCGATCAGAGTGCCATTAAACTGCGCAAAAAGCGGATTTCCTTCAACCGCAAAGCCGCCCTCCAGATGTTGGAGCAGGCCACTTTGCTGCTGTTTGGGGATGGAGAACAACCGCTGCATCGAGGGGTACCTATGCCTCTGCCCTGGATTATGAACACCTGGACCAGCTGGCCGATGGGATGCTCCGCCGGCTTGTCCGCATGGCGGATGAGGCCCTCCCCCCATTTGAAGGCTGAGGGCCTGCCGCTAGCAGGTTTGGAGAACTTGCCGCCGTTTTGGGGGCGATCCCAAGGTTTCGGCTGTTTCCCTGTTGATTCCAAGGGCACCTTGCCCGTTATGGCTTTGGAAAGCTTTTGATCTTCCCCCGCATCCGATACTGCCGCCCGCAGGCGGGCAGTGGAATTCCGGTCCAGCCGGTGGCCGCAGCGGCAGACCCAGCCATAGCGGGCCGGGGTGCCCGCCACCAGTTGGTGGGCAGGGGACATCTTTGGTGACCACTGCCCCAGCGGCCACCATGGCCCACCGCCCGATGGTCAGCCCAGACAATATGGTCGCATTGGCCCCGATGGTCGCCCCCTCCCGCACCAGGGTGGGAAGGTATCCACCAGGGCCGCCTTTGGGATAGGGGCGCGGGGTGCGGTCGTTGGTGAACACCGCTGACGGGCCGCAGAACACCTGGTCTTCAAGGTCACCCCTGATAAACCGAGACATTGTTTTGGTTTTTACCCCATTGCCCACCCGGACGCCGGGGCCCAGGTTGACATTCTGCCCCAAGGTGCAGTATTCCCCACCGATGCCCCGCCTGGAGATGGGCAGAACTGCCACACCCGGGTGCCATCCCTAGGACAACCCTCCGTCCAAGATGCTGGTGGGGTGGACCATCGCCTTTCCACAATCACATCCCCGATCCGGTAAACCCCAAGGAGGGCCGCACCGATCAGGGCGGCGTCCTCCCCAGGGTTCCCCACAGGATGGGCGGCACTGCCACACAAGCCGGACAGCATCGCCGCCGCCCGCCTCTGTAAGAGCGGTAGAAGGAGATCCCCCCGTGCGGTGCCCCCTAAGAGAATCCGCTGGGGCTGGAGCACCCGGACAAGGCCGGCGATTCCCGCCGCGGCCGATTCCACATACCGGTCCAAAGCTTGCCGGGCAGCCTCATCCCCTTCGCTGGCAGCCAGGAGGGAACCCGGTCAGGGTCAGGCCCCTCTGCCGCCTCCATCCGGGCAACCAGGGATTCGGGGGCTTTCCTCCCCTCCCGGCGGGCCGCCTCCACTAGGGAATGAGAACGCGCCTCCCAATCCCGCACTCCAGCCGGGCGCCGTCGCTGACTAAAGTCATCCGCCGCTTGGCATGGGTGGCTCCCCAGCCGGTCATCGGCCAGGAGGGCCCGCCCTCCCCCAGTCGAGCAGGACCATCACGCGGGCGACGGGTCCTCGGGCCGCGCCAGATATCCCTTCGGCCAGCAGCATGGAGCCAACCCGGCTCCCGGAGCACCGTCCTTCCCAAGGACTCCCCTAAGCGCTCCGCTGGGGATATCTCCCATCCAGGCCAGGTGAGGCGCCCATTTCCCCAAAATCCGGGGGAGCAGACCCCCAGTTCTACCACCTGCCTCCCAGGGAGCCCTCCTCCTCCGGCAGGGCGGCAGAGGGCGGTCGGGTCCAAGAAGGGCCTCACTGGGG
>SCPN01000844.1_pt1 | contig 17237 bp, 41 predicted proteins | sample 6106831 | NCBI WGS metagenome assembly SCPN01 (sample SAMN10720447, study PRJNA508395) | human gut metagenome | isolation source: Participant 1, 0 month
CACTCCATGTTTGTCAAAACAAAAAATACATAGCACGGGAGGATACAGATTGTGTCAAAGTTAAAATCTTTTTGCATGGCGTCAAAGTGAAGCACTTCAAAATACCGGAAGACTGCTCCACTGAGATTCTGCCCATTCCGACAGAGTTGTGATCTCCATGTCACAGCACATCGGTAAAGCTCCCAGGACCCGACGGTGAAAATCAACACCGATTTGGTCAAGGTTGGCCAGGTCATCGGGACCAGCGATGCCTCTTCATCAGCGCCCCGATTCATTCCAGCGTGTCCGGCAAGGTGGGTGGCAGTGGACGAAATTTTGATGTCTCAACGGCCAGAAGACCAAGGCGGTCACCATCGAGACCGACAAACTCCAGGTGAGGTGGACGAATCGGTTGTGCCGCCGTCCGTCAACAGCTTTGAGGAGTTCATCCAGGCGGTGAAAGCCTCCGGCCTGGTGGTTAGCGGCGCTACTCCCTGACCTACAAAACTCCAGCCCCAAAAACTCCCAGTGAAGTGGATACCCTGCATCAACGCCGCTGAGTGCGAACCTTACATCACCTCCGATTACCGCACCATCATGGAGGATGCCGAGGGATGTTCTGAACGGCGCCCGCCAGGGTGCAGAAATACCTGGACCTGAAAAGGTCATCATCGGGGTGGAGGACAAAAGCCCAAAGCCATTGCCCTCCTCAAGGAGATGACCGCAGGGGATGCTTCCATCGAAGTGGCTTCCCTGCCGGCCAAATACCCCCAGGGCGCTGAAAAGGTGCTGATTTACCACACCACCGGCTCGTGTTGTGCCGGAGGGGAAACTCCCGCGGATGGGGTCAGTCGATGAACGTGGCTTCGGTCGCCTTCCTGTCCAAATACTTAAAGACCGGTATGCCCCTGACCACCAAACGGGTCACTGTGGATGGCAGCGCCATCGCAGAGCCTAAGAACTTGCTGGTCCCCATCGGCACACCCATCCAAAATTTGATCGACTTTGCGGCGGTTTCAAGACTGAGCCCGGCATGCTGATGGGCGGCCCCATGATGGGCATTGCCGTCAACCGTCTGGATTACCCGGTGTTGAAAAAACAACGCCATCTTGGCCTTTGATTGAGAAGGACAGCCGGAGCCGGAGGAGACCCTGCAATCCGTTGCAATTTCGCTGTGTGAACGCCTGCCCGTTCAACCTGATGCCCGCCTCCATTGAGAAAGCCTTTAAGGCCGGCAATGTGGATGCCCTGCGGAGCTGGAAGGTCAATCTCTGTATGGAGTGCGGTTGCTGCGCCTTTGCCCCGTTGCCAAACGCCGGCTGGTGATGACCAACCGCCTGGCCAAAAATGCTGACACAAAAGAAATAATATGTGGGGTGAACACTTTGAGCAATAAACTGATTGTAACTCCTCGCCGCATGTAAAGGATTCGGTCACCACCCAGTCGATTATGGGCAACGTTGTGTTGGCCCTCGCCCCGGCCATGGTGGCTTCAGTCCTGATCTTCGGCGTCCGGGCTCTTCTAATTTTTAATTACCATGCGTGGTCTCCTGCGTCGCGGCGGAGTACCTCGTTTGAGATGGTCTGCAAAACCCAATACCACCAAAGATTTGAGTGCGGTGGTCACCGGTGTCATCCCTAATGAACCTGCCTTCTCCCTCCCCCTGTGGATGGCTGCGGTGGGTTCCATTGTGGCCATTGTGGTGGTCAAGCAGCGGCTGTTTGGCGGCATCGGGTCCCGCCCGCCCGTGTTTGCTGCTGATCTCCTTTACCCAGCCCATGACCAAATGGGTTTCCCCCAATTTTGGCACAGCGGCTTTTGATGCCATGGGCGGCGCAACCCCTTTGGCGGTGATGAAAACGGTGACGCCCTCCCCTCACCGAGATGCTGCTCTAATGGCGGTTCCCTGGGTGAGACCTGTTCCATCGCCCTGTTGATCGGCGGCCTGTACCTCATCGCAAAAAGATCATCAGCCCCATCATCCCGGCCAGCTTCATCGCCACCGTGTTTGTGCTGACTGCGGTGCTGGGACAGAACCCCATCTACCATCCTGGCGGCGGCCTGTTCCTGGCGCCTTCTTTATGGCTACCGACTATGTCACCTCCCCGGTGACCGATAAAGGCAAGTTGATCTTCGGCATCGGCTGCGGTGTGATCACCGTTCTGATCCGCCTCTTTGCCAACTACCGGAGGGCGTCCCTTCGCCATTTTGCTGATGAATATCATCACCCCTCACATTGACAACCTGACCCGGAACAAAGCGTTTGAGGTGCGTACTAGATGAGCGTCTTCCAAGATTTTATCGCCCACCCTGGTGCTGGCGGTAATCTGCCTGGTGATCTCCTTCGCCTTGGCCAGACCTACAGCATCACCCAGCCCATTATTGACCGGCTGGCCATTGAGACTGCCAACGCAGCCCGTGCGGAGGTTCTGCCCGCGCGTCTGACTTTGAACAGCTCACCGTTGCCAATATGCCGGAAGGAGGCTTGGATGCCTACCGCGCCACCGACGGTTCGGGCTATGTGATCACCACGGCCTGGAAAGGTTACGGCGGCACCATCAAGGTGATGTTCGGCATGGATGCAAACGGTGTCATCACAGGGGCCAAAGTGCTGGAAAACTCCGAGACTGCGGGCCTTGGTACCAAAGCTTGCGACCCCAAACACATGGTTCAGTACACCGGCAAAACGGTGGATACCCTGGCGAGGTCAATGCTGTTGGCGGTGCACCGTCTCCTCCACAGCCATTATGAACGCGGCCAAAGCTGCTACCGCGTCTACAACGAAGTGGGCGGAGAGGGGGCAGCAGCTCCCCAGCGCGCACCGGCCAAGGAAGAAACTCTGCGGGCCATTTTACCCTGACGCCCAGGAGTTTATCCCTTTGGATATGGAGGTAGAGGCTTACCGCGTGGATGGCAAAGAGCACATCGTTGTCATCAGTGAGCCCAGTTTCCACGATGATATCGTGGCGGCAGTCGGTTTCGCGGAGGATGGCACCATCACCGGCGTGGCCCTGGACTATATCAATGAAACCCGGATTATGGCATGAAGGTTGCCCGCCCGGAGTACCTGGAACAATTCATCGGCAAGACCAGCGCGACGAGGTCGCCAGCATTTCCGGTGCCACTTCTTCCAGCGACGTGCTGAAAAAGGCGATCAACAAAGCCGTTGCCGCCCATCCTGCTGCGCAGCCCCGAGCTGCAGAAAGGAGCAGAGTAACATGGGAAAGAGATTGAAGATTTTAACCAACGGCATCATTAAGGAGAACCCAGTATTGGTGCTGCTTTTGGGCACCTGTCCCACCCTGGCGACCACCTCCATGGCCATCAACGGCCTGGGCATGGGTGTAGCTGCCACTGTGGTGCCTATGTGCTCCAACCTGGCCATTTCTTTTGAAGAAGATTATCCCGGATAAGGTCCGCATCCCTTGCTACATTGTAGTAATCGCCGGCTTTGTCACCGTGGTTCAGTTCCTGGTAAAAGCCTTTGCCCAGGATCTGGACAAAGCCCTTGGTATCTTCCTGCCGCTGATCGTCGTCAACTGCATCATTCTGGGCCGGGCGGAAATGTTCGCCAGCAAAACGGCCCGGTGGATTCGGTCTTGGATGGCCTGGGCATGGGCCTTGGCTTCACCTTGGCGCTGACCTTGATCGGCTCGGTGCGTGAGATCCTCGGCGCCGGCAACCTGGATGAGCGGCACCCCTTTATGGTGGACCTGACCGGCATTCTCTCCACCCCATGAGCATCTTCACCCTGGCGCCCGGTGGCTTCTTCGTATTCGGTTGTATGATCGCTTTGATCAACAAGCTGACCAAGGGCAAAGCCATTAAGAAGAAGGAATTCAGCTGCGCCAATTGCCCCAACGCTTCCAGTTGCGGCGCTGCGAAAGGAGGCTGCTAACCCATGAAAGAAATGATGATCATCCTGTTTAGCGCCATCCTCACCGAAAACTTTATCCTGGCCAAGTTTATGGGCATCTGCCCCTTCTTGGGCGTTTCAAAGCTGGATTCTGCCGTGGGAATGAGCGTGGCCGTAACCTTTGTTATGGCCATGGCCACTGCAGTTACCTGGCCCATCTACACTTACCTGCTGGTTCCCAATGGGCTGGATTACCTCCAGACGGTGGTGTTCATCCTGGTCATTGCGGCCCTGGTGTACAGCTGGTGGAGATCATCCTGAAAAAGTATGTCCCCGCCCTGCATAAATCCCTGGGTATCTATTTGCCTTTGATCACCACCAACTGCGCCGTGCTGGGCGTCACCATGCTCAACATCAGCAGGGAGTTGAACTTTGCTGGAGTCGATGGTGAACGCGGTGGGCGCTGGCCTGGGCTTCCTGCTGGCCATGGTGCTGTTCTGCGGCGTGCGGCAGCGGCTGGAACATCGACACCCCGAGTGCTTCGGAATCCCCATCCACATTGATCGCGGCTTCTATCGTTATCGGTATCCTTTATGGGATTCGGCGGCCTGGTCGAAAGCCTGTTTAAATAACAAAACTAGAAGATAGGAGTCATGATACTATGAATGATTTTATGGTTCCTGTTTTGATTAGTGACAGGCATCGGTATTTTGGCCGGCGTCATCCTGTCCGCCGCCGCTAAATTTATGGCAGTCAAGGTGGATGAGCGGTTTGAAAGATCCGCGCTGAGCTTCCAGGCGCCAACTGCGGCGCTTGCGGCTATGCCGGTTGTGACCAATATGCCCAGGCTCTGGTGGAGGATCCAGATCTGGCTACCAATCTTTGTGTGCCTGGCGGCGCTGGTGCAGCCAAGGCTTTGAGCGAGATCATGGGCGTCTCTTTTGAGGCGACTGTGCCCATTATGCGGTGGTCCAGCTGCACCTGCAACAATACCCAGTATGCGGTGGATTATGAAGGCCTGCGCCACCTGCGCTGCCTGCAGCACCTTGTTCGGCGGCCGCGGCTGCCCCAATGCCTGCCTCGGTTTGGCGACTGCGTCAAGGTCTGCCCTTATGGGGCCATCGACCTGGTGGACGGGGTGGCTGTAGTGGATAAAAACCTCTGCGTAGCTGCGGCCTCTGCGCCAAGACCGCCCCAGCGCTGATCAGTCCGGTGACAAGCAACGTCTATGTGCGCGCTGCTCCAGCCAGGAGAAGGGCGCCGCCACCCGCAAAGCCTGCAAAACCGGCTGCATCGCCTGCCGTAAATGCGAGAAAGCTTGCTCCCAGGCGATCACGCATTGTGAACAACCACGCGGTGATTGACCAATAGATGCACAAACTGTGGCACTTGTAGCTCAGTGCCCCACCGGGGCCATCCACGAGTACAAATGCCCAGTAGGGGACACCGCCCAGGCGAAAGCGGAAGCCGCTGGAGAAGAGAAGCGGCGGAATAACCCGCGGATATAACCAATCAAAAACAGCACAGCCAACTTGGGCTGTGCTGTTTTCAAATGGGGATGGGGAGGAGCGCCCGTCTGATCCTCTCTTAGGGCAGTGGCGCTCCATTGGGCTGCTGTCCAGGAGCTGGGAATTTCTTATCAGGGTTGGCTTCGCGTGATAAAGCCTGCGCTTTCCTTCAAATTTGTGCCGGCGCGAAGCGACAGATTCCTTGCGCTACCTGCGCAGTGACGCCCTGTGGATTTAAAGGAAGGGGAGTTGGAACAGTTCCGGCAGTGGCGGGTTACCACCGTCATCGACCTGCGCAGCAGAGGAGATTGCCCGCAAACCCTGCGCTTTGCGGGGAAGAAGGGTTTTACTACCCTCCCACTGGCAGGAGGCGGCCTGCCGGATACGGAGGACGATGTGCAGTGTTCTACTTTGACATGGTGGAGCCGGGGAACGGATGAAACAGGTGATGAAAACCATTGCCGCCGCCTGGTGGCGCTCTTCCACTGCAGCGGGAAAGGACCGCACCGGCGTCACCGCGGCTCTGCTCCTCTCCTTGGCGGGGTGGCGAAGGCGGATATTGTGGCGGATTATCAGGTATCCTACCCCTATATCCAGCCGCTGATAGAAGCCATGCGGGGATCACCGATCTCCCCGCCTCCGTAGATTTCCAACCTGGAATACATGGAGGCTTTCTTGGACCGCTTCCAGAAGACCTTCGGCACGGTGGAGGAGTACCTGCGGGTATCGGCCTCACCGGGGAGGGAGATCCCGGCCTGCGGGCAAAGCTCCTTCGCCCATGAATCCAAACAGGCGGCAGGAGGATACCATAAGAAAGAACAGAGAAGACCCTTCCACCAAAACCTAGGTGGAAGGGGTTTGCTATTGGAGAAATTTGTTCATCAGGAGGATGTCCTGGTACTGGCCATCTACAAAAGGCCCGGCGGCGGACCCCTTCCTGCTCAAAGCCAGAAACGTTTCATACAGCCGAATCCTTGTGCTTGCCAAGACAGCACTTCCAGCTCCACCTGTTCAAAGGCCCTGGGCCGGGTTGAGGCAGCCTTTAGAGGCGGCCCCGAGTCCGTGATTCCGGTAGGCGGGCAGCAGGCCGATCCCCAAGCCGTCCACGTGGCAACAGCAGTCCCCTGGCAGGCGATGATGTCACACCAGCCCACCAGCCGATCCTGGTCGTCTACTGCCACTAGAATAGGGCAGTTGTCGTCAAAAGCGGACGGAAAAACTGGTGGAGGCCAGGGGAAGCCGGTGGTGCGGGAAGATACCGCCGTTCCCGGGCGACAATGTCCACAGCGGCGCAGTAGGCCTTGGCGTAGCGCATAGTGGCGGGAATAATTCGGATGTTTACCATGCCGCTTTCACCGGCTCTCAATCAAATCCTGGACTGCGTCAAAGATGGCGGCAGCACAGTCCACAGTCCGGTCGGAACTGGCCATCTCCGCCGGGCAGTAGCCATACAGGCAGCCGATGAAGGGGATGGAATTGCCCCGTGCCGCCTCCATGTCGAAAGATCCGGTCGCCCACCATCACCGCCGCCTCCGGCTCCCTCCCGCTGGAGCAAAGGCCCAGAGGTGTCCACCTTGGTCAGGCCGGGGAGAAGGGGCTGGATGGCGTCGATTTTGTCCAGCAGATGCAGGGCGGTCAGCACCGGCACAATGTAGTCCCGGGCGGAGTTGGAGCAGACAGCAGTGCGGTACCCAGCTTGGTGCAGCCGGTCCAGTAATTCCGGGATGCCCTCAAAGCTGCCGCAGCTTTTCCATAATCACCTTTTCCCAATACAGCTCCCGCTCCAGGTAGCGCAGATGATCCTCATGGGTAAGATGGGGCAGGAAGCGTTTGGCGTAGTCGATGGGCCGCCCGCCGAGGCATCCCTTAAGATCCGCCTCCGGGATGCCGGTGACCCCGAATTCCTCTAGGGCCTTCTGTTGGGCCGCCACCGAATAGAGGTCAGTGCGGTTGAGAGTCCCATCCAAATCAAAGATGACCAGTTTGTCGCGGCTCATAAAAAATCCTCCTATGCTGCCGATGAAATCTTCTTTATTATACCAAGCAGGTGGGAAAATCAATGGAGATCGGGTAAATTTGGGGAAAAGTCCTGGAAATATATAAAAAAACAGCATTTGTATTTTGGCGAATTCCTTGTTATAATGGGACAATGAGGAAAAACCGGGCTGGAATCATCCAGCCTGCGACCAATAGGGAGTAAAACGCATGGAAGAACAAATTTTGTTTAAAACAACCGCCTTGGGCGGCTTTGAAAGAAGGCAGTTCTCGCCTACATTGACGAGCTGACCGCCAAACACCACGCTGAACTTGCACAGAAGGAAGAGAGAATCAACAGCTTATTCGCCGAAAAGCAGGAGGCGTCCCACCGGGCATCGGAATCCCAGTCACTGGTCAATTCCCTGACTGGGCAGCTTCAGGAGGCGCAGAAGAAGCTGGAGGAACTGGAGCAAAAGCTGGCCAACCAGGAAAGGGAGACCAACATCCAAAAGACAGTGGTCAAAGAAAAGGACCAAGAGATCCGCGCCCAGGCGGAAAAATGCCGCCAGCTTCAGTTCCAGGTGGAGACCTTGGACCGGAAGAGCAAAAGTTTGACGAAGCCGCCGCCCAAGTCGGCGCCGTGCTGGTGGATGCCCGCAGTACAGCCCAATCTATCATCGCGGAGGCAAAGCCGAAGCGGATGCCTACGGGAAGAAACCGCCAGATCCGCCAAGGTGATGGAAGAGGAGATCCTTCGGTTCCAAAGGAGCTGGGCGGGTTGCACTGCCTTGGGGGAGTTGACCCAGCAGGCGGTATCCCGCTTGAATGGTGTGGATTCCCTGGCGGATACAGTGCTTTCCCACTGCGCCCAGCTAATCGGGGAAGAGGAGGCGGAGCTCTCTCGCCCAGGAGGAGTGCGTCCGGTTATAAGCGCAAAGTAAAATACACAGGGAGGCCCCAAAAACTTGGGGCCTCCCTGTTTCTGAGGAAGGACGCCGCAGTGGATTTTAACAATCCAACAGGCGGCAGTCCTTGGCAATAGAGGCAGCCGCGTCGGAATACCATCCGCTCCACTGGGGTTGGGCTACACTGGGCGGGGCAAGAACCCTTGACCAGCAGGAAATCCGCAGGGCCGCCTGGCAAGGGCTCCCAGGATTCCAGTCCCAGAAGCTGGGCTCCAGACCGGGTGCAGAGGTCCAGGACCAAATCCAGCTCGCTGTCGTTGCGGCAGAGGTTTTCATGGCGATGAGGGAAGCCCTCTGGAGCATGTCTGGGGTGCCGAAGTGGCTCCACAGGTCCTGGATATTGTCGTTTCCGCAGGCGGTTTTACCCGGCGGCGGATTCCTGGATGTGGGGAAGGTGGTGACCGAGGCTGGCCGCAGGTGATGATGGTGATATCTGCCCGGGCCAGCTTTTCCAGCAGAGGGGAACCAGGCCGGGGATGGGGGCGCCCAGACAGAAGGCGTGGCTGATAGCTACCTTGCCCTGCATGCCCAAAGCCTCGGTCCGCTGAATGATTTCCTCCATATCATAGGCGCCTAGCTCTGCGGGTTCGTGAAGATGGATGTCCACTGGCTTGCCGTGCTTCTGGGCCAGTGCAAAGATGGCATCCAGGCAGCCTTTGGAGTCCCGGTCCAAGGCGGAGGGATCCACGCCGCCCACCAAGTCGGCTCCCATCGCAAAGAGCTTGGTCCATCAGCTCATAGGTGCCGGGGCGGCTCCAAGCCCACTCTGGGGAAAAGCCACCAGCTGGAGGTGGAACAGATCCTTGTACTCTTCCCGGGCGGCTAGGGCCCCCTCTAGGAGGGAGAGGCCGTGTTGGGTATCCACGTCGATGTGGCTGCGCATTGCCAGCACCCCTGTACCCGAGAGAGCTGCGGATGTGGCGCACTGCCTGGCGGTAGGGTCCAGCCCCCAGGCGATCCGGTGTTCCCCTCTCATTGGCGATGAGGTTGACAAGGCCGGGCTTAACCTCGTTTTTGATCCAGTCAAGGCCCAGGGTGGTTTTGTCCAGATGGGCATGGCAGTCACAGAGGGGGGGAAGGAGAAGATACCCGTCCCCATCGATAGAGGACTCGGTGCCGGCAGCTAGGGAACCCGCTGGGCCTACCTGCTGGATCCGTCCATCCTCTAAGAAGAGGTCGGCACAGGAGCCGTCGGGATGTCGGACATTTTGAATGGTCATACTCGCTGCATCCTCCTTTTATTGTGGAATAGCACTGTTATTTTGATTATACCACAACGGGAAAGGGTGAGAATAGGGGCGGTGCGAATAGCGTATAGAAAAACAAGGCCCCAACCGGTGGGAAGCCCTGTTAAAAGTCTGCACAACAGTGTCGCTTACAGCACCTTGGGAAAGTCGATGGTGCGGGGTTCTGGGGTTGTTGAATACAGCTTCAGGGGTGCCCTCTTCTAGGATCCGGCCTTCATCCATAAATAGGATGCGGTCACCAACCTCCCGGCAAAGCCCATCTCATGGGTGACCACCACCATGGTCATACCGTTTTTGGCAAGATCCTGCATCACCGCCAGCACCTCGCACACCATCTCCGGGTCAAGGGCGCTGGTGGGTTCGTCGAAGAGCATCACCTCCGGCTCCATAGCCAAGGCGCGGGCGATGGCGATCCGCTGTTTCTGTCCGCCGGATAGGAAGAGGGATAGGCGTCCGCCTTGTCGGAGAGCCAACCATCTGCAGCAGCTCGTCGGCCTTGCGCCGGGCGTCGGTTTTGGACATCTTCTGACATGGATGGGGATACGATGATGTTTTCCCGCACCGTCATGTGGGGAAACAGGTTGAACTGCTGAAATACCATACCCATCCGGGTACGGATGGCGTTGACATCGGTCTTGGGGCGGTGATCTCCGCCCGTCAAAGAGGATGGAGCCGCTGTCCGGGTTTCCAGCAGGTTGAGGCAACACAGGAAGGTGGATTTCCGAGCCGGAAGGCCTCGATGACCACCACTACTTCCCCTTTGGCCACTTGGGTGGAGATGTCCCGGAGCACATGGTTTTGGCAAAGCTCTTGTTTAAGTTGGCGACTTTAATCACAGGTCTTCATCCTCCGTTCTGCAAAGCTGACCATCCGCCCCAAGGTGAAGGTGAGCACCAGATAGAAGAGGGCGGACACCATCAGCGGCTCCAGGAGAGGTAGGTGGCACCTTGCACTACTTTGGCGGAGTAGGTTAGTTCACCCACACCCAGCACAGGCCATGGAGGAACCTTTTGATGATGGATACAAACTCATTGCCCAAGGCGGGCAGGATGTTTTGATGGCTTGGGGGCATGATGACCAGCCGCATGCTCTGCATCCGGGTCATACCCAGGCAGTGGGCAGCTTCCTCTTCTCCAGGGTCCACTGCCTGGATACCAGCGCGGATGATCTCGGAGACATAGACGCTGGAGTTAAGGGTGATGGCCAGAACCACAGCGTTGGCGGCGGATAGATCCCACCCAAACATCATTTTAAAGCCAGAGAAGGCGATGAGGATTTGCAGCAGCACCGGGGTGCCGCGCATCACTTCGATGAAGATTGTAGAGACCACCCAAAGGGGACGCACCTTTAAGATGGAAAAACGGGATGTGCGCATCCAGTAAACCAGGATGCCGATGAGCGTTGCGCCGATCACCGCCCAGACAGAGGACGATAGTCAGCTTTAAGCCGCTGATAAACTTGGGCAGATAATCTGCCACAAAGCTAAAGTTGAGTTTCATGGAATGTAGCCCTCCTGCGAGATTTCAGGGCACTCTGCCCAAGAAGGGTGCAGGATAACCCGCCCAAGTGGATTATCCTGCAAAAGGGGTATTTTGTTATGCTTCTTCGCGCTGACTTGTTGGCTGCAATTTCGCAGGCGCCGGTTCATAAATTCGTCGATCTTGCCCTCGTCTTTCAGGCGGATGATGGTGGAATCCAGTTGGGCTTTCAGAGCATCAGAGCCTTTGCGGATGCCCACCGCTGCACCGGGGGAGTTAGGAAATCAAGGTCAAACTCCAGAGCCTCGGCGACGGTGAATTCGGGTTGGCCGCCATGGCCTGTTTGCAGACGATGTCAGCGGTGACCAGCGCATCGATCTGATCGGCCTTGAGGGCCAGCATCAAGGTGTTCATGCTCTCGATGAGCATGTAATTGCGTCGTCGGGTTTATCAGGGAAGGCGTTGTTGACCGCCTGCTGCTGTAGGCTGGAGAGCTGGACCCCCAATTTTTGTCCTTCAGGTCATCTAGGGTCTTGTATTGGCCGACGTTTTTCTTGTTGATCATCGCCACAGTTTTGCTCTTGTAGTAGGGTTCGGAAAAGTCGATCTGCTCCCGCCGCTTTTCAGTGGCGGACAGGCCGGAGATCAGGAATGTCCACCTGCCCGGCGTTGAGGGGGTGATCAGCGCGTCGAAAGCCAGCTCTTTGATTTCCAGCTCCACCCCATGTCGTCGGCGATGGCTTGGGCGATTTCGATGTCCATGCCCACCAGCTTATCCTCACCGTTTTCCATGATGTGGAACTCATAGGGGCGAATTCGGCGTTCATGCCGACGATCAGTTTTCCCCTCTTCTGAATATCGGAGAGGGAGGTGTCCTCCCCTTCACTGGATTCTCCAGAACTGGAGGAAGAGCCTCCGCCGCAAGCGGTGAGGGAAGTGCCAGGGTAGCAGCCAAAAGCCGGTACAAAGCGTTTCCATATAGTTTTCATGGTCATATTCTCCTTCTATCATCGGGAAGGGGACCGCGGGGGAGTTACCGGTTTAAGAAATCAACCGCTCCCTGGGCGAGCAGCGCGGTGCCCTCGTATAAAATCGAATCGTCAAGGACAAAACGGGCGTTGTGGCCGGGGTAGATTTCCCCATCCACAAAGGGGGCGGGGTTGTATAGCCGGAAGAAGCAGCCGGGCACCTTCTGGTAGAAGAAGCCAGCGTCCTCACCACCCATGGCCTGTTCGGTATACAGCTTCACCTTGTCATCGCCAAGCAGGTTCTTTGCGGTGGCGATCATGCCGTCGGTCATGGACTGCTCATTGAACACCGGGGATAGCCGTAGTCAAATTTCAGTTCATAATCAGCATAGCCATGCAGGTGCCTTTGAGGATCTCGTCGATCCGCTGGAAGACAAACGCCCGGGTCTCCATGTCGCTGTTGCGGACGGTGCCGCGGATGTACACCTCGTCAGGGGATGATGTTCTCGGCCCCCGCACGGTGGCCAGTGTGATACCGCCGCCTTTTCGGGCTTGACCTCCCGGCTGATGATGTATTGCAGGTTGTTGATCACCAAGGCTGCCACCGCCACGGGTCGACACAGAGGTGGGGCTGGGCTCCATGGCCGCCTTTTCGAAGATGCGGATGTCAATCTGATCATCCGCCGCGGTGATATTGCCGTATTTGACTAACATATCCCGTTCTGATAGCCCATACCCGGGGTGCGGTCGCAGTGGAGGGCCAGGATGGCGTCCACTGGGGTTTTCCAGCACGCCGTCTTCAATCATGGGGGCGGCGCCGCCAGGGCCTCTTCACGAGCTGGAACAGCAGTTTAACCTGGCCGTTCAGCTCGTCCTCATGGGCTTTGAAATTTTGGCTACGCCCAGCAACATGGCAGTGTGGGCATCATGGCCACAAGCGTGCATATATTCATTTTCCGATTTGAAATCGCTCTCCACAAGTTCCTTTATGGGCAATGCGTCCATGTCGGCCCGCAGGGCGATGGTTTTGCCGGTGGGTTTGCCTAAGAGGACCACGATGCCGGAATGTCGCTCAAACAGCTGGTAGGAAATGCCCATCTCGTCAAACGGGCTGTGACGTATGCCGCAGTTTTGGGAGGTTCAGGCCGATCTCCGGGATGCGGTGCAGGTCTCTGCGCCAGCCGGTGATCTCATCTGCAATTTCTTTTGCCAGTGTCAGCGCGTTCATAATGGTACCTCTCTTTCTCACAGATACTTTAGTCTGCTAATATGGTAAAATAATAGCATATAAAAGCAGGTTTGTCAATTCCACGGCCTTGGTTTCTAAATTTTTCGGAATATGAGAAGAGAATCCTAGTTTTCCACTGCGATATCGGTCGAATTATCTAAAATTCTTCGAGATCATTCATGAAAATCCCCAAGGCATATTGTTTTTCAAAGGGTTCTAGCGGATTTGGGTGATCCGCCGGGAAAGTGCCGGATGCTCGCCTTGATTGGGGTGATATTGGCGGTGCTGTTTTAGGAGGAAACTTTTCCGGGGCGTACAGGCAACAGGCCGCATCAAACGGCAGCTGCCTATCTACTCGGTGGAGCGGAGGGAAAGACCATCTCTCTGGGGATCAACTGTGCTTGGGACAACGCCGACATCCCTCAGCTGCTGGATATTCTGGATAAGGCTGGTGTAAAGGCCACTTTTTTTGTGGTGGGGCAGTGGTGTGACAAATACCCCGAATCGGTCAAAGCCATTGGGGATGCGGGCCACGAGATTGGCAACCACTCTGACCGGCATAAGGATATGACCAAACTGGACCGGGCGGGAATTGTGGAAGAGATTGAGAATGCATCGGATAAGGTGGAAGATCACCGGGACCCGGCCAAGCTGTTCCGAGCCCTTCTGGCGCCTACAACGACTTGTTGGTGGAGACCGCCGGGGCCTTGGTTATGAGGTGATTCAATGGGACTGCGATTCCATTGACTGGAAGGGATACACCGCCGACGAAATCTGCAACAAGGTGGAGAAAAAGGCGGGGCCGGGGTCGATTACCCTCTTCCACTCGGGGGCAAAGCATACGGCAGAAGCCTTGCCGCGAGTCATAGAATACCTGAAAGGGGAGGGTATACCATCCTGCCGGTGTCAGAAATGATCTATTGGGACAACTACGAAATGGATGTCCAGGAAGGCAGCACCCTCCCAAAGGCGCCGGATTCGGGGAACCCCCTCCTTCCAACGGAAAAGGGGAGAAATGTAGTTGAATCAGATTAAATTTTGAGGAATTTTATAAAAATGAGACAAATATCGGAATAGGTGTCGAAATTTCAATTCGTCGATTAATGTCAATAAGAACATTTCTCGTTTCGTTCATCGTATAATCTCTTTAGAAAAAGGGGAGAGTGCGGATGAACGAAATCAAAGAAGTCTCAATTACTTTCGGATGCTTCCAAAATACAAAGGTTATTCCTATCTAGAGGATGCTATACAGCTTTGCCGGAGCACTCGGGTACTTAACCCAGATCACCAAAGTGGTATACCCTGAGCTGGCAAAGAAATACCACGTCACTCCATGGAGTGTAGAGCGGAACATTCGCACTATCATCGATAAATCCTGGCAGATGGACCGCCGTTTGTGCGAAGGCCAGGAGAAGCCAGGTACAACAAATTTTGAATACAATGTTATTATACGGCCGAGCAATGCGGCGTTTATCTCTATGGTCGTCGTCCGTTTGGAGGAAAATCAAAGGGGTGCAGGGTAAGGGCTAATTGGGGATGTAGACCTGATTCCAGATCCGGGCAAAGGCTGGCAATTTGGGTTTGCCCACTTCCTGAATGGCAACAATCTGTTAAGGGAAACTTCCGCTGTAGAGAAAACGGCTGCCAACGCCACACAACCAAAGCAGTTGTGCGGCGTTTTTGCAGGTGGGGATGTTAGATTAGGGGAGTTCTAAATGCCGGGAAGAAATTGGCGCAGCTTTTAGTCTATAGCCGGTTTTCTATATAACAAAAACGACACAGCAAACGCTGCGCGTCTTTTAAAACAATATTAGTGCCCTCTGGGTTCCCATAAGGGGCCCTGCAAGTTGTGTAGAATTAGCCTTTGATCATCTTTAAGATCTCATCCGAGTTTTGCCAGAAGCTTTAATTGCTTTCATCAGTTCTTTATAGGTCTCTTTGGAGCTGGGCTTTAACAATTCATCTTTTTTCTTCTTCAATGGCAATACACTTTGGTGTGATAGGCAATTTTCTCATCAAGCGCAGCAACCCGCTCCTCTTTGGTGCGAACGTTGCGGGTTCTCTTTTGGTTTCTTCCATGGCGCTACTCCTTTATCATTATAATTCTATTATACATAAGAATGTTAAAAAGTAAATATCCAAATTGAAAAGATGACAAAAGAAGATAAAGGGAAAGTGCCGCAAAATCAGTGTAATTCCATACCAAACCGTTTTAACATCTGATCCAACTGAGAAACCATCTTTCTTTATCTTGAGGGAGGTGCCCGCCACAAGAAAACGATTGGTGGCGTGATCGGTGGCAAATGGGGTTGGAGTGTTTAAATCCAGGTTTTCCAGCAAAGTGCGCAGCTCTAAAAGGAGCTCTGCAAAGTTGGCTTCTTCGAATTCCCCGGAATGAACCCGGCGTTCCAGCTCGGTGGAGGCATAATGGTCAGGCACATGGGGACAATGGCTACCGATTCCACCTGATTCAGCACGTTTGCAGTGGCCAGGGCGTTCTGGATGCCGCGGCCCCGCCACGCCGATGCCGTACATGATGATGGAGTGGAAGGGGATGCCCGCTTGATTGAGCCGCTTCAGCTGGCGGGCAGCTTCCTCCTGTGTGCCTTGTGCATCTCCTCTAAAATCTCATCGCAGCCGCTCTCCACCCCGATGTAGAGTTTGCCCAGACCCAAAGCTTTAAGTTCCGCCAGGTCTGCATCGGTTTTATCCGCCACGCTGCGGATGGAGGCGTACATGGATACCGCCTCGCAGAGGCCTTTCCCGGATATACCGCAGGATCTCCTTGAGCTTGTCCGCTTTCAGGCAGAAGGACTGCCCTCCCAGCAGAAAGACCCGTTCGAGTAGGGGCGGTATTCCGACACCTCCCGGATGGACTGCTTGATGTCCAGCAAAGAGACCTCCCGGTATGGGGTATCCTTGTACATGCTGCAGAAGGCGCACTGGTTGTGGGGGCAGCCGTAACTGGCGGGAATGAGGATGGAACGGTTTCATAGGGGGATAGTAGATGGGGGCGTCGTAATCAAATGGCATAGAATGGGCCTCTTTTCCAAAAAAGTGAAGAAAGGAAGAAGGCAGAGGCACGCCTTCACGGAATAATTCGATTACGCTTTGCGCCAGCGGGCAGGTTATCGCTGATTTTGTGGGCGACCATGGATTTGACGGCGGCGCGGGCATGGGTCAGGTGATATTGGCGGGGTCAAAGTGGCTGGGGTTCTCCAACATGTGCTTGCGGATAGCGGCAGTCATGGCGACCCGGATATCCGAATCAATGTTGTATTGTTTTACCGTTCCTTCCCGCTGCCAACCCATGACGGAGCATCTCACCTCGGGGATGCCGATGGCGTGGGCATTGCGCCGCCGCACTCGTTGATCCTACCTTGACGACAGGTCCTGGGGAACGGAGGAAGCGCCGTGGAGCACAATGGGGAAGCCAGGCAGGCGGCGGCTGACCTCTTCCAGGATGTCAAACCGCAGCTGGGGCTTCTGGCCGGGTTTAAATTTGCTTAAGCGCCGTGGCTGGTGCCGATGGCGATGGCCAGAGAATCGCCGGTGCGGGTGAGCAAACTCTTCACTTCAGCAGGGTTGGTGTAAGAGGCGTCTTCCGCTTTGACATGACCATCCTCGATGCCAGCTAACTTGCCCAGCTCACCTTCCCACAACCGTGGGCGTGGGCGTATTCCACCACCTGGCGATTCGAGCGATGTTTTCCTCAAAGCTCTTTGGAGGAACGGTCGATCTCATGACCGAGGAATCCGCCGTCGATGCAAGCTTTGCAGATTTCAAAATCCCGCCGTGGTCCAGGTGCAGGGACAGTGGGGATGCCGAGCGGTGTCAGGCGATAGCGGCCTCCACCAGTTTCATCAGACGTGTTTGGCGTTTCCGCGCGCCGGCGGAGACCTGCAGAATCACAGGGAATTGAGCTCGGACGCTTCCGGTAATGCCTGGACAATCTCCATGTTGTTGACGTTGAACGCGCCGATGGCATACCCGCCATCGTAAGCCTTTGAACATTTCGGTTGTGGTGACC
>SCPN01001065.1_pt1 | contig 17221 bp, 20 predicted proteins | sample 6106831 | NCBI WGS metagenome assembly SCPN01 (sample SAMN10720447, study PRJNA508395) | human gut metagenome | isolation source: Participant 1, 0 month
TGATGGTCATCTGGATCGGTATGTTATATCCACTGTTCCACTAAAATGGGCTAATTCAATATCGTTAAAATCAATTTTTGCCAAATAAATAGGGCATGGCGAGGCGGAGACGTCCGCCATGCCCTATTGCTTCATAGGAAATTTTCTATTTTAAATAAGAAGGAGAACATAAAATATGAAATCATATAAAGTATGCTCGTGTTGCCATCAACCCAGGCTCCACATCCACCAAGATCGCCATGTTCGAGGGCGATAAAGAGGTATTTTCCAAAAATGTTTCCCATGACGCGGAGAAGTTAAAAGAGTTTAAGGAGATCAGAGATCAGTTTGATTACCGGAAAGGAAACCATTTTGAAAGAGCTGGCAGAGGCTGGACAGACCTTAGAGGGTGTGGATGCATTCTCTCTGCCACGAGGCGGCGGCCTGGTAAATGTAGAGGGTGGCGTGTATAAAGTAGGCGAGAAGCTGTTAGAGCATGCCCGTGTCGGTTACACCGTAAAGCATCCTGCAACCTTAGGTGCGCAGCTGGCTGACGCATTTGCCAAAGAGTACGGCGGTGTGGCATTTGTGGTAAATCCACAGATGTGGATGAGTTCACGGATGTTGCCAGAGTGACTGGTTGAAGGGAGTTTATCGTGAGAGCCGTATCCATGCGTTAAACCAGAAGGAGATCGGCATCCGCTATGCAGCAAAACTGGGCAAAAAATACGAGGATTTAAACCTGATCATCTGTCATATCGGCGGTGGAATCTCCGTAACAGCCCATAACCATGGGAAAATGGTAGATTCCAACGATATCGCCAATGGTGACGGCCCGATGGCACCAACCCGCTGCGGACAGCTTCCGGTAAAGGATGTTGTAACGATGTGCTTCTCTGGAAAATACACCGAGAAGGAGATGCGGGAGAAGATCACAAAAACTGGCGGTCTGGTAGATCATTTAGGAACTTCTGACGCAAGAGAAGTCACTGAGATGATCAAAAATGGCAATCAGTACGCAAAACTGATCTATGATGCCATGATCTATGAGATCGGCAAGACCGCAGGCTCCATGGCGGCAGTTCTGTGCGGAAAAGTAGACGGTATCATTTTCACCGGCGGTATTTCCCATGACAAATATGTAGTAGAGAAACTGACTGAGATGTTATCCTTCATCGCCCCAATTACGGTTATGGCAGGGGAGTTCGAGATGGAAGCTCTGGCAGCAGGTGCGATCCGTGTGTTAAGCGGGAAAGAAGAAGCAAAAACTTATACTGGAATTCCGGTATGGAATGGGTTTGGCGTATGATGTTTGCCAGGAGAGTAATTCTGTATGCGGTGGGACTTCTGTTTATGGCCTTTGGAGTGGCATTTTCTGTCAATTCCAATCTGGGAGTCTCACCGGTGAACTCCCTCCCCTATGTGATCAGTAAGATCATCCATATGGATCTGGGAAATTGTGTGATTCTTGTATTTTCTTTCTATATTCTTGTTCAGATCCTGGTTATGAGAAAGGATTTTAAATGGATCAATCTGACCCAGCTTATATTTTCAACGATTTTCGGATATTTTGTGGATCTGGCAAAATGGATTGTCGGTGATTTTGCGATCCCCACGTATGCAGGACAGCTTCTGATGCTGGCAATCAGTATTTTACTGGTGGCAATCGGTGTGAGCCTTTATATGGGGGTCAAGCTGGTAAATATGCCTATGGAGGGCATGACCCATGCCATATCGGAGAAAATCCTGAAAAAACTTCCATTTCATGATGTAAAAGTGATCATGGACTGCCTTTCTGTCGGAATCGGAATCCTTCTTTCCTTCGTATTCCTTGGAAAACTGGAAGGAATCCGGGAAGGTACGGTGATCTGCGCGTTGTTGGTTGGAAAGATCATGAAACTGTTGAAAAAAGTGATCGATCCGGTGGTACAGAAGTTCTGTTTTTAGAAATAAATGGAGGCCAGTGGAATGAAAGTAACGAAAATGTCACGGGCAATTATGCCCGGAATGACTAATCAGAGAGGAATCCTGTTTGGTGGTCAGCTGATGGCGTGGATGGATGAGGTCTCTGGAATTACGGCGAACGGTTTACTGAATGTGAAGTAGCTACGGTAGCTGTGGAACAGATCAAATTTCTGGCTCCGATTCCATGTGGAGTGTTTCTGGATGTGTGTGGAGAAGTGGTTTCTGTGGGAAATACTTCGTTGAAGGTTCAGATCGAAGCCTGGATGGATGTTTCAGAGGGAGAATCAAAAAAAGTTGCAGAAGGAATGTTTGTCTATGTGGCTTTGGATGAACATGGAAAACCGAGAAAGGTTGGAAAAACTTTATGAAGATCGAAACAGCAGTGATCTGCGGAGACGGCGTCGGCCCGGAAATGATGGGTGCGGCGCTGTCCGCACTTAAAGCAGTATGTAAGAAATATCATCATGAACTGGTAATGTATCCGGTGTGTGCCTGCAGTGAAGCGCTGGAACTGGGGAAGGAGCCGTTGCCGGAGGAGTCGTTACAACAGTGCCTGGCGGTTCCTGCAGTGCTGTTTGGCAATACCGGACTGGAAAAATACCGGGATAAGCCGCTTCAGGAACGGCCGGAGGGGGCTCTCATGGCGCTTCGGAAAGCTCTTGGAGTCACTACTAATATCCGTCCAGTGCGCTATTACCCGGAGTTATCAGAATTCTCTCCATTAAAAGAACGGGTTCTGGAACGTGGTCTGGATTTTGCCTTTGTGCGGGATATCGTGGGTGGCGTGTTATGCTCGGATAAAGTCAGCGGCGAGGGAAAATATGGCAGAGAAGCCTATGAGTATGAATATTATAATGAAAAGATCGTCAGCGACACTGCCCATATCGCTATGAAGCTGGCAGCCGGACGGAGAAAAAAGGTGGCAAATCTGGATAAATCCAATGTTCTTGCCAGCTCCAGGCTCTGGAGGCAGAAGGTAACAGAGGTGGCGGGAGAGTATCCGGACATTGCACTGAGCCACTATTATATTGATAATGCAGCCATGCGGATCATGGAAACACCGGAGGATTTTGATGTGCTGGTGACTTCGAACCTGTTTGGAGACATTATCTCTGATGAGGGCACCCAGATGACCGGCACCCAGTATCTCTACGGCTCCGCGGAACTGAGCCGCGCCGGACACGCCATTTACACGCCCAACCAGCTTCATCATCCGGATGAGAGTATCATTGGGAACAACGTGGTAAATCCTCTTGGAATGATCGCGGCGGCAGCGATGATGCTGCGGTTCTCCTTTGGGCTGGAAGAAGAGGCCCGTGCAGTGGAAAAGGCTGTGGAGGCAGCGATAAAGGAAAATCTGGCTACCAGGGATATCTGGATGCCTGGAAAGAAGCTTCTGGGGACAGAGGAGATGGGACAGGCAGTGAGTGAAGCGATTTCCAGGGTAGTTGTTTAAAAAGATACCGCCCATATCGCCATGGCAGAGCGATACGGACGGTATCTTTTTTGATTTATTCACATTTATTATTTAGGGTTTGGGTTTATCAAAATGGTCTTATATTGGGATTAAGCTGGTTTTATTCATTTATTTCTCCGGCAGGTCAACCGGTTCGAAATATTCGCCCAGGGTCTCCAGGGCAGGTAATAGCTTGGTGACGCCGCAGGTAAAGAAGAGAATACGGATCACCTCGAAGATCTCATCGATGGTCGCACCATTTTCCAGGGCGATCTTTGCATGAACCTTCATAGTGGTTTCTGTGCCTGTGGCCATGCCAATGGCCATAACGATCAGTTCACGATACTTCTTGGGGATAGAAATATCTTTTTTGTTGCAGTTGACATACTGCTGCAGGAACATATTGATCAGGTTTGGGTCATTGCCCATGACACGGTGGGAATCTAACAGTTTACCGCCTCTGGCGTCTTTTAATTCCTCCAGGATCGCGATGGAGCGTTCCAGTTTCTGTTCATCGGTCTGTCTCAAGATAGACACCTCCTTTCGTAGGTTAATGGGGGAAATATATCATTATAACCCGTACTTGGCACGCAGGAAGTCCGGTGCGTAATTCGGGAACAATGCGTAAGTGAGGACATCTTCCTCAGTCCTTGCCAGGTTTCCGGCTTCTGCCTTCGCAGCTTCAAAGCCAGGCTGTAACATATCACCTGGGCGCGGGAAGGTTGGTTTCTCATCTCCAAGAGCCTTCTCTAACAATTCAGGGGAAATTGGTCCCGGAGGCATACCGTACATACCACGGCAGTATTCTTTTAATTCCTTGCTGACCATAGCGTAACGCCTGCCAGTCAGAACATTGGTTGTCGCCTGAGCACCGCACATCTGGCTGGATGGGGTTGCAAGCGGCGGATATCCCATGTCTGCTCGAACGCGACTGACTTCTTCCAGAACCTCTGGGAGACGGTCGTATAACTTCATAGCGGTCAACTGGCTTTCCAGATTGGAGAGCATACCGCCTGGAACCTGATGCTGGAGACATCCCACGTCGACGCCTACCAGCTTGGTCTCAAAATCAGCGTATTTTTTACGCAGCTTCATAAAATCGTCATTGATGGATTTAAACTGCTCCAGATCGATCTTTGGATCGCGGCTGGTTCCTTTTAATGCAGCTAAAAAACTTTCAATTGGAGGATGAGCCGGGCCCATAGACATAGAAGAAACACAGACATCCAGTCCGTCTACGCCTGCACGGATCGCCTCCCAGTAAGTCATTTCCGCCATGCCGCCGGTGCAGTGGCAGTGGAGATGTACAGGGATCTTCAATGCTTTCTTTAATGCGGAGATCAGTTCGTAAGCAGCCTGTGGAGTCATCAGTCCAGCCATATCTTCCACATGCATCAGGGAAGCACCCATTTTCTCCTGATCTAAGGCGTTCTGGACAAATACTTCTGTGGTGTGGAATGGGCTTACGTTATATTGAACGGAACCCTCGATCTTTTTGCCTGCTTTTTTCACTGCATTGAAAGCAGCTTCACAGTTTCTTAAATCCTGAAGGGCATCGAAGATCAGGAACACATCAATGCCTGCTTCTGCAGCCTTCAGGACAAATTTTTCTACGATATCATCTGGATAAGCCTTATAGCCTACCAGGTTCTGGCCTCTGAGGACCATCTTCAATGGAGTTTTTTTGACATATTTTTTGAATTCCCGGACTCTGTCCCATGGGTCTTCTTTTAAAAAGCGGACTGCCACATCAAAGGTAGCGCCGCCCCACATCTCCATACTGTCATACCCAACCTGATCCATGCGGGTCAGAAGCGGAACCATATCTTCTGTAGTCATGCGTGTGGCAAAGAGAGATTGCTGTCCATCACGGAATTCCACACTGTTAAACTTTAATGGAGTACCAGCTCCGGCAAAATCAGCCGCACCGATCCCGGTTGGAAGAATAGCTGCAGGGGTTGGTTTTCGATTCCAGAACAAGTGATCACATCCTTTTCTTATATTGATTGTGTTTCGGTGTTATCGGTGTCAGAACAAAATTGGGAAGTATTTCGTTTGACTAAGATAAGTAAAACGTTAAACTAAATCGTTAAAACAAATGTACATCATTTTTGGAAAAATGTCAAGGGGAGAATGGGAGAAATTTGCGATTGTGCTGTAAAAGAAAATCCATTATAATAAGAGCACAGGCGATTATACTTGGAGGGTTCACACGGGAAAGGAGAGAGAATGACCGGTGAACGAGAAGAAGCGATGCAGATTACGGACCAGGAGGCCCAGTATGATGCAAGCGCAAAGCGTCTGCTGGCACAAAAATATGTGTTAGCGCATCTGCTGGTGAAAACAGTAAAAGAATTCAGGGAAATGGATACGAAAGAGATCATTCCTTTAATTGAAGGAGAGCCATACGTTAGTGCAGTTCCGGTGGATGGGGGACTTACGAATCGAGAAATGAAAATCCATGGTTCCAGAATCGTTGGAATGAATACGGAGGACATGGAAAAGAAGGAGGGCATGATTCGGTTTGATATTATCTTTTATGTTCGTATGAAAGATGGACTTTCACAGATCATTGTAAATGTGGAAGCCCAGAAGGATGAACCATATCAATATCGGATTTTGAACCGAAGTATTTACTATGTCAGCCGGATGATTTCTTCGCAGAAAGAACGGGATTTTGAAAATACGAATTACGATGATATCAAAAGTGTGTATAGCATTTGGATTTGTATGAATAAGAAAGAGAACAGCATGTGCCATATTCATTTGACTCAGGATGATATGATTGGAGATTATCATTGGAGAGGAAATTTGGATCTGATCAATATTGTTATGATCGGATTGGCGAAAGAACTTCCAGAACAGGATCCGGAGTATGAATTGCATAGACTGTTATGTACACTTTTTTTGCCAGAGATACCACAGGAAGAGAGAATTACAATACTTGAAAATGAATATGATATTCCGGTGGAAGAAAATTTCAGAAAGGATGTGAATGTTATGTGTAATTTGAGCCAGGGGGTAAAGGAATATGGCATGATGGAAGAAAAAGTAAAAGTGATTTTAAAAATGCATCAGAAAAATTACACAACCGCGGAAATCTCTGATATTGTAGATATTCCAGAAGATGAGGTACAAAGGATTATCGAAGAACAATCGGCGGCAGTATCATAAGGTCATGAAAACGCATGGATTGCAGTGAAAAAACTGCGCCATGCGTTTTTTTCGCGATTTACTTGCCAGTTCCTGTCGAACAGGTTACAATAGGTGAGGAAAAGGCAAGAGACAGCTCGGAAAGGAATATAGATAGATGGAAAAAAAGAAAAGCGTTCATACGGATGAAGGCTTACAGGGAAATGAGCGGATCGAGGAAGCAATCCTGGCGCTGCAGCAGGAGCCGACGGAGGAGTTATTGGCTCACGCACTGACGGTTCTCCGGAAGCGGATGCAGGAGAAGGGGCAGTTTATCGTGGCGGTGGAGCCTCCGGTTGGAGATGGGACCATGAAGCTCCAGACCATCCGGACAAAGGATGGTGGACTCTGGTGGATGGCATTTACCGGTTTTGATGAGGAACTGCGGGGAAGCGGCAGCGTTATGTCTACGTTTATGGCAGATATGGGACAGTTATTCCGGTCGGCGGTTTCTGTGGAAGATATCCAGGGAGTGATCGTAAATCCGTGGAACCGGACGCTGATGATGGATAAAAATCTGATAAAGATCACGCTTGGAGAAGGGAATCACTGATGGATCAGAAAGAAATCGAAGAAAAACTGAAGAATTTTCAGGTAAAACATATTGAAAAGCCGGAAAAAAAGGAAGAACAGCCATTATCCGATCATGAAGGCTTTTGCGAGCAGTGGAAACATGCGGCGAAAATCCTCATTGGAATCGGAGGAGAGTGGAAAAAATCCAAACGGGAAGATATCTGTGAGGCGTATGACCTCCTGGCAAAATGTCTGGAGGGCAGAGTTATTATCGTAACTACCAACACAGACGCGGAAATTTTCCGGTCCCGGTTAGATGCCAGCCGGATCACAGCGCCTTGCGGCAATGAGACCTGGCGGCAGTGTTCCCGTTCCTGCACCAAGGACATCTGGGAGCCGGGAGAGATTCCGGACGATATCTGTCCACATTGCGGCGCACCGTTGTGTGGCAATACCATTGACGCGGATTCTTATATCGAAGAAGGATATCTGCCTCAGTGGATGGCATATACCAGATGGCTGACCGGAACCGTGAACCGGCCGTTGCTGGTACTGGAGCTGGGAGAAGGCTTTAAGACCCCAACTGTGATCCGGTGGCCATTTGAGAAGACAGTACGCTTTAATAAGAAGTCCTGTTTTTATCGTGTCAATGCCAAGTTTGCCCAGCTGGCAGAAGAAACCGATGAGCGTTCTGTCTCTGTTGCAGAAAATTCTGTGGACTGGGTATCAGCAATGTTGAAAACCTTATAAGAATTGAAGGAGGGTTATATGGGAGCGATCCAGAATGACTGGCTTCAGGCAGTAGGCGGAGAATTCCGGAAGCCATATTATAAGGAATTATACGATTTTGTGAAAGAAGAATACAGTACCAGGGTGATCTATCCACCGGCAGATGACATTTTCAATGCCCTTCATCTGACGCCTTTAAAAGAGGTAAAGGTGGTGATCTTAGGCCAGGACCCGTATCATAATGAGCATCAGGCCCATGGGCTTTCGTTTTCTGTTCTGCCTGATCAGAGGGAGATTCCTCCGTCTTTGCAGAATATTTATAAGGAACTCCATGATGATCTGGGCTGTTACATACCGGATAATGGATATCTGGAAAAATGGGCAAGGCAGGGCGTGCTGATGTTAAATACGGTATTGACGGTGCGGGCCCACCAGGCGAATTCTCATCAGGGACATGGCTGGGAGCAGTTTACAGATGCGATACTGGAGGCAGTGAATCAGGAGGACCGGCCGATCGTGTATCTGTTGTGGGGCAGACCGGCCCAGAGCAAGATCCCGATGCTGACGAATCCAAAGCATCTGATCTTGAAAGCGCCTCATCCAAGCCCATTGTCTGCTTACCGCGGATTCTTCGGATGCCGCCATTTCAGTCAGACCAACGCGTTTTTAGAGAGCCATGGGGCAGCGCCGATTGACTGGCAGATTGAAAATATTCATAACTAGAATTATCGACCAGAAGGAGAAAAGCATGAGTATTATTGAGATTTTAAAGGTCTTAGTCCTGGGAATTGTTGAGGGATTTACGGAGTGGCTTCCCATCAGCAGTACCGGCCATATGATCCTGGTGGATGAGATCATCCACTTAAATGTGACACAGGAATTTAAGGACGTCTTTATGGTAGTGATCCAGCTTGGGGCGATCCTGGCGGTGGTTCTGCTGTATTTCCACAAACTGAACCCGTTTATCAGGACCAGAGGAAGATCCGTAAAAGGCAGTGATCCGCGTGGGGAGATGTGGCGCTGAAAAAACATACGGTGATCCTGTGGATGAAGGTGGTGGTAGCCTGTGTTCCAGCTGCTGTCATGGGACTGTTGTTTGATGACTGGATGGACGCCCATCTGATGAACGCCTATGTGGTTGCGGCGGCGCTGATCCTTTATGGTATCTTATTTATCGTGGTGGAAAATATCAATTATGGAAAGCGTCCGGCGATTGAGCGGGTTGGCGATATTACATATAAAACAGCTCTGATCATCGGTTTATTCCAGGTGCTCTCCCTGGTGCCTGGAACCTCCAGATCCGGTTCCACCATCTTAGGAGCCATGATCATCGGCTGTTCCAGACCGGCAGCAGCAGAGTTTTCCTTTTTCCTTGGAATTCCGGTGATGTTTGGTGCCAGTCTGTTAAAAATTGTGAAATTCGGGTTCCATTTCACAGGAGCAGAGATTTTTATCCTGCTTTTTGGAATGGTGGTTGCGTTTATTGTTTCCGTATTTTCCATCAAATTCCTGATGAGTTATATCCGGAAAAATGACTTTAAGCTGTTTGGAATCTACCGGATCGTGCTGGGCGTGATCGTGGTGATCTTTTTTGCGGTGAGAACGATTATGGGACTGTAATGATTGATGGTGAGAAAAAGTGCAGGTATCGGCACTGAATGAGTGGGGGAAAATAAGTCATGAAGATAATGGCACACAGAGGTTACAGTGGAAAGTATCCGGAGAACACGATGTTGGCTTTTGAAGAGGCAGCAAAAACCGGAGCAGACGGAATTGAGTTGGATGTTCAGCTGACGAAGGATGGACAGGTGGTGGTGATCCATGATGAGCGGATCGACAGGACTACAGATGGCACTGGATTTGTGAAGGATTATACTTATGAGGAGTTGAAGAAATTCAATGCTTCTAAGGTAAAAGGTGATCGCTATGAGTTCCAGCATATTCCGACGTTTGAAGAGTATTGCGCTTGGGTGAAGGATAAAAATCTGGTGACTAATGTGGAGTTGAAGACCAGCATTATTTATTATCCGGAAATTGAGGAGAAGACCCTGGAAATCATCCGCAGATATGGCTTGGAGGACCGGATCATTTTCTCATCGTTTAACCATTTGTCTATTCTGAAAATGAAAGAGCTGGCCCCGGAGATCCCTTGCGGGGCGCTGGTTGGCAGTAAGGGGTTGAAGTGCGCGGGATTTTACTGTGAAAGATTTGGATTTGAGTTCTATCATCCGGATTACGCAACGCTTACGGAAGAAGACGTGAGGGAGTGTAAGGAACATGGCGTTGGGATCAATGCGTGGACAGTCAATGATCTTGGGGGCCTGGAGCAGATGGCGGAATGGAATTGTGAAGGAGTGATCACCAATTATCCAGATGCGGCCATGAAGTATAAGAAATCACTAGAATAAGAGAATACAAAAATGGGAGATGATCGTAATTATCAAGTATGCGATCATCTCCCATTTTATGCAATCTATAAAAATTTAGAGAGAATTTTAAGACTACAGTCCCTCAGCGATCTCGTAGATCAGTCTTTCGGAATCTTCCCATCCCAGACATGGGTCGGTGATAGATTTGCCGTAGCAGTGTTCTCCGATCTTCTGGCTGCCTGGTTCGATATAGCTTTCTACCATGACACCCTTGACCATCTGGTTGATCTCGCTGGAATGGCGGCGGCTGTGGAGAACTTCCTTGACAATACGGATCTGCTCCATGTACTGTTTGCCGGAGTTGGAGTGGTTGGCATCCACGATGCAGGCCGGATTTGCCAGATCCCGTTTGGCGTAAAGCTCATGAAGGAGGATCAGATCTTCATAATGGTAGTTCGGAATATACTGGCCATGCTTGTTGACTGCGCCACGCAGAATGGTGTGGGTCAGTGGATTGCCAGGTGTGTGTACTTCATAACCTCTGAAAATGAATTCGTGACCGCCCTGTGCTGCCACAACAGAGTTTAACATAACTGATAAGTCGCCGCTGGTCGGGTTTTTCATGCCGACCGGAACGTGACAGCCGCTGGATACCAGACGATGCTGCTGGTTCTCTACGGAGCGGGCACCCACTGCGATGTAGGACATCAGGTCGGATAAGTAGCGCAGGTTTTCCGGATATAACATCTCATCTGCAGTCGTAAGTCCGGTTTCCTGAACCACATGCATATGCATCCTGCGGATGGCGATCAGGCCCTCATACATATTTGGTTTCTTCTCCGGGTCTGGCTGATGGAGAAGTCCCTTGTAACCTTCACCGGTGGTACGTGGTTTGTTTGTATAGACACGGGGAATGATGATGATCTTATCCTTTACCTTGTCCTGTACCTTTACCAGGCGGCTGGTGTAGTCTAATACAGCAGTCTCATTATCCGCGGAGCATGGTCCGATGATCACGAGAAATTTATCACTCTCCCCGGTGATGACTTTCCTGATCTCCGCATCTCTTTTTTCTTTTAATGCGGCTAACTCAGCAGGAATCGGAAATTGTTCCCGGATTTCCGCAGGAGTTGGAAGTTTGTTGATGAATTCAAGTCCCATAGATTTTTCTCCTCTGTAAAAAATTTATTCCATTATAATATGCTTTTTGGAAAAATAAAACCCTGGAAATAGAAAAAATATTTGTAAAAACGGAAAAATGTTGGTGATGGGAAATAAAAATGTTTGTGGCTGGAAATAAATTGTAAAAAAAGTGACAGCATGATATCATAGAAACAATGGCCAAAAGCCACAAAAAGAGAAGGGAAAAACTGTCATGGAAAAAAACAGAGATGGGTTTAGAAGCAGGACCGGGTTTGTGCTTGCATGCATCGGTTCTGCAGTTGGAATGGGAAACATATGGAGATTTCCATATATGGTATCGGATTGGGGAGGTATGACCTTTCTGATCCCCTATGTGTTATTTGTGGTGTTGATCGGAGCGTCAGGAGTGATCGAGGAGATGGCTCTGGGACGGGCGGCAAAGGGCGGCCCTATCAAGGCATTTGGATGCTGCACGGAGATCCGTACCGGCAAAAAGAAACCGGGAGAGATCGTCGGCGTGATTCCCGGTACTGGGGTCGCTGGCGCTGGCGATTGGCTATACGGTTGTGGTCGGCTGGATCTTCAAATACGCGTTTTTAGCCATCAGCGGCGGACTGTTTCAGTTCCATCAGGATATGGACGCCATTGCCGGGCTGTTTGGAAGTACTGCTTCTGCATTCGGCAATAACATGTGGCTGGTGATCGCCATGGCGGTGACGGCTGTGATCATGGCATTTGGCATTGCAGGTGGGATCGAGCGTGCCAATAAGGTGATGATGCCGTTATTATTTGTCCTGTTTTTGGGACTTGGTATTTATATTTTCACACTGCCGGGTGCAGGAGCGGGGTATCGTTATATTTTTACCATTGATCCACAGAAGCTGTTAGATGGAAGATTGTGGATCTATGCGTTTGGACAGGCATTTTTCTCGCTGTCCATTGCGGGAAATGGTACCGTGATCTATGGTTCTTATTTAAGTGAATCGGAGGATGTGGTCAGTTCTGCAAGAAATGTAGCAGTATTTGATACCATGGCGGCACTTCTGGCGGCATTTGTCATCATTCCGGGAATGGCAGTGGGAGGTGCAGAGCTTTCCTCCGGCGGTCCGGGACTGATGTTTATCTACCTGCTGAATGTGTTCAATGGAATGCCGGGCGGCAGAGTGGTGGAAATGGTGTTTTACATCTGCGTATTATTCGCAGGCTTAAGCTCTCTGGTGAATCTTTATGAAGCGCCGGTGGAGATGTTGGAGGAACGGTTTGGAATGAAGCGGAAGATGGCAGTTGCCTGCATGGCGCTGATCGGAGGCATTGCGGCCCTGCTAATCCAGGGTATCGTATCCGGCTGGATGGATGCGGTTTCCATCTACATCTGTCCGCTGGGAGCCATGCTGGCGGGAATCATGTTTTTCTGGGTGGCTGGAGATGATTTTGCCCTGTCAGCAGTGAATCAGGGAAAAGAAAGACCGATTGGCAGATGGTTCCTTCCACTGGGAAGATTTGTACTGGTCCCAGCCGCGGCGATTGCGCTGATCGCAGGAGCGCTTCTTGGAGGAATCGGCTGATCCTGTGGAAATATTACTCCACAGGCCTGTCAGCAAAGGTTTGTTCGATTTTTCTGATCACAAACAGATAAGAAACTCCTGTAAACACCCCGGCGGACAGCCAGGCCGCCGGATCTGCAAAGCAGGCAAGGAAATAGCTGTACAGCTTGATGGAAGCCATGGATACGATCAGTCTGGCAATTAATTCCACCACGCCGCCCATCATCGGCAGAAAACCATATCCACAGCCCTGCATGATGTTCCGAAAGATAAAAATGGTACTTAATGGAACAAAGAACAGAATGCACAGCTGGCAGTAGGTCCTTGCCCAGGGGATCATGGCGCTTAGATCCACATTCTCCTGTAAAGAACAGTCCCAGACACGGTTTGTATAAGAAGAACATAATGGCAGCAGCAGCCAGGGAATAGATGAATTCTGCGATCAAGGGCATTTTTCACGCCATTCTTGATTCTGCCCACATCTCCGCTGCCGTAGTTCTGTCCGCCATACGTAGCCATGGTCTGTCCCATGGCAATTCCATTTGATGACCAGACTTCCAGCTCTGTTATTGCTGTAGGCAGCAACTGCCTCAGAACCGAATAAATTCACTGCGGACTGCATAATCATGGTTCCGGAAGAAGTGATGGCAAACTGGATGGACATAGGAACTCCGGCGGCAAGCTGGGCGCTGGTGATGGAGCCAGACAGCTTCCACTGATTCCGTCTGGGCTTTAGATCCGGCGCTTTGAACCAGATATAGATTCCACAGAGGACTGCGGAGATCAACAGGGAAAGGTTGGTGGCCCAGGCAGCTCCTGCCACGCCCATCCGGAAGGTCACGATCAGAAGCAGATCCAGTACCACATTTAAACAGGCGGAAAAGATCAGGAAAAACAGAGGAATCTGACTATTTCCCACGGCCCGGAGGTAGGCGGAAAACAGATTATAAAATACATTGGCAGAAATTCCTATGCTGATGACCATGATATAGGTATAAGCGTTATCAAAAACGTCTGCAGGCGTATTCATCAGAACCAGAAGCGGATGCATGATCACCAGACAGAAAACCGTCATCAAAATGGAAGAAATGATGGACAGAAGGATTCCATTGGCGACACTGGCCTTCACACCATCCAGATCTTTGGCACCGTATTTCTGGGAGACTACTACGGAAAAACCAGAGGATACACCCTGGGCAAAGCCTGTGGTCAGAAACATGATCGTTCCGGTGGAACCAACCGCCGCTAACGCCCCGGCTCCCACGAATCGTCCCACGATGATGGTGTCCACCATGTTGTAAAGCTGCTGGAACATGTTGCCGATCATCAGCGGAATGGTAAAACGGAGCAGGATCGGCATGATCTTTCCTTTCGTCATATCTAATTGCATATCTTTTCGATTCCTTTCTGTAAAAACCGTTATAAAGTTTCAAAATCCCGGATTTGATTGTACGGGCGGGCACATATTTTGTCAATAAGATTTCCTTTGGAAAATCCATTTTCAGTATTAGATACAGAAGCTTCCTCATAAGAATATACAAGTATTGGGACAAATACCCTATTACTGTGATAGAAAGGAGGAAGAGAGATGAGCATGAGAAGGAAAGGAAGCAAGGGAAAATGGCCCGGTAAATTCCGAAAGGGACTGTCACTGGCATTGTGCGCCAGCATGGCAGGAACCGGAATTGCGGCTCATGTGGCATTGGCGGACACAGAGGCAGTGGTCTTGGGGGACGAGTTATTAAAAGCGACGCCGGATCAGGCACAGAAACTTGAGGAGGCGACTCCATCCAATGCAGGAATGTCCAGCAGTCTGACGGACGGTGGTTCTGGTGAGATTGGCGGGGAAGAAGCCACTCCATCCAACGCAACATTTCAGATGCTTCCACCAGACGATAACATATTATCTGTTGGAACGGACGAGCCTTACCAGTCCATTCAGGATGCCATCAACTACATAAATGAAAAGCAAAAGGGTTCTGATGAGGCGAAGGAAGAGGACTGGGTGATCCAGGTCAGGCCGGGAAGCTATGGACGTTTCCTGGTGCCGAGAACGGTAGAAAATTTAACGATCCAGGGTGCTGGAAATGATACGGTGATCCAGACAATGGATGGTTCCTCCCTGGAGTTATCCGCAGGAAGTGTCCGTAACAGCGATGCCAATGGAATTGTGGTATGGGGAAAAAACATTACATTTAAGGATTTAAAGATCGAGAGCGGTGATTACCACCTGGACAAGGAGGGAAAGGAACTCTGGTATACTTCTGCCATCAGTACTAACGATATCATGTCAGGAACCGGAGAAGAGGCGGCCAGCGGCCTGACGCTGGATCATTGTACCTTTGAGGGCTCTGGCACCGGTATGGGCGTGCTGCCTCTTAGAAGCGTATTTACCGTAACCGATTGTCGGTTTGAGGGCTACGAGCAGGCAATCTATTTCGCCTGTGACAATTTAGAGGCACTGGACTGGCAGATCACCGGCAATACGATCGAGGACTGTATTTACGCCATTCATGGATATTTTGGCGGAGCGGTAAGCGGGGATGCGGAGGGCATGATGATCCAGGGCAACACCATTTGCGGAACCCAGGATCGGTTTGCAGTGGTTGCGCTGATGGATCAGTCCAATAAAGGCTCCCTGAAGCTGGATATTTCCGATAATGATTTTTCTTATGCGATCCTTGGCGGCATCAACCAGAGAAAAGACGGTGACGTAGCCCAGGGAAGCATGGGAGAGCTGCAGGATGCCAATGTGATGAAGGATCACAGCTTCGTGGCAGATGCCTATTGGTACAGTGCAGACAATTACGGAACTGCATTTTATGCGCCAAAAGAAGCAGGTAAGATTGCCGTATGGCACGCAGATCCCCTTCAGGAATCCGACATTAAGGATAAATTCCAGGCGGCTCTTGAGGATTATGGCACTGCAGGCCAGTTTATCGAGTTCAATGCCCCGGCCCAGGAGATCTTCACTCTGGCGAAAAATGCCCTGGTGATCGAGGATTATGTGGATGCAGGCGATTTAAAGATCTCCAAGCAGGTGCTTGGAAATGATCATGACAGCACCACATTTCACTTCAAGATCAAGCTGTCCAGAGAGGACGGAAGAGCATTGAATGGCCGCTATGATTACGTGGATGCGGCAGGCGAGAGCCACACAGCATCCTGGAAGACGGAATCATGGAAATCTCCATGAAAAATGGCGAGAGCGTGGTAGTAAAGGATCTGCTTCCGGGAACCCAATATGAAGTGAGTGAGGCAGAGAACAGCGCTTATACCGCTTCCTGTGCCGCTCCGACGGGTCAGATCGAGGCGAAAGTAGAAAAAGAAGTGGTCTTCCAGAACACCTATCAGGGTTCCGGACTGCCGGATATTCCATCACCAGACTGGAGTATTTCTAAGTCTAAAACTGCGGAGACGCTGGACAAAGATTTCCAATCTAAGGTGACCCTGTCCTTACCGGCTTATGATTATAAGCCGTCTGTGGATGTAGTCATGGTAGTGGATGTTTCCAGCAGTATGAAAGATCATGATATCACAGAGGCAAAAAAAGCCGCTCTAGCGATGTGTGGGGAATTGGAAAGCCGGGATAAGGTTTCTTCCAGAATCGGAATTGTGACATTCGATAAGACTGCACATGATCTGACCAATGGACTGGTATCCGTGACGGAGGCGAAAAAAGCCATCGGGGAGATCAAGCCGTCCTCTGATACGAATATGATGGCAGGTCTGATGGCTGGCAAAGCTATGCTAGACCAGGGTACTGCTGATGACAAATATCTGGTGCTGTTAAGTGATGGCATTCCGATCTACTGGGTAAATGACCAGGGAGAGGCAACTGGTAAGATGTTAAGCAGATATACACAGCTGGATGAAAACGGAAACCCGGTGATCGTAAGCCGGGAGCCAGCAGCATCAGAACCAGAGGGTTCCATGGAAGATATGAGCGTGGTGAAGTCCATTGATGAAATCCTGGCATTTCAGGACTGGGATACCGATGCAGACGAGTGGATCCAGGAGAGCAATACCGGAGCCATCTGGGACAATGGATATAAGCACACAAACATTGAAAAGAGCATATATATGACTGCAAAATACCTGATGAGCGAGATTTTAGGCCGCTATCCGCTGAAAATGGTGGCATTTGGAACAGATAAATATTCAAATAGTATTGTTTACAAATACGGTGAGAATTTCTGTGACTGGATCGGCGTCCAGGAAGGTGTTTCTTATTATAAGGTAAAGAAACCAGGCTATGGAGGGGAAAACGGAGAACTGGTGCAGGCATTCGAGGAGATTTCCAATGAAATGATCCATGTGGTAGATGCCGG
>SCPN01000494.1_pt1 | contig 17081 bp, 14 predicted proteins | sample 6106831 | NCBI WGS metagenome assembly SCPN01 (sample SAMN10720447, study PRJNA508395) | human gut metagenome | isolation source: Participant 1, 0 month
GGTATATTCTGGAATCAATTTTCTGTCCATTGCTTAGCTCCATAAAATCAATTTCATAAATATCAGGAACATAATTATCACGATTGACCAGCATTAACTCCCATCCATACTTGTCACTTGCAGTGTTATGTTCTTCTTGCTTTATTATCCCAAAACTTTTTAACTTACTTGAATAATGAATGACACCATTCACTACCAAGAAATACCCAACACAAGCGACCAAGAGCAGAAACATCAACAGAGCCATCTTTTTTAGATGGCCTCTCTTTTTACGTTTCATCTATTTTATCTCCGTTTTATGATATATATAATAAATAATCGGCAATAGCACCACGCATAAAATAGGATATATTACCATCATAATCGGAATCGAACCAACAACCTTCCCACCTATTTGATACAAATTGAAAAGATTTATAATCTCATTAATCTGCAATAATTGGTCTGGGAATAATCCAAGTACACCTTCTAAGAAGTGGAAATTCGACAAGAATAATGGTAAAAACAAAATAACAAATGGAATAGTAACCGCCACTACTGCTGTATGTGTTTTCGCAGATATAAGCATAGACAGTAACATACAAAACAATGTTCCAATATAACCGGCTGAAATGGTAAGTACATACAGTTGCACATAAGTAATATTGTAAAAGGACTTCCAATACCAAAATCCAGTTTGTATCATTACATTTCCACCACCAAATCCGAGAACCCCTAATACAATGATGGAATATAAAGCAATAAACAGCCAATAAATAGCCGTTACCACAATAAGCCCTGCTGTAAGTTTGGCTTTCGTTCCTTTATCCCTTCCATACTTTGTCGAGAAAAATATGGAATCTGCCTTCCAGCTAAATTCATTTGAGAAAATACCAGATACCAAAAATGCAGATACAAGCATGACTAACATTACAATAGTTTGAGCATAGTTAGTACTGACCTCCATCCATCATAATCCTCATAATATAATGGAGCTTTTTAGCTGCCCATATCTTTCAAGCAAAAAGGCTTTCTCATTTTCATCAAATAGCCCTTCTGCATCTTCAGAACCTAGCCATTTTTCTAAACTTTTTACCCTATTCTCATATAGCTTACCAACTTCATCTTTTGATACAGAATCAATACGATAATAGTTGAAATCTCGGAACTCACAAAATCCGATATTAATCATATCTTTGATTTCTGAAATGCCCTGCACTTTGGAATCATGCAGCATATTGGCTGTGTAATCTCCTTGACGAATTGGGTATTCTTCATTTATCTTTCTATATTCATCCAAAACTTTCTGCAAGGCTTCTTCGTCCAAAGTGCCTTCCCATTTCTGCTTTTCTGTTCGTAGATCTCTAGCTGCTGCTATTCCTGTATGCGATACCCCTTGTTCATCAATGTAAGTGATATTTGTAATTGCAAAATAGCAGGATATAATAAGTGAAAGTAGCAGCACAATCATAGATATCCTGCAGATGGTTTTAGAAAAAATCTTCTTGATTTCATAACGTATCATTCTGTCTCACCACCCTTTTCTCCAAAGTAATACAGAAACACATCTTCTAGTGTTGGCTCTACCACGCAGGCTTCAGGAATTGGCGGTCTATCAGCAATAATACGCAGTTCCACCATTCCTCTCTCCGACTTCATATTTGACACTTTGAACTGTTTCATCATTTTTGTTGCGTCTGCCTGTGATACTTCACACGCATACACATTTTCCTGCATAGAAGCAATCATATCATCCAGATTTCCCTGTTGCACAATCTGTCCTTCTTTCATCAGCCAGATCTCGTTTGCAATATACTCTATGTCTGAAACAATATGCGTTGACAAAATAACAATTCGCTCCTCTGACAGTTCACTAATCAGATTACGAAAACGAACTCTTTCCGATGGGTCAAGTCCGGCTGTAGGCTCATCCAAAATAAGAAGCTTTGGATTATTTAACATAGCCTGGGCGATTCCAGTTCTACGCTTCATACCTCCTGATAGCTTCTTCATCTTCTTATTGGCAGCCTTTGTAAGTCCCACCTGCTCTAATAATTCTTTTACTCGTTTTCCTGCTACCATAGGACGGATTCCCTTTAAGCTGGCAATATACATCAGATAATCCTTTACCGTAAAATCTGGATAAAATCCAAATTCCTGTGGTAAGTATCCAAGCAAATTTCTATATTCTCCATCCATTTGGAAAATGTCTTTTCCATCACATAAAATCTGTCCACTTGTTGGCGGCAATAAGGTACAAATCATTCTCATAAAAGTTGTCTTACCTGCACCATTCACACCCAACAATCCATATACGCCATTGGTTATTGTTAAATTCAGATCATCTACAGCACAAAACTCACCAAACTTTCTTGTAACATTAACCATTTGTAATTCCATATAAATTCACCTCCAAAAAACGATTACACTCATGAATCGTCTTATAGACTGCACCAATCAAAAAACATATTGCAAATACGAACAGGATAATCCATATAGGCATAGCAATACGTTCATAAATAGCATTATTCATTGCAACGCCCCACCATATCACGCCCCATATAAAGCATCCTAATATAGATGTTGCCTCATTCAGAAAGCTACAGTTCAACATTACAAAACAAATTCCCGCTGTAATAACCATAGGGAACAAGAACTGAACCAGTAAATCCATAAACTGCATTTTCATGCCGATACATACCACTGTTAAAAATACTGTTAGCATGAATACATCAACTATTCCTATTATAAATATTCTTGCCGAATAAATCTGTCTAAGAGAGAACAAACATGTCACCTCTATTTGACGGGAATTACTCTCCTTATTTCTCCAAAATTCCGGAATAATCGTCACTACAAAAAATACAGAAGCAACTCCCAATGTTCTCATAAGATAAATCGAATCCTTCAAAAATGGCATAATCAAAAATACCAAGGCAAGCAACATTGCCTGTAATATCCACCATCTCTTTCGAATCAAGCGAAACTGCGAAAAAAAGAATTCTGTATAACTCATCATATTTTCAGACTGTACTTCCATCATGACATTCTTTGATTTCTGTATAGTTTCCAAAATTTTTTCTTCTCTTGGAGTAACACTATTTTCTCTTTTATATGTTTCCATCATCTTCTCAGGAGTTTCATGAGACTCCTCCTCTCCCAATAATCTTTTTAATTCTTCTTTTTGCTCTCTTATGCCTATACTTTACTAGCGGTAATCCAATCTGCATTATGTCAGCAATTTCTCTTAGCTTTAGCTCTTGAAAATAGATCATTATAATAATTTCTCTTAATTCCGGCTGCATCTGTTCAAGTGTATGTTCCACATACATTTGATTTTCCTTTTTGGGGATATCGCCATCAGAAACTAACTCTCTTTCCAATACTTCCGTTTCTATGCTCTCTGCCTTCCATTTCTTTGCACTATTCTTACAGAGATTACCAGCTATCACATAAAGGTAATTCTTTGCTTTTCCCATATGCTGATAAGATTGTATGTTATTTATAAAGCGAAGAAAGGTTTCCTGTGTTGATCTTCCGCTTCTGTCTGAGTTCAAACAGTGATATCTACAATGAAGACAAAATATCCGCATAATATTTCCGTACAAATTTATCAAAGGCTTGATCATTTGCCCTGTTTCATTTGCAGGATTAAAATAAAATCATTCAAGTTACACTCCTTCCTCATTTTGTAATGAATAAACGTTTATCTCACTCTAATATGTGTAACAACTGACTACCTCAAAAAGATAGTTTTATTTTCATTTTTTATAACTTAACAAATCTTGTCAAATAAAAAAACACGCCCGGAAGTGGTATCATGCCACCCCGGACGCTCGTTTCTTACTCTCCAAAACTTTTCTGTCTCCACCAACCACTTAAGCTTGATGCAGTTATCATCTGAAATTCTTAAAATGCTTAATCTCTGGTCACATTATATTTCGTATTCAGATATATCACTCTCAACAGAAAAATCGATATTATTTGCCACTCACAAATAGAGCCAAACTAGAGTCATCTAATAAAACAAATGCCGGAAACCCGCATAAATACAGGTTTTCGGCATTTTAGTCCGTTATTCAAACTCAATCGTTCCAGGTGGCTTGCTCGTCAAATCGTAAAATACTCGATTGACCCCACGCACCTCGTTTATAATTCGGCTCATGACTGTCTGGAGCACTGCGAATGGAATCTCGGCACTCTCGGCTGTCATAAAATCTATAGTGTTTACGGCACGCAGTGCAACTGCGTAATCGTAGGTTCTCTCGTCGCCCATAACGCCGACTGAACGCATGTTAGTGAGAGCTGCAAAATACTGGTTCGGCATCCATGCCGGAGCTTCACCGTTTGCCTTCTTGTATTCGGCTACTGCCTTGTCAACCTCTTCACGATAGATGAAATCTGCATCCTGAACGATACGTACCTTGTCAGCCGTTACTTCACCGATAATTCGGATTCCAAGACCCGGACCCGGGAATGGCTGGCGGAATACGAGATTTTCAGGAATTCCAAGCTCAAGACCAGCTTTTCTTACCTCATCCAAAAGGTTGCGAAGAGGTTCAATAATTTCCTTGAAATCAACGAAATCAGGAAGACCGCCTACGTTGTGGTGAGACTTGATTACGGCTGATTCGCCGCCGAGTCCACTTTCAACAACGTCAGGGTAAATTGTGCCCTGAGCAAGGAAATCAACAGCACCGATTTTCTTTGCCTCTTCCTCAAATACACGAATAAATTCCTCACCTATAATCTTTCTCTTTGCTTCGGGTTCTGTGACTCCCGCAAGCTTTGAGTAATATCTTTCCTGAGCATTTACTCTTATAAAGTTAAGGTCAAACTGACCATTTGGACCAAATACGCCCTCAACTTCATCACCTTCGTTTTTACGCAAAAGACCGTGGTCTACGAATACACATGTAAGCTGTTTTCCTATTGCTCTTGAGAGAAGTCCGGCCGCAACAGATGAATCAACACCGCCTGAAAGAGCAAGTAAAACCTTGCCGTCGCCGACTTTTTCACGGATTTCCTTAATCGTATTTTCAACAAATGCGTCCATTTTCCATGTTCCAGCACAACCGCACACGCCGCGTACAAAATTATGAAGCATCTTTGTACCTTCCTGTGTATGAAGAACTTCCGGGTGGAACTGAATTGCATAGAGATTCTTTTCCTTGCACTCAGCAGCTGCGACAGGACAGTCTGCTGTGTGGGCGATAATCTTAAATCCCGGTGCAACCTGTGAAATATAATCAAAATGACTCATCCAAACGATAGTCTTTTCTGAAACATCTCCAAATAAAGCACTGCTCTTATCCACAAATGTCTCTGTCTTTCCGTACTCACGTACAGGTGCCTTTTCAACCTTTCCGCCAAGAACATGCTGCATAAGCTGTGCTCCGTAACAAAGTCCAGTACCGGTACTCCGAGTTCAAATAATTCCTTTTGCATGTAGGCGAAGACCCTCTTCATAACTGTTTGGACCACCTGTAAGGATAATTCCCTTAGGTTCATGGTCCTTTATCTGCTCAAGAGGTGTCTTGTAAGAATAAATCTCACAATATACATTACATTCACGGACACGACGTGCAACAAGCTGGTTGTACTGTCCGCCAAAGTCTATAACAATAACCTTTTCCTGATTCATATTGTCCCTTTCATATATTGTTTTTCCTAAACCACAAAACACGTATTGCGTGTTCCGACAGTTTCACGGCAGTTGCCAAGTTACAGTGTATACACGAACTTTGCACTCCTTTAATTATTATAGTAAAGTCCGTCGGCAATGACAAGCCACTTTGTAAATAAACTTACAAAAAATCATTTAACTGCGATGTTTTTTTATAATGACGCAACTATTGATGCTGCCAGAAATGCCGAATTTTCACCTATAGACACACTATGTCCTGCTTAATTTCCCTCAAGAAACTTATCAACAAACTTCCTCATTCCGGCAAACTTTTCCACAGTATCCGGTCTGTCCGACTTAAAATCCAGCATTTTATACACATAACCCTGCTCCTTTACAATTTTAAGGCTCACTGGATATACCAGTTCAAAAATAAGCGAAATGTGTCCGACAATATTATCCACAACACTTTTTTTAAGCGACCTGAGTACAGTCTGTTTTGCATAAAAACATTCAAGCACTTCATCTGTTATCACACTGTTTCGTATCTCTTCTGTCGTTGCATTATAAATCGTCTCAAGAGGCACATCTACATTAACCTTTAAAATATCGATTTTATCTGCGTCACGAAGAATATTACAAAACATTTCTTCACGTTTGGAAAGCCCATCGGCAATCCTGAACTTATTATGCTGTCTGATAGCAAGCTCAAGCAAATCACTGCCGTTTTTCTCGACATATCCTTCGGCAAATTTATTAATTATGCGAGGAGCTTTTTTCACAACATTAACGTTGACAGGTTCACACATAGGATTTTTTATTGCATACACAGTACCCTGGGCGGAAGTCACACAAACTTTATCTTTTCTGTCAGGGTCAAAAAGAATATCCGCACCAAGCTCGGCGTGGTCAACTGACATTCCATCATTAAAAGTTCCAAAACATCTTATCTGTTCAAATCTTCCAATATCATGCAGCATGCCCAGAAGCCATGCAACGTCCTTATCTTCACCAGTAAGTCCTACAGAATCGGCAATTTTTTCACAAAGTGCTGCAACTCTGTAAGTGTGGTCAATTTTTAGTTTAATCTTTCCATCCGATGGGTCATAATAATGCACATATCCGGCAAATGCGTTAAGCACAGCCTTTCTGTTAATCACAGGCTTGTTAATACTGTCAACAATATCGGCAATTTCCGTCAAATCATTGCACACGCAGTACGTCAGCTTTCTTATCTCATCATCAATCGCTATCGTGTCAGGCACATGAATAACTCTCATTCCCGCCGCATGACCTGCCTTAATTCCGTTGATACTGTCCTCTACAACAATCGCATTTTCAGGTTTTACACCTATTGCATCTGCCGCAAGCAGAAATATATCAGGTTCGGGTTTCCCATGCTCAACCTCATTGCCATACACGACCGCATCAAGATAATCCGACACACCTATATCGCTAAGTGTTTTTTCGGCACTGACACGCCTTGTTGAAGTTGCAACCGCACATTTCAAATTATTTGCTTTAATATACTCAAATATTTCTTTAACACCTTTTTTAACAGGAAGACCTTCCTTTTCCCTTATCTTGTAAATATGCTTTGTGCGAAGCATTTTTGTCTCCCAATAATCAGCTTTTCCTTCAAAATAATCATCAAATATTTTACAGTTAAGCTCATCGGGTGCTCCCTTAAAACTATCGATAAGCCACATAGGCATGTCTATGCCTTGTTTTTTTGCTGCCCACTTCCAGCCCTCATTTGACTGTCTTTCGGAATCGACCAAAACTCCATCCATATCAAAAATAATTCCATCAACCATACTTATTTTTCTCCAAAATATTTTGTGTATATCTGTATATTTATATCTCTGCTGCCCTATATAAATCCTTCAGGTATTCAAACTGCCTGATGTCACAATCAAAATGCCGCCTACTTTTCCAGATATTTTTTTACATACTGTCCCGTGTAAGATTCTTTAACCTTGACAATCTCCTCAGGCGTGCCCTTTGCGATAACAGTACCGCCTCTCGCACCGCCTTCCGGTCCCATGTCGATAATATAATCTGCAGTCTTTATTACATCAAGATTATGCTCGATAACAACGACCGTATTGCCGCCCTCCGCGAGCTTATGAAGAATATCAACCAGTTTATGCACATCCGCAAAATGAAGTCCTGTTGTAGGCTCATCAAGAATATAAATAGTCTTTCCTGTGCTTCTCTTTGAAAGTTCTGTCGCCAGCTTTATTCTTTGTGCCTCACCACCCGAAAGTTCAGTAGAAGGCTGTCCGAGCTTTACATAAGAAAGTCCGACATCATTGAGAGTTTCAATTTTTCTTTTAATTGACGGAACATTTTCAAAGAATTCAACTGCATCTTCAACTGTCATATCAAGCACGTCATATATGCTCTTGCCTTTATACTTAACCTCAAGCGTTTCACGGTTGTAACGCTTGCCGCCGCAGACTTCACAAGGCACGTACACGTCAGGAAGAAAATGCATCTCAATCTTAATAATACCGTCACCCGAACATGCTTCACATCTTCCGCCCTTGACATTAAAACTAAATCTTCCTTTTTTGTATCCTCGCTCTTTTGCATCCGATGTTGCGGCAAACAAATCCCTTATCATATCAAATACGCCTGTATATGTCGCAGGATTTGACCTCGGAGTACGTCCGATTGGCGACTGGTCTATATCAATAACCTTATCAAGCTGTTCCACTCCGTCTATTCCGTCGTGTTTTCCCGGGATACATCTTGCCCTGTTAAGTTCCTTTGCAAGGTGCTTGTAAAGAATCTCATTTACAAGTGAGCTCTTTCCTGAACCTGATACACCCGTAACACATGTAAATACGCCAAGTGGAATATCAACATCAATATTTTTAAGATTATTTTCCCTTGCACCTCTGACCTTAATCCAGCCTGTCGGTTTGCGTCTTTTTGCAGGAACAGGAATCTTAATTCTTCCGCTCAGATATGCTCCGGTAATTGATTCCTTACACTTCATAATCTGTTCGGCAGTTCCCGTTGCAACAACCTGTCCACCATTCCTGCCGGCACCGGGACCGATATCCACAATATAGTCTGCAGCATACATAGTATCCTCATCATGTTCAACAACGATGACCGAATTGCCTAAGTCTCTTAAATGTTCAAGCGTCTTTAAAAGCTTGTCATTATCTCTCTGATGAAGACCGATACTTGGCTCATCAAGAATATATGCAACACCTACAAGCCCCGAACCAATCTGGGTTGCAAGCCTGATTCTTTGTGCCTCGCCGCCCGAAAGCGTACCTGTTGCCCTGGAAAGAGAAAGATAATCAAGTCCTACATCCATAAGGAACTGTATTCTTGACCTTATCTCCTTTAAAATCTGGCTGCCTATGGCAAGTTGTCTTTCTGAAAGCTTCATATTCTGAAGAAAATCCTGCAAATCAAGAATCGGCATATTGGTAATCTCATAAATATTCTTATCAGCAACCGTAACAGCAAGCGATGTCGGTTTTAATCTCTGTCCCTTACATGACGCACACGGAGTAATTCTCATAAATTCTTCATACTGCTGCTTAGATGCCTCTGAAGCTGTCTCCCTGTAGCGTTTTGCAACATTCCTTACAAGTCCCTCAAATGCAATATCATATACACCCTCACCTCGCTGGCCTCTGTAATAAACCTTAACGCTGTGACCTTTGGTTCCGTTGATAATAATATCTTTAATCTCGTCCGGATAATCCTTAAATGGTGTTGAAAGGCTGAAATTATACTCATCTGCAAGTGCTTTCATAATCGCTCTTGAAAAACTTCCCTCATCTGTTACAGACTGCCAGCCCATAACAACAATGGCACCCTCATCAATACTAAGTCTCTCATCGGGTATCATAAGCTCGGCGTCAAATTCCATCTTATATCCAAGGCCAAAACAATCAGGACACGCACCAAAAGGATTATTGAAAGAAAAGCTTCTCGGCTCAATCTCATCAATACTTATCTCACAGTCCGGGCATGCAAAGCTCTGGCTGAAGTTTATCGGCTTTCCGCCAATAACATCAACAGTCATTATTCCATCAGCAAGCTTCAATGTCGTCTCAATCGAATCAGTAAGTCTTTTTTCGATTCCCTCTCTTATAGAAAGACGGTCAACAACTATCTCAATATTATGTTTTTTATTCTTATCAAGTTTAATCTCGTCTGTCAGCTCATACATGCTGCCATCAACCATAACACGAACATATCCACTCTTTTTAGCCTGCTCAAAAAGTTTAACATGCTCACCTTTTCTTCCTCTTACAACAGGAGCAAGAAGCTGAATCTTTGTCCTTTCGGGAAGTCCCATAATAACATCAACCATCTGGTCCACAGTCTGTTTCTTAATCTCTCTTCCACACTTAGGACAATGCGGAATACCCACTCTTGCATACAAAAGCCTGAAATAATCATATATCTCTGTAACAGTTCCGACTGTAGAACGTGGATTCCTGTTAGTAGATTTCTGATCAATAGAAATCGCCGGTGAAAGTCCCTCTATACTTTCAACATTAGGCTTTTCCATCTGACCGAGGAACTGTCTGGCATATGAAGAAAGCGACTCCATATATCTTCTCTGTCCTTCAGCATAAATAGTATCAAATGCAAGCGAAGACTTACCTGAACCTGAAAGTCCTGTAAGCACAACAAGCTCATTTCTTGGTATATCAACAGATACATTTTTAAGGTTATGCTCATTAGCTCCCTTAATCCTTATAAACTGCCTGTAATCTCCTTTTTTCATCATTTACCTCTTTCACTTCGTCTCATATAAAAACTTATTAACTTCAATCATCTTATCCCTGAGAACTGCTGCCTCCTCAAAGTTAAGCTCTGCCGCAGCCTTGTGCATATTCTTCTCAATCTGCTTCTTAACCTTTTCAAGTTCTTTGCGGCTCATAGACTCATAATCTTTCTCAAGAGTCTCACCACTGCCGGATGATGCGTCTGCTGCCTTGGAAATGCTTATCAGATCCCTCACAGCCTTCTTTATAGTCTGAGGAGTTATTCCATGCTCTTCATTATACTCCTGCTGAATCTGACGTCTTCTTTCCGTCTCGGAAATCGCTTTTTCCATTGATTCCGTAATCTTATCGGCATACATAATAACATGTCCCTCACTGTTACGTGCAGCTCGTCCGATTGTCTGGATAAGCGATGTCTCCGTCCTTAAAAATCCTTCCTTATCGGCATCAAGAATAGCAACAAGTGTAATCTCAGGAATATCAAGACCTTCTCGTAAAAGGTTAATACCAACAAGCACGTCAAACGCATCCATTCGCATATCACGTATAATCTTCTGCCTTTCAAGCGTATCAATGTCGGCATGAAGATACTTGACACGTATTCCAAGCTCTTTAAGATAATCTGTCAAATCCTCTGCCATACGTTTAGTAAGCGTTGTGACAAGGATCTTATTATGTTTCTTAGTCTCCTTGTTAATCTCCGAAACAAGGTCATCAATCTGCCCTTCAATAGGACGTACAAAAATCTCAGGATCCAGAAGTCCTGTAGGACGTATAATCTGCTCCGCCCTTAAAAGTTCATGCTCTTCCTCATAGACAGATGGTGTTGCCGAAACAAACAACATCTGCGAAATCTTATTCTCAAATTCAGTAAAATTAAGCGGTCTGTTATCCTTAGCAGATGGAAGCCTGAAACCATAATCTACAAGAGTTGTCTTTCTTGACTGGTCGCCGGCATACATTCCTCTTATCTGTGGAATCGTTATGTGTGACTCATCAACTATAATAAGAAAATCATCCGGAAAATAATCCATAAGTGTATATGGCGGAACCCCTGCCGGAAGCCCCGCAAGATGTCTTGAATAATTCTCAATTCCCGAGCAGAAACCGGTCTCCTGCATCATCTCTATATCAAAATTAGTTCTCTCCTCAATTCTCTGTGCCTCAACAAGCTTATCTTCGCTCTTAAAATAAGCAATTCTCTCCTTAAGTTCTTCCTTAATATTCTCAATTGCTGCCGCCATCTTTTCCTTATCAACAACATAATGTGAATTCGGGAAAATCGCAATATGTTCAAGCTCCGACTTGACTTCTCCAGTCAAAGAATCAATCTCAGATATTCTGTCAACTTCATCACCAAAAAATTCAATTCTTACAGCCTCTCCACTTGATGCTGCCGGATAAACCTCAACAACATCGCCACGCACACGGAAAGTTCCTCGTTTAAAATCCTGGTCTCCTCTCATATATTGAATATCAACAAGCTTTCTTATGACATCGTCTCTGTCCTTCTCCATGCCGGGACGCAGGGAAATAACCATATTCTGGTAATCAATAGGTGCACCGAGTCCGTATATGCACGATACAGAAGCCACAATAATAACATCCTTTCTTTCAGAAAGTGCGGCTGTTGCTGAATGCCTTAACTTATCAATCTCATCATTAATAGAAGAATCCTTAGCTATATAAGTATCGCTCTGCGGCACATAAGCCTCGGGCTGATAATAATCGTAATACGAAACAAAATATTCAACAGCATTATTTGGAAAAAATTCCTTCATCTCGCCGTAAAGCTGAGGTGCAGCAAGTGTCTTATTATGTGAAATAATAAGCGTAGGCTTCTGCACTTTCTCAATAATATTAGCCATTGTAAAAGTCTTTTCCCGAACCGGTTACACCGACAAGCGTCTCAAACTGATTGCCCTCAAGAAATCCATCTGAAAGCTTCTAATTGCCTCGTGGCTGGTCGCCGGTCGTGGCTTATATTCAGATACCAACTCAAAATGATTCATACCTTGTTCTCCTGATTAAGATTAAACTAGTGATATATCTAAAATAATAAACTATTCCTAGTATGTTACCACTATAGTATAAAATCTGTAAAAAAAGTACAGAACAAATCGAATATTTGTTCTGTACTTTTAAAACTCTTAATTCTTATTTTTCCTTTAAGAAGTTGACAGCTGCCTCATACTGGACGTCACTTACAGCATCATCCGGAAGCGTAACTTCAATATCAGGTGTAACGCCATTTCCGTGAATATCCTGTCCCTTAGGAGTAAAATATTTGGCAATCGTATACTTTACAGCACTTCCGTCTGTGAGCGGCTGTATTGTCTGGACAATACCTTTACCGAATGTCTTTGTTCCGATAATCGCACCTTTTCCGTAATCCTGAACCGCACCGGCAAATATCTCTGAAGCACTTGCACTATCCTCATTTACAAGAACTGCAAGAGGAACTTTAAGTTCATTGCTGTTGCTTCCCTTATATTCCTTACGTGTTCCGCTCTTAGTCTCTGTATACACAATCAATCCATCCGGAAGAAGCCCATCAAGAATATCAACAACGCTGTTTAAAAGTCCACCAGGATTTGAACGTATATCAATTATAAGTCCGCTCATTCCCTGCTGCTGCAAATCTTCTAATGCTTCTTTAAACTGCTTTGTCGTAACTTCATCAAACTGTGAAATTATAATATATCCAATATTATCATCCATCATTTTATGGTCAACAGTCTTTACATTTACCTCTGCCCTTTCAACTGTAAAGGTAAGTATCTGTGAGCCCCTTCTTATTTCAAGATTAACAGTTGTTCCTTTATCCCCCTTTATAAGTGCAACTGCGGATGACAAATCCATATCAGTTATATCTGTTCCGTCAACTTTCACAACGCAGTCGCCCTTTCTTATTCCCGCTTTGTATGCCGGGGCATCCTCATATGGGTCTGCGATAAGAATCGAACCATCCTCATTTTTCTGGCATACAGCACCTATTCCATAGAACTTGCCGCTTGTCGATTCAAGGATTGCCTTATATTCATCAGGAGTATAATAAACTGTATATTTATCGCCATAAGAATCAAGAAAAGCCTTGTAAATATAATTTTCAGCCTTTTCATCATCTGTTCCACTAAAATAAAAATTCCTGTCAAGAAGTGAATCAATTGCATTAAGCTTACCCTCAACGTCACTTCCTATTCCATCTGAATCATCAGTTGAAGTCTGCTGCACATACACCTCTCCATTTGCACCAAAATGAAGATATCCTTTTCTCTCAAAAATCCCAGCTGTAATTCCCACAACAGAAACCGTTGCGAAAACTCCTGCAAGAATGCCAGCCACAAGCCCTTTGCCAAACTTTGACTTATTTTTATTTTTTTCTCTCCTATACGATGCATACGCATTATTTAAATCATTGTTCTGCTGATTTGAATTGTCCATATTATCCATCTGTTTTCGCCTTTCAAAAAACTTAAATCAGAACAAATCCGTATTAAGACCCGTTCTGATTTATGTATAAAAAATATGTCTTTCTACCTTAAATATCCCCAAGGATTAACATATGTACCGCCATAACGCACACTGAAATGAAGATGTGCCCCTGTCGATTCACCTGTCGAACCCATCAGAGCTATTGTATCTCCTCTGTTTACTGTCTGGCCTATAGAGACAAGGAACTGTGAACAGTGCATATAAATAGAATAAAGTCCATTGCCATGGTCTATCCAGAGCCAGTTACCTGCTGACCAGTTATACTCAGCTCTTACAACTCTTCCTCCGTCAGCCGCATAAATAGGGTCTCCCCATACGCCCGGCGTAGTTGCTCCTATATCAATTCCAATATGCGGATTGTTTCTTCCATCAGTATCGCCATAATCAGAAGTTATTCTTCTTGATATTGTAGGCCATAAAAATACTCCCGTACTTGGAATATCTGTGCTTCCGCCACTATTTCCGCCATTATTATTGTTGTTATTTCTGTTCTGTTCCTCAAGCTCGCGTTCAATACGCTCTATCTCACTCGTAAGTCCGCTGATATCACTAGAAAGTTCCGTTTCCTGTGCCTTTGAGGATGCTATGAGACTGTTATAATTGGCAAGTTCGCTCTCTTTTTCAGCTTGCATCTGTGCAAGCTCATCACGCTGTGATTCAAGCTGTGACTGTGTATCAGCAAGCTCAGTATAATCATCCTCGAGCTGCTGTTTTGCCTCAGCTATATACTTAATAGTCTCTTCATATTTTGTGAGCATATCCCTGTCATATGACGAAATTTTTGTAACATATTCGGCACGGTTTAACATTTCACCCATACTCTCAGATGTAAGAATCAAAGCAAGATAACTCTCTTCATTATGTTCGTACATAAATTTAATTCTTAACTTCATCATCTCGTACTGGCTTGCTGCATCTTCCTGTGCCGCCTCAAGATTCTGTGTTGTCTCATCAATCTGTGTATTCAGATCTTCCATCTTTATCTGGAGTTCGTACAGACTGCCATTAAGTTCTGACATCTGTGTGTCAAGTATTGCCATATATTCTTTTGTATCTTGTGCACTGGTACCCTTATATTCGTCCATTTTCTTTTTGAACATCTTTTCTTTGCTGTTTCCTTATCTTCTTTTTCCTGTTTTACGTCATCAAGGTCAGAAGCCGCGACCTTTTTTGCCGCAAACAATCCGTTAGACAAAGCCATAACAGAAGATGCACATAATGCAAGGCACAGCAATGTAGCAACAAATTTTAAAATTGTCGTTTTTTTCATACGGTGCCTCTCCTTTCTCAATACCATCCGATAACGGCACATTCTTTAAACGATTTTACAAACCGGCATTTTATACATTGGCATGCTTACGTACCGCAAAGGCTTCCGAGGGAAACCAATGCCGATTCCGAGGGCATATTACGGAGGTGCAAGAACTCTGAAAACATCTGACATCGGCATAAATGCAAGAATATTGCTGAGGATTGAAGAATTTACCAAGAACATAGCTGATAACCTTCTGATAAATATAACTCAGAATAACAAGCGGAATTACTGAACCAATAATTCCGATTGTAATACCCTCAACGAAAAACGGTGCATTTACAAATCCATCAGTTGCACCAATAAATTTCATAATTGAAATCTCGTCTTTACGAACTGTAATACCAATAACAATTGTATTCGTAATAAGGAAAATTGATACTGCAAGAAGTATGATAATAATTGCTGCAGCAACATATCCTACAAGCTTTGCTGCACTTGCAAGGCTGCTCGCAGTAACCTCTGAACGGTTTACCTGTCTTACGCCGTCAAGATTCTCAAGATATGTTACAAGTGTACCCTGCATGCTTGCATCGCTGAGATATACCTCATAAGATGCAGAGTTGGCAAGGGGGTTATCATTCTTAAATCCTTCTGCGAGTTCAGGATACTCCTTAAAATATTCTGACTTAAAATTATTCCATGCCTCTTCAGCAGATGTGTAATGTACTGAAGGCAGCTAAAATAGGTATCACCGAGCTGCTTAATCTGTGTCTCTGAAAGTCCCTCGTCAAAGAAAACCGTAACACAGACTTCATTTTCAGCCTTTTTAACCATATACTGGAAATTCATTACAAGTGAATACAAAATACCAAAAAGAAATATACATGCCGCTATTGTTGCTATTGAAGCAAGTGAAAACAGACGGTTGCGGTATATGTTCTTGAGACCGTCTTTTATATGATAAAATAATGACCTAATCTTCATAGAAATAACCACCCTTTTCCAAATCGCTTATAATCTTACCTTCACTCATTGTGATAGTTCTCTTCTTCATCTGCTGCACAATTTCCATGTTATGTGTAACAACAAGGACAGTCGTGCCAAGCTTGTTAGCCTGATTAAGAATCTTCATAATCTCGGCAGAATTGGCAGGGTCAAGGTTACCTGTCGGCTCATCACATAAAAGGATAGCCGGTCTGTTTACAAGAGCTCTTGCGATTGCAACTCTCTGCTGCTCGCCGCCTGAAAGCTCATTCGGATAAGCCTTATATTTGTCGAGAAGCCCAACCATTGAGAGCATAGAAAGGACACGGCTCTTAATCTGTCTTGCACGGCTACAACCTTCATTGCAAATGCAATATTTTCATAAACATTTCTATCCGGAAGAAGTCTGAAATCCTGGAACACAACACCTATGTCCCTTCTGAGATAAGGAAGCTTCTTTCTTGTGATTTTGTTAAGATATTTCTTATTAATATATATCTTTCCTGTTGTCGGGTCTAACTCTTTAAGCAGAAGCTTTATAAGAGTTGATTTACCCGAACCGCTTTTACCTACTATAAATACAAACTCACCCTTCTGAACATGCAGATTAATACCATTTAAGGCAGGTGTACCGGATGAGTATGTCTTTGTGACATTTTCTAAGATTATCATCAGTAATCTCCTCCATTAAAATGTATCTTTACTTTCCATACTTCATATATTTCACAACCATGCAATCTTGAATGTAATCGCATCATCAAATACACGCAAATCAAGACCTGTGCTCTTCTGGAGCTTATCAAGTCTGTATACAAGCGTATTTCTGTGAATATAAAGCTGTCTTGATGTCTCTGAAACATTCAGGCTGTTCTCAAAGAACTTGTTAATTGTTGACAATGTTTCATCATCAAAATCGTCAGGCGACTTACCGCCGAATATTTCCCTTATAAACATCTGACAAAGTGGAATCAGG
>SCPN01001650.1_pt1 | contig 16901 bp, 24 predicted proteins | sample 6106831 | NCBI WGS metagenome assembly SCPN01 (sample SAMN10720447, study PRJNA508395) | human gut metagenome | isolation source: Participant 1, 0 month
TTATACTCCAGGGACTCTGCATACAAAGTCCTGCCTTCCGGGGCTCCTGGCAGAAGGCCCAGAGTTTTCATGGTTTCTACGGCAATATCCGCATATCTAAAAAATGCTTTTCGTCCTCGCTCCAGATATAGATTCCATGAAGCTGACCGGTGGCAGTGTCCGCACAGATTTCAACGGTCGTTCCATTCGTATTTTCATCATCCGTATCCACATGGTAATCGTATTCTGTCTGATACCAGCTGTATTCCCCGTCGGTCTCATTATAACTATACGGATACATATTCCAGGAATATCCCATCGTATGGAAAGCATCCTGCAGCACACTGGCTGCCTCTTCCAGATCCACATCATAATGCCCCTGGGTATTGCAGGCCGCTCCGATCTTCTTTACCTCTTCATCCGTCAGTTCCTGATAGGAAGAAACAGACTCGTCTGGACGATTTAGCTCAGAAAGCTTATCCGATATGCTGCCGTAAAATGCACTCCGTCCCACCATAAAAATACTGCCTAAAATATTGCATGCAACACACAGCCCGATCACAATCATAAACACCGACAATGGCTTTGGGACATTGGGCTTTGTCTTCCCCATCTTCTCCGGCTGCTTCGTGTTATCATGATACAGACAGTTTTTCTCAGACTGCGGATGCCGTTCATTCAGATAATAATCCACGTTCTGCTCATATGGCTGCCACACGATCCTGCGACACTCCTGGCAATAGTGGCTGATTTTCATTTTCTGGTCACAATATGGACAGTATTTTTGCTTCATCGTCTCACCTCCGACTTTTTTCTAGCTCCTCCTCTATTTTACCACAACTATCCCCTGGTTGTCTCCATGGAAATCATTTATGCACGACATTTATGCACGACATGAACTGTAATGAATCATTTTTTGTTTCGTCCATAAAATCATTTTTCGTTTCGCCCGCGTTTATTGACATCTCCAGCTCCACCCACTATAATAAGGAAGACTGTCAGGAAGCTTTCTATTTTCATGGCTTCCCAGAATTTAGGAGGAATTCAAATGACCTTTTTTACGGATATTTTAAAGGGAATCATGATCGGCATTGCCAACATTATCCCTGGTGTCAGTGGAGGTACCATGGCGGTATCCCTTGGCATCTATGACAAACTGATCGGTTCTGTCTCCAACCTGTTAAAGGACTGGAGATCCAGTGTCCGCACCCTGCTGCCACTGCTCAATCGGTTAATGGATCGGCAATCGTGGTATTCTTTCACCTACGCCATCGAGTACCTGTTAAGCCATCACACCTTTGTGACCTGTATGGCCTTCGTAGGACTGATCTTAGGCGGACTCCCTGTGCTGTTCCAGGCGCTTCGTAAGGAGCTTCGCACGCAGAAAAAATCCATCGGTATCAGCGGCGCCGTAGCCTTTATCCTGTTCTTTGCCATCTGTGCATTCCTGCCGATGCTCAAAAATAACCAGGATGTGCTTACCAGCTTTGCTGCACCCCCATGGCGACCATGATCCTGTTATTCTTAGTCGGCGTCATCGCCTCCGCCACCATGGTTATCCCCGGTGTCAGCGGCTCCATGGTCATGATGATCCTGGGTTACTACTATGCCGTCATCAACACCATCAAGGGCTTCTTAGATTCCTTAAAGGCATTTGATATGCCCGGACTTATCAACGGCGCCTGCCTTTTAATTCCATTCGGGATCGGCGTTCTCCTTGGTATCTTCCTGATTGCCAAGCTGATCACCTTCCTGTTTGAGAAATTCGGAATTCAGACTTACTGTGCCATCCTTGGACTGATCATCGCATCCCCATTTGCGATCTTCTACAACACCGGATTATTCAGCCAGTTATCCAGTCTCACGATTGGCTCTGTGATCATCTTAGGAGTTGTTCTTGCCGCAGCCGGAGCAGTCCTTACTTTAAAAATGGGAGAAGCGTAAACACAGAGAAATACCCTCACGAAAACAACGCCGTCTGATCCAGTTATGGATCGACGGCGTTGTTTTATCAATTTCTTTAACATAATAATCCATGTTGACTTGCCAGTTCTTCATTTAAAACTGCAATCTCAACATTCCAAATTTTCCTTATCTGTAACAATCTGGCTTTCAATTCCGCTAATGGACCAGCCAACCAGGTAATATCTTCAGCATTTTTTACCACCAGCACAAATTTTAATTGAATTTCTTTCATGTTAGTCATTTTTTGTAATTGCGTTCCCACGTCAGAAGCATCTGGATATCGGTTCAAGATAGCAGCCACATACACCTGCAATGAATTAACAAATTTCTCTACAATAGATGTATAATACTCTTCAAACTTCTCTGATTTTTTCTCATTTTCCATACCGCTTTGCTGCATTGGGACAGCTTTTCTTAGCTTCCAAAAATACAATGCTTTTTTCATCATATCTCAGGATAAACTCAACTGTCTTGATTCCATCTCCAAGATTTTTATAAATTTTCGATTTTTCAATATGAAACAAATTCTCCTCTTGAAATTCTCCAAAACTCATTTCTGACTCTTGTATCTTTATCATCTTAATGCCACCCCAATTTCTTCTCTGTACAGCTGGCGGAAAGTATCCATGATTGCGTTATGTTCCAACAATTCGAATGCTTCTGCGATTTCACATTTTACCTGACTGTTTTCATCTTTATACAGTGAAATAAATTGTACATGGCTATCTGGATTTCGTTTTACTTCAATATACTTCGACAAAAAATAATCATGAGTTGAAACAAAAATCTGAACCCCTTCACTCTCCAGCATCATGAACAGCTCCACAAGCACCGGAATATACTTTGGATTAATATTCGCTTCTGGTTCATCCCAAAATAATACAGATCCTTTCTCCAAAGTTCCATTTTTGATCAACTGCCATAAAAGCGCAATTTTTCTTAATCCTTCTGCCACAAGATTAAACTCTAATCTTGCCTGTGTCCCTGGCTTCAAATAGAAACGATCTTCATACAAGGTCACTTTGCCAGCGCTGATCTTCTGTAAAATATCAAGATATTTTTTTCTAGCCGCTGAATCTGCACCCCTTGAAATATCTACTTTTGCAGCCGCAATAATGTCCAGATAAGTATCATCAAATTCAACATTTCCCATCTTGACTGCGGCATCCAAATTCCATGCATTAGACAAAATCTCTTTAGCCGGAATAAAAACACTAGTGAGATCAGACATCTGGCGTTCCCACTTTTCCTCAAATCCAATTTCAGCATCCCACTTTTTAGTCTTATTGGAAAAAGAAAGGTCTATTTTCGCTGTATCTGATTCTACGCAGACATACGCCCTATGATACCCTTTCTTATTTCTATTCGCCAAACGGCCAATGCTTGACTGATCTGGACGAAATAACATGGTTGTTTTCTGTGAAAATGATACATCATGCCTGGATGCCTGACAGGCTGCATACGCCAATTTCATAAGATGAGTTTTTCCCACACCATTTTCTCCAACCAGTACATTCAAGCCTTTATTAAAAGGGATTATCATTTTTTCAAATACTGTAAAATTCTCCACTTCTATTTTTGTCAATGGCATTTTATCACCTCACTCTTTTTCAGCTTTGCCTGTCATGATTGTATCATATTTTTCTATCTCCAACCACCAATATTTACAAACTATCCTAGTGATCTGTCCTCAACAACACGATCGCCTCTGGGCTGATCCTCAGATATTCCGGCACCAGTCCGGCACTTTCATGCACATGAATCGTCTTCTCAAGCTTCCACCAAAGATGATTCTTCATGGTCACATACCACTCAAACGGCATCTCCGAGATTTCCGCATCTTCCACCGGAATCAAGTTCGCATCCTCTCTTTTCTCTTCCATTCCAGTGCTTCCACGCTGCTTAATGGTTCAAAATCATGGGCCCGGATTCCAACAGCCTCTATCTCATCGCCCACCTCCTGCGCCGTCACCAGCTCCAGACCATCCCAGTCCAATGCCCGGATCTTCCTGGAACCAATCTTTTCAATCCTGGACAAATTCTTGCACCCAGTCAGCCTGGCCGCCTGCCACGTCCCCGGATCTGCAAACACCGCTTTGGTCTCACCTGCCGCGATCACCCGTCCCTCTTCCATCAGAAGCAGGTGATCACAAAGCTGAAAAGCCTCATCCCGGTCATGGGTCACCATCACGGACACGCCCTCATACTCCGAAAGGGTCTTTTTCAGCTCCAGCCGCAGCCGCTCCTTCAGATACGCATCCATCGCCGAAAACGGCTCGTCCAGCAGCAGTGCAGCCGGCTCATAAGCCAGAATCCGCGCCAATGCCGTTCTCTGCTGCTGGCCACCGGAAAGCTGTCCCGGATATTGCTTTTCCAGTCCGGAAAGCCCAAACCGCCCGATCATTTCCCCGACCTTTGGATTTTTCACATCCCCCCAGTCCCGCAGCAATATTTTCCTGAACGGTCATATTGGGAAACAACGCATAATTCTGAAATAAATATCCGATTCTTCGTTTCTGTGGTTTTATGTTAACCTTTTGACTTTTATCAAACAGGATTCTCTGTTCTGTTCCCTTCTGAATGGAAATCAGCCCCTCATCCGGTGTCACGATCCCGGCGATGGATTTTAACGTCATGCTTTTTCCACAGCCAGACGGCCCTAAAATACCCAGGCACCCGCCGTCTGTCTGCAATTTTACATCCAGACGGAACCGTTTTAACTGTTTCTGGATCTCTACGTCCAGTCTTGTCTGTAACCGTTGTTCTTTCATAGGTACGATCTCTCCCATCTACCGGCTCTTTTTCTGGCTGTACCACATGACACCATTCATCAGAAATACCGATAAAAATGCGATCACCACAATGATCGCCACATACGAATAAGCGACTTCCATATTGCCGGCCGCTACCTCCGAGTATACCGCCATAGGAAGAGTTCTGGTCTTTCCTGCGATATTGCCTGCGATCATAGCCGTAGCGCCAAACTCGCCAAGCCCTCTTGCGAATGCCAGCACGCCGCCGCTGACCACTCCCGGCACCGCATTGGCCAACAGCACCTTCCGGAAAATGGTCCATTCTCCTCATTCCTAAGGTTCTTGCCGCCTGTACCAGGGTATCGTCCACCTGCTCAAAGGCGCCTCTGGCCGACCGGTACATCAGTGGAAATGACATGACCACCGCCGCCAGCACCGTAGCTCCCCAGGAAAATGCGATCTTTACGCTGAAATACTCCAGGAAAAACTGACCAACCGGCCGTTTCACCCCAAACACATACAGCAGGAAGAATCCCGCAACCGTCGGCGGAAGCACCAGCGGAATGGTGAAAATACCATCCAGAATGGTTTTCACCAGCGGATGAGAGATCCGGACCACCATCCAGGCAGCCAGAATCCCCATAAAAAATGTAAACACGATGGACAGGCCCGCTGTCCTCATAGATATCAGAATCGGAGACCAGTCCATGATCATTCCCTCCTCTTTATTCTCCTTTGCTGAAGCCGTATGCCTCAAATACCTTCATAGCCTCATCGCTTGTTAAAAATTCCACAAAGTTTGCTGCCACCTCTGTGTTAGCGCTGTCTTTTACCACTGCCACCGGATAGATCACCTTGGTCTTTAAGCTTCCCTCCGGAGCCTCTGCCACAACCTCCACCTGGTCTGCCATACTTGCAGCGTCTGTTGCGTAAACGATACCTGCGTCAGCGCTGCCTGCTGCCACCTGGTTTAATACCTCAGTCACATTGGTTCCGAAGCTGGTCTTGTCCTGGATCTGGTCCCACAGCCCTAAATTCGTCAGGGCTTCCTCGGAATACTGACCTGCCGGAACACTGGCCGGATCGCCCAGAGCGATGCTGTCTGCTTTTACAATATCCTCAAAAGACTGGATTCCTTTGTCGCTGCCAGTTGGAACGATCAAAACGATCTTATTTTCCAGAAGATCTACGATGGAATCACTGTCGATCATGCCTTCCTCATCCAATGCCTTCATCTGCTTTTTCGCAGCAGACATAAATACGTCTGCCTCCAAGCCCTCCTCGATCTGGATCTGCAGTTTGCCTGAGCTGTCATAGGTGCCTTTCACCGTCACGCCTGGATACTGCTCCTCAAACATTGGGATCAGCTCTTCCTCATATGCGTTCTTTAAGCTGGCTGCTGCTGCCACTAAGATCTCGGTCTCCTCAGCCACTTCCGTCGCTGCCACGCTGCTTTCCACAGCGACAGTCTCGTCCTTTGCCGCCTCAGCTGCAGCTTCGGTCTGCACCGTCTCAGTTGCAGCCGTTTCTGTCTTCTGTCCTGCTCCTGATCCGCAGCCTGCTAACGCTCCGGATACCATCACAGCTGTCATCACAGCCGCCATTCCCTTTTTCCATGTTTTTCCCATAACCAAATCTCTTCTTGTCCTTTTCTTATCTTCCACTCACCAGCTCGTTAAGCGTGTTCATTTCCATTATTTTTACTATTTTGCAGCACAGTTGGTGGCACTGCCTTTCAAGATATCAAGACCGTGGCCCAGCGCTCCAATCGCATACTCCAGACATTCTCTCGCTGCCTTGGGACTTCCTGGCAAATTGACGATCAACGCATCTTTGCGGATTCCTGACACTCCTCTGGACAACATTCCCCTCGGCGTCACCTGCAGGAACGATAACGCATGGCTTCGGAAATACCCGGTGTTTCTCTCTCGATCACCCGTCTTGTAGCCTCCGGCGTGTTGTCCCGTTTGGAAAATCCGGTTCCACCGGTGGTTAAGATCAAGTCCGCCTCATTGTTGTCTGCAAGACCACATAACAACGCTTCCAGCATCGCTCCCTCATCGGGGATAATCTTCTGAAATACCACTTCATAGCCCTCGCTCCGGACAATCTCAGCGATCACTCTGCCGCTCTCGTCGATCCGCTCTCCTTTGGAGGCGGTGTCGCTGAGGGTGATAATTGCAACTCGGTACATATGGATCAGTTCTCTCCTTTCCCGATCACCTCAAAAGCATCCCCTTCGGAAATGACGCCCCCGTGGATCACTTTCGTAAATACACCGTTGGTCGGCATAATACATTTACCCATTTTTTTGAAAATCTCGCACCCATTATGGCACTCTTTGCCGATCTGAGTCAGTTCCAGAACCACATCGCCGCAGCGGAATCTGGTTCCAATCTTCATTTTTGTAAAATCATATCCGCTGATCACCAGATTTTCCCCAAAAGCACCATCGATCACACCGGCGCCCTGGCGATTGAAGTCCTGGATGGTCTCGTAGGACAATAAGGACACCTGACGGTGCCAGTTTCCCGCATGGGCGTCATGCTCCACACCCCAATTTTCAATCAGTCTGGCTGTATGGACATTTTTCTTCTGTACACCGCGGATCTCGCTGATACAGATGGCCATTACCTTTCCCATCTTACCTAACCTCCTATTTTTGACATATTTTGTTTTTCTATATTTTCTACCTGTTTTTCAAAATGATGGCACTGAGGCTTTTTCTGGATTTCCTTCTCAAGCTGCTCCCGAATTTCTGTATCCGATACCCCGCTCCGCAGCAGACTCCTCAGATCCAGGGTCTCCCCGTACTGGAGACAGGTCTTAAATCCACCGTCCGAGGTCAGCCGCACCCGGTTGCATCTCTCCGCAGAATTTATGGGAAATGGCGCTGATGAAGCCGATCTTTCCCCGAAATCCAGGAAGCTCATAATAATGGGCAGGCCCATTGCCCATGTTCCCATCATAAGGGCAAAAGAACACCATACTTCTGCTCCAGCAGCCCCAGAATCTTCTCTTCCGAAATTCCATCCTTGTTCCGTCCCTGGCCGATGGGCATCAGTTCGATGAACCGCACTGTCAGAGGATCATCCTTTGCCAGTCCTGCGATGGCGGTCACTTCATCCAGATTGTATGCTGCAGGCACACAGTTGACCTTGACGTTCAGCTCCGGATACCTTAATGCCTCTGAGAGTCCATCTAATGCCTCTGAGAGCTGGTCTCTTCTGGTGATCTCCAGGAATTTTTCCCGGTTCAGGGTATCAAGGCTGATGTTCACACCGTCCAGTCCAGCCTCCACCAGTCCACCGATCTGTTCCTTTAACAGCACCCCATTGGTGGTCAATGTCACCTGCTCCATGTGACACGACTCTTTCAATGCCCGGATCAGCCACGGCACGCCCTTTCGCACCAACGGCTCGCCTCCGGTCACCTTCACCTTGCGGATCCCCAGCTCATAAAAAATCCTGCATAGCCGGATAATCTCCTCATACGTCAATATCTGGGAATGTTCAAACCAGGTCACACCCTCTTCCGGCATACAGTATCGGCACCGAAGGTTACAGCGATCCGTGATGGAGATCCGCAGGTAGTCGATTTCCCGGTTCCACTGATCTCTCATGGCTGCGCCTCCTGACCGCCAGCCAAGAAGCTCCAGGATCAGATCTGCGGCTTTTTTGTAATCGTCTAAGGCAATCACCGGAACCTCTGAACCATCTTCAGAAACCGTCCCACACGTTCCCAATGCCGCTTTCTCTACCTGAAAGCCTTCCATATCCGTTGCCACCGCCAGCAGATTCCGCCCATTTCCTGCCAGCCGTTCTAAATTGCCTTTTCTCACCAGCTCAATTTTCGGAAAATCCCAGTTTTTTCCACCCTCCAGCAGCACCAGATCTGCTTCATCCACCGCTTCCAGCATGTCCTCCACCGTACCGGCTTTCTGTTTCACCACCATGCTGTGGGTATCGCAGAACACCGCTGTTGCACAGGCTCCGGCTTTTCTGATCCGGTAACTGTCGGTTCCCTCCACATCCGGCTCAAAACTGTGGCCATCATGCTTCACCACCGCAGTTTTCACCTGCTTTTGAGTCAAAATCGGAAGCAATCTTTCAATAAACGTCGTTTTCCCGGAATTCTTGCATCCGCAGATACTGACCACCAGCGGCTTCTTCCGCTCTCTCCGGTCATAGATCCCGGATTTTCCACCCTCTTTATGCTCCAGATGGACATCCGTGATCTCCATAGCCCGGTCCATAGCCTTGCACATATCGTAAATCGTCAGCAGCGTGACATTGACGCCCATCAGCGCCTCCATTTCCACGCCCGTTTTTCCCGACACCTTCACCGTACAGATGGCCTTGATCAGCCCCTGCCCTTCCTCAATCTCAAAATCTATGGTGCTCTTATTCAGGCACAGCAGATGGCACATGGGGATCAGACTGGAGGTCTGTTTGGTGGCCATGATCCCTGCCACTCTCGCCACCCCCAGCACATCCCCCTTCTTTGCTGTTCCCTGTAAGATCGCCTGCATCACCGCGTCATTGACCCGGATCTTTCCGCTGGCAACCGCTGTCCGCTCTGTAACCGCTTTGTCGGACACATCCACCATCACAGCATTGCCATTATGGTCAAAATGATTGAACTTTGCTTCCATGAACCTACTCTCCTATTTTCATTGGAATCCTGTCACATTCCTTTTCTTTACTGCCTGCGCCTTACAGCATCCAGACATTCACCTTTTCGCCCTTTTTTAACGCTTCTGATCCCTTCGGAATATCGATCATACAGTTACATCCCGCAAATGACCGGATCTGCCCGGAACTATGGCCTTCTGGAATATACACGCTTCCATTTTCATAGAATCCCCTTAAAAACCTTCTTTGCGGAGATTTTTTCAGAAAATCCTTTTCCATTTCTGCAGTCTGGCGCTTACATTCCAGCCACCGGCTTCCCATCAGCGCACTGACCATCGGTCTGCCAAGCAGTTCCAACACTGCTGCTGCCGCAAACGGGATTCCCCGAAAGCGCCAGCAATGGTTTCCCATTTACAATCGCACATTTGGATGGAGAGCCCGGTTTTACTTCCAGCCCACCAAACAGGATCCGCTCACTGATCCTCGGAAGCACTTCATTTAAAATATCCTTTTCTCCCACAGACACACCGCCTGTCGTGATCACCCCATCCGACTGCTCCAGCTCTGACAGGATTGCCCTTTCCACGCTGGCTGCATCATCAGCAATCTGTATGGTCCTGCATGAAATTCCCCATTCCCGCAGTCTTGACCGGATCAGATATTGATTAGTATTATAAATCTTCCCACAATTCATCGGCTCCCCGGGCTCGATCAGTTCATTTCCTGTGGTGATCAGGGAAATCCGGGGGATTTTCCTTACCTTTACCCGTTTTTTTCCACCGCTGGCCAGAATTCCGATGGAGATATAATCCAGACGGGTTCCTTCCTTCACCAGAATGTCCCCTGCGTGATAATCCTCTCCCTGAAAACAATAATTTCCATAAGGCTTCACCTCTTCCCAGATGGAAACCTGTTTTTCTCCAAGATCCGTATCCTCCTGCCGTATCACCGCATTGGCACCTTCAGGAATCATGGCTCCGGTCATGATCCTCACGGCCTGTCCCGGGTTTACACAGATATTACTCCGGTCACCGGCGCATAATTGATCAACCACCGGAAATACCACCGGATGCTCTCTCGACGCTCCTTTGGTCTCTTCTCCCCGCAGGGCGTATCCGTCCAAAGGCGATCTTGGAAATGGCGGCTGGTCATACTGTGCCTGATAGCTCTCTGATAAAATCGTTCCATCTGCCGCTTCCAGATCACATTCTGTTTCTGCAAGTGGTTTTACCGCTTCATAGATCTGTTCCACAGCCTCTTCCAACGGAATTCTATTTTGCAAGATCTCCCTGTTTTTCTCCATATTTTCATGCCTTTCCAAAGGCACAATCCGGGTATCTGCACGGATCACAGCCCAGGCACAGACCGCCATTGCCCAGCGCCCAGATATCTTCCTTCGACACCTTCATGCCTGCCGCGATCCTCGGCAGCATGATATCAAAAATCGTGCTTTTTGCATACATCACACGCATCCAGGCAGTCCCATCACCGGCGTTCCATTCTCAAAGTACCCCAACAAAAACATGGCTCCCGGCAGAACCGGTGCGCCGTAAGTGACGATCTCTGCCCCGGATTTCTTAATGGCGCCCGGCGTCTTATCATCCGGATCCACACTCATGCCGCCAGTACAAAGAATCATATCCACCTGCTTTTCCCTCATCATGGCAATGTCCCGGCAAATGGCTTCGTCAGAATCTCCCGGATAGGTGTGTTCCACCACTTCAATACCATATTGTTTTAATTTTTCTATGACCACTTCCGAAAATGTATCCTTAATGATCCCTTTCTTCACTTCATTTCCTGTCGTGATCAGACCCGCTGTCTTTAACTGATATGGCACAACCTCCATGATCGGCGCCGGACCCGCTTTTCCTTTCCGCTTCTTCCATCTTTTCTTTCTCGATCACCAGTGGAATGATCCGGGTTCCTGCAATCTTCATGCCTTTTTTCACCGGAGTATAGGAATGTCTGGTGGCGATCATCATCTCCCCAATGGAATTGACCTGATACAGCTTCTCCGTATCGATCTTTAAAACCCCATCACAGGCCGCCGTAAGGTCGATCTTCCCTTCCTTCGGACTGCCGGAAGCGACATGCCCTCCCGAACAGATCCGCCGCAGGTACTCTACCGCCTCATCCTCATGAAGCATGTTTTCATGTTTCTCCCACACGTAGAGGTTTTCCTTGCCCATGGATAATAACACCGGAATGTCCTCCTCCGTAACAATATGCCCTTTCCGAAACCGTGCGTCCTTGGTCACGCCACGGATGATCTGGGTCATGTCATGGCATAAAACATGGCCCACTGCGTCTTCTGTTTTGATCAGTTTCATGGTTTCCTCCTGTTATCTAACATAGAATCCTGCTTGCAGGATTCTCCGCCTGCGGCGGGTCGCTTTCGCGACATACTTCCCTGCCGCCGCAGTGCGATACCGCGAAGCATTTTTTATATAACAGGTAATTTCAACGGAAATTTCCTGTTATATAAAAAATCCGCCCTTTGTTTCTGAAAAGGCGGATTTTCTGTACATCAAAAACACCTTGTCTTTGTCATTGCCAAAAACAGGTTTTTCTATGTCTGCTCCTTTTCAAATAACGGAATGCAGAAGCGTTTCCGCCGCTGCCTGGCTACTAATCAAAAGTTCTCGTGAACTCTTGATGTTTGCGGTCTCATATCATGAAATCCATGGCAGCCTGGTTCATTTGACTGACTGGATTTTTTAGATAATTCGACTTCAGAGCCTTTTTATTATTTTGTGACTGTTCTATATAGTTTAGACGATTTTGGCATTTTCCGCAACAGGAGATTTACCGCTGCTTCCCGTCTTCCTTCAATTTTTCATACTCCTCCGGCGTATTGACATTCCGTTGAAAACACCGCTCGCGCGCTCCGGCATTTCCACATCATGAACCTGTAATCTTTTTAACAGTTTTTTCACTGCCAGTTCTCCATTGTTGATCTGCTCTTCCAACACCGGACAAATCCGTTTCCGATAAACTGCACACACCGGATGGATTCTCCCATTCACCACCGGAATCACACAGTCATCCTCCTCTTCCATCTGCCCGATCAGAAAATCCATACATTCCGTAGTCATCATCGGATAATCACAGGCCACGAAAAACACTGCCTCATAAGCCGCCCGCTGTAAACAACTGGAAATTCCTCCCAGCGGACCAAGATCCGGAATCTGATCCTGCCAGAGCGGATAGGGAATGTCCTCTGCATTCTCTTCATTTACTTTTCGTCTTGAAATTGCAATCTCACCAAATCCTTGAAGCTGCTTCAGAATCCGGGTCTGGAAGCTTTCCCCCTCAAGCATCAGCTGCTGCTTCGGATGATACCCCATACGGCTGGATTTTCCACCTGCCAGTAAAACAGCTGTCATACATTGTTTCTCTCTCATAATAATCCCATTACCATTCTACCAAAATCGTGCGGTCTTTTATATAAAAAAAATTCAAGTCGAACGTCCGTGAGACTTGGCGCGTGATTCTGGTCAGCGTAAGCTGACATATTCTTTACAGAATCACTGCGCATCCTCGCGGAGCGTTTTTATATGATAGGACGCAATTTCCTATCATATAAAAAATGGCTTTGATAGCCTACTAATATTTCAAGTATCTATCAAAGCCATTTTGAATTTACCTTGCGGCAGTCTATATGGATCTACGCCGGGACATAGACAGTTTAGAAATTGAATTTCTCCTCAAAGTAGCTCTTCAGTTCACTGATCGGAATACGAACCTGTTCCATGGTGTCACGGTCACGGACGGTCACTGCTCCATCGGTCTCGGAATCGAAGTCGTAGGTCACGCAGAATGGAGTACCGATCTCATCCTGTCTTCTGTATCTCTTACCGATGTTTCCTCTGTCATCAAACTCGCAGTTATAATATTTGCAAAGCTCTGCGTATACCTTCTCAGGCCCTCATTTAACTTCTTGGACAATGGAAGCACGCCAACCTTTACAGGTGCCAGTGCCGGATGGAAATGAAGAACGGTACGGACATCGCCTTCACCGATCTCTTCCTCATCGTAAGCTGCGCACAGGAATGCTAAAGTTACACGGTCAGCACCCAGAGATGGCTCAACAACGTATGGTACGTATTTTTCCTTCTTCTCATCATCAAAATAAGTCATATCCTGACCAGATACGTTCTGATGCTGAGTCAGGTCATAGTCAGTACGGTCTGCGATACCCCATAACTCGCCCCAGCCGAATGGGAACAGGAACTCGATATCGGTAGTTCCTTTACTATAGAAGCAAAGCTCCTCCGGAGAATGGTCGCGGAGACGCATCTCATCTTCTTTGATGCCTAAGGACAGTAACCAGTCACGACAGAAGCCTCTCCAATACTGGAACCACTCAAGATCGGTACCTGGCTCACAGAAGAACTCTAACTCCATCTGCTCGAACTCTCTGGTACGGAAGGTGAAGTTACCAGGTGTGATCTCATTACGGAAGGACTTACCGATCTGACCGATACCAAATGGGATCTTCTTACGGGAAGTTCTCTGTACGTTCTTGAAGTTTACGAAAGATACCCTGTGCGGTCTCCGGTCTTAAGTATACCGTGTTCTTTGCGTCCTCGGTTACACCCTGGAAAGTCTTGAACATCAGGTTGAACTGACGGATGTCGGTGAAATCATGCTTGCCACAGCTTGGGCAGCAGATGTTGTTGTCATCAATGTATTTCTTCATTTCTTCCTGAGACCATGCGTCTACACTGCCCTCGATGGTGATGCCGTTCTCAGCCATGTAGTCCTCGATCAGCTTATCTGCGCGGAAACGCTCTTTACATGCCTTGCAGTCCATCAGAGGATCAGAGTAAATCCGCCTAAGTGGCCGGAAGCTACCCATGTCTGGGAGTTCATCAGGATCGCACAGTCTACACCAACGTTGTATGGGCTCTCCTGGATGAATTTCTTCCACCATGCTTTCTTTACATTATTCTTTAATTCCACACCTAAGTTACCGTAATCCCAGGTATTTGCGAGACCACCATAGATCTCAGAACCCGGATATACGAATCCTCTGGATTTTGCCAATGCTACGATTTTCTCCATCGTCTTTTCCATAACTTTTTTACTCCCTATCTTTCTTATTTGGTAACTATTCATTACCATCTATTTGACCGCTGATGCGGATCGTTTGCCTTTTCTTTCTCCGGTCATCTGCTGCATCTGATCGTCGATCCGTAGAATCTGCAGATTCTGGCGATTTTACCGATAGATCAGATATGCCTGACCTTTTACCTCTGCCACATTCGTATCAGTCAGGTTCACTTCTCCGCTGTAATAACGGATGGCTCCCTCTGTCTGGATCGTGGCTTCTCCATCGATGGCGACCATGTGCAGCTTATTCTGTCTCATGATCTTCTCCCGGTCAACTTCCTGACCCTTCCTGGCATCTGTCCAGACACCGTCCTGGTCTGTCCGGGCCGCCAGCCCTTCCATCACTGTCATTGCCGTAATAGAATCCACCTGATTGGCCTCATCCTGTGTTTCTTTGGTAAACTGGACAAGAGCTTCTCCATCGCTGTACTGATAGATTACCCTGGCCATGCCATCTTCCATGGTACAATCAGAAAGAGTGACTCCTGTATAGCTTTCTGCCTCCTGCTTCGCCATCTGGCTCAGCTCCTGCACATCATATGACGTATCTGCAGGATCATAAGCTTCCACCAGACTTGTATACAATGTACCTTCGTCATCCACGTAAATCAGACTCTGGGATGGTGGAAATGCGCTACCGCTTCCTGACCCACAGCCAGTCAGCCAGATTCCGGTAAGCAGACAACCGGTCACCAGAAGTGCCGACCGTCTCCCAGCTTTCATCCATCTGTAATATCTCATGTTTCTTCCATCCTCCCGGCGTTATCTGCGGAAATCAGTCTATCCTTACCTGTGTTTTCTTACAGTCCGTGCAGCTAATACACAAACTTACCCACAGTTATTTGAAATTATACCGTGTTTTTCCCTGTTTTTCAATAGGGGGCGGCAAATCTTTTCACTCTGCCATTTTCACCCGTACCTGCTCCGGCACCTCGATCAGTCCAAACCGGTAAAAAATCCCATAAATATAAGAAATCCCACGGATATCTCCAAGATCCTTTGGTCTGGCTGTCACCGGTTTCCCTTCTGTCTTTTCAAAAGCCCTCCACACCGAACTCCAGGTCAGGCTTTTGCTGTTCTCCCGTCGGTTGACCCAAAGCTCCTTCGTATACTTTCCGTCACGCCCCCATTCCAGAAGCGCAAGGGCATTCTTTTGTTCCTGATTTAACACGTTTTTTTCCATCGTGTACCATATCTGTCAAATTTTCTCAACCACAACCTTGCATCTTTTCTTATAGAATGCAATTCCGTAGATCAAAATATCATCCCGGCCATCAGTTTTTCAGATACTCCCGTATTATCTGCGGTCTTTGATCTGCTCCATGGCCCGTTGACAGGCGTTTTCCAATCCTGCAGCGTCTTTGGAACATTTCAGTTCAAAAATAATTCCAGCATCTGGATCTTCTGTCTCTACCACTATATCAGCAAATCCCTCTCCTGCTTCTACATTGGATCTTACCAGCCAGTCCGCATTTCCGACCAAAAGGCCGACTAAAAATGTGTGATAAGAGTTCTCTTTTTCCTTCTCTGGCGCTTTGGTATCAAAAACACTGATGGAATTACTGAGAGTTCTGTTTAAGTACTTCTCGATAACCTCTGTACGACCCTCTTCCACTGCATTCCAGAAAGAAGTCAGCTGTTCGGTATTGCTGAAAATGGTCTCCCGGAACCATTCCTGTATCTGGAATTTGTATACATCCCGGACCTCCCGGTTAGGAATCACCAATTTGTAAGCCCCTTCTTCCGTTACTCCCGCCTGTGTCAGATATCCGGTTGTAAATAAAACACTCCACAGATTTTCTATGCTGTTGTCGATCTCGTCATAAGTCAGCTCCAAACGAAGCATTTTTTCAATGGCTTCCCCGGCAATCAGACGCTCGATCTCATCCCTCGTTGTTTTATTAGCCTTATCAATAAAACGTTTCACCAGACCATTACCGCTGGTATTGATCCAATAAGACTGGGGTCTCGCTTTTGCATCGGCGCGCACAGCATATCCACATGATTGACCACATCCCATGGACAGTAAATGTCCGCATTTCCGAAGCGATAACCATCATACCATTCTTTGGTTTCCTCCAAATGGGATTCCAGATCATAGGATTTCAGAAGCTGCTTTACTTCCTCGTTGGTAAATCCAAATTGTTCATCAAAACGGGTATCTATGATAGAAAGAACCTTGAAATTATTCAGTCCTGTGAAAATGCTTTCCTTGGAAATCCGCAAACATCCGGTTAAAACTGCAAACTGCAGATAAGGATTGGTCTTAAGGGCCGAACCGAACATGGCACGGATCAACTCCACCATTTCCCGGTAATAGCCATTTTGGAATGCTTTATCTAATGGGACATCATACTCATCGATAAGAATGATTACTTTTTGCCCATAATGTTTATACAAAAGTTCGGACAATACCTGCAAAGCAGAGGCGAAGTTTTCTCCTCTAAAATAC
>SCPN01000446.1_pt1 | contig 16761 bp, 22 predicted proteins | sample 6106831 | NCBI WGS metagenome assembly SCPN01 (sample SAMN10720447, study PRJNA508395) | human gut metagenome | isolation source: Participant 1, 0 month
GTATTTTCAATTGGGCATCAGCTAAAAGTAATTATTCAGTTAAAAAAATAAAAGCATTTATTGCTTTTGATGAGTTATTTAACAATATTGAGGCAACCACATCATAGTAAAGTTATAATACAGAAGGCATTATATCAGAAAGTGATTTAATAGGAGTTATTAAAAACATTCTATTAATAACAAAATCGATATAAAAGAATCTCTTACCGAAAATATAATCAAAAATATCAAAGAGCTGTCTAGAGGAATTACTTTTATATATCCAAAAAGCCATTAAATACCATTTCTAAAGATATACATCCTGGAAAAACACAACAAAATGGAGTATTAAAAGTGAAGGGAATTTATAAAAAGTCCGCAAATTATATTGGAGGAAAATATAAATTACTCAAAGCAAATTCTGCCCTTATTCCCCTAAAATTAATACTCTTTGTTGATTTATTTTCTGAAGTGGCTGTGTAATGTAGGAATAAAATGTACTGCTAATAAGCATATATTCAATGATATGAATCATCTAATAAACGACCTATTTAGATATTTTTGACACAAAATACGGAAGATTTAAATTCAAAATCAAATTTAGAATTGAAGAATGTAACCTTTCCAAAACAAATGGAAGCAGCTTATCTTGCATTCAGAGATATGTATAATAACAACCCTAACCCTTTAGATTTATATATACTATCCTCCTTTAGTTATAACTATCAGTTCCGTTTTAACAATAAAAAAATATAATAACCCTTTGGACGTAATAGAAGCCACTTCAGCAGTAATATGGAGAATAATTTAAGGATATTTGTAACTGATTAAAGGAGTTAGATGTATCTATCACCGATAAATACTTTACTGAATTTAATATCAGTAAGTTCTCAAAAAAAGATTTCTTCTATTTCGATCCACCTTATCTTATTACTACAGGAAACTATAATGATGGAAATCGAGGGATTCCAAAATTGGACAGAAGCTCAAGAGTTAGAACTACTTAAATTAATGGATACGCTTACAAGCCATGGTATAAAATATGCATTAAGTAATGTTCTAGAACATAAAGGAACGTGCAATAATATATTGAAAGATTATATTAGTAAAACCCCTGTTAATGTTCATTATCTTAATAGTAACTATAATAATGCTTCTTACAATAATAAAAAAGGAGATAGTATAGAAGTCTTAATCACAAACTACTAAGATCTTGAATTAAATTTATCTCTTCATTTCTAAACGCTCCTAAAAAGGTATCTAATGATAACGCTTCCTTTGTATTGCGTCTGCACAAAGCAAAAGCTGCCGTACATTTAGTGCTGCTCCAATCGACTTTGTTTCTTGTGCTGTATATTGGACTTGCTCATAGAAATTATTTTTAAAATAGCTTGATATCCACATAAAATAAATTTTTTCTTTTGAAATTGATTTTGGGAAATATCTCCACCATTCATTAGGATTACGAATTAAATCACGACGTTGATTATCTTCTATATATCTAATCATCTCATCCCTTGATTTATCTGCTTTCCATAGCCATCTTTATATGCTTTTGTATCTATAATAATACCAATATCATCAGTATATGCTAAAATATCTGGTTTTCCTCCACCTAATAACTTAACATTTAATCCATATACCTCTTTCAGTAATTCTGCTGTAATAATTTCCATATCACGATTACGAGTACCATGTGCAATATCAATTAGTTCTATAAATTTAAAAGATAATTCAGAATTTTCGCGCAAATAGTTTTTGAATTTATTATTATGAGTCCCTAGCTCTTCATCTGTAATATCTAAGCTCAGGTATATCAAAATGAAGAATCTTATTATTAATATGAATACTATCTTGTGATTTATTAAAATTGATACCAAAATATTCGAGTTTTGAATATCTTCATTTATAACGGCTTCCGAGGTCTCATAACCTAAACTATCAAGATGGTTTGATAACGATTTAATTTTATAGGTTTTTTTGCGGATTGTATTATATGAGCTCTTCTAGATCGTAAATAATCTCTATTTACATTCGCTCCGGCTGCAAGGAATTCCCATTATATATTGAGGTATTTTTGATTTTTGAGCTACCTCTAGATTGTCTTAAAGCATGTTCTCCCTTAGCAGTAATTTTATATAGAGGAAATCCAGTTAATGATATACCATTAACTTGAATCGGATTTTGTGATTGCTGTACAAGTCCTAACTTTACTAACCACCCTGCAATCATTCTTGCATATTTATCTGAAGTTCCTTCTATATCTTGCTTAATCTTTTCCTTTCTTCACTATCTGTAGTTTGTAATAACCATTCAGTCATTAATTCTTCATTATAGGATAAACCTTTTCTCCTCGAAATCCTAATTGATTTCCCAAATAAAATTTAGTACAACCTCTTTAGCTTTGATAATAATGATAAGACCTGTATAGCAGGAGGATAAGCTAAGAATTGCATTTTAATAGAATATCATATTCCTCAGAGACCCATTTGATGTAATAGAATAAGCTTTACCCAATGGTGTAAGTCTGAATGTATCTTTATCTCTATTATGCTCAACAAACCCCATGTTACGGCCCATCGCAAAACCATCTGCAGTCAATTATCAGTAAAATGACGTCCCTTAGTTTCTGCTGATTGGGGAAGTATAGTTATCTTAAGTAATGAGTCTGCTTGTTGGTCTGCCCTTACACTTGTATTTCTCCCATATTTATCTTTAATTCCCCTACTAATTCTTCATATGTGAATGAATCAGCCTTTTCTCTAAGCTTACTCTTAAGTTTTGCAGCTATATCAGGAAAATAAATTATTTCTTTATCTATAACTACATTTAGTAATTTTTGATAATGTTCAGAATCACAATCGTATTAACTGTTAATTTTAATTTATTTAAATCAGATGGATTTTGTATCCATCCAAATGTACGTATTTCCATATAAATCCTCCCCAGAAAAATTTTAGCTTATTAGCTTATAGAATAATCATACCATATATAAATCTATTTATATAAAATAAGATAACTTTAAATAACGAGGAAAGTATCTCCTTAACAATCACCTTTGAGTAAATACACTTATACTGCTACAGAACTGATAAATCTATTTTCTCTAAACTAAAATACTAATATATATGTTCAAGAAAATGAAAAATATATGAAAACAGAGCTATCTCATAACAAGATAGCTCTGTTTAAGAGTAAAAAGCCTTTGAGGTGTATATCTGATCACCTTATCGTCTGTATTATATTTTCTCCCTATCTCCTCCCTCCTTTCTCTCCCCTCGTTTTATTCTACTTTCACCTCCAACGAGATCATTATCTCGTTAGGTCTCTCCAGGCGATAAATAGTTCGGCCACGACTTGAGGGTTTTGGCTGAGTTTGATGCGGGCTAGCATTTTACGCACGTAGTTGCAGTGTTCTAGCATCGCTTCATTCAGTTTGTGTTTAACATGACGCGGGAGATTGGTACACTAGAATCGGTGCAAAGTCCGCCACATGAATATAGCTCGTATCCGGTTCCGGACCTTCTGTAACGATATATTCATAGGGTATAGCCACGTTAAAGAGGCCGTACACCACGTCCTTGCCGATAGGGCGGCGACATTTAATATGAGCAAAGGTTAGATGCGGACCATAAGTCTTAGGCGCGGTATAGCTGCTACGCCGACCATCGCTAGTCATAATATAGTTGGGTCTCAGCCCTTCCTGCATCGCTAGCTCTCGCGTAATCGTGCGCATCGGCAGATGAACCATTTCTTCGCGACCATCCACAAAATAACACTTCGTACTGTCCCCACCACTAGGTTGATAGGTAGGAATAAAACAAACAATGTGATTCTTTGGATTCGTGTAGATCAAATCCAAATCTTCTCCTTTAGATAGCCGAGCGGCCATCAAATCTGTTAGTTTATCATTTATTGCCATGGAATCCTCTCCAATCTAATCAGGAACATTCCTTTCAACAATACAATGAACACGTGTTCTGTGAAAGCAGATTAGCATGCTTTAATCTGCTGCTGACCTTATTGTATATCAGCCTGTATAATTTGTAAATATATATACAAAACTATAGAAATTTACGTATATTTAAAGACTTTATGATCTTGTAAAAGTTATATATACCTTGATGTGTCATTATTTTCTCATTTAAATTGAGAATTGCATATTTTATGTATATTCGTTAATTGAGATTAAAAGAAATATGCAATATATAGGATATAAATAAGAAATTAAATTATAATAACTAATGTATATGCACGTCCTTAAAGTCCGTACTCAAATACCTGCGCAGCTTTCGAATGGCTCGTTCGTGACGCCGTTGGAATGGCTTGGCGGCTGCAATTCAACTCTTCACTAACCGATACCAAGCTTTGACACTCACCGTAGACACGGCGCAGTAGGTCTCGTTGATCAGGCGATAATCTACCTAAGGCCCACACAAGGCGCTCTCGCAGTCTCTGCTCTTCATCGGCACTCATCACCATATCCGCCACATTCTCGCCAGATGCGAAGATATCCATACCAAAGGCGACGTCTCCATCATCGGTGGTACGATCTGGGATGTGAATTTCACGGCGATAACGCAATCGCTCCCGCTTCCAGTACCTCATGTAACCGTACATGATGCCAGCTTTCATAAAGCCTGGGAACGGTACAGGTCCGTCCAAATCGAAGCTATAAATCGATTCTATGAGAATGGCCCAAAGATGGCTCTCTACGTCCTCGCGGAACTCGCGGTTTCCCATGCGATTAGTATAGTGCAAGATGAGCGGTCGATACCTGCGACAGAGCTCGATTTGTGCCGCATCATGACGAAGCTCGTCAACGGACCAAGGCTGATACCCTACCGTCTGAATCCTCATATTCGGCTTTTGACAGATGGACACGAGGCTCTTGTCCGACAAGGACGATAAAACCTGATGACCACAGACGAGAGTCTGTAATTTCAACTCCTCAGGAATACTTTCCCTAGACTCACTAGCTTTCGATAGTAAAGAATGAGATGGTAATGCCTGTGTTTCTAATTGTTTCTGACTGATAGTTGTCATGTTGTAAGTTTGCAGTTTTAATACATGTTCTTTGTACTAAAGGTTCTTCGTTGGTATATAACATAAATCCCCTTTCCTGCCATGGCATAGCGCTTATGTACACAATACCGCGGAAAGAGTTGTTTTGACAAATCGGCAATTCCTTGGAATTTCCCTATATTCTGTTATATTTGAACCTTTATTTCTATCCATAGTACACCATAAGTATGCGATTAAAAGGGTAATTGCTGAAAATATATAATTACTAAAAATGACACCACATACGCAATGTGGTGTCATTTTTTAGAGGAAAATATACTATCATTGGGAAATAGTATTCAATCTTTAGGTGTCTGATTAAATCGCAATACACGCGGCTTGGAACAAAGTCCTTTAGCTGCGGTTTTACATGATTATAATATACATCAGCGCCATAACCGCGCACGATGTCTCCCCAGTATTTATATACATACCGGTACCAGAAATGGAACATACTGTTCGTAAAATGGTAATCCGCATACTTTGCGTTCCCACGGTTACTTGCTTGAATGCGACCTACGAGTCCCATCGACATAAGATCGTTCAAACGGGATGTAAAGGTACCACTTTTAATTTGGCTTTCTTGTAAAAGCTCCACGTAGTACGGTCTTTCCAAGCTAGCAAGGCCCGTTAAAATGGCATTGGCTCCGGTTATATTTTTCATATCTCGATGCAAAGATATATTGTGTTTCTTCAAAGAGAGCTCCCGTTACTGAGAAGAACAAGTTAATAATATTCGTATCGATGCTTTCACCATTATCAAAGTATTGCACATAGGCAGGTAACCCACCGGTCACGGCAAAGACGGTGCGCAAATCATCCTTTGCATAGTGAAGTCCCAAGGATTTCATATCAACTAAGGAAAATGGTTTCACCTCAAGATATTCGGACACGAAAGGAGCAATGAGGCTGCGATCGCCAATGATGCGGCCATCGAGTTGTTCCAGACCATTCGCCATCAAAATGATGTTCAAACGGCTCGTATCTTTATAGGTATCTAACAAATCACGCAAGTGAATGGGAAACTGAGGAACTGCTTCCACCAAGGATGGATAATCGTCAATCACCACAGTCTGAGGTGTTTTCATACTGCTTTCAAAAAGTCTCACAAAAGCCTGCTGCAAACTCTCTACAGGCTCGAATGTATCTTGAGCATTAGCAGGAACAAAACGTGCCTCAAGAGCTCTATTTATATCAGCCACATGGACTGATTCATTGGCCATGCGCCCCGCCAAATATATCGCCTTATGACGGCGTACAAGTTGCGAAGCCACATAGGATTTACCACTACGATGAGGACCATATACAACACATAAACTCATTTGGCCCATTGCAATTCGGGACTGGATACGCTCTATAATTTCAGCACGTCCCACAAAATTCATATACTCACCTCCAACTATTTACGGAAATTATTATATCATAATTTTAAATCATTATTAAACTTTTTTTCATATAGTTAACATAGCTTTTTATTATGTTAATTTTTTTACGCATCAAATCAGAGCTTTTATGCGATACGTGTTGCCTTACCATCATAAAAGGCCTTATGATTACTTTATTTTCATATACCTTTGAATATCAACATATCCTATAAGGCATGGTTATATAAGTTATACATTATAAGATAAGCTATACATATTAAACTATAGATTTTAATCTATATAGTTTAATCCATATATTTTAAAAATGACGTGCTACCCTAAAAGGTATAGCACGTCATTTGCATGTAAAGCATATTAAATTGTTACTGAATTTTCTTATACTAAGTTTCTTAATCGTAAATATCTAACTTGTAAATATCTAATTAGTAAATTTCTGATTACAAAATCTGATATTCCTAAATATCTTATAAATCAATTTGAGTTTGCATTTTCATCAATAAGATGCGCTTAACCGATTCATTGAGGCGCTCGGTCGAAATCGTTCCATCCGCCACCGCTTGCGCCAGCGCACGATGGACTTCATCGATATGAATCGTATCCGCATCAACAAGAATGAGATCACTGCCCGCCAAAATAGAGGCCACAGCGTAATCGCCTATCTTTTGATTGGATTGCAACGCACCCACATCGATGCGATCCGTCATAACGATACCCTTTATAGCCGAGCTCCTTGCGAAGCCAACCATCAATAATCGGCTTAGAGGAACTCGCCAAGTGTTCGTTATCGATAGCAGGAATCTGGATATGACTCATCACAAGCATATAGCTATTCGCCGTCGTCTGCGCAATAAGCCGTTTAAAGACGGCTACATCATTATTGCTGAGATACGCTTTCGCCTCATTAGCTGATCCAAAGGATGCATCCCCTAAGGTCACTGCCGGAAAGTAGTTATAAGCAGACCACATATGATTAATTTGGTAACGCTCCACCATGGCAAGGTTTATATGACCTGCCCACGTGGGGTCGGATGTGTAAGACATATTCGGTACACCAAGGTTAGCATTAGGCCCAATAACCAAGTTAAAGCCCATATCCCGCATTTCAATAGCAGATCGCGTGGCCAAATTAATGATACGATCCATAGGCAGTTGCCCCCATCGATTGGGCTTCGGCAACCGCAAGAAACTTTCATTCCCATGCAATATGCGATCACGATGCACCGCAATATAATAAGGTGTCACCATGCTAGAGGTTATCGCCGTTTGCATAATATCGCTGGTGAAAGTTTTCACTTGATTCTTATTAATAAGATTTTCATTCGTTAACATAACGCCACTGACACGGTATTTTCGGATCACATCCTTTTGGGATTGTCCTATCGTGCTACCATGAAGGCTGATCATCATCAGCTGCCCCACCTTATCCTCTTGAGACATGGCCGCAATCCAAGTGTCCACCTTTTCAGACACGGGTTTATTGGACTCCAGGACGGCACGGTACGATACGGTTCGTACCGTTTCTTGTTCTGCCTGACTCTCATGTTGGCATCCAGTTGTACCAACGACAGCAACTAGTAAGGCGAGGCCACTCAAGACCCGCCGAAAAAACTGGTTCATCTCTCCTAAAAGCTCCTTAATGCTTACGCAATATTATGAATATTATGGGCTTTCTATGTTGCTCTCCCAATGCAACACCCATAAGTCCCCTCTTGATCCGTACAGTATATTTTTATATTATACACTAAATGATTCATCTTTTCCTCATAATAAAATAATTTTTTTTATACTGAATTATTATAATAAAGTTATACAGTAAAAATATGTGAATTTTGAATAATTATATAAAAAAATCCTACGAATCGTTTAAAAAGTGACCGAACTGTAACAAAAGGCTACGTGAGTATCAAGTCACTCATGACCCGTAGGATTTTCTATTTTATGTTGTTATACCCTAAATGGCTAACGCTACTATGAGTGTATAAGCATTTAATTACTTTATAACAGCCTGCTGTTTGAGTAATCGACTATTATTAACCTTTAAATTTTTCTTTATTTACTGGCCACATCGTCAACACCAACTTACCATATTAAGCACGGCTGCCTTTGAATTTAGGGGATGTTGGACATGTTTCAGGTGTTACGTCTTTACGAGTACCAAGAACCGCGCTGCGATCTGTGTAGTGTGTGTATGTAAAAGTTCGTGTGCTTTATGGCCCAATGGTTCGCCCAAGAAATCTTTGTACAATGTTTGGATTTCTTCATTTTCATAGGACGCAACCCATTTGTAGTTTTCGTCAGCTTCATAAAGACCGCCGATACGAGCTTCTTTAGTTTTCACCGCTTGCGACAATTTAGTGCGCGGTTGGCCACCGCCACCAATACAGCCACCTGGGCACATGCCATAACTTCGATGAAGTCGTAGTGTTTACCGCTATCTTTCAATGCATTCAAGAAGTCACGTGTATTTTTACCGCCATGAACAACAGCAACAGACAATGTTACGTCATCACCCAATTGAACAGTTGCCTCTTTTACGCCTTCCATACCGCGAACGTCCTCGAGGTGAGTCAACGCATATGGAGGTGGCTCTTTATCAGTGATGAGCTTGTAAGCCGTACGCATCGCAGCTTCCATAACACCACCTGTGTTACCGAAGATGATGGATGCGCCAGTTTCCATGCCGATTAAGTCGTCAAATTGAGATTCTTCTACTGTGTTGAAGTCAATATGTTCCTCTTGAATCCAACGGATGAATTCACGAGTTGTGATGGAAATATCTGTGTCCATGCCAAGAGATTCATCATTGTGGTAACGAGCCGCTGCATTTTCTTCTTCCCGTTTCGTTTCTGCTTTTTTAGCCGTACAAGGGTTTACAGATATGGATACGATCTTACGAGGATCGATGCCTTTTTTCTCTGCAAAGTACGTTTTAATCATAGCCGCTTCCATAGCGATACAAGAACGTGTGGAAGACAAATTAGGAATCAATTCAGGGAAATAGATTTCCGCAAAGCGTACCCACGCTGGGCAACAGCTTGTAAACTGAGGAATTTGACCACCGTTTTTAAGGCGTTCCACAAGCTCGGATGCTTCCTCCATAATGGTTAAGTCCGCACCAAAGTTAGTATCTACTACATAGTCTGCACCAAGTTTACGCAAGGCACCAACCATTTTGCCTTCCAAGAATGTACCTGGTTCATAGCCAAAACCTTCACCGATGGATACACGAACTGCAGGCGCCGTTTGGATAACGACGATTTTCTCAGGATCAGCAAGGGCTGCTTTTACCTTTTCAAACTCGGATTTAGCATGCATGGAGTCGAATGGGCATGCTGCCGCACATTGACCGCAATGAATACATACAGGCACATCGCCGTTTGCATCAAGGTCGTAGTAATCAAGTACGCTCATTACATCCGCACAAGCGCGACGGCATAACGTACAGTTTTTACACTTGGAAATGTCGTGATAAATGGATGGATTGTCGAGTGCAATCGGCACGCGTTTATCGATAAATTCGTATTGAGACATGAGGACCTCCTCTAACAAACTATAACTACCAAACCTATTGGGGCGAAATATGCCAAACTACGGAGCACTACGCCCAAGCCATACTTCTGCATCTTACCTATAGTATACGATATGGTGAAAGTTTATACTATGTAGAATTGTTACACTTTTGCACAAAACCTCCGAAAAAGTGTAATATAAATCACATTTTAACATAGAATAATGAATAATTCATCTATCTTAAGGGCGTTAACTAACGTGCCTTAATAAGTGACTTACTTATAGCGCTATAAAAACTAATGGCTTAATTGTTAATACTATAAGAGCTAAAACAAAATTATATTGTACATAAAAAACGCACGCTCTTTAAAAGAACGTGCGCCAGTGAAGCTTTCACAAAATCATTCAATCTAGACAGGCCTAAACTGGTCAACAGTGTACTCGTCTGTAGGATTCAATTATTTACCGCCCCAAATAAGTTGGAATACAGCGTACGCAGGCGTACCTGGCTCAACTTTACGGCTATTTTTATTAACTTGTTCCTCTTTCACAACATAACCTTGTGGGTTATAAAGAGTCACCTTAAGATCCTTAACTTCCCGTTTTTTATGATTAAACTCTTCAGTCACAATGTAATGGTAACCTTCGTAGTCCATAGCTTTAATATCCATTACCGCTTTTTTATCATCTTTTTTAACGGAATCATTGTCGATAGACCAAGTAACACCATTGCTATCAGTGCCTACTGTATACCAATTAGCCGCATCAACACTACCAATACCGCCGATTAATAATGCACCTGATGCCAAAACAGCTGCCAATGTTTTTTTCATATTAATACCTCTCAAAGAAAATACAAAAATATACAAACTAGTATATAAGGGAAAACTAAATGTTATATGAAAACTATCTCTATCAACCCACAACATGGTAATTCATCTTCTCTTAATTTCGAAAGAAGCGATAGAAATTCGGCATAAGTTGAGTAACTAACTCTGTCGGTTCATATAGAACAAACTTCTTCACTTTTCTTGCTTTCAATAACTTTGCGTCTTTTAAAATTTGTAAGTGTCTCGATACGCTTGATTCAGTCATTAATAAAATTTGCGCTAAAGACTGTGTCGTACTTGGTTTTTCCAAAACATAATTCATAATTTGCAACCGCACTGAATCGCTCAAGGCTTTAAAAATAGTAACTAATCCCTCCGGTATGGAGTTATAATAACTTGGTTGCTCCGCAATATCATAAGTAATAGCAATTCCTTGATTAAAAGATTCAACAAACAGATGCGGCCAAATAAAATAACTTGGTAACAACATAATAGAGTCACTGTCCTTTAAATAAACCTCTTGATTAAAAGGTTTAATAATAGCTAAAGCTCCTTTTTCCCAATAGATTCGATCAATTTGTAAATGATTAAACATCTCTATAAAACCTTTTTCCCTCAAAAATGAAGATTGCTTTTGTATTTCAATTAAAAGCTTTTGCTCAATTGATTTTTCTTTCCAAGTATCATCAAAAATTGATTTTCTATACCAATCAATAAAAGAAAAAAGTCTCCTATAAACACTTGTAGCATTTCGCTTCAAATCTTTAAGCAATTGATCATTTTCATTTAAAGAAAAATCTTTCCACTCTAGTCCTTTTGCTAATGTTGGAATAAAGGCATTTTCTCTATCATCTATTATTCTCTCCAAATACTCAATTAATTGAATAGTCGGATAATTAACCAGAAATTTCTTTAAATTTTGTATTTCCTCTTCAATCGTTGTCATATGATAACGAAAATTACAAAGTAAAATAGGAGAGACCCCCAGTTCATAAAAAAGTTGGAAATAATGAAGATTCTCATAAAATTCTTCAGTAAGTTTATCTTGTATCTCAATCACCCAATCAATATTAGTTCCATGATGGCGCGGATTTAAAAGCACATGTAAACTTCTAAAAAGTTCATTTAAAGGGGAATACACAAATTGTATTCTTTGTATTAACGTTTCATTTGTTTCCAAAGCATAATCGCTAAACCGAATTGTAATAGACATAAACATCCTCCTAAACGATTCGATATTTTTTGAATCGTTTGATTATAGACTTTAGACTTATTATATTATACTTAATAGTTTTAAAGAAAAGGAGAAATCTTTATGAATAAACAATTGCAAGATTTACTCATAACAATTGTTGCAGGTATGGGAATGTTATTATCCACTCTCGATACAGGAATTATCAATATAGCATTACCCTTTTTAAAAGAACAATTTCAAACTTCAACTGATATTGCAGCCTTCACAATAACCGGTTATACTTTAGCTTTAGCTATCTCTATCCTACCTTTAGGCGTATTAAGCGATAAATTTGGAAAATTAAAAATTTCGTATTTAGGATTCGTGCTTTTTGGTCTAAGTTCTTTATTTTGTGGCTTAATTAACAATATCAGTTTATTAATTATTGGACGAATTTTTCAAGGCATAGGAGCGGCTGCTTTACAAGCTACTTCTGCCGCACTAATTACAACTTTAGTTTCTGAAAAACGTAAAAATAGCTCTATTGGTATCCTCGGAATTATGATTGGTTTAGGCCCTATTCTAGGGCCCTCTTTAGGCGGGATCATACTTTCGTTAAGTTTCTGGCAACTTATTTTTTTGATAAATATTCCTTTTGTAATTTTTGGAATTGCATGTAATAATTTCCTTCTCAATAAACTCTCCGAAAAAAACAACAACCGACAATTAGATATGCTTGGAATTACTATAAACACTCTCATGTTAGTTTCTCTCTTATTAGGATTATCTTTATTAAACAAATCACATCTATTTGTAGTTGGTATAATCCTGATACTATCTAGCTTGTTGCTCGGAATTATATTTTACTATGTGGAACTTAATAACAAACACGCACTTATCGATATCAAAGGATTAAAAAATAATCCTCAAGTAATCTCTTACCTTTTTCAAACAGTTACTTTTGGCTTTGCCTCTGCAATGATCTTTTTACTTCCCCCCTTCATTTTTGAACAATCATATCATCTAGAAGTGGGGCAAACTGGATTTCTTGTTCTAGGAGCTCCTACAGGGCTGGTGCTTTTTTCAAGAATATCCAGTAAAATCAATAACGGCAATAAAAATAAGCTATTTAGCTATATTGGTCTAAGTATTATTATCATATCCTTGATTTTTCTCTTACTGATCAATCCTAACTGGCCTTATCAACTCTTAACATTAGGATTATTCATCTACGGTATTGGTGGAGGATACTTTCAACCTGCTAATATTGCCAGTATTATGCAAGCCAGTCCTATGGAAATCCAAGGAAGTACAGGAGCTTTGCAACGAATGCTGCAAAATGTTGCGATTTCAATCGGTTCAGCTAGTGCAACTTGCTTAAATATCTGGTCAAATGATTTATTATTAGCAACTCGAATTGGATGGGGAATTACACTAATTCTGGTTATTATAAGTTTAAAAGAAGTATTTAAATTTTCCCATCATAATAGTTAATACAATCTAATCCAGAGGCTGTAATTAAAACTAAGTTTTAATTACAACAGCCTCTTTGTCATATCTATTCAATAACATACCTACCTAAAACAAAAACACACTCACCTTGGAATATTCTCTCTGTATGAAAAAATGAATCTGACACGATTGAATATGGATATTCGCCCTGTAAAAGTACTAATGATATAGAAAACCTCGAACTACTCTGAAAACGACTTAGGTCACTTTTTCTCCCTAGGAAGTCTAGCAAGGCCCCTTATGGGATTAAATAATCCAACGGATTTGAAAGCGGATATTCGCCCTGTAAGAGTACTAATAATATAGAAAGCCCCGAACTATTCTGAAACCGACTTAGGTCACTATGGAGGCTTTCAGGATAGTTCGGGGCTACTTATACGTTCTGAGTATCTAAATAGACAGAGCGAATATCAGCTTCTATTAAATTGTTAGATTATTTACCCCATAGGGCCTGCATAACTTCCGCCCCCATGGTATCCGGTTCAATTTTCGTAGGTTTTTGTGCTTCTTTACTGGATAGCAATGCTATACCAGCATTGCTATATACTGTTGTATCAAGTTCTGTCCATGTTTTTTCTTTGCGATCGATCCGTACTGTGTAGATATATGTAAAGCCTTCTACATTGTTAATTTTAACAAGTACTGTAGCCGCATCATCTGTTTTATATACAGAAGAGTTGTCAATAAACCATGCCGCATCGTCAGCATCAGCATCGATATAGTACCAGTCAGCAGCACTAGCTTGACCAAAGCCACCTACAAAGAAAACTCCTGCTGCAAAACATAGCAGCTAGCCATTTTTCATTTTAACTCCCCCAACACTAGAGGCGACCATCTTAGATGATCGCCCATGGTTACTCAATAGTTATATAGTGTTTTATATTATTCTACTTTCCTTCTCTCGATTTCAGCGCGCCCGGAATAACAGCAATACTAGCTACCTTATCACCTTCGTCGAGGTTTTGTGTTTTCACACCAGAGATAGCTTTGCCCTTCTTCACAGCGATGTCATTCATGTTGAAGCGTATGATTTTGCCTTGCTCAGAAATAAGCATTACTTCATCATCGTTATGAACAACTTCTACGGCTACTACATCGCCAGTTTTGTTCGTAATCTTGAAGTTCTTAGAGCCTTTACCACCACGTTTTGCAATGTGCTTCCGCATCATTGCGTTTACCAAACCTTCTTCAGAGATAGTAAACACTTGTGCTTCACTTTCATCAGCATTAAGAACACCAGCGCCTACAACTACGCCTGCATTGAATTTAATACCGCACGCCGTGAGCGTCGTTTCATGAGGCGCACACATCGTGCTCAAGCGAAGGAATAGCGATGCCCAATTTAGTACCAACTCAAGATGTCTCTTTGCTGCCAGTCGTTACGTTAACGGAAATCAAACGATCGCCTTCGTCGAGATTAATCGCATTGAGACCAGAACGACGAATATTACGGTATTCTTCAATAGCCTGTACGTTTCGCACAACGCTGAACTCAGTTACCATGAATAAATTTACATCTTCATGAACCTTCTGTCGATCATAATAGTCGTAACGGATTCGCCTACAGCCAGTGGCAATACGTTAACCATAGCGGTACCGCGAGAGTTACGGAGCCTCGCTTCCGGCACTTCTCTGTACGCCTTGAGGCGATATGCACGGCCTGTAGATGTGAAGAATAACAATGTATTATGGGTCCGCACATGCATAATTTGCGTTACATAATCATCTTCCTTCGTCTTCATACCGATAACGACAGCGCCGCCTTTATGTTGGCTTTGCGATATACGTTCGCATTCATCCGTTTGATGTAACCTTGTTTAGTCAAGGTAATAAACCATTTCTTCGTCAGCGATGAGGTCTTCTACATCAAGGTGGTCGGACGTATCGATTGTGATTTCCAGAACGGCGAGGGTCGCCGTATTTTTCTTCATATCATCGAGTTCGTCTTTGATAATTTGTCGTTGACGCGCTTCGTTAGCCAAGATAGCTTTTAAATCTTCGATCAATGCCAACAATTCCTTGTATTCCTCTTCGATTTCGCGTTCCAAGCCTGTTAAACGGCGTAAACGCATGTCGAGGATGGCAACCGCTTGTTTCTGAAAGCCCAAATTTTGCATCACTAATGCACGTGCAATTTCGTCAGTTTGGGAACTGCGGATTGTAGCGATTACTTCATCGATGTGGTCGAGGGCAATCAACAAGCCTTCCAAGATATGAGCACGTGCTTCGGCTTTGTTAAGCTCGAATTGAGTGCGGCGTACGATAACATCTAGACGATGATCTAAGTAGTAACCCAATACTTCTTTCAAATTCAATACGCGAGGATGGCCATCTACGAGGCTAGCATAATCACGCCGAAAGATTCTTGAAGTTGAGTGTGTTTATAATTTGTTAAGAACGATATCTGGTTGCACGTCAGCGCGCAATTCTATAACGATGCGCATACCTTGACGGTCAGATTCGTCACGAAGTGCTGTAATGCCATCGATGACCTTATCACGGCTCAAGTTCGCAATGGTTTCAATGACACGAGCCTTATTCACTTGGTACGGAATCTCAGTCACTACGATCTTATGCTTGCCCTTAGACATTCCTCTTCGATGGTTGCACGAGCGCGCATTTTACGCCGCCAATACGACCTGTAGAGTACGCTTTTTAATGCCTTCTCGGCCCAAAATGAGCGCTCCAGTCGGGAAGTCTCGACCTTTTAATTGCATCAATTCATCCACAGTTACATCTGGATTATCGATGAGCATCATAGCCATTACATACCTCATTGAGATTATGTGGTGGAATATTTGTCGCCATCCCTACGGCGATACCGCTGGAACCATTGATGAGAAGATTTGGAATCTTCGCTGGCAATACAGTTGGTTCTGCAAGCTTTCATCATAGTTCGACATGAAATCAACAGTTTCCTTGTCGATATCGGCAAGCATTTCCGTTGTAATCTTCGCCATACGCACTTCAGTATAACGCATCGCAGCGGCACTATCGCCGTCGATAGAACCGAAGTTACCGTGACCGTCTACCAAGAGGTAGCGCGTATTGAAATCTTGCGCCAAACGAACCGTTGCGTCGTAAACAGAACTATCACCATGTGGATGATACTTACCAAGTACGTCACCGACGATACGAGCGGATTTCTTGTACGGTTTATTTGGCGTCATGCCTGTTTCGTGCATCGCGTACAAAATACGACGATGTACTGGTTTCAAGCCATCGCGCACATCTGGAAGCGCACGCATAACGATTACGGACATTGCATAATCGATGTACGCATTCTTCATTTCTTTATCAATCTGAA
>SCPN01001215.1_pt1 | contig 16753 bp, 16 predicted proteins | sample 6106831 | NCBI WGS metagenome assembly SCPN01 (sample SAMN10720447, study PRJNA508395) | human gut metagenome | isolation source: Participant 1, 0 month
TTAAATCCATTTCATCAATCCACATCCAATATCCGGAAATGATTCCGCTTCACTTCGATCAGCCCGTCCTTCTGCATTTTCCCCAGTTCATTCGACATTGCCGACCGGTCTACTCCCAGATAATCTGCAAGCTGCTGCCTGTTATACGGAATATCGAACTCTTCCTTTTCACGCTCCATTGCCTGATAAGACAGATAAGACAATAGTCTGCCACGGATCGTCTTCGATGAAGTGTGAAAGATGCGTCTGGACAGATTCAGGTTCTTCTGCGCCGATATCGCAAGCAGGTTCTGCACCAGATTCTGATGAAACTCACACGCATTCGGACACACTTTTAAGATCTTTCTCACATCCAGAAATAACACTTCGCAGTCAGACATCGCAATTACATTGACCATCAGCTTCTCATCCAGTGCACAGGCATACGTCTCTGCGAAAATCTGACCTTCTTTTACATAATCCAGGACACTTCTGTTTCCCCAGATATCATCGTTTTCAATCAGGGCATTTCCTTTTAACATAACACCGATCGATGAGACAATATCCCCCGCATGAAAGATGATCTCATCTTTCTGGTATTTCTTCTTCTTCGCACTTAAGCAATTCAGCATAGAAGATACTTCTTCTTCCGTTGCCCCTGCGAAGATCTCTGTCTTTGTTAATGCTTTTAAATTCACGCTTTCCATTTTTGTTTCCTCTCTACATCACCGTCTGATACAGAAGCACCATAAGCGGCATCGTTATGATTGATAACAATGTCGTCATAACATTGATCGCACTGGCATATTTCGAATCATTTCCATACACCTGACACATCTGCGTGATCGTTGAAGCAGACGGTGTGATCACCGCAAGGAATACGATCAACAGTAATTTTTTTCCATCCGGATGTATGTTCACAAGCCCGCTTATTTTTAAAATTGCCAATGATATCACCGGTATCACGACCAGTCTCAGAAATGAAATAAAATACACTTTTACATTTTCAAATATATTCCTAAGATTCATCTCTGCGATCAGCATTCCCGTTACGATCATACTCGCCGGACCGATCATACTGCCCACAGAACTCAATGCCTGATCTACGATTTCCGGCAGTCTGATCTTTGTAAAGAATAATACAACTCCTGCAAATACCGAAATCATATTTACATTAAAGACAATCTTTTTCCAGTCCCACTTTCCTTCCCGGCTGATCGTATTCTTGCCATGTGTCCACAGAAATACCAGTTGGACACTCATGAACACACAACCATATAATACCCATTCTTTTCCCAGAATAAAAGTCACCAGCGGTACGATCAAATTACCCGAATTTGAATAATAGATGGATGTCGTCTCTACTTCATTTAGTTTCAATACCTTTCCGGCACCCCATACTGCTGCCAGTAATATAACCTGTAATAATACCGACGCTGCAAATACCAGCAAAAGTTCCTTCACCTTTTCACTTGTATAATCCACCTGAAATGCATTGATGATCACACACGGAATAACTAAATATAATACAATTTTAGAAATGACTTTGCTGTCTTCTCCCTTTAACAATCCTGTCTTTACAATAATATATCCCATCAGGATCATAAGAAACAGTTCTGCGATCTGTTCCATTAAAAGTATACTGATTTCCATAATAATCTCTCTTTCCTTTTACAGTCCTACCGAAAATCATATACACTTTCCCGATGATTGTCAATCTCGCAAAAACCTGACATCCTTCTATTAATCATACTTATATTGACATGTTATTTATCATTCATATATTGATTCCTTCTATCTATAAGGCTATAATAGTGTTTATAAAAATATAAAACAGGCTGTATAAAATACAGGGAGGAACTTAAGATGAAATACAAGAATATTATTTTTGATTTTGGAAATGTAATCGGAAAATTTAAAGGAGACTATATTCTGGGGAAATTTGCTTCTACACCGGAAGATTATGATATTCTTGCTGATGCCATCTTTAAAAACTGGGTAGCTTTAGATGCCGGAACTATTGACTATGACCAGAATGCCGAAGATACGATTGCAGGCCTTCCGGACCATCTGAAAGATACTGCCCGTGATTTCTTCGAGAACTGGTTCCAGTATGTCGACCCGCTTCCGGAGACATGGAAATTCATCAAAGAATTAAAAGCCCGCGGGATTCCGATCTACCTGCTTTCCAATGCCTCCACCCGTTTTGCGGAACGCGCACTGGAAGATTATCCGATCCTGAAAGAATTCGACGGCATCGTGTTCTCTGCTCCGCTTAAAATGGCAAAACCGGGGCACGATATCTATTATCATCTGTTCAATGAATTTAACCTTCTGCCGAGAGAATGCTTCTTTATCGATGATACGGTGGAAAATGTCATTGCAAGTAAAGAACTTGGAATGGAGAGCATCTTGTTTACGGGAGATATTGAGGCCGTTAAAAGGGCAATTGAGTTTTAATCAATTGCCCTTTTTTTATAAACGCTTCCCCGGTCACAATCATATGAATGATATATGGAATCAGAATAACCGGGCTTCTCAATTCCGTTACAGATACGCTTTACCATTGCCGCAACCATATTGACGGCTGTCGACACCGCACCGGGAATGATCAGAACTGAAATGAGAGGTGTCATAAATCCACTTCCGGATGTTATGTAAAAAAATACTTGATTTTTAGCTTTTCGTTTGGTATAATTCATATTCGGACAAAAAAATAAGATGATTTTGGTTTAATTGGAAACGACACAAGTGTATGCTTGATTAACGAACAACACAAGTGTCTTTTTTGTACCCATTTTTAAATATTTACATAAAAAGGAGAACAAAAATTATGCCAAAAAATCTATTTCAAAACGTTATTTTTACATTAATGATGTCATTTCTGATGGTATACGTCATGATCTGCTACAATATTTGCCTGAATGTGGGAGGAATGAGCAACGAAGTATTCCTGATGGCTTTCGGCGAACTGAAAATCATGTGGCCGGTTGCCTTCGTTCTGGAATTTGCTTTCGTTGACAAACTTGCACATATGCTTGCCTTCCGTATCGTTACACCACAGGACAGACCAATCTTCATCACTCTTGCAATCTCTTCCATGATCGTATGCATCATGTGTCCTTGCATGAGTCTTGTTGCAACGATCCTGTTCAAGAACGCAGGAAGTAATGTGATTGCTACCTGGTGTCAGACAACATTCATGAACTTCCCAGTTGCTTTCTTCTGGCAGATCTTCTACTGCGGACCATTCATCCGTCTGATCTTCAGAAAGATGTTTCCTGAGAAAGAAAACGTTGCCGCTTCCGCTGTAACCGAATAATTGATACAAAAAAACCGAGCCTGTTTCTATACAGTGCCCGGTTTTTCTTTCTTCTTATTCTGTTCTTCCTGTCTATACAAAAAGCAATGCTATATTCAGCCCTGTTACAATCACAGCAATCACCAGAAGCAAAAAATTCAAACGTCTGCTGTTCACATATTTTCCCATTACCTTTTTCGAAGCCGTCAGATATATCTGTGTAAATATTGTAACTGGAAGCTGGACGGCAAGCAGCATCTGGGAATATACCAGACCTTCGAATGGCTGTCTGATAAACAGGATGATCACCGCCGCCGGAATCATCGTCAGCAGTACTCCTCTTTTTGTTTCCTTTGTCTTAATATCATATGGCTGGTTAAAGATTCCGGAAAATATCGTTCCACCGGCCATTCCTGCAGTGATACTGGATGAGATACCCGCCAGCAAAAGTGCCAGTGCGAAGACCACCGTTGCCGCATTTCCCAACAAAGGCGACAACATCTTTCCCGCAACAGTCAGATCATCCACCTGTTTTCCACTTCCGTTCTGATAAAGCGTCGCTGCCGCCATCAGGATCATCGCACTGTTGATTGCCCATCCAATGATCATGGAAAATAATGTATCTTTAAATTCATACTTCAACTGCTGCTCGATCACCGAACTGTCTTCCAGATTCCACTGTCTGCTCTGAATAATCTCCGAATGCAGGAACAGATTATGCGGCATCACCACCGCCCCTAATACGCTTAAGATCACCGGCATGCTTCCCGACGGGAATGACGGTTTCACCCATCCGACCACAGCTGCTCCCCAGTCGATCTTCGCAATTCCAACTTCGAATAAAAAAGAAAATCCAATCAGCGACACGAATAATATGATCAGTTTTTCTATTCTCTTATATGCATTCGTAAATGCACAGAATAATACCAGAACCAGGATCAGGATACTCCCCAGTCTGATTGGTATATGGAACAACATCTGCAGCGCAATCGCTCCTCCGAGTATCTCTGCCATCGCCGTTGCTACCGCCGCAAGCATTGCAGTCAGAAGTATCAGGTCTTTTAACAGCCTTGGCATATATCTGCTCGCCGCTTCCGACAGACACAGTCCGGTTGCAATTCCCAGATGTGCCGCGTTATGCTGCAGTACGATCAGCATAACTGTAGATAATGTCACCATCCATAATAACTCATATCCGAAACCTGATCCCGCCGCAATATTCGAAGCCCAGTTTCCCGGATCTATGAATCCTACTGTAACCAGAAGCCCCGGACCCAGATAACGCAGGAAATTAAGTGTCTTATTCTTGGATTGATTCTTGGATTTCCGCTTCATATATAATGAACTCCTTTACTTAGTAGAATCTAAGTTAGTTGTAACTAACTTAGATTCTACTAAGCATTTTCATCTTTGTCAATTCATTATATGAATATCATTTCTCATTTAGAATTTAGAAGCAAAACGCTGAAAAATCCGTCCTCACAGGTTAAATAGCTCTTGTGTATTTCTTCAGCCACTCCTGCTCTTCCTCGTTCAGGTAAGGAGCAATCACTTCGTATACTTTTGCATGATAATCATTCAACAGTTTCTTGTCTTCCTGTGTCATAATATCCGGATTGATCGCATCCAGATCCATTGGAATCAGGGTGATTGCTTCGAAGTACATGAACTGACCATATTCATTCAATGTTCCTTTGCAGGTCAACAGTTCGTTCTCCAGACGGATTCCGTGAGATCCTTCAATATAGATTCCAGGCTCATCTGTGATGACCATGCCTTCCTGTAATACTTCTGTCTCACCCTTACGATATTTCCAGCGGAAACCTGCAGGTCCTTCGTGGATGTTCAGAAGGTATCCGACTCCGTGTCCTGTACCATGGTTGAAGTTTAAGTCTCTGTCCCAGAATGGTTTTCTTGCAAGGATGTCAAGAATCATACCGGTAGAACCTTCCAGGAATTTTGCACTGCCAAGCTGTAAGTTACTGATCGCAACCAATGTGAAGTGATCTTTCATGATCTGCGGAACTTCGCCGAGTGCGTAAGTTCTGGTTACATCTGTGGAACCTTCATAGAATCCAGCTCCTGTATCCGTTAAGAATAACTGTCCTTCTTTTAACTCTACATCTGTCTCCGGTGAAGATGTGTAGTGTACGATCGCACCATGCTCTCCAAATGAAGAGATTGGTTCAAAACTTGGACGGATAAATTTGCCCATCTCAGCACGGAATTCATCCAATTTATCAGATGCGCTCATCTCTGTGATCCTCATCTTGCCAACATTTTCTTTCAGCCATTTCATGAATCTTACATGCGCAACACTGTCTTTGATCTGTGCCTTGCGGATGTTCTCAATCTCAACCGGGTTCTTGATTGCTTTCATGAGAATTGCCGGATTTCTCTTTTCTACTGTCTTAACATTTTCAGGAATATTGTTGAACAATGCATAATTCAGTTTTCCAGGATCGATCATTGCAACCACATCACTGCCAAATTTCTTCACGTCTTCGTAAATGTCGTTGTATGGGTGTAAGTTTACGCCATCTTTTGCAAGTTTGGCTTTTAACTTGTCATCTAATTTTTTCTCATCGATATACAGCTCGAAACTGTCCATTGTGATGATTCCATAAGATAATACCAGTGGGAAGAAGTCTATATCATTTCCACGGATATTTAACGTCCAGCAGATGTCGTCGATCGTAGATACAACGTGCACATTGGTTCCTGCTTCTTTCATCTCTTCACGGATTCTTGCAAGTTTGCTTGCAACAGTTTCTCCGGCATATTTTACATCCAGATTAAATGCAGGCTCTTCGGATAATACCGGGCGGTCTTCCCAGATCTCATCGATTAAGTCTACCTGATAATTTACTTTTGCATTCTTCTTCCCAGCGATGGCTGCATAACCTTCTCCTTCACCGACAGATACGACTCTTCCGTCGAATCCAAGTGTCTCTCCTTCCTTTAATACCTCTTTAATATATGCATTCATCTCTGGCACACCAGGCTCACCCATTTTCATAAGTTCTACAGTTGTCCCCTTCAACTGTGCTGCTGCCTGGATGAAGTAACGTCCGTCTGTCCAGAGTCTTGCTTCTGTCTTTGTGATCACGGCCGTTCCCGCTGATCCAGAGAACCCTGTAATGAACTTTCTCGCTTTGAAATGTTCCCCAACATATTCGCTCTGATGAAAGTCTGCAGTCGGTACTACATACACATCAATGTTCTTTTCTTCCATACACTTACGAAGTGCGGAAAGTCTTTCTGGTACTGTCATGTTTTTGTTCCTCCTTGATATATACAGTGTATTGTTATTATAACGCATTTCTTATCATTAATCTTCTATTAAATCAGATAATTTTTCTTATCTTTCATAAGTAATACTTCTTTTGAATGGATGACAAAAAAAAGACTTTGAAATAGATTTTTCCGAATCCCTTTTAAAGTCTTTTTTGCTAATATTATTCTATTTATTTTTATATCCGTCCTGCTTTTCCAAGTTCCACCATCACCGGTGTAAGCCCTGCAACATCCCAGCCTTCAAAACTGATCATACATAATACACGGAATAATAACTTCACCGTCTCAGATTCTTCTGTCTGATCTGCATGATACAATTTTGCTGCAGTCTGGCAGATTACCATCAGGATTGTATTCTTAAATGCTCCGATTTCTTCGGATTCTTTCCACAGATTCTCCATATCATAGTCATCCGTATTGCCACATGGCGCTGCACATGTTACACATCCCGGTGAGACTGTATATTTTTCATTTCTTACCTTTTCTAACATCTCACTCATATCAAAGATACTTGCCGACCAGTCTCCGGCCACCGTCAGTGCTTCTAAGAATACCCGGTTAGTGTTCTCTGTCTTTTCGTTATTCTCACAGGTTCTTGCAAGTCCGATGACTGCACCTGTCAGTTTCTGTCTGATCTCTTCTTTCACAATTTACCTCTCTTTCTTTGCCGGAATCACAAAGATAAATATCATAGAACTCACAAACAATAAAAACGGATAAAAAAGCTTCGGCATGATCTGAAATGCTGACACATTATATCCCAGTTCACTCGCCGCAGATATCGCAACCAGCATCTGTGCTCCATAAGGAATGATCCCCTGAAAAACACATGAAAATGTATCCAGTATCGAAGCTGCTTTTCTCGGTGTGATCCCATATTCTTCCGCCATATCCTTTGCGATCGGATTCGCCATTACGATCGCCACAGTATTATTCGCCGTTGCAATATCCATCGTTCCGACCAGAAGTCCCATACCAAACTGACCGCCTTTGCGGCCTTTGAATACTTTGTGGATTCCTGCCAGCAATGCATCAAAACCACCATATTCACGGATCAGTGCACACATCGCTGCTACCAGGATTGCCACCATACTCGTCTCGAACATCCCGGAAGCTCCGGAACCCATATTGGCAAGCAGATCTGTCGCCGCAATGTGACCGCCGGCCAGCATAATAATAGAACCAGATACAATCCCGATCAGAAGTACCACGAATACATTGATCCCGATAATTCCTCCTATGAGAACCAGTACATATGGAATAATCTGCACTAAGTTATAACTCTTACTTACCCGTCCTGCAATATCCGTCTGAAATGAAAGAACCAGGATCAATACCAGGGTTGCAATCGCTGCCGGAAGTGCAATTCCAAAGTTCTCCCGAAATTTATCCTTCATCTGGCAGCCCTGTCCGTTGCATGCCGCAATCGTTGTATCCGAGATAAATGAAAGATTATCACCAAACATCGAACCGCCCATAACCGAGCCGATACAAAGTGCCATATCAAATCCAGATGCCTTGGATACGGACACTGCGATCGGCGTGATCAATGTAATTGTCCCAACCGACGTTCCCATGGCAACCGACACAAAACAGGCTACCACAAATAATACCGCAACTGAAAATCTTGCCGGGATCAGTGACAACATGAAATATGCCACACTTTCCGCACTGCTTCTTCCTACCACTCCGACAAATGCCCCCGCTGTCAGGAAGATTAGAAGCATTGTAATAATATTCTTATCCGCAAGTCCCTGTGCCATAATTTCCAGTTTCTCGTCAAAACTCACCTTACGATTCTGCAGACACGCCACCAGAATTGCCGCAAGAAATGCGATAATGATCGGGACATTATAGAATCCCATCGGAATCTTCATCACATATTCGAATAAAATTCCAAGTCCCAGATAGATACACAAAAATACGCCGATTGGCAGTAATGCTATTGCATTTCCTTTTTTCATTCTTTATCCTCTCATTCTTTCCAATAAACTTTTATGAACATTTCTTGTTCTTCCTTCGGCTTTTTCTACCCGATTCCTCCAAGTACAATTCCAAGAATTAACACAATAAAACATACCGGAACATAAAAATATTTACATACCGTATGATACCATGATACATATGGTTTCTCTCTCCCGGTATTGACCTGTTTTTCCACAAATGCCTTGCCACATACCCAGAAGAACATGATTCCCGCAAGTCCGGCTCCGAGCGGACAGATATAGATAGACAGTACGTCCATCCAGTCTGATACAATCCCCTGGATCAGGAGTGACACGACCACTCCCACGATCCCCGTAAGTGCACATGCCGGAACTCTTCCAAGCTTTAACTTCTCCTGCACTGTAGCAATCGGAGCCTCGTACAGATTGATCAGCGAAGTCATACCTGCAAGCAATACTGCGACAAAGAAGATGATCGCGATCAGCCATCCCCCAGGCATTCCTTTGATCAGATTCGGAAGGAAGATAAAGAGAAGTCCGGGACCTCCCTGATCCAACTGCGCTCCCGTTGTTGCCATCGCCGGAATAATAACGAGTGCGGCAAGAATTGCTGCAATCGTATCAAATAATGCAACTCTTCCTGCAGAAGCCGGAATGTCCTCTTCATCCGAAAGATAAGATCCATAGATCAATGTTCCATTTCCTGCTACAGACAGAGAAAAGAATGCCTGGCCAAGTGCAAAGATCCACGTCGTCGGATCTTTGAATGCCTTCGGATCTACTCTGAAAATATAACGGTATCCTTCACTTGCTCCCGGCTGGAATCCGACATAGATTCCCAGAATCACGAACAATGCGAAGAATATCGGCATCATGATCTTATTTGCTTTTTCAATGCCGCTTCCGACACCTAACATCAGAATCAGCATACAGGCCACAAGCGCAAGTATCTGCCATATATTATTACCAAATGCTGACGCCATCTTACCAAATGCCGCCCCGAATTCATCCACATTTTCAGGCGAAAGTGTTGCTCCTGTAAATGTTCCAACGGCATATCTTAGGATCCACCCCATTACAACCGTATATCCGATCGCCATGGCAAGTGATCCGAATACAGGGATCATCCCCAGTGCTTCTCCGACTTTTCTCTTTCCTTTTTTCTCACAGGCAATTCCAAATGCATCGATTGGACCGGCCTTTGCCGCACGCCCAAAACTCATCTCCCCGATCACTCCCGTCGAACCGATCAGTATTACAAATATAAAATATGGTATCAGAAATGAACCGCCTCCATACAATGATACTCTTGTTGGGAACATCCAGATATTTCCCATACCGACCGCTGAACCGATACAGGCACAGATAAATCCCCATCTGCTGCTAAATGATTCTCTTTTATTCATAATTTTCCCTCTCCAGCCATTGGGGACGGGGTTTTTGGTCTTTTTACTGTCCCTGCCGGCTCAAAATATTCCATACACATGGTAGATTTCTCTATTTTAGCATGATTTCTATAAAAACGTCAAAAAAAAGGGGATATAAACTTATCCCCTTAGTGTCGCCACCATCCTTTTCGGCATTGCGAGCACATCCAGTGCTTCCTCTATCGATCTGGTACAGATATCAACATTTGCAATCATATATATTTTTTCAAATTAATAATACCTATAAGCGCATCCACTTATAGGCATTATCAATATATTTATGTAAGTTTTTTCGGAATTTTGCCTTACTCTTTCAATTCTACCTTAGATTGCATCCAACGCATTTGAAATATCTGCAATCAGATCCTCTTTATCTTCCAGACCAAGACTGATACGAATCAGTTCAGCCGGTACTCCTGCCTCTTTTAACTGTTCATCCGTCATCTGTCTGTGTGTAGACGTTGCCGGATTCAGACAACAGGTTCTTGCATCTGCTACATGTCTCTGATCGCACCAAGCTTTAATGTTCTTTAAATGTAGACGCTGCTTCTCTTCCACCTTTTAATCCGAACGATACAACACCGCATCCTCCGTTTGGAAGATATTTCTGTGCTCTTTCATAATATTTATTAGAAGGAAGTCCGGAATAGTTCACATATGCTACCTTTGGATGTGCTTCCAGGAATTCTGCGACTGCCTGTCCGTTCTCTACGTGCTTCGGCATACGTACATGCAGGGATTCCAGACCAAGGTTTAAAATGAATGCATTCTGTGGTGACTGCATAGATCCGAAGTCACGCATCAGTTGAGCCGTACATTTGGTAATGAATGCACCTTCTTTGCCGAATTTCTCCGCATATGTAATTCCATGATAGCTTTCATCCGGTGTGCAAAGTCCTGATATTTAACTCCATGCATGTTATCCAGCCGTGCCGCTGTTCGCATTGCTCCGCCAAGTGCAGCTCCGTGTCCGTCCATATATTTTGTAGTCGAATGAGTTACAATATCTGCTCCCCATTCAAACGGTCTGCAATTGACTGGTGTCGGGAATGTGTTATCTACGATAAGCGGCACACCATGTGCATGTGCCACTTTGGCAAATAATTCGATATCCAGTACGGTCAGTGCCGGGTTGGCAATTGTCTCACCAAACATTACTTTTGTATTTGGCTTAAATGCTTCATTTAACTCTTCTTCTGTCGCATCCGGTGACACGAATGTTACATCGATTCCCATCTTTCTCATCGTTACATCGATCAGGTTAAATGTTCCACCGTAAATGGATGAAGATGCTACAATGTGATCTCCGCACTCACAGATATTGAACAGTGCGAAGAAATTGGCTGCCTGTCCGGATGAAGTCAGCATCGCTGCCGTTCCACCTTCCATCTCTGCAATCTTTGCCGCAACCATATCATTAGTCGGATTCTGCAATCTGGAATAAAAATATCCTGACGCTTCCAGATCAAATAATTTTCCCATATCTTCACTGGTTGCATATTTGAATGTTGTTGACTGTACGATCGGAATCTGTCTTGGTTCTCCGTTTCCCGGAGTATATCCGCCCTGTACACATTTTGTTCCTATTCTGTATTTATTCATGAATTCTCCTCCTTAGTGCATGTTTTTTCACGCACTCGCTAAATCATACCTTTTTAGTATACTTTAGCACTATACCGAGGAAATTTCAAGGAAAGATAATAAGACTAATTTATCGTCTTCTCAAATCATACAATGGATTCTTGCCGAAGAACATGGGAATAAAGAAAAACTGCCAAACGTCTTGGCATAAGCAGAAGCACTCTCTGGAGAATGTTGAAAAAATAAAAAAAGAATCACAAACGGAAGAGGATGAAGTAATACGCCCCTCGTCTAATTAACAGGGAACATATTACTTCATCCTCTTCCACCTGTGATTCTTTTTATTTCATATTCATATTATTTACTCGATCGCATCCGTCTCAATCACAAATTTTACATTACCATCCATTGCTTTATCCTTACCGCTGAATGTATTGTATTTGCAATCTTCCGATGTCAGCACATCGATTCTGTCGATTACATCACCAAGTTCATCTTCTACTGTGCTCTTTAACTTGCTTGTTCCTTCTTTGTCAAATTTCGCCATGCCTTCTGCAAGTTCTTTTGCACCTGACTGAAGTTCGGAAGCTCCGCTCAAGTTTCCTGTTGGCTGCAAGTGTTGCAGATCCGGAAGACATCTGGCTTCCCAGTGTGTTCAGTCCGCTTGCTAACTGGTTCGTACCGCTCTGGAGTGTATTGACACCGGCTACTAATGTCGGACTGTTGGATTTCAGTTTATTTGCACCGCTTACCAGGGAATCATTGTATCCACTTAACTGTGCGAATCCTTTGTTCAGTGCCGTGATTCCCTGGATTGCTGTTGGGAACTGTGCAGATGTCTCACTGTCTAATGTAGAGATTCCTGCTGCCAGTTCAGAAATTCCTGCATCCAGTCCCTGCATACCGGCATTTAATTTTGTAATATTACTTGTAAGACTATTTAACTGATCTGCCGGAATCTTGTCTTTTGCAGCCGTAATTGTATCTAATTTAGTCTGCATTTCACCAAGCTGGCTTCCAAGACCTTCCATTGTCTTTGAAGCTGTCTGCAGATTTCCGGTTAAAGTTATAATTCCTTTTGTAATGTCAGAAGTATCAATATTATCAATGGAAATGCTGGCTTTTTCAACTGTATTCACATTCTTCAGACCGTCAGCTGCAGTTTTTGCATTTTTCAGTGCGTCGATAGACTGCTGTAACTGCTGTTTTTCTGCATCACTGGAAGCTTTACTCTTCTGTGTCTCCAGTGCCTGGATTGACTGACTGATCTTTTCTGAACTTGTATTTGCCGCATTCTTTGCTGCTGCAACTTTATTGTTATAATCATCGATAGCTGTATTTAATTCTGTGACTTTGCTTTCACAAGTAGTCTTCAGATTCGTTAACTGGGTATTGAGTCCGTCCAGTTCTTTCTGCAATACAGTAAGTTCTTTTACAATATTAGTAACTGGCTCTTTAACGCCCTTTTGCATACCGCTTTCAAGCTGCTCTGTCTGTGCAATCAGTTCATTTCCTGTCTGCACCATGGAACCAACCTGTGCCATCAGTGCCTGCACCTGTTTTGTTCCAAGCGAATCTTCTAAGGCCTGTGTTCCTGCTGCCAGTTCAGAAGAAGCAACTTTAATATCCTCTTTATCTTTTCCTTTTCCATCTGTAGAAGCTTCCATTTTTGCAATAGCGCTCTGCACTTTCTTCAGACCAGTACTCAATTGTGTCAGCTGTGAAGCTCCGTCTGCCAGCTGCTTCTCGCCGTCTACATAACTGCTCACACCGTCTGCAAGTGTATTCACACCACTTGTATAATCCTGTACACCTTTGACAACTTTGTTTACACCATTCACATACTCTGTGACGCTGCCATTCAGCTCTCCGTTAGAACCAAGGTATTTCTGGATGCCGGCGTTCAATGTATCAACGCCTTCTGTATAGCTGTTCACACCATCTGCAAGTGTTCCTGCTCCATCTGCAAGTGTATCGGAACCACTTACTAACCGAAGTGCCGCATCCTCCAGATCATCCAGAGCGTTCTGAAGATCATCTACATTTACGATACTGTCCATATCCACATCATCTAACAGATCAGATAATGCAACAGTATAAGTAGAAGACATTGTAAAATCTTTTACATCGGCTTCGATACTTAAGCTTTCCGGAATTGTAACTTTGTCTGTCTCTTCGCTGCTTAAGTTCAGGCTGTCTTTTAATCCCGGCATTCCGAATCCGACTACGATATTCTTATTACCATCAGAAATGATCTTGCCGTTATCAATTGTTACATTACTGAATGTCTCATTCGGAAGGATCATACCTGTCATCATGACGAATGGTGTATATACTTCTGTATCTTTTCCGTCTACAGATACATTCTTCTTTTCATTATTCTTATAATCCACCGTGATCTTCAGGTGTCCGCTCTTTCCTTTTAACTCAGATGGTTTCATCTCTTTTCCATCCAGGTAATATTTTAATTTAACAGATACCGGAAGTTTCTTATCTGTCGTTCCCTGATAGTAGATATCCTCGCTATCAGTAGACCATGTCAGCTTATCTCCGTCTGCGGTATATTTTTCATCACCTTTTACGTTCTTGATATCGCTCAGTGTACTTTCATCTTCCAGATTGCCGGATACGCTTCCGATTCTTAAGCCAGTTAGATACAGGTTACCTTATCCGTCTTACCACTTGCCTTGGCATTCACGTATACTGTTTCTTCTTTATATACATCACTGTCTGAAGTTCCACTTGCCGCGAAAGCTGGTGTCACACCCATCATCACTGACATTCCGACTGCTACAGATGCTGCAATTTTTCGTTTTATTTTTCTGTTCTTATTCATAATTCCTGCTTCCTTTCTTAATTATCATGGATTGTTAATAACAGGTTACTTTGTTTCACTTGTCTGTGCTTTTGCCTTTTTCCCAAGAAATCCGATGGATGTCTTGCAGATTAATTTGTCAAATATCGTGGAACATTCTTAAGCAATGCACCAAACACGGCTACCATACTGATAATGGCTCCTCTTGCAAGCAATGTACAGATCGAACCGATCATTTCAACCTGAGAATAGCAGGCAACTCCGAATGTTGCAGCAAAGAAGCTAAGTCCACTGCTGATGATGGACGGCATACTCGTTTTATGTGCAATGCTGATTGCTTCCATCTTATCTTTTCCAAGGCTTCGTTCTTTCTGATATCTTGTCGTCATCAGGATTGCATAGTCAACGGTTGCTCCTAACTGGATCGCACCGATAACGATACTTGCCACGAACGGAAGGCTGACTCCCTGATAGTACGGGATTGCCATATTGATCATGATCGCAAATTCAATAACCGCTACCAGGATTACCGGCAGTGAGATCGATTTGAAAATGATCAGAATGATTACAAATATAGCTGCGATCGAGATAATATTTACATTAACCAGATCAACATCTGTAACATCCTGCAGGTCTTTCATCAGAGGTGCCTCTCCGATGACCATTCCCGACTTATCGTAGGATTTTACGATCTTATCTATCTTTTTGATCTGTGTATTTACCGGATCTGTTGCGGATTCATATTTCGTACTGACGAATGCCAGTTCATAATCCTTACTCTGCATTATCTTACGGACATCCTTTGGGATCATGGAATCCGGTACGCTAGGACCGATCAGTGAACTCATGCTGATGGTCCATTTTACACCTTTTACTTTATCGATCTTCTTGAACATCTGCTGCTTATCTTTGGCACTCATGTTCTTATCCATCATGACGATGTGCATGTTACTTGTACCAAAGTCATCTTTTACTTTTTTGATCGATACATTACTGTTCAGTGTTGCAGGAAGTGAATCTGCAATGTTGTAGTAGATCTTTGTATGATTATTACCGTAAATTGCAGGAAGTAATAATACAAGAAATGCTACGATCCATACTTTATAATGCTTTGTGATAAAAGCGGATGGACGATCCATGTTGCTTAACAGTAATTTGTGTCTTGTCTTTTCAATCGGCTTATCAAATACAAGGATCAGTGCCGGCAGGATCGTTACACAACAGATAACGCCGATCACAACACCTTTCGCCATTACAATACCAAGGTCACGTCCAAGTGCAAATGTCATAACACACAGTGCGATGAATCCGGCTACGGTAGTAACGGAACTTCCGACTACTGATTTGAATGTGTTGGCAATCGCATGCCCCATGGCTCTTTCTTTCTCGCCAGGGAATCTCTTCTTATTCTCTTCATAACTATTCAGAAGGAAGATGGAATAATCCATCGTTACACCAAGCTGCAGGACTGCTGTCAATGCCTGTGTGATATAAGAAGTTTCACCAAGTATAATATTACTTCCAAGGTTATACAGAATCGCAAGTCCGATACTTAACAGGAACAGAAACGGAACAACAAATGATCCTGATGTAATCTCCAGAACTACCAGACTCAGAAGTGCTGCAATTACTACATAGATTGGAAGTTCTTTCATTGCAATGTTCTTAATATCTGTAACGATACCTGTCATACCGCTGATGAAACACTGTTTATTCGCAATCTTACGAAGCTGTGTCAGTGCCTCCATGGAATTATCGGACGATGTCGTATCATCGAACAATACCAGCATCATCGTGGCATCTCCATTGATAAACGCTTTTCTGATATCTTTTGGGATCATCTCAGTCGGAAGACTGATATCTGCCACATCGTCATACCAGAGTACATCCTGTACATGCGGCACTTTCTCAAATTCTTTTTCCAGCTTCTGTACGTCTTTCATATCCATGTTCTCAACTGCGACCATGGAGAACGCACCCATTCCAAATTCATCTACCAGTATATCCTGCCCTTTTACCGTCTCCAGGTGATCCGGCAGGTAACTCAGCAGGTCATAATTTACTTTCGTCTTTGCTATGCCGATTACTGACGGAATAATTAATAAAACTCCTATTATCAACATCAGTATTCTGTTGGCAATCCATTTGCCAACTTTGACCATTATTTCCATCTCCTCTTATTTTCTTTATGCATTTATTATTATAGCCAAAAATGACCATTAGTCAATATTTTTATTTAAATTATTTTTTATTTCGTTGATAATCTTTATCCATATTGGCGCACACAAAAAGAAACAGTACATCCCGTGTTGTTTCTTTTTTGTTCTATATCTATAAATTTGTTATTTCATTGCATTTCAAGAGCAGTTTTAATGTGCTGCTGCCTCTCTACATTTCAACGGCTTTT